>VFQO010000287.1_pt1 | contig 60842 bp, 51 predicted proteins | sample 3512331 | NCBI WGS metagenome assembly VFQO01 (sample SAMN10412371, study PRJNA504923) | tailings metagenome | isolation source: Replicate 3 from Balatoc abandoned mine | place: Philippines: Itogon, Benguet | collected 2017-08-28 | reverse complement strand
ATTGAGCGTAATTTAAAGCCTACTTTTAGCTGTGGCTAAATATGGGGGGATTACAAATTTGGTACGTACAGCAGAAAGATTAATATCCACAGTAACTTCTAAACACCCATTAACGTTTGAGATAACTCTCCAGGAGCTAAATAATGGCATAGCTAACTTCGCATCTGAGTCTTCATCAGACTCTGAAGTTAGTAAGTCAGTATTAGCACTGCATTTAGTTACAATGCGCCGAAAATTGAACATTGGAGAGTTTGAAAAAAGAGTGTTTCGTTGAGCTAATGAGTCAGCAATACAATGTACAAATAGTTCTAGAATTTTGCCATTTTCAACGTCTAAAACATTATCTTCATCCACTTCAAATGAGAAAAAAACCGTACATGTGCCCACAGGAACATGCTGAGCTAACATAGGGAACCCTTTAGCAATTAATTGCTGAATACCACTAATTTTAGGTTCTATTTTCCAAGCGATATTAGCATCGTTAGGGAAGAGATTAGGCGCGACACTCCAGAACTTAACTAATTCATCAAAGCGCCAATTAGATCCCCAATGAGGATCTAATACAATCATATCCGGAGAGATGGCTCCATCGACCAAAACACTATGCGAATCTCTAAAAGAAGCAAAAATATCTGTAAGGCCTAACATTGGACCAAACTTATCATTAGATTCATCAACGAATGCCCAAAAACTTTCTAACTCTTTAGCATTATTTAACGAGTCCATAATTGTTACGAAATCAGGAAGGAAGCAAATTCGCGCCTTAGTGTCAGGCGGACGAGTAATAAAGCTGAATTGTGCAGATACTGCTGGGACTAAAACTATAATCTCTAAGTCTTCTGGGCTAACATTCAGCTGAAGCACGCCATGATGGCTTTGATGAAACAGTCCCCACCTTTCAGTCCCAGACACGATTTCAAGAACATCTTTTTCAATCTTTGGTAGTTGTTCTACATCCTCATCATTAAGGATTACCAACAAATACACCTTAGTTTCTGCAAGTATTACCGCCGCAAATGATTTGTCAGTTATTTTATTTAGAGAAGCAAGCCTAAACGGGCCAACTATTAATTCACGACTCAGAAACCTCTGCCCCAGAAATATTCCAACATTTTCTGCCAAAACTTCTTTTTCAAATGTTTGACCTTTTGTTAGATCTTCCCAATACTCAAGAACCACTCCCATGGCGTTTCTGGGTGATATAGGGAAGTGTTTATTACCAATTCTAACAAGAATGCCTGGTACGGAAGCACCACTGAATAATGAATCTGAAAATGCAGATTCAGATTCAGGAATTTCATGTTTACCGAGAGACACTATAATTTCTGGACTGCATGATATATCGGTAAAAGATAATGAAATATTTAATAAAGCCGCTTTACTCTGTTTCCAGAATTTAGCACTTGGTATTTCAATATGACCTGGAGAAATATCATCAATTTTACCAACTGATTTATCGATTTGTGAAATCAACAGATTTTGAAGTTTTGCAACGGTGTGTAGATCCTGTTCGGCATTGTTTGCAGCAACTGTTTTTGTTTTTTTACTAGTTAGATACTTAAGTTTAAAAGCCTCAATAAAGTCATAAATGCGCTCAATTGATCCTCCATAGAAAATTCTCAGGAACTCTCCTCGGGATAAGATTTTAATCTCACCCCAATCGGGTTCAGGTATGTAGTCCTCAAGCATGTAAAACTTAGGAAGGGTTAAATATACCTTCTTTAAAAAATCACGATAGGCCTCATAAGAATCGAGCTGTACTTCCTCTTTAAACTCATGTGGACTCATAGATAATAGAACACCATATGCAAAATGATGCTTTACTGTGCTGGAGACATTAGGCAGCCATAAATCAGATATATTTAAACTGACGCACACGTCCTCAGCACTATACCTAGAGAACAGCTCTTTTAATTTTGAAATACGATGAGTGAAATCTGCATCAGGGGCTTCTTGAGAGTTGTTAGTATTCAACACATTTGACTCTGAAGGCTGTATTGAATTCAAACGTCTTTCTTTCTTAAGTCTTGATTTTTTCCCCATAAACAATCCTAGCTTAAAAACAACTATATATCTATGAATTATATTTATCTGGACTTCACCTGTTTCGATAGATATATCATAACGCCTGCTTTAGTTTGAATGAGGTAGTATAGATAGTGTCACTAAACGTCTGCTTTGCGGATTCAGCTGAAATGGGGGACAAAGCGGACGTCTCATATACGGTCAAGTATCCGTTACTAAAGACAACCGTCTGCATTCCTATATCAAAACGACTATAGAATTTAGTGTCGATTCAGATTTTATAAAGTAACAAAGCTAGTCAACTATAGTCGGCTAGCTTTGTTTTATGGGAAGCAATTCAGTTATTGAATTAACTCATAACGATCTGCATTCATAACTTTCCCCATGCGTTTACGAAGTAACGCACAAATTTCTGACGATTATCATCCTGGGCATAGACTTCAGCATAAGCCCGCACGTAGCGTTTTGGCGGCTGCAACCATATTAGTTAATGCTGGCAACACCTCAGACCATTGACGCGTTTTCAGACCACAATCTGGATTCACCCACAGGCGTTCGGCAGGAATGCGCTCAGCAGCTTTTTGCATTAAATGCACCATATGTTCCTGTGTTGGAATATTTGGCGAGTGAATGTCATATACTCCTGGACCAATCTCGTTCGGGTAGTTGAAGTAATCGAACGCATCCAGCAACTCCATATCGGAACGTGAGGTTTCAATCGTAATCACATCTGCATCCATATCGGCAATCGCAGCAATAATGTCATTGAACTCGGAATAGCACATATGGGTATGAATCTGTGTTTCATCCGCCACACCATTGGCGGTGATACGGAAAGATTCCACCGCCCAATTTAAATACTCATTCCATTGAGATTTGCGCAATGGCAAACCTTCACGTAATGCCGCTTCATCAATCTGAATCAAGTTGATGCCTGCTTTTTCCAAGTCCAGAACTTCTTCACGAATCGCCAATGCGAGTTGGAAACAGCTTACAGAGCGAGGTTGGTCATCACGTACGAATGACCAATTCAGCATCGTTACCGGGCCGGTCAACATTCCCTTCATGGGCTTGCTGGTGAGAGATTGTGCATACTTGATCCAATTCACCGTCATGGCTTTGGGTCGACTGATATCACCAAATAAGATGGGCGGCTTGACGCAACGTGAGCCGTAAGACTGCACCCAGCCAAATTGGCTAAATGCATAACCGTTTAACTGTTCACCGAAGTATTCCACCATATCATTACGTTCTGCCTCACCATGCACCAGCACATCGAGACCGAGCGATTCCTGCTCACGTACACAGCGCTCGATTTCCGCTTTCATGGCGATCTCATAGCCATCCTGATCCAGCGCTCCAGATTTGAATTGGCTACGTGCTTGGCGGATTTCAGCGGTCTGTGGAAATGAACCGATGGTGGTTGTTGGATACTTGGGTAATTTCAGCAATTTAGCCTGTTTAGCTGCACGCTGTGCATAGACATTATGACGCTGTCCCAATTTTGGCGTTAACTTCTCCAAGGCAGCTTTTACCGACGGGTTGTGCACACGTTTTGAGTTACGACGTGCTTCAATTGCAGCTTGATTGCTGGCCAATTGATCTTTCACTGCATCACGTCCTTTATTCAATGCCACTGCCAGAACGCGCAATTCTTCCAACTTTTGCTTTGCAAATGCTAGCCAGGACTTCACCTCTGCATCTAGTTTTTTCTCACTATCCAAATCCACTGGAACGTGAAGCAATGAGCAAGAAGGCGCAATCCATAACCGATTCCCCAAGCGCTCAGCCAATGGTTCCAACCAATCCAACGTTGCGTTCAAATTCGTTTTCCAGATATTACGGCCATTAATGACACCGACAGACAGCACCTTGTGCGCTGGTAACATGCCAACCAATGGCAGTATCTCATTGCGACCGTTAATTGCATCTATATGCAAACCAGCCACAGGAAGATTAGCCGCCAGATATTGATTGTCTGCTAACTGGCCAAAATAGGTTGCCAATAATAATTTAACGCGACTATTCTTCAGTTGATGATAAGCGAAGTTAAATGCATGCTGCCATGCTGCATCCAACTTAGTCACTAGAATTGGCTCATCAATCTGCACCCACTCCACACCCTGCGCGGCCAGCTTTTCCAGTAGCTGAGCATAGACTTGCAACAATTGAGTAAGCAATGCCAGTTTATCGGAGCCATCCTTGGCTTTGCCAATTGCCAGATAAGTCACTGGACCAATGATGACTGGCTTGATCTTGATATTCTGAGCCTTGGCTTCGGCTAACTGCTCCAGCAAGCTTGTAGCATCCAACTTAAATTGTGTGTCAGCGGTAAATTCCGGCACGATATAGTGATAATTGGTATCAAACCATTTAGTCATTTCGCCAGCGGACACTCCACCACAACATTGCGCATGCGCTTCAGCTGATTCTGCCGAACGGCCACGGGCAACGCGGAAATAGTTATCCAGCTGGTCACCATGAAAATCTCTCACACGCGCTGGAATGTTGCCCAGCGTGAAGGACATATCCAGCACTTGATCATAAAATGAAAAATCACCTACAGGTGCAAGATCCAGCTCCTTTTGCAGATTCCAGTGACGCGCACGTAATCTTCTCCCCAGCGCATTTAATTCATCACGCGATGATAGCCCTTTCCAGTATGACTCCAATCCAAACTTCAGCTCGCGTTTTGCACCTATACGCGGAAAACCTAAATTATGTGTAGTTACCATATGTAGCCTCTTATTAGTCTTAAAGATGGTGCATTTTAAAAAGAGTTATATATGAAGTAAAATGGTATAAATTCAACAATCGATTAATTTTATTCATACAACATCATGATAGAACGTATACATTTACGGATTGTTCGCGAGGTAGAACAGCTGGGCTCATTAACGGCTGCAGCGAGCCAATTGTGCTTAACTCAGTCAGCGTTAAGTCATACCATGCGTAAGCTGGAACAAGCATTAGGTGCTGACATATGGCTGCGTGAGGGACGCCGTTTGCGGCTCACGCAGGCTGGGAATTATTTACTGGAGCTGGCCAATCGCGTTCTACCTCAGCTCAGTCATGCAGAGGAACGCCTGCAACAATACGCCAAAGGCGAGCGAGGTACTTTACGCATCGGCATGGAGTGCCACCCATGTTATCAATGGCTGTTAACGGTTGTTTCACCATATTTACAACGGTGGCCAGATGTAGATCTGGACGTAAAACAGAAATTTCAGTTTGGAGGGATTGGTGCCTTGTTTGCCCATGAAATAGATTTATTGGTAACACCTGACCCACTCTTTAAACCAGGCCTGCACTTTGAGCCAGTGTTTGACTATGAGCAGGTGCTGGTTGTCAGCCGCGACAATAACCTAGCCTCAATGAGCTATCTAAAACCTGAGAATTTAAGTAAGGAAACGTTGATTACCTACCCTGTCAACACCGATCGACTGGACATCTATAACCAGTTCCTCACGCCTGCGGGCATGAGTCCAAAGCGCCACAAAACCATTGAGGCTACTGACATCATGTTGCAAATGGTCGCATCAGGCCGGGGAGTTGCGGCTTTGCCACGCTGGTTAGTGGAAAAATATGCAAAAGACTACGACGTGGTACCAGTGCCGCTTGGGGAGCGCGGAATAAAAAAACAGATATTTCTAGGAACACGCCTATCTGATATAGGTGTTGATTTCATAAAAGATTTTTTTCATCTCGCACGAACTGTGGCGCTTGCAAATTAACTTGAGATCTACCAATTTCATCAGCAATACTCTATCATTCAGCTCCAATTAAAATCAATATATTGTGCTTTTGATAGTTGAAAATACATATATATTGGTTTATAGTCACACCATACGGTATGCAGAAGGTGATCTTCTTCTGTGTTTAATAGGGAATCTGGTGCGTGTAATTATTAAATCACTATGCCAGGGCTGCCCCCGCAACTGTAATCAGAGAGTTATTTAGCTATCACCAAAGCCACTGAAGTGATTCGGGAAGGCTAAAGCCTAATAACTATGACCTGAGAGCCAGGAGACCTGCCGTGAATCTTTTCTTGATAACGTTTGAGGCGGGGTGTCCTCGGCAGATGCAGTCAGTCTTTCGTCGTCTGATTGCAAGTTTGGCCTTTAAGCGGATGTGTTGTAAGCCTGAGCTTGCTCTGGCGGAAATGCCTGTTGCTTGAAGTCTGTGCCATGTAACCTTCGCTTCCATACATGGGAGCCAATAATGTCGCAATACGAATCCATGCAGGCCACAAAAAGAGATGGCCGCAAGGAACCTATCAATCTGGACAAAATTCATCGAGTGATTGATTGGGCCGCTCAAGGTCTGAATAATGTGTCTGTATCACAGGTGGAGTTACGCTCCCATATTCAGTTTTATGATGGCATCCGCACAGATGATATTCACGAGACCATCATAAAGTCTGCCGCTGACCTGATTTCTGAAGAAACGCCGGATTATCAGTATCTGGCAGCGCGCCTGTCTATTTTTCACCTTCGCAAGATTGCTTATGGTAAGTTTGAGCCACCGCATTTGTTTGACCATGTTACCAAGCTGACCAAGCTAGGCAAATACGATGAGCATTTGTTACTGGATTACACGCGTGAAGAATTAGACATCCTGAATGGCTATATCGACCATTGGCGTGACCTTAATTTCTCTTACGCGGCCGTCAAACAGCTCGAAGGCAAGTACCTGGTACAAAACCGCGTTACCAAGAAAATCTACGAGAGCCCGCAGTTCTTGTATATCCTTGTCGCCATGTGCCTGTTTGCCAATTACAAAGGCCAGGCGCGGTTAAATTATATCAAGCGGTTCTACGATGCCGTGTCTACGTTCAAGATCTCGCTACCAACCCCTATCATGTCTGGCGTGCGTACACCTACGCGCCAGTTCAGCTCATGTGTGCTGATCGAGTGTGATGACAGCCTAGATAGCATCAATGCGACTTCGAGCGCGATTGTGAAATACGTGTCACAGCGTGCCGGTATCGGCGTCAATGCTGGACGTATCCGCGCCTTGGGTAGCGAGATCCGTGGCGGCGAAGCACAACATACCGGTTGCCTACCGTTCTACAAACTGTTCCAGTCCGCTGTGAAATCCTGCTCGCAGGGCGGTGTGCGTGGCGGTGCGGCGACTTTGTTCTATCCATTGTGGCACCTGGAAGTAGAGTCATTATTAGTCCTGAAAAACAACCGTGGCGTGGAAGAAAACCGTGTGCGTCACCTGGACTACGGCGTACAGATCAACCGCCTGATGTACCAGCGCCTGATCAAGGGTGAGAACATCACCTTGTTCTCACCGCATGATATCCCAGGCCTGTACGATGCTTTCTTTGCCGACCAGGAGGAGTTCGAGCGACTGTATACCGAATACGAAGCCAATGACAGCATACGCAAACGCAGCATTCCTGCCGTAGACCTGTTCTCGCTGATGATGCAAGAGCGCGCCGGTACTGGTCGTATCTACATCCAGAACGTGGACCATTGCAACACGCACAGCCCGTTCGATCCATCAGTCGCGCCAGTGCGTCAATCCAACCTGTGTATGGAGATCGCGCTACCGACCAAGGCGCTGAATGACATCAATGATGAAGAGGGAGAAATCGCACTGTGCACATTGTCTGCCTTTAACCTGGGTGCGCTTGAATCACTGAACGAGCTGGAAAACCTGGCTGATCTAGTAGTGCGTGCATTGGACGCATTGCTGGAATACCAGGATTATCCGGTTAAGGCTGCCTTAAACGCGACCAACAAGCGCCGTTCACTGGGTGTTGGTGTCATCAACTACGCTTATTATCTGGCGAAAAATGGTACCAATTACACTAGCGAGACCGCGCTGGGCCTGACGCACCGAACATTTGAAGCAATTCAGTATTACCTGCTGAAAGCATCGGTACAGTTATCCCGAGAATTCGGCGCATGCCAGGCGTTCAATGAAACCACTTACGCCAAAGGTATTTTGCCGATTGATACCTATAAAACGGATCTAGATACTGTCACGACTGAACCATTGCTGCTAGATTGGGAGAGCCTGCGCAAAGAAATCCAGAAGGATGGATTGCGTAACTCAACCCTGACTGCCCTGATGCCATCAGAAACTTCCAGTCAAATTTCCAACGCGACTAACGGAATTGAACCTCCACGCGGTTTGGTCACCGTCAAACAATCCAAAGACGGAATTTTGCGTCAGGTGGTGCCTGAAATCGACCGCTTACGCGACCAGTATCAGTTACTTTGGCAAATTCCAAATAACGATGGTTATCTCAAACTGGTGGGCATTATGCAGAAGTTTGTGGACCAATCGATTTCTGCCAACACCAACTACGACCCGACCCGTTTCGAAGGGGGCCGTGTGCCGATGAAGCAATTGCTCAAAGATTTGCTGCAAGCGTACAAACTGGGCATCAAAACACTGTACTACCACAACACGCGTGATGGTGCGACGGAAGGTGGAGTCGAAAGCGAGGACGACAGTTGTGCCGGTGGTGCCTGCAAAATTTAAGATGGATACGGTATGGTTTTTTGGTTGATGCTCTATCACTAACGACTCATGCCGTATTGAGACCGTTTGAAACCTTGTTGTGCGATTGCACGAAAATAATTGGATAAATATTAGGAAGAAGATGATCTACAGCATTTTCACCAAAACAGATAATGATCAATTGAAAGAACCCATGTTCTTTGGTCAGCCCGTTAATGTGGCCCGTTATGACCAGCAGAAGTATCCTGTATTCGAGAAACTCATTGAGAAACAGCTTTCGTTCTTCTGGCGCCCTGAGGAAGTTGACGTGTCGCAAGATCGTGCCGATTACCAAAACCTGCCTGAGCATGAAAAACACATCTTTATCAGCAATCTGAAGTATCAAACCTTGCTTGACTCCATTCAGGGACGAAGCCCCAATGTGGCTTTGCTACCTTTAGTATCGCTACCTGAACTAGAAACATGGATTGAAACCTGGGCCTTCTCCGAGACCATACATTCACGGTCATACACCCACATCATCCGCAATATTATTAATGAACCTTCCGTCATTTTTGATGACATCGTGCGTAATGAAAACATCACCGCACGTGCGTCGGATATCGCCCATTATTACGATGAACTGATCAAGCAAACCATGTTGTACTCTCAATTGGGCGAGGGGAATCACGTAATTAATGGCGAAGTTAAAGTGTTCAACAAACGCGAGCTCAAGAAACTCCTATATCGCTGCCTGATGAATGTGAACATCCTGGAAGCCATTCGTTTCTACGTGAGTTTCGCCTGTTCGTTTGCGTTTGCCGAGCGTAAGGTCATGGAAGGTAATGCCAAGATAATTCGCCTGATTGCCAGGGATGAAGCGCTACACCTGACAGGCACCCAGCATATCCTCAATATCATGCGCTCCGGACAAGATGATGCTGAGTTTGCAGAAATCGCAGCTGAATTACAAAATGAATGTTTTGAAATGTTTAAGGCTGCTGCAGAGCAGGAAAAAATATGGGCTGAATATCTATTTAAAGATGGATCGATGATTGGTCTTAACAAAGATATTCTTTGTCAGTACGTCGAATACATTACCAACAGCCGCATGGTTTCGGTAGGTTTGCCAGCGGCATTCCCCCACGCCAAAAATAATCCGATTCCATGGATCAACACCTGGCTGGCTTCAGATACGGTACAAGTTGCTCCTCAAGAGGTGGAGTTGAGTTCCTACCTGATTGGCCAGATTGATTCAGAAGTCTCCGCGGATGACCTTAACGATTTCGAACTTTAATTGACCCAGTGAAAATTATCTGTAGTCAGCACGCTCGCTTTAGCCTGCTTCCCCATGAGACGTTGCTAGAAGCCCTAGAACGTACTGGGCACGAGGTGGAGTATCATTGTCGAGCAGGCTTTTGTGGTGCCTGCCGCTTACGCATATTGGATGGCGAAGTAAGGTACCTGGAGCAGCCACTAGCTTTTATTTCTTCAGATGAAGTCTTGCCTTGCTGTTGCGTCCCAGAGTCTGATCTTCGCATTGATTGCGAGCTCAGGCTTGATATGCAGAACTTGCAAATACAGGACGATATGTTTCCTGCGCAACAATCATTGTTTGATGAACCATTAGTTATTCCAGAACTTGGATCATTTAAAAAAATATCCAGAAAAATAACCAGGAAAAACAGTGTTCGTTTAAACAACCTGTCTTTGTTTTAAGAGTCTTTGACCAACGACTCCGGCGTTTATAAATTTCAAAAAATCTTTGGATTGTTATTTTCATGGAAGGCGTTTATTAAATGAATGATTTTATTGAAATGATACTCTCGAATTAGCTTACGAAAATCCCAAGTTAAATTACAAACGACAACACCCTTGAACAAGTGAAGGTGCAAACTGATCATCTCGACAGTCTACATCACTAAAACATAAGTCACAGGGCTGAGCACATCAATATCACGATAAAAGGGAATGCCAACTGAATGCTATCGTGCATTCACTTTTATCGCCGAAGTAGGGTGACATAGTGTCCGAATTTTTAATCAATGAGCTTTTTACCAAAGAGCTTATGGCATTTTCTAAGTATTAGCTGATTTCACTGGGTAATACTTTTTTACCGCACTCAATGTCCGCTATGCGGATTCAGCTGAAATGGGGGACAATGCGGACGTTCAGTTTAGCTTTTCTGATTTCAGCAATCGGCCCAAAGCTGACCTTCATAATGTTTACGAAAATTTACAAAACCAATGAATACCATACAGAGAAAAAATAAAGCGGATTGTGAGTTTTCACTTACTGAAGACTTTTCATTCGCCCCTTTCAAATCTAAATCAATTTAAATTCTTCACATAGTAAATTGATTTTTTATTGTATTTTAACTAGACGACCGGTCTAATTAATGCAATAATGCACTTATGGGAAATGAGCTTCCAATCACAAAGTCTAGCGATACGCGTCAGCAAATCCTCGATGCAGCCAAGGACATCATCCTCGGCAAGGGTTTTGCTGCGGCAGGCCTCAACGAGATACTTTCTACTGCCGGCGTGCCCAAGGGCTCGTTTTATCACTATTTCAAATCTAAAGAGCAGTTTGGCGACGCCTTGCTCAAAGATTACTTTGACGACTACCTGCAGATGTTAGAGCGCATGCTTATAGATGACGGCAGCACTAATTCCAGCCGCCTGCTGGGATTTTTCCAGTTCTGGCTGGATACGCAGTCTAGTGATGCCACAACGGATAAATGTCTGATCGTTAAATTGAGCGCGGAAGTGACGGATCTTTCCGAATCCATGCGACTCACACTGAAAAATGGCACCGACAGGGTAATAGCCTGCCTCACTCATTGCGTGCAAGAAGGTATACGCACAGATGAATTCCCCGCCAACCTCGATGCAAAAACTGTCACGGCAGAGATCTACTATATGTGGATAGGGGCAACGCTTTTGACCAAAGTAAGCCGAACGCGTGCAGCTCTGGAATGCGCCATGAACGCCACGAAAACGAGACTGGGGCTTGATTGAGTACGATCTTTTTATTTGGCCGAAAACTAGCCGACTGGTCTAATAACTGTAATTTTTAAGGAGTTTTTGATGTTGAATTTTGATTTTTATAATCCCACGCGTATCGCTTTCGGTAAAGGTAAAGTTGCTGAAATCGACAAGCTAGTGCCGGCTGAGGCGCGTGTTTTGATTGTCTACGGCGGCACTAGCGCCAAGAAGAACGGCACGCTGGATGAAGTCAAAACCGCTCTGGGCGGACGTTATGTCGAGGAGTTCAGCGGCGTCGAGCCTAATCCGACTTATGAAACGCTCATAAAAGCTGTCGCCCAAATCAAGGCTAACAGGCTGGATTATCTGCTGGCAGTTGGCGGCGGCTCGGTGATTGATGGCACCAAGTTTGTCGCGGCGGCGGTGTATGCCGAAGAAGACCCGTGGGAGATTTTGCTCAAACGCGGTGCCAATGTTAAAAAAGCCATGCCTTATGGCACGGTGCTGACCTTGCCTGCGACAGGCTCGGAGATGAACGACGGCTCTGTGATTTCACACACCGAAACCGCATCTGGTTTGCACGACAAGCTCTATTTCACCAGTGAGCATGTGTTTCCACAGTTCTCCGTACTCGATCCGACCAAGACCTATACCTTGCCGCCGCGCCAGTTGGCTAACGGCGTGGTGGATGCCTACACGCACATCATGGAGCAATACCTGACCTACCCGGTGGAAGCGCGCGTGCAGGACCGCTTTGCCGAAGGCCTACTGCAAACGCTGATTGAAATCGGCCCTAAAATTCTGCAAAACCCGCAGGATTATGATTTGCAAGCCAATTTCATGTGGGTCGCCACACTCGCCTTGAATGGCTTGATCGGCTCCGGTGTGCCAAGCGATTGGGCCACGCACATGATAGGCCACGAAATTACCGCACTGCATGGCTTGGATCATGCACAGACACTGGCGATTATTTTACCGACTATGCTCAGCCTGCGTCGCGATGCCAAGCGTGCCAAGCTGCTGCAATATGCTGAGCGCGTCTGGAATATCAGTGAAGGTACGGAAGATGCGCGTATTGAAGCTGCTATCCAGAACACCCGATCATTTTTCGAGAGCCTCAACGTACCGACGCGCTTATCTGCCTATGACATTGGCGCAGACGCCATCCCTGCTTTACTGGCACAGCTGAAAAGCCATGGCATGGTTGAACTCGGCGAACACAAGGATGTGACGCTGGATAAGAGCAGGGAAGTGCTGGAAGCGAGTATTTAGATTTTTAGTAGGGTGGATAAGCGTGATAGCGCGTATCCACCATCTTCGTGTTTTATTTTTTTAGGAGCAATCATGAGCAAGAAGTTAGCCCTGTATGTACGTCTGCACGCCAAGCCAGGCAAGGAAGCAGCACTAGAAGCATTTCTTAAATCCGCACTGCCACTAGTGGAAAACGAGCCGGAAACCGCTACCTGGTACGCACTCAAATTCGGGCCTGCAACCTTTGGCATTTTTGACACCTTTATGGATGAACATGGTCGACAAGCACATTTGACCGGGAAAATCGCTGAGGCACTAATGGCAAATGCCACAGACTTGCTGGCTGAGATGCCGGTGATCGAAACCGTGGATTTACTGGCAGTCAAAGGCCAGGCTTAAATCAGTTTTTGGCTAAGTAGATAGCTCCTCCCCCTAGCTATTTCGGGCCTATACTGGCACATCATTTTCTCCCTTTTGTGGATGTGCCAGTTTTTTCTTATAGAGCAGAATGTATAACCCTAATCCAAATCAATCGCCGACAGGCAACCGTGGCTGGCAGCGTGCATTCCAACGTGGCAAACTCACGCTGGGCATCATGTTCCCGATCGAGGCCTTCGAGCGCGACCAACCGACCATGCACAACCAGGTAGCGCTGGCACAGTTTGCCGAAAAAGCCGGTTTTGCCAGCTTGGGCTTTCGCGATGTGCCGCTGCGCGACCCGAATTTTGGCGATGTCGGTCAAGTGTTCGACCCGTGGGCTTATCTCGGTTATATGGCCGCGCAGACCACAGAAATCGCTCTGCTGACGGCATCCATCATCCTGCCATTGCGCCACCCAATTCATATCGCCAAGGCCGCCGCCAGCATAGACCAGTTGTCCAATGGCCGCTTGCTGCTGGGCATTGCTACGGGCGATAGATTGGTGGAGTTCCCTGCTTTCAATGTGGATTTTGAGTCGCGCGGTGCCATGTTTCGCGAAGAGGTCGAGCTACTTAAAATTTATTGGTCAGAGCATTTCCCGCAAGTCAGTAGCAGTTTCGGCCATTTGCAAGGTGCCGATGTGATCCCCAAGCCAATCGCTTCGCATGTACCCTTGCTTGTGACTGGTCACAGCCAGCAGGATTTGGGTTGGATAGCGCGCAACGCCGACGGCTGGATCAGCTACCCTCGCAGTATTGAGGCGCAGGCGCAAGTAGTGCAGCGCTGGCGCGACTCAGTTGAAGCAGAGTTACCAGGGCAGTACAAACCATTCACACAGTCATATTTTATTGACCTTGTCGACAACCCGAATGAAGCAGCAACGCCTATTCATTTGGGTCACCGTCTCGGCAGAAATGCCTTGCTAATGCATCTGCGTGCCAGCAAACGCATTGGCGTGGATCACTTGATATTCAATTTGAAATATGGAAAACGTGCAGCTGACCAAGTGCTGCAGGAACTGGCAGAGTTCGTGCTGCCAGAATTTATCTAACACAGGCATAGGCACCCTCGCCTGCCAATACATCAAACAATGCAGGCAAGGATGCCCGCTTCACTCTAACAGGAGACACTATGAAAGCCGTTGCACTCACCAGATATTTACCTATCAGCGATCCTGAATCACTGATGGACGTCGAATTGCACACCCCCGTCGCTGCCGGTCGCGATCTTCTGGTGAAGATCCACGCCATTGCAGTCAACCCTGTCGATACCAAAGTGCGCAAGCCGAAAGACAAGCTGGAAACAACACCCAAGGTGCTAGGTTGGGATGCCGCTGGCGAAGTAGTCGAAGCCGGAGCAGACTGCACGCTGTTCAAGCCTGGCGATAAAGTATTTTACGCTGGCGACCTCACGCGCTCAGGCTGCAATGCTGAGTACCAGCTCGTGGATGAACGCATCGTCGGCCACATGCCACAGCGTTTGAGTTTCGAGCAAGCCGCGGCTTTGCCGTTGACTGCGCTGACTGCCTGGGAGTCACTATTCGACCGATTGGGTATTGCGCTTGATAGCGCACAGAACCGTAATAAAAGCCTGCTCATCATAGGCGGCGCAGGTGGCGTGGGCTCGATTGCCATCCAACTCGCCCGTAAGCTGGCGGGATTGACTGTGGTAGCCACGGCATCGCGACCTGAGACCGTCACGTGGGTGCAGAAATTGGGAGCGCAGCATGTCATCAATCATAAGCATGACATGATCGCGCAAATGCGCGAAATCGGCATTCCCCAGCCTGATTATATTTTCTGCTGCAACGATACTGATGGCTATTTTACTGTCATGGCCGAGCTCATCAAGGCGCAAGGCAAGATTTGCTCAATTGTCGAAACCGCACAGCCGGTGGACCTCAATCTGCTCAAGAATAAAAGCGCGACCTTCGCATGGGAGCTGATGTTTACACGCTCCATGTTTCAGACCGCCGACATGACAGAACAGCACCATATCTTGGATCGCATAGGCAAGCTGGTGGATGAAGGTGTACTGAAGACCACCCTCAATGAAAGCCTATCACCCATCAACGCCACCAATCTGCGTAAGGCGCACGCTCAGCTCGAAGCAGGTGGCACTATAGGCAAAATCGTGTTGAGCGGCTGGGCTTGATTTCCATACTATTTTTACATTATCAGGAGATAAAAATGTCACTTGTCGTCAGATTCCACCAAACCGGTGGGCCAGAAGTATTACAGATAGCAGATGAACAAGTCGCCGCACCAGGCAAGGGTGAAGTGCAGATCAAAGTACATGCCATCGGACTCAATCGTGCGGAAGTTATGTTTCGCAATGGCCAGTATCTGGAAGCACCGCAACTGCCAGCGAGGCTTGGCTATGAAGCGGCAGGCATAGTCAACGCGGCGGGCGAGGACGTGACTGAGTTCAAAATAGGTGATGCGGTCAGCACAATCCCAGCGTTCTCGCAAAATCAGTATGGTGTGTATGGTGAGTTGGCGAATGTGCCTGCATTTGCCGTGGTCAAACATCCACCATCACTTTCCTGGCCAGAAGCTTCTGCCATCTGGATGCAATATATGACTGCCTACGGCGCACTGGTGGAGTTTGCCGATACCAAAGTTGGCGAATTTGTGTTGATACCGGCGGCATCAAGCAGCGTGGGTGTGGCAGCGATCGAGACTGCCAATCTGCTGGGAGCCGTTCCTATTGCTTTGACGCGTACCAGCAGTAAGCGCGAGGCTTTACTCAAGGCTGGTGCCAAACACGTGATTGCGACAGGAGAGCAGGACTTAGTGGCAGAAGTCAACCGCATTACCAATAACAAGGGCGCTAGGGTTGTGTTTGATCCAGTGGGCGGGCCTACCATCGCCAAGCTGGCAGAAGCCACAGCGCAAAGCGGCATAATTTTTCAATATGGCGCCCTAAGTACAGAGCCGACGCCATTGCCGCTGTTCCCCGTGCTCGCCAAGGAATTAACCATACGCGGGTATACCCTATTTGAAATCAGCACTCATCCTGAACGCATGGCACGCGCCAAAGCCTTCATTGTGCAAGGGTTGACTGAAGGCAAGCTGAAACCGCTGGTGGCCAAAACCTTTCCGCTAGCGCAGATTGTCGAAGCACACCGCTATATGGAATCCAACCAGCAGATCGGCAAGATTGTGGTAACAGTTTAGCGCTAATAGCAACTGCATAGGTGCTTTACAGTCGGTTGGGCAGTCACGTTTGAGTGCCGAAATTAAGCCTCCACGATGAAAGTATACAAACATAGAATCTGGGGGCGTTAATGGTGGATTTTGTTTAGCAAACTCATCCTAACCCTTTGGCGGGACGCCTGATGGTGCTCATGCATTCAACTATTGAAGGTCAGTAAAGGGACGATTAGAGTCGGTTAATCTAACAGCTCGTATAATTCTAAAGAGATAGTCCGCTTAATCCTGTCTACTTTTCAGTTTAAGTATATTAGGAGTATTTGAACTGCTAATTTAACTTATTCCGGGATTGGGTTTTATGAAGGTAGAAAATGGATTCCGCGATGACTTCCTGACTGTATCAGCAATCTTAATTCTACTTTTTATTTATGAGCATATATGACTCATAGAAGACCTTCATAAATATATATAAATCAACTATTCACATTTACATATTTAAATGTAACAATATATACCTTAAATTTAAAGAGGCACATATGAACGTATCGTCATTATTTGAAGAAGTCCAATTGGGCGACTTGTTTTTACCTAATCGAATTGTATTACCACCATTAACTCGCTGCCGTAGCACTCAACCGGGAAATGTGCCAAACGAATTAATGGCAAGTTACTATAAACAACGCTCTACTGCTGGTTTTATGGTTACAGAAGGCACACAGATTGAAGGACGTGGGCAAGGCTATGCTTGGACACCAGGCATTCATTCTGAGGAGCAAATAGAAGGTTGGAAGAAAGTAACGAACGCTGTACATGAAAGTGGTGGAGTTATCTTTTGCCAACTTTGGCATGTTGGCCGGGTATCCCATTGCGATTTACAACCAAACGGAGATGCACCAGTTGCACCGTCAGCCATTCAGGCAAAGTCTGTAAAGGTGTTCATTGAGACTGGCCCAGGCGAAGGTGCTTTGGTTGAACCAAGCATGCCTCGTGAACTAACAACCGAAGAAGTTAAAGAGTTGGTTAACATATATCGTCAAGCTGCTAAAAACGCAAAGTTGGCTGGATTTGACGGTGTTGAGCTTCACTCCGCTAACGGTTATCTGCTAAACCAATTCATCTCTGAGCACACGAATCACAGAGCTGACGAATACGGTGGCTCGCTACCTAATAGACTACGCTTTTTAAGAGAGGTTACTGAAGCTGTTATCGAAGTGTTTGGGCGTAATCGAGTAGGTGTAAGATTCGCTCCACTGTTTGCCACCACTACAGAAGATCGTGTTTATCTTGGTCTTGTAGAAAGTAATCCTCATGAAACCTACATTCGTGCTGCTGAAATGTTAAATGACCTTGGCATTGCATACATATCGATCGCAGAGGCGGATTGGGACAACAGCCCGGACTTGCCTGAAACATTTAGACGTGAATTACGTAAAACATTTCAGGGTGCGATAATCTATGCAGGTCGTTATACCGTAGAAAAAGCACTGACAGTAAATTCAAAAGGCTACGGTGATTTATATGCATTTGGTAAACCATTCATAGCAAACCCCGATTTACCATATCGAATTCAAAAAGGGTTATCGTTTAATCAGGTGCAAAATGATACTCTTTACGGTGGTGGCGAAGCAGGATACATTGATTATCCATTCAGCACACAATTATCAACTTAAATGGTGGGCTTCCCCACTGGCAATAAGGTGGGAGTAACATGGATTTGAATGAAGCATTAAAAATGCTAGCCAACCCGACAAGACGTGCAATATTGGCTTGGTTAGCTAATCCTGATGAGGCGTTTAAGGGCTACTCTCAGCTTTACCCGTACGAGATGTACGGAGTATGTGCAAGCCTGATTCAGGACAAGGTTGGGCTATCGCAACCCGCTACATCATTGTGCTTAAAAGCGTTGCAAGATGCGAACTTAGTTGAATCAACTAAGATTGGGAAATGGACATACTACAAACGTAACTCGACGGTGGTAGAGCAAGTTTTAACTACCTTACGTGAAGTATTGAGTGAATAGTGAGGTTGTTATGTCTAGCGGAACTCTAATCAATCAAATAGACCAGATTAGCTCAAATTTGAATGACTGCTATGGGCCGAATCAAGCAGTTTAGATTGTTTTGATAAACGTCTGCTTTGCGGATTCAGTGGAAATTGATGCTGCTGCAAGTAGCTTATTCACTCAATATCTGCAATTATTAGATTTCATGGACTATCACTGAAAGTCTAAGAAACTTTGATAATTATCGTGCCACATGACGGCAGCCTTCACCGATGAAACTTTACGAACAACTTGCCAACTCGATTGCTCAATCAATTCAAGAAGGAGTTTTATGCCGGGGTGACAGATTGCCGTCCGTACGCCATGCCAGTGCCAGTCGTAAAGTTAGCCCATCAACAGTATTGGAAGCATATTATTTGCTGGAAGCCCGAGGGCTCATCAGTGCGCGTGAACGTTCTGGTTACTTTGTCACCGGTGGCGGCGTTAATATTCCATTAACCCCAGATCCGGTTTTTAGTGCAGATTCTGAATCAACAGAGGTAGATGTCAGTGAGTTAGTGTTTGAGGTTCTGCAGTCTATCAGAGTAAAAAACATCATGTCCTTGGGTTCGGCGTTTCCCAGTCCTTTACTATTTCCAAGAGCTAATCTGGCAAGAACGATGGCTTCAAGTGTTCAGGAAATGGACCCTTGGTCTAGCGTGGATAATCTGAGTGCAGGAGATGCCAACCTCAGGAGACAAATTGCATTACGCTACATGATCGATGGCCTGCATGTGGCGGCGGATGAAATTGTGGTGACTAATGGTGCTCTCGAAGGCTTGAATTTATGTTTGATGGCTGTTGCGCGACCTGGGGACACCATACTGATTGAGTCTCCTACGTTTTATGCTGCCCTGCAATCTATTGAGCGTATCGGCCTGCGGGCAGTCGAAGTGCCCAGTCACCCGAAAGATGGTATTGACTTAGCAGCTATGGAGCGTGCAATTGAGCGGCACAAACCCAAGGCTTGCTGGTTAATGACCAACTTTCAGAACCCGTTAGGAAGCTTGCTCTCAGACAATAAAAAGAAAGCTTTGGTAGAGATCATTACCAAACATCAGATTCCGTTAATTGAAGATGATGTTTATGGTGAGCTTTATTTTGGTACCAAGCGACCCACACCTGCAAAAGCTTTTGATACGGAAGGCTTGGTGATGCATTGTTCTTCATTTTCAAAATGCCTCGCACCGGGCTACCGCGTGGGCTGGGTCGCACCAGGAAAATATTTGCAGTCGGTAGAACGGCTCAAGTTAACCACTACCATATCTGCATCTGTTCCGGTACAGGTTGCCATTGCCAGGTATCTGCAAAAGGGCGGCTATGACAAACACTTGCGCCATTTACGCCATACATTGATGCTGAATCAAATTAAGTTCATAGAAGCAGTCGAGCGCCATTTTCCAGCGGGAACGCGGCTGACAACACCGCAAGGTGGATACTTTCTGTGGATTAAGCTGCCTGATGGCGTTAATGCGCTGCAATTGCATAAACTTGCACTTGCGAATGGAATCAGCATTGCCCCAGGCCCGATATTTTCTGCACATAGAGGGTTTGTGGACTACATACGACTCAATTATGGGCATATTTGGGATGCGCGCACAGAAGTCTCACTGAGAGTGTTAGGTGGACTGGTGAGAGACCTCAGTGCCCTGCCAAGGTCTTAATAATTTCTGCATACCCATATCTGTTATGCTTTTTTAAATCGTAACTGTCTCTGTTATTGAATTCCGCAAATCGATATCTTAATCACTGTTAAAACAATCCGGCATTTTAGTTAGCTGGAGATTTAAGGTGATTCAATGTATATCTATGATGATATTGACCAGAAGCTTGTTGAGCAGCGTGTTTCTCAATTTAGGGGGCAGACGCAGCGATTCCTGAGCGGTCAGTTAAATGACGAGGAGTTCCGCGTTTTGCGACTCCAGAATGGGTTATATATCCAACGACATGCGCCTATGTTAAGGGTTGCTATTCCCTATGGCATGTTAACCTCGAAACAGCTGCGCACACTTGCTTATGTCGCGCGGCGATGGGATAAAGGCTATGGTCATTTAACCACAAGGCAGAACATTCAGTTTAATTGGCTCCGGCTGGAAGATGCCCCTGATGTATTAGCTAAGCTCGCAACCGTGCAGATGCATGCAATCCAGACCAGTGGCAACTGTATTCGCAATACCACTACAGATCATTTTGCCGGCGTTGCGGCCGATGAATTAATCAATCCGCTGGTGTGGTGTGAAATTATCCGCCAATGGTCAATGCTACATCCTGAATTCGCATTTCTGCCGCGCAAATTCAAAATTGCAGTAAGTGGATCCATAACTGACAGGGCTGCTGTTGGTGTCCATGATATCGGTTTGCAAGCGGTAGAAAAAAATGGAGTATTCGGGTTCAGGGTCTTCGTTGGCGGTGGCTTAGGCAGAACACCTATTGTAGGAAAATTAATCATGCCCTTTGTGGCGTGGCATGACTTATTAACCTACCTGCAAGCCACACTGCGGGTATACAACCTGCATGGAAGACGGGACAACAAGTATAAAGCCCGCATAAAAATTCTGGTGAAAGACCTTACGCCAGAAGTTTTTGCGAATGAAGTTGATGAGCAATGGAAGCTTATTAAAGGTGGTCCGGATACCGTAACAGAAGAGTTTGTAAAAAGTATTGCAGGCAAGTTCAAGTGGCCGGAATACGATCTGAATACTGAAATTAGTGATGCGTTCTACTCCAGCAAGTTGGCGGCTGATGCTGGATTTTATCGATGGTCACGCACTAATACTCACCCCCATAAAGTATCAGGATACGCATCAGTTACGATTTCATTAAAGGCGACTGGAGCACCTCCCGGAGACATCACCGCCGACCAGATGGATGCAATTGCCGATATGGCCGAAAAGTATGGTTTTGGTGAGCTGCGTATCTCTCACGAGCAGAACATCATCATGCCTGACGTCAGGAAGAACGATCTATATATGCTATGGCAAGAGCTGCGATTACTGAATCTGGCTACACCGAATATAGGCTTGATCACCAATATTATTTCATGTCCGGGTGGAGATTATTGCAGCCTGGCGAATGCAGTAACGATTCCCGTTGCTGAAGCTATACAGAACACATTTTCCGATCTTGATTATATCTACGAAATCGGTGAGTTGGACCTCAATTTATCAGGCTGCATGAATTCCTGCGGCCATCACCATGTTGGACATATAGGCATACTAGGTGTCGATAAAGCCGGTGAGGAATGGTATCAGGTCACGATTGGCGGCAGACAAAATGGGGCTTTAAACAATACCCTGAATCATGGATTGGACCATAGCAGTGTTACCCATAGTGAGATCACCAATGGTGCAGAAGCTGCAATAGGACGCGTAATAGGCCCTTCATTCGCACGTGAACAGATACCTGATGTGATACATCGTCTGGTCAAAACCTATCTAAGGCTACGCGACAGCGAGGAAGAGAGATTTATAGATGTGGTGCAACGATTAGGGATCGAACCCTTTAAAAAGGATGTGTATGCAGATCCTTCGCTCTCTAAACCTTCAACTTTATCGAAAGAAACCTATGTTTGAGATAACCCCAAGACTGTTGCGCAACGGTCAGGTCGAGTTTAACGAAGTACTGTTATTTGATACAAGCGATGAAATAAACAGTTCTTTAAGTGTTCCACCTGACCAAAAGAATTGGATGATGCGCCTTGATGATTGGCTTGAGAAGCGTGAGCTTTTATTGAATCGTAGATTTCCCGTTGGCATATTAATTTCATCTGACACAGACTTGGCTGCAACATTAAGCAACCACAGTAAGCTTTTACAAATCACAGATATTGCATTCATCGCGATTGATTTTCCAAGTTATACCGATGGCAGAGGCTATTCTTTAGCTCAACTTATCAAAACCGTTTATGGCTGGCATGGGGAATTGAGAGCCGTCGGCGACGTCATTATCGACACTGTGTTTTATATGGCCCGGTGTGGTTTTAACAGTTTCCTAATTAAAGAAGGACATGATCCCCAACTGGCATTGCAAGCGCTTGGTACGTTTACTGAGCAGTATCAAAAGTCCTACAGGCTGCCAGGCACTGCTGACATTTAAACACCTTTGTAACTATTAAGTTCAGGTGTGTGCGTTTGAATAATGCAATTACAAGTAAGGAAATAGCATGACAACAAGTATCAAACCATCAAAGAAAGTGATTCCAATCGTAAGCGATCATTCATCAGATAAATTCATGTCTATGTATGAGGCGCAAAGCAAAATCTATCCTCGCAATATATCCGGAATCTTTAAAAACTGGCGCTGGATCATGATCTGGATTACACAAATTGTGTTCTACGGTACGCCCTGGCTTATGTGGAATGACCGACAAGCCATGCTGCTAGATGTCAGTACTCATCGTTTTTACATTTTCGGCCTGGTGCTATACCCTCAGGATTTAATCTACCTAGTTGTAATCCTGATCATTTCTGCGCTGGCATTGTTTCTTTTTACAGCCGTTGCCGGACGTCTGTGGTGTGGTTTCTCGTGTCCACAATCTGTTTATACAGAAATATTTCTATGGATGGAGCGCAAAATAGAGGGTGACCGGGCTGCCCGCATGCGTCTGGACAGCATGAAATTCAGCTTCAAGAAGCTCCACAAGAAATTTCTGAAACATGCAGCCTGGATTGGTTTTTCAATGGTTACGGGATTTACCTTCCTTGGATACTTTTCTCCCATCAGGGATCTTTTGGATAACATCATTCAATATCGATTAAGCCCATGGGAGACCTTCTGGATATGTTTCTATGGTTTTGCTACTTACGGCAATGCGGGTTTCTTGCGTGAACAGGTTTGTAAACATATGTGCCCATATGCCCGCTTTCAGAGCGCCATGTTTGACAATGACACCCTCATTGTTACTTATGACCAGGAGCGTGGTGAACCTCGCAGCGGTCGTTCACGCAATGTTGATGCGAAAAAAGAAGGTTTAGGTGACTGCATTGATTGCAGCTTTTGTGTGCAGGTCTGTCCCGTTGGCATTGATATCCGCAATGGTTTGCAATACGAGTGCATTAGTTGCGGCCTGTGTGTTGATGCATGCAACAGCATTATGGACAAGATGCAATACCCACGAGGCTTGATTCGTTTCTCCACCCAGAACGGCGTTGAGAAACATTGGTCCCAGCATCAAATCCTCAAGAAAATATTACGTCCGCGCGTACTGATCTATAGTGGATTATTAATACTGTTGTCTTTAGGATTGGTACTATCTTTAACAATTCGCCCAGCATTTAAAGTGGATGTTAACCGTGATCGTGGTGTCATGTCCCGTTTAGCGCCTGGGGGCATGGTAGAAAACGTTTATCAGATACAATTGACCAATGTAACTGAAAATCAGCAAACCTATCGTGTATCGGTTCATGGATTAAAGGGAATGACTACAACTTCAGATACAGAGATTACAGTCAATCCAGCTAGTGAACGATTGGTCGCGATCAGCTTGCAAATTGCGGACGGATCCATTCGAAAAGGTACCCATCCAATTATATTTGATGTTGAGTCGGTTACCTCAAAAGAGCATGTTGAACAGAAATCTAGTTTTTACATGCCTTGATAATTAAATTGTATATTGCTTCTTGCCATTCAGAAACGGTAGTGAATTATACCTAGCTGCTGTCGCAACTAGGTTATAACAAAGGGAGCCATGGCTCCCTTTTCATTTAAGTCTTCAGTTTATTATGGAGTAAATGGCTGCTATGCGGATGCAGTTGTAAATCAGCACAGCTAATTTTAATAGCTGTGCTGAATTCGATCTATTAAACCTCTGTCTGTTCGGCTAATTCCAACGCATCTTCTACTTCTATTCCAAGATAACGCACAGTACTATCAAGTTTTGTGTGACCCAAGAGTAATTGAATAGCACGTAGATTCTTTGTGCGCTTGTATATCAGAGAGACTTTTGTTCTCCTCATTGTATGGGTGCCGTAATTCGCCGAATCTAAACCAATTTCCTCTACCCATGCATTAACAATACGAGCGTACTGCCTGGTGGATAAGTGTGGGGAATCGTGAATGCGGCTAGGAAATAGAAAATCTTCCGATCTCAGATGAGCATGTTATATCCATGCATATAAGGAATTGCGTGTTTGTTCAGTAATTTCAAAATGCACAGGAAGACCTGTTTTTTGTTGCATCACAATAGCACGCGCCGTGATTTGATTGCCATGAGAAATATCCCGCACTTTTAGTTTAATCAGATCACAACCGCGCTTGCTATCGATAGCCAAATTAAATAATGCAAGATCACGAACGCGCTGAAACAACTCCAAACGAATTCGTATTGCCCAGATTTCCTTTAGCTTAAGAGGCGATTTTTGGCCAACAAGTTTATTTTTGTTCCATGGTTCACGATTACCAATTGAATATGATTGAATTACCATGATATTAATCTCCTATAAACAGGGAGTAATAGCTTGCACTTTTATAGGCTAATATTGCAGTGGAAAATGGAAAGCTGAACGTCCGCAATGCGGATTCATCTGAAATTGCGAACAACAGACCTAGCATTTGAAATAATGGGACGCCTTAGCGCGTCTCGCCTGATAGATCGGTTAGCCACTTTTACCTACTATTTGAATTTGATTTTCCCACAACACTTCACCACATCGCGCAACCGCAACCTGATACAAGATATTTTTGTTTTGAAATGAAAAAAGTAGTGTAGGGTAAATGTCTAGATCAGGGTTTTCTTCTGGCAGTGTGCTAAACCCTAGGAATACCAACGTTTCTAGATTGGTTTTTGAAACAATAAAATTTAACGCGATTAGAAACAAATATTGGTTTGGATAAAGCGCTATTTTTTTAGGTATTAACTTTTGGTACAAACACTTGAGTTCACTGAAAATAAGCTGCCATTCTTCAATTGATTCTCGTATTTTTTTATGTGCTTCTGGTATGGCAAAAAAAATACCTGTAATAGTAAGAACAATAACTGACCAATCAGTTCCTTTGCCGATATTTCGCACAGATACCGAGCCCTCAATTGAACCTGATGAGTATTCATTTAGTAAATTTGAATACTTTAGAATAGCTGCAGACTCGACCCTACTAACGGCAGCGTCCTCTATTTCACTAAACTCTATAACCAATGTTTCCATAGCTTGCATAGATTTATGCCTAACATTTAAGATCAGGCCACGGCCCGCCAGAGCCGTCGCGCATACAGCGAGTGGTTATATCCCTAGCCATAAAAAGCAAACACCAGCACCTGGGAAGACTTATAGGTAAAGATTGCGGCTTTAAGACCGTAGCGCCAAAAAAGTAACTAGCGACCATTCCAAAGAGTGCATTACCACAATGATTATAATCAATTAAAGAAGATTCGAGACGAAGTTGCTTTCAGTAGGGGATTCAGATGTTTGAATGTCCGCTTTGCGGATTCAGCTGAAATGGGGACAAAGCAGACTTTGCTAAAAGCGTAAAATAGATTACTTGCTCTTCAAATTACTACAGCAGATGAATCCCAAACGGTTTAAGCATGAGTGCAAATAAACCAAAACAGAGAGCTGTAATCAACACGCAAGTGGATAGCGTAAGCCAAAAACCAAGTTTAGGAAGTAGCATGGGAAAAACTAGAAACATTGGCAATGTAGGTATGACGTACCAAAAAGTATACTGCGCGTAACTTCCAATCTTCTTTTGGGGTGTTTTATCTAGATATAGCCAGATGAGTGTAAGAATTGCCACTAGTGGTAGTGCAGCTATAAACCCACCAACTTTATCGCTTCGTTTAGCAATCTCAGTCACAACAATGACTATCCCAGCAGTGAGTAAGTATTTAGTAATAATCCATGCCATAACACTCTTTCATACTAATTCTGGAGGGTGTAAATAATTTTGTGTAAACGGTCATTTTGCAGGAAACTGCTTATTTACTTTTGGAGTAAAAATGACCGTATCAAAACCCCTACCCACCGACCTGATCGATGGTCTGCTGGCGAATTATAAAAAGCCAGAAGATCTCATTGGCGAGAATGGATTATTAAAGCATCTTACCAAAGCCCTGGTTGAACGTGCGCTAGAAGCTGAAATGACCGAACATCTCGGTCATGACAAGCATGAAACCGTCACTAATGTCTCAGGCAATGCCCGCAACGGTAAAAGCCGCAAGACCCTCAAAGGCGAGTTTGGCGAACTGCCTATTGAGATTCCCCGTGACCGCGAAGGCAGCTTTGAGCCGCAACTCATCCCCAAGCATCAAACCCGCTGGACCGGCTTCGATGACAAGATCATCTCGCTGTATGCACGCGTCATGACGGTACGTGAGATTCAGCAACACCTGTCCGAGATGTACGGTACAGAAATCTCCCCCACGCTAATATCCAATGTTACCGATGCGATCATGGACGAAGTGAAGCAATGGCAGTCACGTCCGCTGGATAGTGTCTATCCTATCGTCTATCTGGATTGTATCCACGTTAAAGTTCGTGATGCCGGCAGCGTACGTGCCAAGGCCGTGTATCTGGCCATCGGTGTCAACATGGAAGGCCACAAGGAAGTGATGGGGTTGTGGATTGCGCAGACCGAAGGCGCCAAGTTCTGGCTTTCCGTAGTCACGGAACTCAAGAACCGTGGGGTGCAGGACATCTTCATCGCCTGTGTCGATGGCTTAAAGGGATTCCCTGAAGCGATTGAAACCGTCTATCCGCAGGCCACAGTACAACTGTGTATCGTGCATATGGTGCGCAACAGCCTGAACTATGTGGGCTGGAACAAACGCAAGGAAGTGGCTGCGGATCTGCGTATGGTGTACAGTGCTGCCACACTGGCTGAAGCCGAGATGGCACTGCTGGACTTTGAGCATGAATGGAATGAAGCGTATCCATCCATTGCCAAATCTTGGCGCAGTAACTGGCAGCGCATCATTCCGTTCTTCGACTATCCGCCGGAGATCAGACGGGTGATCTACACCACCAATGCGATTGAATCGGTGAATATGAGCTTGCGCAAGATCACCAAGAACCGAGGCTCGTTTCCGAATGACGAATCATTGATCAAGCTGTTCTATCTGGCACTGCAAAACATCAGTGAAAAGTGGTCGATGCCACTTAGGGATTGGAAACCTGCCTTAAACAGGTTTACCATACAGTTCGAGGAGAGGATGCCTCGGCATTAGTTAACTACCGTTTACACAAAATCTAGGACACCCTCTAATTCTGTCATTAGACAAGAGTAAAGGGGATTTAACGTGTTGCTGCATCAAATCTTGCCGCTACATTATCCCAATCAATAATCCCAAATAATCCATTCACATAATCAGCCCGCCGATTTTGGTATTTTAGGTAATAGGCATGCTCCCAAACGTCTAACACTAAAATAGGTACTACACCCCAAGCCGTCAGTTTTTGGTGATTCTCACATTGCAAAATCATCAATTTACCACTGGCAGGTAGATAACCCAATATGCCCCAGCCAGCGCCTTCAACACTAACCGTCGCAGCAATCATCTGTGCTTTAAATTGATTGAACGATTTGAAGCTCTTCTCAATTGCCTTGAGCAGCTCTCCAGTTGGACTTCCACCGTTGGGCGAAAGGTTCGTCCAGTAAATCGTATGTAAAATATGACTAGATAGGCCAAACGCCAACTCCTTCTCATAATGCTTTACTAGCGTAAAGTTAGCATTTTCGCGAGCCAAAGCGAGTGCTTCTTCTGCCTTGTTGGCAGTGGCAACCGCAGGTTTGTGGTGAAATTGATAGTGCAGTTCTACTGTGCGGGCGTCAATCACTGGTTCAAGTGCATCGTATGCATAAGGCAATGGCAGCAATACATATTTGCCCGTATCATCTGTGAGTTTGTCTTGATAAGGTATTGATTGTTTATTGTCTTTAGCTTGAGCAAGATTGGTGGCTATAGCTAAGCTTCCTATAGTGACCGCACCATATTGCAGAAAATCTCTACGCGTAGTCATGGTTTGTTTCCCTTATTAATTAAGTAAGCAGCTTGAATAACATACCCAACACAGCACTTACCAGTATGACTGGAATGACATTCACTTTGTATCGAATAACTGCCAAGGTTGCTATCGCTGTTAACGTTATAGAGAACCAATCAATAGCGCCATCAAGTCCTGATGGCCAAAATACATGGTAAGCAAAGAACAATGCCAGATTTAATATCACTCCTACCACAGCCGCAGTAATCGCACTCAGTGGCGCAGTGAACTTAAGGTTGCCATGAGTGGACTCAATAAAAGGAGCCCCCATGAAAATAAAAATAAAGCTTGGCAGGAAGGTAAAGAAAGTAACCACTGATGCAGCGACAAACGCCGACGCAAATGTTGCTTCAGGGCCAAATGCTTGGCTTATCCAACCACCCACAAAACCAACAAAGGTGACCACCATGATGAGTGGACCAGGAGTTGTCTCACCCAGCGCTAACCCATCAATCATTTGTGTTGGACTTAGCCATTGATAATGCTCAACTGCACCCTGGTAGACATAAGGCAATACCGCATAAGCCCCACCAAAGGTTAGTAAGGCAGCTTTAGTAAAAAACCAACCCATTTGCGTAAAGGCTGCATCCCAACCAAATTGAACAATCAACCATGCCATGGTCAATAACCAAATCCCCATGCCTATAACAGCGATGCGTGCCATTTTTTTCCAGCTAAAGTAAGCATGTTCAGGCGTGGGCGTATCGTCGTCAATTAACGCTGCACCAAAATCTTTTTTTGATGCCCCATGTCCGCCACCCACCTTAAAGTATTGTGGTGCTAAGCGTCCACCAAAATGACCAATCAAACCAGCGGCTAGTACAATCAATGGAAATGGGAGTTTTAATAGAAAAATTGCAATAAAGGCCATTGCTGCGATTGACCACATCACACGATTTTTTAATGCTTTGGATCCAATGCGGTAAGCTGCGAATAATACAATGGCCACAACTGCTGGCTTAATTCCGTAAAGAGCACCAGCAACAGCCGGCACTTCACCGTAAGCCATGTAAATCCAAGCTAAGCCAGTTAATATAAAAAATGAAGGAAGTACGAATAAAGCACCAGCGATGATGCCACCCCATGTTCGATGCATTAGCCAACCAATATATGTGGCTAACTGTTGCGCCTCAGGGCCAGGGAGCACCATGCAGTAGTTAAGCGCATGTAGGAATCGCTTTTCTGAAATCCAGTGTTTTTTTTCAACCAAGTCATGGTGCATGATGGAAATTTGGCCAGCGGGCCCACCAAAGCTGATAAAGCCTAATTTGAGCCAATGCCAAAATGCTTCAGTAAAGGAAACTGGAGCAGGTGAAAAATTCGAGGAGGTGTCAGTGTTTTTGTTGGTAGTGTCCATAAGTACTCATTTCTTGGGCAAAAGACCCAAGATTGATGAGCAGACCTTGGACGCTTTGCGTCTTGATGCGGGGAGGCTGCGAAATCCCCAATAACCCAATTTTAGTTTAAACGAATTATTAAGACAAATATTTCGTTACCACGTAAACATAAAGGTCAGCTTTGGGGATTCCATGCGCAAATACCCAGCAATCCAAAATGCCATGTTGGGTATTAACGCAGTAGTTGTTGGGCTGCTGATAGCTGCTTTTTATAATCCTGTATGGACTAGTTCGATACCAACTTCACAAGACTTTGGTTTAGCATTGCTGGCTATTTTAATGCTGATGTTCTGGAAGGTGCCGCCAAGGCTGGTTGTAATAATTGGTGCGATTTTAGCAAGCTTATCGGTTTTCGTTGTATATGTTGCTGAAACTTTTCAAAAGCTAAATGTTCATTCATTGTACAAGGAGGATAAATTAATGAAAAAACACGTAGCTTTTATGCTTTGTTCGCTTGTGTTAACAGTACCTGTACAAGCCGAAGAAAAAATAATCAAGAGCCAAGGTTGGCTCATGGAAGCGGAGTCAGACCAAGAGCGCTTCAAATTGCTCCAGAAGTATTTGCGAGGTTTTGATCAACCCATGTGGGAAGTTGGTGAGCGCTATCAGTCTATTCATGAGGCACTGTCACGTAATAATTATGATCTTGCAAGTTACCATTGGGACAAGATAAAAACTACCATTGAAAACGGTTACATGAAAAGACCTAACCGTCAGCATAACGCTGAGACTATCTTTTTGAATTCGAACTGGTCAGAAGTTAAAAAAGCATTTGACTCCCATAATCAACAGTCTGCAATTAAAGGGTTTAACCAAGCTAAGGCTGCATGTATGGCTTGCCATATTGCTGAATCTGTTCCTTTTATGAACAACCAGTCTATTTTTGATTTAAAACTGTCAACAACTGCTTTGGATAATATTAAATAATGACGAATAATTTCTATCTTAATACTCTGAGCACTAATGCATCACAATGGGTTATTTTTATCCGTCTCAGTCTTGCTGCGGTGTTTATTCCAGAAGGCATGCAAAAGCTAATTTTTCCTGAGATATTAGGTTCGGGCAGATTCACTGCCATCGGCATTCCATACTCGGAGTTAATGGGGCCTTTTGTGGGCAATGTTGAACTGATCTGTGGCTTGATGTTGCTTTTTGGCTTTGCGGTCAGGTGGGCAGCGATTCCACTTATTGTTACCATGTTGGTTGCCATCATCAGCACCAAAATTCCAATCCTTCTCGGACAAGACTGGTGGATATTTCATGTGGCTTCATTCAAGCGTTATGGGCTTTGGAGCATGCTGCATGAAACACGAACAGACTGGGCAATGCTAATGTGTAGCTTGTATATTCTGGCAGTTGGCGCGGGCAAATGGTCGCTCGATAGATTGATTGTCGAAAAATCAAGTAGTAGTAAATCATCATGATGCGTAATTTTATGCACCAGTTCATCGCGCTGATAACGCTTTGTTTTGTTTTTACTGCAAATGTGAATGCTGAAAATGAAGAGCCCGCTATTAGAAGTGTCATGCTTGCATATGAACAAGCTTGGAGCGAGCACGATGCGAAGGCTGTAGCTTCTTACTATTTTGCTCCAGCCATACGATTCAGTAAAACCGGCCCCTCGGTGAGAGCTACCATCAAAGATCAGGAATTGTTTTTTGAAGGACTACTTGGCAGTATGGTTGCCAGAGGCTACGACCACAGTGAGTGGGAGACGCTCAACATTCATCAAATGGATGAACGCACAGCCACTGCCAGCGGCATTACCTTACGTTACAAAAAAGATGGATCTTTAATGGAACGCACTGCAGTTTCATACGGACTATGGAAAGACGTGGATAGCTGGAAAATTTTTTGGTCAGCCACCCATAACCCTTCAAGTGTCATGACATTCAAATAATGTAGATATCCTCCAGCTATCATTAAAGATGGCTAAAACCCAATAAACAAAAAGCTAGAAAGCACATGGTTCATTTGGTCAGTGACACCATTTGTGCCGTTTACATATTGATTGAGATACCCTATTTCCAATCTGGATGAGTCTGTGTATTTCCACATCACACCAGTAAACAGGCGGTTTTGATTGAATCCGCTATCGCCAGCCCATTTTGTATCATTGATATTCCAAAAGGCTTCATCCCAAACTAGATAACTCAAATCACTTCTACCGTTTAATGGCCAGCTTGCACGCAACTGTTGTCTGAATCGATACGATGCTGAGTCACCACCATCCAAATGGCGTTGCTCAAACCTAGATCGACTCAGCCAAGTAATGTCGTTGTATTTTGAAATATATTGAAACTGCTGCCACCAGCGGTCTTCATACGTATGACCATTTGCAGTTTTAGTGTCGGCATACACATAGCCTAACCAGAACGATGCCTTATCAGTGAGTGCAAAATTTAGAGCGGGTCTTAAAAAGGCTTGGTCAAAGTTTTTTAAATCGTCTTTCCAACGCGCCTGTACTTCGGCATACCAACGAACATCCTTTGATATATTGCCTTCTGCGATGACTGCTTGCCATAAGCGACTATCTTCTTCGGAAGCCAAAGAAATACTTGAGTGTATACAGGCCAAGAATATAACTACGAAAATATGGTGGGGGTGGTAGTTATTAAACATCTTTATTAGTGCATAAAATTTTAGAACATTAATTAACTTTTATGAAGAAAATATGACAATTTCACATTTACTCAAAGGACCGCTTTGCGGATAAAGCCGTCATGAAAATTAGCATGTTAACTTACGATATCTATTCAAAATGAAAGTTAACAACTTTTATTTCCAGGTTAACAACTTTAATTGTTAGTTTACAACTTTAATTGTTTAGAACATGAGAGATTTACACTTTGAAACTTTTAAACTCTAGCACTCTCTAATCTAGAGTGCTAAAATTAAAATTATCAGGAGGACAACACACTAATGACCACTGCTTTGACACTACCAGTAGTTACTGCTGCAGATAGTCTTGAACAATATAATCGCGCCATTAAGGCCTATCCAATTCTTTCTGCAGAGGAAGAATATGATCTCGCGGTCAAGTTCAAACAAGAGAATGACCTTGAAGCCGCGCGCAAATTAATTGTTTCGCATCTGCGTCTTGTCACGAGCATCGCACGCGGCTATACCGGTTATGGCCTGCCCCAGGCTGACCTGATTCAAGAAGGCAATATTGGTTTAATGAAGGCAGTTAAACGCTTCGACCCAGAGCGTGGCGTACGTCTGGTCTCCTTTGCGATGCATTGGATTAAAGCCGAAATTCATGAATACATCGTTAAAAACTGGCGCTTGGTAAAAATCGCCACGACAAAAGCACAGCGCAAATTATTCTTTAATTTACGCAGTATGAAGAGTGGCATGAACAGTCTGCAGACGGCTGAAGTCAATCACATTGCACGTGAGCTGAATGTAAAGCCTGAAGAAGTGCTCGAAATGGAATCGCGCCTGAATGGTCATGAAATCTCGTTAGAGGCAAACATTGACGATGACAGTGATGAACATTACAGCCCGATTGCCTACTTGCCAGACGAAAGCCTGACGCCAGTTGAAGCGCTGGAAGCCAAGCAGCACGAACACGCAGAAAGCACCGGCTTGGCACATGCGCTGCAAAATCTGGACGAACGCAGCCGCCGCGTCGTTGAAGCACGCTGGTTGCAGGAGAATGGCGGCAAAACCCTGCACGAATTAGCAGATGAGTTTGGTGTGTCTGCTGAGCGAATTCGTCAGATTGAGCAAAAAGCCATGCAGAAAATGAAAACCTTGATGCAGGCAAATCGCTAATAAAGACGCTTAAAGCAAAAGGGCTACCTAGGTAGCCCTTTTTTATTGTTGACAACTTAACTCAGAGCAAGTGTTTATGCAGCCGCCACCGCCACTAAATCAGGGCCGGGGGTAAACTGCAGTGCAGCTGAAATATTATTCCTCAGCTGATCTAATTCACTAATCTGACCTTGAATACTTTTCTCAATCGCTTCTAGCTCTGCGATGCGGTCCTCTAAAGTGTCGGTAGCCTTATAAATACGTTTGATACTCTCCAGACGACGACGCAACTGTAGCTGATGCTCTCGTACCTGTGACTCCATTGGCGCAATGACCGCTTTCAACCAATTTTCAATGTCACGATTCGCCACCTCGTAGACATGAATTACTCGACTGGCGAGCGTTTCAAAGAACTTGGTAGTCAGGGTCATTTTCTCGTTTGCAATCATGTTGAATGCAGTGTTGAACTGTTCTTTATAGGCACGTTCAAGCTTGGCCAGCTCTTTTTGATAACGCAAAGTAGAAAACGATGGCGGTTCGGATTTACGCAGCCCGTGCTCCTTGGAAAACTTCTCGTACATCACATCCATCATTTTTTTGATTTCATCAATTTGTGCATCAGATGAAGCCAAACGATCTTTCAATTCACTGAAAAAGTTATCCATTGCTTCACGGATAGTTTTAGTGAAATTCGCCTGTATCATGGTTTCACGTGTTGTATGCACATGCAGCTTAAGTGACTCCATCCCCAACAAGGTAAACAAGCGATTGGTGTGCTGAGAGAAAATGCTGCGCAGCGCTTGAAAGCGCTGCAGCCCCTTTTCAAAGTTTTCCTTATCCACTTTAACCTTGTTCATCATGTGCTCAACCACATCTTCATTTTTTCCACGCAAACCGCGCAGTTCAAGCAGTTGCTCGTTAATGCCCGAGTAGCGCGCATCAAGAATCATGTGCGAGTTGTTGATAAGGTCTTCCACTTCATTTTGCGTGTTATCACGCACGATTTCCTGCTTGGATGGAATAAGCTGTTGAGATAATGCAGTTTCTAATTCAAGTACGCGACTCTTAGCCAGCAGCACGTCATCTTTATTGACTTTAGCCAACAAGCCTTTTTGTGCAGAAACCGGGAAAATCTGATTGGTTTCCAAGCCTAATAAATCAGCGCTGGTTTTAATTTGCTTGTTCAGCTCGTTCTGAATTTCCTGCTCGCTTTTAATGCCATCCCACAAGCCGTCAATCTTGTTCATCACCGCCAAACGGCCTTTTTGCTTCCAGCGCGTACCGCTGATGTACTGACGCCAGACATCAATTTCAGATTTTGTGACACCCTGATCAGCAGCAAGAATAAATAGAACCGCATGCGCATTAGGCAGCATGTTGATGGTCAGCTCAGGCTCGGTACCTATCGCATTTAGACCCGGTGTATCCAGAATCACTAAACCCTGCTCCAGCAGCGGATGCGGAAAATTGATAATCGCATAACGCCAGCACGGCACATCAACCGTGCCATCTTTGTTGAGATTCAAGGCATCATCGGCACTATTGGGATCAAACAAGCCGTATTTTTCAGCTTCCTGGATGGAAACCGGCTTGGTGCTGCTGACTTCACGAAATGCGTTCACCATACTGTCATTCGAATCGACATCGAATGTGACCGTTTTCCACTCGTCTGGATAACGCTTGTATTCAGAGGTGCTTGCATCAGACAGCCGAGTTTCAATCGGCAGCATCATGATGGAAGTAGGTTTAGACTTGTCGAACAAAAGTTCGGTAGGGCACATGGTAGTACGGCCGGCACTCGATGGCAGCAGACGTGTGCCATAGCCTGCAAAAAAGATGGCGTTAATCAGCTCAGACTTACCACGTGAGAACTCCGCTACAAAGGCAACATTCAGTTTGTCTTCATGCAATCTATCCAGCAAGTGCTGAATACGCTGATCAACCTGTGCATCATTTAGCTCTTGCCCGTTCAGCCAGTTGCGGAAGTCACAAATGGATTGCACCAATCCTTTGCGCCACACTGAATACGCGGCAAATTGTTTAGCTAAATTATTTTCGGCCATGATGGTCCTTAAATAAACAAATTCTTTGACATAACTTTAACATTCCTAATTTTAAATGCAAATAAAATCAATCAGCTAATCAAGTTTTCTCAAGCAATATTCAGACAATCGGTCATTTTTTCAATATGAGTGGCAACATGCTTGCTATATCTGCTCGCAACGGCATTCTGTTATCATCTTGTTTTTGATTTATTTGACTTAAAAATGAGTGGTTTAAACCCTAATTCACCGCGCCCAATTGACATTAAACTTCACCAAGCTTCACGCTTGCTGGAAATTAAGTTCGACAACAACACCGAATGCATGCTGTCATGTGAGTTTTTGCGTGTTTACTCACCATCTGCAGAGGTCAAAGGTCATGGCCCCGGGCAAGAAGTGCTGCAGATTGGCAAAGAGGAAGTCAATATTGTGGGCATAGAACCTGTAGGCAACTATGCTATCAAATTAATTTTCTCCGACGGACATGACACCGGTCTATATTCTTGGGATTATCTCTATGAATTAGCGCGCGATTACGAAGCGCTGTGGCTGGAATATCTCGGCAAACTTAGCGCGGCCGGCCATGTCAGAAAGCTCAATGCTTAAAAGCATATCATCGGATAAACACAACATGACTACCGAACACAATACGCATTTTGGTTACAAAACCGTCGCCGAATCTGAAAAAGCGAAAAAAGTCGCCGAGGTGTTTCACTCTGTTGCTAACAAATATGATTTGATGAATGACGTCATGTCTGCCGGCATGCATCGAGGTTGGAAGCGCTTTGCAGTCAGCATCAGCGGTGTATCCAAAGGTGACAAGGTGCTTGATATCGCTGGTGGCAGTGGCGACTTATCCAGACTGTTTGCTCAAAAAGTCGGCACGGAAGGTCAGGTTATTTTAACTGACATCAATGCTTCGATGCTGGGTGTCGGGCGTGACCGCATGCTCGATGCTGGCTTGAATGTACCTGCATTGCAGTGTGATGCGGAAAAACTGCCCTTCCCTGATCACTATTTTGATTGCGTGATTGTGGCTTTCGGTCTTCGCAATATGACCCATAAAGATCTGGCGCTGACAGAAATGCAGCGCGTACTTAAAGTGGGCGGCCGCCTGTTGGTACTTGAATTCTCTAAAGTCTGGCAGCCGTTATCAAAAATATATGATGCTTATTCGTTTAAGCTACTGCCGCTCATGGGTAAATTGCTGGCAAAAGATGCCGAGAGCTATCAATATCTGGCCGAATCAATACGCATGCATCCTGACCAGGAAACCCTAAAACAAATGATGCTGGATGCCGGTTTAAGCAAAGTCGATTATTACAATCTGGCTGCCGGAGTAGTCGCACTGCATAAAGGTTATAAAACCTAAATGCTGAAGAGTCTTTCTACCAAACTCCTGCAACATCTTGCTGCCCAAAATGCTTGGGCTGCGCCCATGCTTAAACCCTACGCCGGCAAATCCGTTTCACTTGATTGCGTATTGTTCAAGGCCGATCTGGTAATTCTGGAAGACGGTACGCTGATCAGCGCAGGCGAGACAAATGTCGCCGATGCCACGATACACATTTCACCTAGCCTGCTGCCGCGGCTGCTCGCCAAAGATGAAGCTGCAAAACTGAAAGTTCGCATCGAAGGTGATACTGAACTGGCGTCTACTTTAGCAAAAGTCTTCGCTGAAATGCGCTGGGATTACGAAGAAGATTTAAGCAAAATTGTGGGTGATGTACCTGCCTATAAAATCGGTGAGCTTGCCCGCAGCAGTTCGCAAACCATCAAGCAAACCGCTGTTAACCTCGCAGAAATGCTGAATGAATACTGGCAGGAAGAAAAACCCACCTTGGCTAAAAAACGCCATGTAGAACAATTTAACAACGAGGTAGATATATTGCGCGCAGATGTTGAGCGGATGGAAAAGCGCTTAAACAAACTCAAGAACTCGCAGACACCTTCATAATATTTCAACTATGCGCATTTTCAGGCTTATTTACATCATATACATTGCCCTGCGCTTCGGGCTGGACGACTTCATACTCATCCACGGCAGATTGAAGCCTTTGCAATGCGCACTCAACATGCTTTTGTTTTGGCGCAGCAAAAAAACACCGCGTGGTGAACGCCTGCGTCTTGCACTGGAAAATCTGGGTCCAATTTTTGTAAAGTTCGGACAGATGCTCTCTACGCGCCGAGACATTATTCCACCCGATATTGCAGACGAACTTGCCAAACTACAGGATCAGGTTCCACCGTTTGCATACGCTGAAGTAGAAAAAATTATCACTGCTTCATTTGGACAGCCGCTTTACGAACTGTTTCATGATTTTGACGAAACTCCTGTCGCAAGTGCATCTGTAGCACAAGTACATTTTGCACACTTGCCGCATGGTGAACCGGTCGCTGTAAAAGTTCTACGCCCTGGCATAGAAAAAACCATTGCCCATGACTTACTGCTGATGGACACTGTGGCTTGGCTATTGCAAAGCATTTCCTCCGAAGTAAGGCGCCTAAAACCTCGTGAAGTAGTAGCAGAGTTTGCACGACACACCGAAAGCGAACTCGATTTAACGCTGGAAGCCGCCAACTGCAGCCAGCTTGGCCGCAATTTTTCAGACAAATCCAAACTGATCGTGCCTGAAGTACATTGGGACTGGTGCCGCAAAGAAGTCATGGTCATGCAACGCATGTATGGCACGCCCATCAGTCAGCGCGATACACTCGAAGCCAAGGGGATTGATATCCCTAAACTTGCTGTAGATGGTGTCGAAATATTCTTTACGCAAGTATTTCGTGACGGTTTTTTTCATGCTGATATGCACCCTGGCAACATTCAGGTTGCCGATGACGGACGCTACATTGCGCTCGACTTTGGCATCATGGGCACGCTCAACGACACTGACAAATATTATCTGGCACGCAATTTTCTGGCGTTTTTCAACCGAGATTATCGTGATGTGGCACAAGCACATATCGACTCTGGCTGGGTACCAGCCGATACCAAACGTGAAGAACTGGAAACTGCAGTCCGCGCCATCTGTGAGCCTATTTTCGACAAGCCTTTAAAAGATATCTCCTTTGCGCGCACGTTGCTCAGTTTGTTTCAAATGGCGCGCCGTTTCGGCGTCATCATTCAGCCACAATTGATTATGTTGCAGAAAACACTGCTGAACATTGAAGGCTTAGGTCGCGAATTGGACCCTAATCTGGATTTATGGAAAAGCTCACAGCCCTTCCTGAGCCGCTGGATGAGTGAGCAAGTAGGCTGGCGTGCACTCGTAAAATCCATGAAAAAAGAACTGCCGCAGCTTGCACACATGCTGCCCGAAATGCCAAGATTAGTGCATCAGTTTTTAGCACAAACCAACTTGGCGGAGCAAACCATTCCACTCGGCAATGCCATTGAAAAATTAATAGAAGCACAGCAAAATCAGGCTAAATGGCAAAAGCGCTTGGTAGTCGTCATTATCGCTGTTGCAGTTCTGGAAATCACAGTATTGGCAGTCAGTTTTTTAACTATTTAATTACCTACGTTAGGAATACTCATGAAAAGCAAACTCATCGTAGTTTTAAGTTTTATGATCATCGGGGTTTGTAGTCATTTATTTGCCGCCCCAGCCACGCCAGCTGGCTTGTGGCGCACCATAGACGACAACACTGGCAAGCCGCGTTCTTTAGTCAGAATTCACGAAAACAATGGCGAATACAGCGCCGTGATTGAAAAAGGCTTACTCGCAACTGACACCCCAGATGCTGTATGCGACAAATGCAAAGACGAACGTAAAGGCCAGCGTATTGTGGGTATGACTATCGTAAAAGGCATTAAATTTATTGATGGTCACTACGAAGGCGGTGAAATTCTTGACCCGGAAAACGGCAAAACTTATCGCTGCCTGATGAAACTTGACAGCAGCGGCAACCAGCTAGAAGTGAGAGGCTATATTGGCATTTCACTCATTGGCCGCTCACAAACCTGGACACGCGTTGAATAGTCGCGTGTTGAACTATTCATTTGCGAGATAATCAACGATGCTTGTCTGGTTTGTTGCCGCTTATTTAACCCTCTCTATCGGCATTGGCCTAGTGGCCGCCATGCGTGTAAAAAACGTCAAAGATTACGCTGTGGCTGGCCGACACCTGCCTTTGCCAGTCGTGATGGCAACTGTATTTGCAACCTGGTTTGGCGCTGAAGCAGTATTTGGCGTTTCGGCGACATTTGTGACTGAAGGCCTCAACGGCGTTGCAGCCGACCCTTTCGGCTCCAGCATGTGTTTGATTATTGCCGGCTTTTTCTTCTCGACACAGCTCTACAAACTCAACATTCTCACTCTGGGCGATTTTTACCGTATACGCTATAACCGCACGGTGGAGGTACTCACCACACTCGCCATCGTCGTCTCCTACATGGGCTGGGTTGCGGCACAAATCAAAGCACTGGGCTTAATATTCAACATCATCACCGATGGCGCTGTCACGGAAGATCAAGGCATGATTCTAGGTACAGCAATCGTGCTTACTTACACAACACTGGGCGGCATGCTTTCAGTTGCAGTGCTGGATTTTGTGCAGATGATCGTGGTGATAGGCGGCTTACTTTACATCGGCAACATCGTGTCTGGCATGACAGGTGGTGTAACACCGGTCATTGATCATGCACGTGCTGCTGGCAAACTTGACTTCTTCCCCAAGGGCGCTGACGTCTGGGTATGGATAACGTTTTTAGGCGGTTGGATGACCATGATGCTGGGCTCGATTCCTCAGCAGGATGTATTCCAGCGCATTACTTCTGCCAAGAGTGCCAAAATCGCTTTATGGGGTTCCATTCTGGGGGCATCTGTTTATTTCTGCTTTACTTTTGTTCCCATGTTCATCGCTTACGCCGCCACACTGATTGATCCAGCAGTATTCGGCAAACTGGTACAGGAAGACTCACAAAAAGTACTGCCCACTTTGGTTCTGCAGCACACGCCCGTGCTGGCACAATCCATATTTTTTGGCGCAGTGCTTTCAGCCATTATGAGCTGCTCCTCAGCAACCCTGCTTGCGCCTTCGGTATCATTTGCCGAAAACATTGTGCGTGGCTATATGCCTCACTTGGGTGACAAGGGATTTTTGCGCGTGATGCGCATCTGTCTGCTGGTGTTTGGCGGCTGCGTGCTGCTCTATGCTTTAAATTCCAACCACTCTATCTTTGGCATGGTGGAATCAGCCTACAAAATTACGCTGGCTGGCGCTTTTGTGCCGCTGGTGTTTGGTGCATTCTGGAAAAGAGCCACCTCTCAAGGCGCATTGGCCGCCATTATTGGCGGCATTACTACTTGGGTGCTGATTGAAGTATTAGTGGGCGAAGCCAGTCTGGTACCGCCACAATTATTAGGCTTGGGCGTGAGTGTCATCGGGATGATTATCGGTTCACTGATACCGCAAAAAATTGGCGGCAGCCCAAGCGCGCCTCATGGCTATCTGCATGAGCATGCTGCCAGACCGCATCAGCATTAACGTTGGAGAGGTTTAATTAAGTTTTAACTCTTATCTTAGAATCCACAGCCAAACTAAGTTTTCGCCTGACACTTACCACAATAAAAAGTAGAGCGCTGCCCTTGCCGTATCATTTTAATCGGCGCACCGCACACAAGACACGGCTCCCCGCTTTTATCGTTAGCGCGGCCATATACAAAATACTGCTGCTGGAAATACCCGGGGTTGCCATCTGCCCCAAAAAAATCCCGCAAGCTACTACCGCCAGCGGCCAAGGCATCGGATAGTGTATTTTTAATCTCGGTGACCAGTCGTGCGCACTCTGCCTTGGTGAGACTTTTAGCTGAACGCTGCGGATGAATGCGTGCGCGGAACAGTGACTCACTCGCATAAATGTTGCCCACACCCACCACCAAGTGACTATCCATGATGGCGATTTTAATGGCCGCACTGCGCGTGCGCGTGTTGCGATAAAGATAATCTGCATCAAACGCCTGCTCCAGAGGTTCAGGCCCCAGCACTTTCAATAGCATGTGTTCCTGCGGGGTTTTGCCTGCCCACAGCACCGCACCGAAACGGCGAGGGTCACGCAGACGCAGCACCTGACCACTGGCAAATACGATGTCAAAATGGTCGTGCTTCTGCGGTGCTTCGTCTTTTTCCAGCAGACAAATACGGCCAGACATGCCCAAATGCAGTAGAAGAACACCCTCATCAAAATGCGCAAGAATATATTTGGCACGGCGACTGAGTGCATGCAAGGTTTTACCTCGCAGCAGTTCAGGTAGTTGTTGAGGAATCGGCCAGCGCAGCGAACCATTGCGAATGATCACTTGCGCAACCGTTTGCTGCAACAAAGGCATCAAGCCCAAGCGGGTGGTTTCAACCTCTGGCAACTCAGGCATATGCCGATATCCTGCAGAAAGAGACGCTAAACGATTACTCGCTAGGCATGTTGATAGGTGGATTCAGCATGGTGAAGCCTTCATCCTGCGGGAAGAAATACATCAAACCCTCATCCGGCCGTCCAAGAATCAATTCGGGAGATTCCTGAATTTTGTCAAAATGTACTTTGCTGCCATCGGCCATTTTGACTTTAAATGACGGATAAATAGTTTTTCTGTCCGGCGTATAAAACTCGACAGACTTGGCACGCGTATTCAGCCATGAAAAATCTGCCCATTCATTCAGCTCGTTCTGGGTAGGTTTTGCTTTAGCGATCGATACTTTCCATTGACCGTCTACCAAGTCTAGATTCAAACCATCTTTTTCCCATTGCTCCAGATGGCTGAAATCAAAACCCACGACTTTTTCTGTTGGCTTCAACGGCGCTTTATCCACCAGCTCAATGGCCTGTGTTGTGGCTGCCTCACCATAAGTATTGGAAATCAGATATACCGCATCTTTGTGCGCCACATATTGCTCATCAGTGAGTGGGCTATATGTGCCAAACAAAAAGGTTTCTGCATTGTCTTTATCACGGTACAGCGTCAGTCTGATAGATGGCTGATCCAAACCATATTTAGCTAAGTCACCAGCGCTTAATTTTTCACGGCTGCTGGCCGCAATAATCGACAGGATACGCTGCACTGAGGCCAAATCAGCCCGAGTTTGATAAGGTGCGGTCAGGCGCCAGAACCCATCGACTTTTTCAAAGGTCACCGCGGCTTTGGCAGGAAATTCAACCTTAATCGCATTGAATTCAGCCATTTTGTAGCTAGATACTTCATACTGTGTATCAGCCGCTGTTTCAGGTTTGGGGCGTGTGTATAAAAAAGTGACTAACCCTGCAACAAGCAGCAGCAATATTAAATTGAGCAACCAACGCTTTTTCATGTAAAACCCTTAAGTGAAAAATCGAATTAAGCGCGTCTGCGTTTCCACCACAGCAAGAAACCTGCAATCAGGAAACCCAGCGGAATAAAATATTGAAAGCCGTGGAATACTGTCCATGCGATTGCCACACCGGTTCTAGTGTCAGGAATCTGTACATTAATATCTTTCAGCGGCATAGGCTGAATCGTAATCAGACTATCGTCACCGGCGAGCCAGTTGACAACATTGACACCAAAATCAAGGTTGCCGCCGTTGGTGATAAAGGTATTAGATAGAAAATTGGCATTCCCCATAACCACCACGCGCTGGCCTTTTTTGCCGTAAACGCGCTCTAAGGCCACGCCTATGTTAATCGGACCGCGTTTGTCTTTTTTCTCATCGAATTCAGGCTTTTCGTCTTTAGCCAACTTCTTGGAGGTCAGCCAACCGTTTGGCGCCACTTCCACCAAGTTACTCACCTTCCAGCCATTTTCGTCGGTACCACGCGCGCTAACCTCATGCGCTTCAGGAAATAAAGTACGCAGCATGAAATTTTTGGTAATGGCATGTTCGCCATACAAGCTGGCAAATGCCACACGCGCATCAGCACCGTATTGCGCAGAAGCCAAATCCATCACCACACCCGGAGACACTTGCAAGCCTAAATATTCTGCCACCTCTTTCAGGCCACGGAGATTGTCGTCATCCAGTAGCCATAGCAAGTTGCCGCCGGCTTCCAGATAAGCCTTGATTTTTTTGGCTTCAACTTCTGTAACATCTACTTGCGGACTGGCAATCACCAGCATAGAACCATTGCTAGGAACCGCCGGCGCAATGGTCAAATCTGGGTTGGCAAACTTAAAGCCTTTCGCTTCAAGCTGCTTGCCGAACTCGCCAATATCATGATTACGAACGCCCAGCAGATTGCGCTCACCGTGACCGTCAAGGTACATCACCGCCTGCTGATTGGTGCGGGATAGACGTACCAGCAGGTTGGTAATTTCCTGCTCGGCAAACGGCGGCACGATATGCTCAACACGTTTGTTATATTCAATCACTACTTCACCATCGGTTTTAACGCCGGCTTCCTGCGCCAGTTTTGGCTCCTCAGACGGGTTAATGAAAGTTAAACGAATATCTTTTTTCTCACGCTGGTATCTGGCAAAGAAATCGATAATGCCCTTACGGAAATTATCACCGCTTGAGGCATCGTCCTTGGTTGCATACACGGTGACATTAATCGGCGCCTTCATCTGCTTGAGCACGTTTACGCTGCCCTGCGTCAGAATATTACGGTTCGCCTGTGTAATATCTTTGGCCACATGGTACTGGCTGGCCAGATAGCCTAACAACACCACCAGCATTAAAAACACCACCACAAAAAACCAGTTTTGTACTAATAACTGAAAACGTAATTTACGATTGATATTCATAGAGAGATCCAATTAACCACGTAAGCGGTCAGCATCTAGGCGACGCACTGTTAAGGTTAAAAATGTCACGGCAAATAATACGAAGTAAGCAATGTCGGCGGTATCAATTAAACCACTGGAGAATGACTGAAAATGGCGCGTTAATGACAAACTGCCAATGATGTTATTCGGGTCACCTGCAAAGTAACGATCCAGCATCATCAATGCGAACAAGGCAATAAAAGTGAGAATAGCCGCAATGACGGGCTGCTGAGTCAGGCTGGAAAAATAAATGCCCAGCGCAGAGAAGCTTGCCACCATCAAAATCAGACCCAGTGAATTAGCGACTAAAAAGCCAAAATCGATGTCTGACCAAATATTGAGTGTGCTCAACATGGCAAAAATAAACACAATCAAAATGCTTAAAAACGCGACCAAGCCTAAAAATTTACCCATCACAATTTCTGTCAGAGAAATCGGTGCGCTGAACAAAAAAGGCAAAGTCTGACTGCGGCGCTCTTCAGAAATTAAACGCATGGAGAGCAGCGGCACAGCAAACAACATAATGAATGAAGCCAAACCATACACCGACTGCCCCACAAACTGGGTAACACCTGTGCGCTCTGCCGGACGCATCGCCCCTGACATGACCGCAAAGTAATCATTCACTGCATTCAGATATTGCGTGCCAAAGGCAAACATTAACAAAGACAGAATCACCCAACCCATCGGTGAGGCAAAAACGCTTTTTAATTCTTTTCTAGCTACGTTGATAATCATAAATAAACCCTAGATGCTGATAGTCTGAAAGCTTAGGCAGCGACTTGGTCTGCCGGAATCGCCTGCTCTTGATAGGTAAGCTGCACGAACACGTCTTCCAGGCTGGTTTGATCCGGGGCAATTTGATACAGCCCCCAACCCTGACTTACAGCAGCCTGCACAATCGCTTCCGCCGGGTTGGCTTCGCCCTCAAAGCGCACACGCATCATGCCTGCAGATACGGCTTCTGCTTCTACCACCCCATTGATCGCCAGCAGTGCTTTTGCGTCTGGGGCATTGCGCAGACCTACCAGCAATTTGTCACCCACACGCTGACGTTTCAGCACATCGATAGAACCATTGAACACCAATTTGCCCTTATCGATAATCTGCACATGGTCACACACCATTTCTACTTCAGGCAGAATATGGGTAGAAATAATCACACTGTGATCACGCCCTACTTCACGAATCAAGGCACGAATATCGCGAATCTGAATCGGATCCAGACCAACGGTAGGCTCATCCAGAATCACCACCATTGGGCTGTGAATAATCGCTTGTGCAATTCCCACACGCTGTTGATAACCATTCGACAGATTCTCAATCAGACGTTTGCTCATGTGACCCAAACCACAGCGCTCTTTTGCAACTTCCACCGCAGCTTTTACTTTACTGCTGCTGACACCATGTAAACGCGCGGCCATCGCCAAGTACTCATCAACGGTCAATTCCTTATACAAAGGACGCATTTCCGGCAGATACCCAATCAGGGCCTTGGCCTCTTTTGGATTTTCTATCATATCGATGCCGCAGATTTTAACGCTGCCATGACTTGGCGCCAGATTGCCGGTGAGCATTTTCATGGTGGTGGATTTACCCGCGCCGTTAGGCCCTAGAAACCCCAGAACTTCACCTTTGCTGAGCGTAAAACTCACGTTACTGACGGCTTCTCTACCGCCATAAAGCCGTGTCAGCTCAATTGCCTCTACAGTAAAATTATTCATAGTTACTCAATTGTTAAAACATTTTGTTTAATTACAATAATCAGGCTTAAGTTACGCAAATTGCAGCATGCTAAAAAGCAATCCTTAGATATGTTAAGCCTATTGGAAAGTTCACTCGACTTGCGTTATAGTCAACGCATAATTATGTAGGAACTTGCGACCGCTGTCACGGACTAAGCAATAACGTTACAACATATTGTGTCATTCATTTTGAATTAGAGATTTTTCAGTCTTTTGCGCCTATCTATAAACCGGGCGTAAGCACATGAATGAACACAATTAATCTTGATTAGAGATCATTGTAATTAGCCATAAAACTGACATTTTATTCAAATTTAATTTAGAACCCATTCTATGCAAACAATGATCAGAACCAACACTCTTCAATCTACGCGTGCGCACAGTGCAACATTATTGCGCCCCATCAGCTGGGCACTGCTCGCTCTAGGTCTGCTGACCATCAATGGCTGCGCTACACACCAGAACAAGGAAGCGCCACTTACTATTGCCAGCGCATCTACTCCAACATCAGGTACAGACGCTGGCCAATCCGTTCAGCCAGAATTTATTTATCGCTACCTAGTAGGGGAAGTTTCTGGACAACGTGGAGATATCGGCACTTCGGGCGCAATTTTCTATGACTTGGCAAGAACAGAGCGCGATGCGCGCTTGGCGGAACGTGCTGCAAAAATAGCCGCCTATGGCAACATCAGCAATCTAGCCGTGCCTGCCATCAAACTTTGGGCAGAGCTCGATCCCGAATCATCCGAAGCACAACAGGCGATGACTGAGGTGCTCATCGCAACTGGCAGAATTGAAGATGCCAAGCCATATTTATCGAAATTACTAGAGAAAGAACAAACCCGTGCCGGTGGGTTTCTCTACTTGAACACTATGTTGGCTCGTAATCCCGACAAAGAAGGCATACTTGCACTCATCGAATCTCTGGCCGCACCCTATCCCAACCTGGCTGAAGCGCAGTTTGCCATCGCGCAGGCGGCATGGGCAGCCAATCATGATGAAACTGCGCTAGCAGCCATTAATCAAACAGAAAAACTGCGCCCCAACTGGGATATCGCCGCTTTGCTCAAAGGCCAAATCTTATTCACTAAGGCTCCACAAGCGGCCATCGATTATTACTACACTTTCTTGAAATCTAACCCGGATGCTAACGAAGTGCGCATTAACTTGGCTAAATTGCTAGTCAGTCAGAAACAATATGAAGCAGCCAAAAAAGAGTATCCCATTATTATTCAGCAAGCCAAAAATGGCCCTAACAAAAATCTTGCCGATGTCACTGCGGTGGTCGGTTTGCTGTCATTTCAATCTAACGATTTCATTGCCGCGCAAAACTATTTCCAAGAGGCTATTCACTCCGGTTTCAAAGATGTAGACCAGCTTCAGTTATATCTGGGTCAAACTGCTGAAAAGCTCAATCAAGACAAATCTGCCATCGAGTTTTATAAAAACGTGGCCTTAGGCCCACATCACCTGGAAGCGCAAATCAGCATCGCACAAGTGTTAGCGCGCACAGAGTCGCCACAGAAAGCCATTGATTTTCTGGATGAAGTGGAGAACCTCAACACTGAACAGCAAATTGTCGTCATCAAAACGCAAGCCATGATTTTGAGCCGTGCCAAACAGAATCAGGAAGCATTTGATTTGCTGGATGCCGCGGTCAGAAACTTGCCGAACACGCCAGAATTGGTCTATGACTACGCGCTGGCAGCTGAACGTCTGCAGAAATTTGACCTGATGGAGTCAGAGCTGCGCAGAGCGATTACATTCAAACCTGATTTCGCTGCAGCTTACAATGCGCTGGGCTATTCATTTGCTGACCGCAATATCAGAATTGATGAGGCCATTCGTTTAATCCAGAAAGGATTGGAATTATCGCCTAACGACCACTATATGCTAGACAGCCTGGGCTGGGCTTACTATCGCAAAGGTGATTTGGAGCAAGCCGTGCATTATCTGCAACTAGCGTATAACATTAATCCAGATCCGGAAATTGCCGCGCATCTGGGTGAAGTACTTTGGCATAAAGGCAGGCATGAGCAAGCCAAGAAAATCTGGGATGACGCATTGATTCTGAGCCCAGATAATGAAGTGCTGATTGCTACAGCGAATAAATTTAAATCCTGATTCTAAATCCATGCACTTGACTAAAGTTGCGCACATATTGCTGGTACTGACAACAGTATCAGCAATGATGGCTTGCTCCAGCCCAGCTATCAAACCTGAAACTGGTGCCGCTTCAAACTCCTTAAACACGCTCCACTTAAAACAGCTGGAAAAAATAAACCGCTTTACTTTACAGGGTCGCATTGGCATTCAAACCAACCCCAAGGGATTTTCCGGCAGCCTCATCTGGCAGCACGCCAGCAACCAAGATGAAATTGCGCTTTACTCGCCGCTGGGCAGTCAGGTAGCAAGCATTTTCAGCACCCCTACGCAAATCACGCTTTTGGATAGTAGCGGTAAAAGCTATCAAGCCGCCGACGCAGAAACGTTAACACGCGACGTGCTGGGCTGGACATTGCCACTCAAAGGGTTGAGCGACTGGGCGCTTGGCAGACCCACCGCTTCTCCGATTGAGCAAAGCGCATGGAACGCACAAGGCCAGCTGACGCTATTAGAACAAGACGGCTGGAAGATTGAGTTTGACAACTACCAGCAGCAGGGCGACTACAGCCTCCCTGGCAAAATTTATCTTAAAAGCACTCAGCTCAATTTAAAATTACTGGTAGAAAGATGGCAGCTGACGCAGTCATCTTTATAAATCCGCATTAAAATACCCGCTTAATTTTAATCATTCTGAGCCCTATGCACGCGCTTTCAGACTTCCAGGCTTTTCCGGCACCAGCCAAGCTTAATTTATTTCTGCATATTGTTGGTCAGCGCGCTGACGGCTATCATCTGCTGCAAACCGTTTTTTGCCTGCTGGATTTCAACGACACTATTTATTTGAAGCCCAATCTCATTGGTGAGATTAAGCGCGTGAATGACGTGCCAGGCGTCCCCGAAAATACCGACCTGTGCATCCGTGCTGCCACCTTGTTACAGCAGCATGCAAATTGTAGCCGTGGCGTAGAAATGCTAGTCGAAAAAAATATCCCAATGGGTGGAGGCTTAGGCGGCGGCAGTTCAGATGCAGCAACTGTGCTATTGGCGCTCAATCGCCTGTGGCAGCTGCACTTGCCGCGCGAAGAACTGATGCAGCTAGGGCTTAAGCTGGGCGCCGATGTGCCATTTTTTATTTTCGGATCAAATGCTTGGGCAGAAGGCATCGGCGAGCAGCTGCAGTCGATTACACTCAAACAAAATTATTATGTGGTGCTGACCCCAAAAATACATGTATCAACTGCACAAATTTTTGCGAATAAGCAATTGACAAAGGATACGAATCCCAAGATAATGTCGGGCTTTTCAAGGGTAGCAAATTTAAGCGTAAAAAATTCAGAAATTCTGATGAACACGCATCCTGAATTTGTGAACGACCTCGAAAAAGTAGTTTGTGATGTTTATCCTGAAGTTGCTAAATGTTTGATTTGGTTAAAACAGTTTGGTGATGCAAGAATGAGCGGCTCGGGTGCTTCAGTATTTTTAGAAGTGTCTAGCCTTGAAATCGCAAATAAAATTTGCAACGCAAAACCAGAACATATTCGCGGCTTTGTTGCAAAAGGGTTAAATCAGCACCCGCTTTATAGTTATGCTGATTAATATATTGGGGAATCGCCAAGCTGGTTAAGGCACCGGATTTTGATTCCGGCATACCTAGGTTCGAATCCTAGTTCCCCAGCCAGAATTCTAGAATGCAAACCCTCTGTTTGCATGATTTAAAAATAGCGACAAACAGTCGGTATGAATTAAAATATTAAGCGTGTAGATTTTTGATTTACACGCTTTTATTTTTGGTAGTGTTTTAATTTTAGTCACTAGCTGGTTTGAACATAAAACCGGCACGATAGGAAATCAAATGGTGTCTGACGGCAACATGATGGTCTTTACTGGCAACGCTAACCCTGTGCTTGCACAAGAAGTTGCCACCCACCTTGGTATCGAGCTTGGCCGTGCCGATGTGGGTAGATTCTCAGATGGCGAAATCATGGTTGAATTGCTCGAAAACGTACGCGGTCGCGACGTGTTCGTGTTGCAGTCTACCAGCCACCCCACCAATGACAGCCTGATGGAAGTGATGGTGATGGTCGATGCGCTGCGTCGTTCGTCTGCTGGCCGTATCACTGCTGCGATTCCTTATCTGGGTTATTCACGTCAAGACCGTCGCCCACGTTCTGCACGTGTGGCCATTACCGCGAAAGTGGTTGCCAATATGCTCACCGGCGTAGGCGTGAACCGTGTGCTGACTATGGATTTGCACTCTGATCAGATTCAGGGCTTTTTTGATATTCCGGTGGACAACATATATGCCACCCCGATTTTGTTGAGCGACTTGCTGAAACAGAATCACGAAAATTTAGTAGTGGTTTCACCTGATGTAGGCGGTGTGGTGCGTGCACGTGCTGCCGCCAAACAGTTAGGCTCAGATTTAGCCATTATCGACAAACGTCGTCCAAAACCAAATGTGGCCAAAGTGATGAACATCATCGGTGATGTGGCTGGTCGCACCTGTGTGATTATGGATGACATGGTAGACACCGCTAACACACTGTGTGAAGCTGCCGCCGCATTGAAAAACCACGGCGCCGTTAAAGTGGTGGCGTACGCAACACACCCTGTGCTTTCCGGCGGTGCTGCGCAGCGTATTTTGAATTCAGAGCTGGATGAGTTAGTCGTGACCAACACCATTCAACTCAACGCTGAAACAGCTAGCTGCCCTAAAATTCGCCAATTAAGCGCGGCGGAGTTGCTGGCTGAGACAATTCGCAGGATTAGTTGTGAGGACTCAGTGTCCTCACTCTTTATGGACTGATAATTTTCTCAATTAACACTAGCTTTGTCGGTTTCGCCTTCTCACTATTGTTAATTGATTAAAATTATCTTAATAAAAAGTTTTTAACCCTGCTTTCTGGTCGCGGAAAGCAGTTCTTGTGTAGTAAGGCCTTCAAAAGCCTAGTAGTAACTTTAGGAGTAGTAAAATGACTATCGAAATCAGTGCAGTAAAACGTGACGCTAAAGGTACGGGTGCGAGCCGCCGCCTGCGTCGTGCTGGCGCAGTGCCAGGTGTGTTATACGGTGGTGGCAAAGATGCCGTGACCATTGAATTGAATGCAAAAGATTTATTCATGCAATTCCGTCACGAAGCTTTCCACGCTTCTATCTTGAACCTGAATCTGGACGGCAAAAAAGAAAGCGTATTATTGCGCGACTACCAAATGCACCCAGTGCGCAACACCATTCAACACGTTGATTTCCAACGCGTAAGCGCAACTGAAAAAATCCACGTAAAAGTGCCATTCCACTTCATTAATGCTGATGTTGCACCAGGCGTTAAATTGGGCGGCGGTATCGTGGCGCACGTACAAACTGAAGCCGATGTAAGCTGCTTGGCAAAAGACTTGCCAGAGTTCATCGAAGTGGACGTAGGTACATTGGAAATGGGTCACTCAATCCACTTGTCACAAATCAAATTGCCAAAAGGCGTTGAGTTCGTACAATTGGCACACGGTGATGACGCAGCAGTAGCTTCTATCGCAAAAACACGCGGTGGCGTTTCAGAAGCTTCAGCTGAAGAAGAAACCCCAGAAGCTCCAGCAGCTTAAGTTTATTCGCTGCATGAAAATAACGCGCGCTTTATCCATAAAGTGCGCGTTTTTCATTTGAGCCACAGATAATGCCTAACGGAATCAAACTCATCGTCGGCCTTGGCAACCCCGGCGACAAATATGAAGCCACCCGCCACAACGCAGGGTTCTGGTGGGTGGATCAACTCGCCTCTGCAACTGGTAGTAAACTGGCGCTTGACGCCAAGTTTTTTGGCATTGCCGGCAAATTGTCGCCCACGCCTGATGTGTGGCTGTTAAAGCCCACAACGTTCATGAACGCCAGCGGCAAAGCCGTGGCGGCTTTGGCTAATTATTACAAAATCACCCCGGCTGAAATTCTGGTGGTGCATGATGAGCTGGATTTACCGCCGGATACGGTCAAGCTGAAAAAAGGCGGTGGTCATGGCGGGCATAACGGATTGAAAGATATCACCGCAGCGTTGGGCACCGCAGACTTTTGGCGCTTAAGGCTAGGCATCGGTCACCCGGGTGATAGAAACGAAGTGGTGAATTTTGTGCTAAAACCACCCACCAAAGACGAGCAAACTGCCATTGAGCGCTGCATAGACGACAGCGTGAATGTGGCTCACCTGCTGCTGAATGGTGAGTTTGAAAGTGCAATGTTAAAATTGCACACCAAAAAATAATAACTTCTTTGTCATTCCCGCGTAACCGTGAAGGTCATCACCGCTCCACTGAAGGGCTAAAGCCCTAAGTGGTAGCGCGACAGGCGGGAATCTAGGCAAATTAAATAGTGAGCTGGGCTCCAGCCTACACTAAAATGGACAATTAAAAAATTTTCCCGCCTGTATTTTTGTTGAGTACAAAGCGGCAACTAAAACAAAACACGACGCAGTAATCGACGAAAATTTAATGAATAAGTCCACTCAGATTTTACGCAAGGTCAAGGCGTTGAAGTTTGAGGGGACGAAGCAGTACATGTAGTACGAAGAGTTACCGAAAACTGATAACAACGCAGAGATTGCGTAAAAGATGATTGGAATGATATGAAGTGCGGAATTGTAGGTTTACCGAATGTGGGCAAATCAACCTTATTCAATGCCATCACCAAAGCGGGAATCGCCGCCGAGAACTACCCGTTTTGCACCATTGAGCCTAACGTGGGTATTGTGGAAGTGCCGGACAAACGGCTGCAGCCGCTGGTCGATATCGTTAAACCGCAGCGCATTCAACCTGCGATTGTGGAATTTGTAGACATTGCAGGTTTGGTGGCTGGCGCTTCCAAAGGCGAAGGTTTGGGCAACAAGTTTCTGGCCAACATCCGCGAAACCGATGCCATTGCTCACGTAGTACGCTGCTTTGAAGACAGCAACGTCATTCACGTTGCCAACAAAGTAGACCCGCTTTCTGATATTGAAGTGATCAACACCGAGCTGGCCTTGGCCGACATGGAAACGGTAGAAAAAACCCTGCAGCGCGAAAGCAAAAAAGCCAAATCAGGCGATAAAGAAGCGATTGCCCTGGTTGCCATCTGTGAAAAAATTCAAAAGCACCTAGACTCTGGCGCACCAGTACGCACCATGGGCTTGGATGCCGAAGAACTGCAGCGCATTAAACCGCTGTGCCTGATTACCGTAAAACCGGTGATGTACCTAGCCAACGTGGACGAAAAAGGGTTTGAAAATAACCCGCACCTCGACAAAGTGGTGGCCTTGGGTAAAGCTGAACATGCGCCTGTGGTGTGCATTTGCGCAAAAATCGAAGGCGAAATTTCCGAGCTGGATGAAGAAGACAAACTGCTGTTCTTAAGTGAACTAGGCCAAGATGAACCGGGTTTAAACCGCGTCATTCGCGCCGCCTATGACCTGCTGGGTCTGCAAACCTACTTCACCGCTGGCGTGCAAGAAGTGCGCGCCTGGACTGTGAAAAAAGGCGCCACCGCACCGCAAGCAGCCGGTGTGATTCACACCGACTTTGAACGTGGCTTTATTCGCGCTGAAGTGATTGCCTATGATGAATACATCAAAAACAAAGGCGAAAAAGGCGCACAAGAAGCCGGCAAAATGCGTCTGGAAGGCAAAGAATACATCGTGCAAGATGGCGATGTCATGCACTTCAGATTCAACGTTTAAGGTATAGCCCGCAATTCATGTAAACCATGAAAAAACGTAGTGAAAAATAAGCTAAATTTCACAAACTCTTTTTGACAATTAGCCACTAAAACACTAGAATTGCGGCCTTGCTGAAATAAAGCAACAAGTTTACACGGTGATGTAGCTCAGCTGGTTAGAGCACAGGATTCATAATCCTGGGGTCGAGGGTTCAAGTCCCTCTTTCACCACCAAATATTAAGCGGCTTCCAGAGATGGGAGCCGTTTTCGTTTGGGCACTGTGCCCATTTCGTGCCCACATTGTGCCCTTAGCAATTCACCCAAAATTCATACCCTCTTAAATTGACCATAAGGTCAAATTCGGTCGAAAGCATTCTCCCCATACGATTGTAAACATTAAAAAAATAGATATATTCAATCTACTGTATTGACATTCGAAGCACAGAAGCGTAAATTATGAATCATCTCATTGCAGTAGAATCATTATAGACTTTTATTGTGAGGGATGCGGCAGGCTGGCACCTGCCGCTTTTAGACAATTCCAGTTATTGAAGAAAGGAAATAGCCTTATGGCAGTATATCAAATTGATTATGATTTAAGAAAACAACGTAATTACGATGCCTTGTATGAGCGTTTGAAAAGTTATCCGCAGTGGTGTAGAGCATTAGAATCTACATGGGTAATTTCTACCAATCAGTCAGCGGCGCAAGTACGTGACTATTTAAAAGCAGTCATGGACGACGATGATGGTTTGTTGGTGACCCGTTTGCAAGGAGAGGCCGCTTGGTATGGTCTTTCTGATAAGGTTTCAACATATTTAAAGAATATGCTTGAACGACAATCGGTATAAATTTGTTGAAATGAAGGCGTTAAGTTGAAAACTACAAACATTCATTTTCTGAGCGAATTGGTTGATATACGAGCTGGTTATACCTTCCGGGAATCGCCAAATGAGCTCAAGGGTTCTGATGTGCGGATGCTGCAAATTAAAGATATTCGTGACACAGATATTATCAAACCCGAATTACTGCAAGAAATTGAATGGACGGGTAAAGATTTAACGCCCTCTTTGGAAGTTGGCGAAGTTGTTGTGGCTGCCAGAGGTGTCAGCAATAAAGCTGCCGTTATGCTTTCATCAACAACTGTGGTCGCATCAAACCAGCTGCTTATATTAAAAGCAAAACAAGACAAGTTATTGCCAACATATTTGTGTTGGTTTTTAAATCGCGAAGCTACACAAACAAAATTAAAAGAAACACACATGGGCAGCAATATGCCCTCCATTAATAAAGCTGGGTTAGGGAGTATTCAAATTCCGTTACTAACCATGGATCAACAAAAAAAGATTGTGCGTATTGCTGAGCTTCAACAACAAGAGCAAGCGGCATACCATGCCCTAATTAATAATAGACTCAACATGCTGGAAGGCGTATTTCAGCAACTTATCGTCGGAGAGAGTAAGTGAATCCAAGAATTAGCCAAGACACGATTAACAAAGCCTTGTGGGCAGCCTGTGACACCTTTAGGGGCACTATCAACGCCAATAACTATCAAGACTTTTTGCTGACCATGCTCTTTTTGAAATACATCTCAGATGTATGGCAAGACCATTACGATATTTATCAGCAACAGTATGGTGAAGAGCCTGAGCTCATTACTGAAATGATGAAAAACGAGCGCTTTGTGTTACCAGCAGATGCCAGTTTTTATGCACTGTATGCGCGACGCTACGAGCCTGGTAATGGCGAGCGTATTGACCAAGCTTTGCATGCCATTGAAGAAGCCAACGGCAATAAACTCAAAGACGCAGGTAAAAGCGTATTTCAAGACATTAGTTTTAACGCTGATCGCTTAGGCGATGAAAAACAAAAAAACGACATTTTGCGCCACCTTTTAGAAGATTTTGGACGAGAGGAGTTAAATCTACGTCCTAGCAATGTTGGCAACTTAGATGTGATTGGTAACGCCTACGAGTTTTTAATCAAAAACTTTGCCGCCAGTGGTGGGCAAAAAGCAGGTGAGTTTTATACCCCGCCAGAAGTATCAGACCTGATTGCGGAACTGCTAGACCCACAAGAAGGTGATTCTATTTGTGACCCAGCCTGTGGTTCTGGCTCATTACTCATGAAATGTGGTCGCAAAGTGCTCAGCAACCATCAAAGCAAACAATATGCACTCTATGGACAAGAGGCCATAGGTTCTACATGGTCACTCGCAAAAATGAATATGTTTTTGCATGGTGAAGATAACCACAAAATTGAATGGGGTGACACCATTCGCAACCCTAAACTGCTCGATAAAGACGGCAACCTCATGCTGTTTGATGTAGTGGCCGCAAACCCACCGTTCTCATTAGATAAATGGGGCCATGACGATGCCGAGCATGACAAATTTGGCCGTTTCCGCCGTGGAGTTCCACCTAAAACCAAGGGTGACTATGCTTTTATCTCGCACATGGTTGAAACCCTAAAACCAAAAACTGGGCGTATGGGCGTGATAGTGCCGCATGGAGTATTGTTTAGAGGCAGTAGCGAAGGAGTCATTCGTCAAAAGCTGATTGAAGAAAACTTACTGGATGCAGTTATTGGCCTACCCGAAAAGCTGTTCTACGGCACGGGCATCCCTGCTGCTATTTTGGTGTTTAAAAAACAAAAATCAGATAACAAAGTGCTGTTTATAGATGCCAGCCGAGAGTTTAAATCTGGCAAAAACCAAAACCAGTTGGGTGAAGCTGATATTCAAAAAATCATCGCCACTTATAAAGCAAGAGCCAATATTGATAAATATGCCTATTTGGCAACCTTGGAGGAAATTAAAGAAAACGACTACAACCTGAACATTCCACGCTATGTAGACACATTTGAGGAGGAGGAAGAAATTGATTTGGTGGCGGTACGTAAAGAACGCGAACAACTCAAAGGCCAATTGGCTGATTTAGAGGTTGAAATGGCAAAGTATCTGGAGGAGTTGGGATATGGTGCCTGATGGATGGAAAAATTCTACGCTTGGTCAAGTAGCGAGTTTTAAAAATGGATTAAATTTCAATAAAGCTGACAATGGTGAAAGAATAAAAATTGTAGGCGTAGGTGACTTTAAAGGGTTAACGGAGCTTAAAAACACGGACTCACTTGAGTATGTCCAAGTGGATAATAAGGTAACTGAAGAGGAACTATTGAAAAGTGGTGATTTATTATTTGTTAGATCAAATGGCAACAAAGAGCTAATCGGTCGATGCCTCTATTTCCCAAAAGTAGATGAACGTATGTCGTACTCTGGTTTTACGATTAGGGCAAGAGTTAACCCAGATGAAATACTCCCTGAATATGCATCAAATTTAGTTCGCTCATCAATTGTCACAAGACAAATCTTTCAATATGGCGGAGGGACAAACATATCAAATCTAAGCCAGAAAATATTAAACGATTTGGCTTTTTTAATTCCACCACTATATGAACAAAAGAAAATCGCTCAAATTCTTTTTACTTGGGATAAAGCAATCGCAACCACAGAAAAACTACTCGAAAACAGCCAAAAGCAAAAGCAAGCCTTAATGCAGCAATTGCTGACTGGTAAAAAACGCTTACATGGATTCAGTGACGATTGGAAGCACATCAAGCTAAAGAAGCTGCTCAATGAGGTAAAGCAGCGTAATCAAGACTTGGCTATTGATAGAGTTTTGAGCGTTACCAATCACAGCGGCTTTGTTTTGCCAGAGGATCAATTTTCTAAAAGAGTCGCCAGTGAAGATGTGTCAAATTACAAAATAGTTAAACGCGGTCAGTATGGTTATAACCCTTCGCGTTTAAATGTAGGTTCATTTGCGAGACTTGAAGTGTATGACATAGGAATACTCAGTCCAATGTACATTGTGTTCAGCTTAAATGAGGAAAAAATTAACACCGATTTTTTCTACAATTGGATGCAGTCTAACGAAGCAAAGCAGCGAATAAAAAATAGCACTCAAGGTTCAGTCCGTGACTCGGTTAGTTTTGATGCGCTTGGTAGCTTTTCAATAATGCTACCAACATTAGACGAGCAAGTAAAAATTGCCTCGGTGCTCAATATTGCAGATGAAGAAATTTTAGCTATACAAACTAGACTAGATTTGTTGAGGGAAGAAAAAAAGGCATTGATGCAGCAACTTTTAACTGGCAAACGCAGGGTTAAGGTAGATTCGTAATGTCTATGCTAGATCAAAAAATTGTTGATAGTATCCAAGATGGCAATTTTCTTGAGGTTGTTTATCAAGCGTATTTTGATATAAAAAAAGAGCCCGAGGAAAACTTGGGAATTATGCTTGCTGAGCTGCACAACTCTAGACATTTAAATTTAATTCAAGAGTTTTCTAATTTATATCGTGATAATTCTAGAAATGATTTCTTTACTCTTAGGCATGTATTTTCAAATGCTCTTCCATATATTAACGCCCCTGTTTTAGATGTAATGTCTTGTGTAAAGCACTTAACAACCCAAGCAGATGGAGATATGACACAAGGGTTGTTAATTGGACCATTTATAGAATACTGCAAAAATATACCTGCAAGAGTGGATGAAGCTTTAAGTAACTCACTAGAACATGTTGATGAGCATTTCGACTTCGTCACACCATCTTTAATTGCTGGGGCTGAAATTGATTTCAAGCGTTACTTTGATATCACAATTGGCTTAGTTGCTAACTCTGAAATAAGAGCAGAGATTTTAAAACGTGCGATTTTCTCTCTTGGTAGAATGAGATATGTAGATACGAAAAATGCGACTAAAGCCTTTTTGACAATACTGAATAGAACCGATGAGGTTGATTCGCAATCCTTCTCAGTTTGTCTTAAATCATTATTTAACATTTACGTTCAAGACCTATCACTTGATAAAGAATTTCTTAAGTTTGTTTCAGCTAACTCACAAAGATATGACGATCAAGCTATATATTCGGTATCTGAATTACTCTACTTAAATGACTCCGCAATATCTGATGCAGTTCAAGAGTTATTACTTGAAATTGTTTCAAAAGTTAAACCCGAACATAAAGGTACGATTGACAACATTGACTGGGTTCTGATGAAGCTATGCGAAAAGGGTGATGTTGAGTCTGCTTTGAGATGCTTTGAGGGTATTTGTGAGCATTCGGGTAAAGAAATATCTATTCAGAAACTCGATAGCTTTTCCAGAAAGCTAGTTGAGAACTCTGATCAAATACTATCAAAAACAATTACTAAATGGTTTTTATCAAAAAATAACACATTATGTAGGCAAGCATTTGAACTACTGCAAAATCCTTATTTTGAAAAAAATATCGAAGTAGATTGTGATTTGTCGCAAATAAATTATGAAGATCAATTTCAGCATCTTTATTTAGCGAGAAAAACAATTGGTTGGTTTTATATGCGACCAGTTTCAGCGGCAAGCTTTGTTATCTCGATGGTTGATAGTTGTCGCAAGAATGATGTTGATGCAATTGAGGAATTACTCTTTCATCCCTTACTTATTAGTTACCCAGGTAGTGTCAAAAAGTACTTAATGATTAAAGATAAAAATGGAAGTAAAAAAGTAAAAGCCTTATGCAAGAGGCTATTAAAACGACTGGATTCTTACCATGCTGGACTGTCTTCTACTCAAGGTCTAAAGGAGCTCAAGCCATCTGAACAAGATAGATATGCTTATACCAGACACCAACAAAGATTGATGAATGAGTCGATGAAGGCTGCAAGAAGCTCATCACTTTTATCTGTATTGGGCGTGCAGGAATCTGTATTACTTTATGGCAATAAATCCATTAGTTACATTCATACAAGCCCGGATAACAAAGTGCGGCAGGAAATTCCTTTGCATCAAATAAGCACATCTGTCGAATTTCCATCATTGCAAATTCTTGACCCATATAACTTGGATTTGCAGCTCAGGATATTTAGAGTTGAAGGTTGCCTAAAATGAGATTGGTAATTCGACAATATTTAGAGTCGTTAAAAGAGCGTGGCGAATTAGATGTTATGTTGCCAGACCTTTTGTCTCAAATGGGTTTAAAGGTTTTCTTAAGTCCAGGAATTGGCACAAGGCAATTGGGCGTTGATGTTGCTGCCGTTGGCTCTATTAATGGTTCTGAAGAGACAGTGTATTTGTTCTCAATTAAATCAGGTGATCTAAGCCGCAAAGAATGGAGTAGCGGCAATCCTCAAGACTTGAGGCCATCAATTGAGGAAATTGTTGAGCAGTTTATACCTCAAAGAATGCCAACTGAACACAAATCAAAACCTATAGAAATTTGCTTATGTTTTGGAGGTGAAATTAAAGAGGACGTTAGGCCTGATGTAACTGCTTTTGAAAATAAAGTGCTTTCAAGGGAGACTAATCTAAAATTTAGTGAATGGAATGGAGACAGACTAGCTGAGCTTATCGAAAAACACTTTCTCAGAGAGGAGCTTTTACCTAAAGAAAGCCGCAGTCTTTTGAGAAAGTCTTTAGCTATGCTAGATGAGCCTACGATTTCATTTCAACATTTTAGCTCTTTAATAAATCTTCTTTGTGTAGAGGGAAAAGACTCAAAAAAAACACTCACAGTTTTAAGGCAAATTTATTTATGCATCGGAATCCTCTTTTCATGGTGTCGTGATGCTGACAATATCGAAAGCGCCTATAAAAGTTCAGAGTTGGCTTTACTAAAATCATGGGATATATGTCGGATTTTCCATGGCAAAAAAAATGCTACTGCAAAAGCTATTTTTTCAACGTTCGACTCGATATTTAATTTATACATCAACATATCGAGTTATTTCCTAGAAAAGAAAGTCATTCCATTCTGCGACAAACTGCACGCTTTATCATCAGCAGTCAATTCGTCAAACTCTATTGATGTTAATTTAAAACTATTTGATATTTTAGGTAGGCTATCAATAGCTGGACTTTGGTTGTTATGGTTTGCATCTAGACTGCCCATGGAGTCAGAGCCAGAGGTTAGTCTTGCTTTTAAAAGGTTAATTCAAGAGTATCAAGAGTCGTTAAAACAACTCATAATCAACAACTGTAGTGGTTTAATGTACCCGGACACTGATTTAGGCGAGAATGCTCGCCATGGAG
>VFQO010000286.1_pt1 | contig 60901 bp, 59 predicted proteins | sample 3512331 | NCBI WGS metagenome assembly VFQO01 (sample SAMN10412371, study PRJNA504923) | tailings metagenome | isolation source: Replicate 3 from Balatoc abandoned mine | place: Philippines: Itogon, Benguet | collected 2017-08-28 | reverse complement strand
AGACATGCAAAACACCAGAAGTCATGCGGGTTTCGAACATTTTGCAAGGCCGACTTCTTAAAGTTCGTAACAGGCAAACCCACTGCCGAGTTGGCTCAACAAGCGTCAAGATTCACGCGACGCTTGAGTCGCACTCGCTTGCCACACACAACCGTGTAAACTTCGAGCATCCAACCCACGATCACCTTTCATGCCTGAAAACCTCGACTACACCGCCAAAGGTCTCTACAAACGCTTATTGTCCTACAGCCTTCGTTATTGGCCGCTGTTTGCCACTTCATTGGTGGCCTTGGTGTTTGCCGCTGTCACCGAGCCTTTGTTTGCCAGCCTGATGAAGCCGCTGATCGACGAGAACTTCTCGGGCGAGCGAACAGAGATGGCGAAGTGGCTGCCGGTCATCATCATTGTGTTGTTCCTCATCCGCGGTTTGGCCACTTACATCAATGAGTATTGCAGCGCCAAGCTGGCTGGCTTGGTGGTTCACGACTTGCGGTTTGACATGCTGTCCCGCATTTTGCGTTTTCCCAATTCGTATTTTGTAGAACAGCCCGCCGGTAAAATTATCTCCACCGTGTCCACCAACGTCGATGCGGTCACCGAAGCAGGTTTCAACATCATCACTGTGCTAATTCGCGATGGCGCAATCGTGATCGGCCTCATGGCCATTTTGCTTTACACCAATTGGCAGCTCACCTTGATCTGCTTTGCAATTCTTCCCTTGATTGCCATTGGTGTGTCGGTGGCAGCCAAACGTTTGAACCGCTTTGCACACAGTGCGCAAACCTCGCATGCCGATTTGGTACAAAGCATTTCCGAGGTGATTGGCGCACAAAAAATCATCAAGATTTACGGTGCGCAGCAGGTTGAAACCGATCGCTTTATGAAAAGCGCGGATGAAATCATGAAAAGTCGCGTGAAGCTGGTGGCCACCAGTGCGGCCAATTCCGCAATTGTTCAGTGGATACTTGCCGCTGCTGTGGCTGCTGTGGTGTACTTCGCCGGCATTTTGGCTGAAAGCGACAGTATGACTGCGGGCGATTTCGCCTCTTTCATGACCGCGATGATGATGTTGTTGGCCCCGGTGAAGCGCCTGACCAACATCAACCAGCAACTTCAAAAAGGCTTGGCGGCTGCTGACAACGTATTCCGGGTTGTAGACCGCTCGGTTGAGAATTCCAGCGGCACCCACACCACTGATCGAGCGCTGGGTTACATTGAATTCAACAAAGTGGGGCTTACCTTTCCCGGTGCTGAAGCGCCTACATTGATGGACATCAATTTGTGGGTCAAACCCGGGCAAACGGTGGGTATCGTCGGTGTGTCGGGCGGTGGCAAGTCAACCCTGATCAACTTGCTGCCTCGTTTTCTGGACCCCACAAGCGGTGTAGTGAAGCTGGACAGTGTTGATTTGAAACTATGGGATTTGCAGTGCCTTCGCCGCCAAATTGCAGTGGTCACCCAGGAAAGCCATTTGCTGAACGACACCGTGCGCAACAACATTGCTTACGGCGAAATGCGTGGTGCCAGCGATGAAGCCATTTTGAATGCTGCCCGCATGGCCAATGCCCTGCCTTTTATTGAGAAACTGGAAAATGGGCTTGATACGGTCCTGGGCGACAATGGACTGAGACTCTCTGGCGGCCAGCGCCAGCGTATTTCAATCGCACGGGCATTCCTTAAAAACGCCCCAATTCTAATTCTCGATGAAGCCACTTCTGCACTCGATTCTGAAGCGGAGCGTGAAGTTCAAGAGGACATGGAGCGACTGCGCCATGGTCGAACCACTTTGGTGATTGCGCATCGATTGTCCACGCTGACCACGGCCGATTTCATTATCGTGCTGGACCAGGGCAAATTGATTGAGCAGGGCACCCACCAGGAACTGTTGGCCAAGCAGGGCAAATACCATTACCTGCATTCCATTCAGAACCAAACGACCGAAATCAAGCCTTGATTGAACATGCCGGCCGGGACGGCTCATTGTGTACGTTCAGTGTGTGAACTCAGTACGCGAGCTCAGTCAATCAGTTTGTTCACCGCCTGAATCACTACATCCGTGGGGATTGCGTTCAGAAGTCGTGTGGTGTCGTCGGTATTGATGCTGTCCGGGTGGGGAAGTGGCCCAAAGTCGCCCGCATAAATAACGGTGGCTTTGTCCGACCAAGGCCGCCATTCCTGTACCCAGGAGGGACCAAACAGCGCCACCTGCGGCACATTCAATGCTGCGGCCATGTGCATGGGTGCGGAATCCACGCCCACATAAAACTTGCTTAACTTCAGCAAAGCCGCCAACAGGGGCAGGCTCATTTTGCCGCCCACATTCACCAACTGGCTTGAACCCGTTGAAAACTTGGCGCGTGCCAAGCGTTCTATTTCGGCTGTCATCGCCACCTCCACTGGGTCAGGGCTGCAGGTGAGTACCACGTGCAAACCTTGGTTCAGCAAATGCACCACCACGTCGGCAAATTTGTCGTCTTCCCAGCACTTAAAAGGCCAACGGGCAGCGGGGTGAATCAATACGAATGGTCCGTTCACTCTGTGCCCAGCCAAAAGTTTGTCGGCTTTGTCCAGGTTTTCAGGGCTTGGGCGCAGTACCATTTCACCGCGCAGGCTGCGGGGGTTTACGCCCAGGGCTTGCAGGCACAGCAGGTTTAGCTCCACGGCGTGTGCTTGCCCCCGGGGTGGGGGTACCACACGGTGTGTAAAGCAGGCGTGCCACAGGGCCTTGTCGCGTTTTGCATAGGCCATTTGTACGCGCACGGGCGCATTTGAAAAGCGAGCGAGCAGGGCACCAACCCATTGGTCGGTTAAATGCACCACGGCATCGTAACGAGTACGCCGTATCTCAAACACCAGTCCAAGTTCGGCCTTCAGCCTTGCAAAGCCTTTCAGTTTCCGGTCAATACAGAGCACCCGGTTAAGGTGCGGGTTGTTTTGCAACAGAGGTGTTGTTTCTTTATAAATCAGGGTATCAATTTGTACGCCCGGGAATTGATCGTGAAGGGCGCGGTACAAGGCTGTGGTCAACAGTACATCACCGTGATGCCTTAATTTAATCACCAAAATTTTCTGCAAAGTATTTCAACCCGGTATTGATTAGAGTGAATTCACGCCCATCCGTGTGCGGTGGCGCATTAAACTGCCAGTAAACCCGCACACGCGTTGAGCAAACACAGAGCGAATATAGACCGTGATTTCAACCAATTTTGTTTTCCAATTCAAATGACCAGCATTTTCTTCTCTGAAAGTTCCAAAAATATCGGTGGTCAAGAACTGCAATTGCTCGAGCAGGCGGTGGGTCTGAAAGCCAAAGGTTACACCCCCTATATATTGTGCCGGCCAGGCAGTCGAATTTCTCAGGAAGCCTGCAAGCTGGGCCTGAATGTCGAGTTTGTAGCATTCAGAAATGCCATACACCCACCCAGTGTTTTAAGGCTGGCCAATTTGGTTCGGCAACACAAGCCGGTGGCGGTGGTGTGCCACAGCAGCCACGATGCCAATTTGTGTTCAATAACCGTGCATGCCCTGGCAAAACTTGGCTTGCTCAAGCCCCGGCCTACCTTGATTCGCATGCGCACCTACCAACCAGGCCCGGCCAAAGCATTCACTTACAACCAGATGTTTGACCAAACCTTCACGCCCAGCCAGGCTTTGAAAGACCAATTGCTGCAAAACAGTGGGGTACTGCCCGAGAAAATCGGTGTGTTGTACCCTGGCGTTGATTTTGAAAGCATCGCCGCCGCTGCGGCGCTGGGCTTGCCCGCTGAACTTGATGCCCGCCTGAGTGATTTGCAGCAGCGCCCGGTGATTGCCCATGCGGCCATGTTCAGGGTAGAAAAGGGGCACAGTTTCATGTTGCAGGTGGTGAAAGCCCTGCTCCCACAGTTTCCAAATTTGTTGTACGTGGCAGCCGGCGAGGGTGAAACCCGACAGGCCATCGAAACCGAAGCGCGGCGTTTGGGTCTGAGCAGGCATGTGGTGCTGCCGGGCATGTTGAACCCCGTTGCACCGCTCATCAAGCGTGCGGATGTGTTGGTCATGCCTTCCAGTTACGAGCCTTTGGGCATGAGCCAAATTGAAGCGCTGGGCTTGGGCGTGCCTGTGGTGGTCAGCAATGTGGGTGGCCTGCCCGAGACTGTACAAAGTGGTGTAACAGGTTATGTGTGCCCAGCGCCCCATGCGCCCGGTGCGCTCGATGCCTGGGTTCAAGCATTGGGTGCTGTGCTGACTGAACCCCACAAAGCCCGAGACATGGCAGCAGTGGGCCGGCAAACCGTGCTGGCCCAGTTTGGCAAACAAAGCAATATTGATGGCTTGGTGGGCACCATTCAGACACCTCGGTTGGGTCGCTCTTGATGTCTGGATGTTTGCCAGCGAGTCAGCGAATTGGCGTTTGGTTTGGCCAAGGGCTGCACAGTGCCCTGGCAGCACGCGCGGCATGGGGGCAATTGCAGGCTGAATATCCCGGTGCGGATTGGGTTTTGTTTGGCCCCCTTGGCCGCCTGTTTTTGTTCGAAATGGATGAGCGCGTACCCGCTTACATCCCATTGCGTGCCCTTGAACCTCGCCGCCCTGCGCAAAGCCGCCTTTCTTATTACCTGGAAAAACGCGCCCAGTTTAAAAAGCTGCGTGGCTTGAAGCTTGAGCTATGTATCGGGGTGTCGGCCTTGGACGCTTCGCCTGAACTGAATCAGCTCGCCGCAGCGCAGTTTCAGCATGTGCAGAAAATGTTGGGTGTTGGAGGAAAGTTCATACAGCAAGAGTTATCAGTTTTTTTTCAGGCTGAACGGCCCTTGTTACAGGCCGGGCCCCAAGCCCTAGCTTATGCAACCCAGCTGTATCGCAAAACACCGCCGAGCCTGACCAGGGCGGTGGTTTTGCTGTACGCCGAAGAAAATGCACCCGGTTTGGACATGCAATGGCAAGCCTTGAACGACAACTTGGCGCAGCTGGGCAGTAACGTTCATTTAACGGTGGCTGCAGTGGTAGGTGACAATCGCTTGTTGGCCCGCCAGTTAAGTACTCACCATCCAGATTGGTTGCAGCTGGGTTTGCCCCAGGCCATGGGCCTGATTGCTTACGCGGATCGGGTGATCTGCGCTTCAGAGGCCATCACCCTAATTTGTGCTGAAATGGGCCGTTCAGGACGTCTCTTGTTGGTTAAAAGTCACAGTTAGGGTCCAGCTTTGGAAGTCCCCCGCTTTGATGTCGGCTTTACCTGGCTCTGAAATTCTAAGTTTTTCATTCACAAGGCTTTTTGCGGCTCTTGGGGCGATTTTGGCGAATTGTTGATGTCATAAAACTATGGGTTTGATCAATTTCTCCTGTTGCACGTCAGCGACAAAAACACCGATTTCCCCATTCTCACACCACGATTTGGTTGGTCGGCCCAAGGGTCCCCGTGTACATTGTCTCTCGTGCCGCTAGAAATGGCGGCAAAGATTCAACCAACACTAATAAGGGTGAAATATGAACAAGAAGCTAGTAGCTGCTGCTCTGGGCCTGGCATTTGCCGCTCCAGTATTTGCTGATTCATCAAATGTAACTTTGTACGGTCGTATCCACCAAACTCTGGATCACCAGTCTGGCGAAACACGCACAGGCGGCGTAACCAACCAAGCTGGCGGCAACTTCGTAGTCGAAGACGCTTCCTCACGTTTGGGCGTTCGCGGTGTTGAGGACCTGGGCGGTGGCCTGAGCGCAATTTTCGCCTACGAATTCGGTGTGACCACTGATGCAGTTGAGTCTGGCGCTGCCGGCGAAGCTGGTCCTATGTCCACACGCCACGCTTACTTGGGCTTGAAGGGTGCTTACGGTCTGTTCGTAGTAGGTTCACAAGATGGCGGTAACGATTCTCAAGCCCCTCTGTACAACCAAGCTTCTCTGATCGGGTCTGTATCTAACAACAATGGTCCTCTGACAACTGTTGGTGGTGGCGATGCAATTACTTCCAACACATGGGCAATTCAGCGTCAGCAGCGTGTTGGTAACTCCTTCGGTTACGCTGGCAACTTCGGCGGCGTACAAATCAATGCACGTCACTCTATGCAAGGTGACAATGATGCAGCTAACAACGTTGGCGCAGGCGTTAAAGAAAACGACTTCCGCGCTACTGAAATCGCTGCAACTTACAAAGTTGGTAATTTGACAGTAGGCGGTGGTTTCGCTAACTTTGACCAGCAAGAACTGAACAACCCACTGGGTAACGGCGACATCGAGCGCACAATCCAGGGTGTTGCATCCTATAACTTTGGTGCATTCACCGTTGCTGGTTTGGTAGCTCAAAACTCCTACGAAGCTCAAAACGCCGCTAACGGCGAAGACAGCGGTATCGAGTACGCATTGTCTGCCACTATGCCTTTGACAGCCAACTCTGGTCTGTTTGGTATGTACGCTCAATCCGAGCGTTATGACCTGAACACAGAAGCACGTGAAAACACTCAGGCTCAAATCGCTTACTACTACGATTTCAGCAAGCGTACACGTACATATGTTGGTTTCAACCGCGTAGAAAGCGAAGTTGAAGCATCAACTGTTGGTACAGCTGGTGACAAGACAGAGCGTGACAACTTCACAATCGGTCTGCGTCACAACTTCTAATTCAACGCCAAGCTTAAGCTTGGTTTGAATGCAAAGTTTGAAAAAGCCACCTTCGGGTGGCTTTTTCTATTTCGGCCAGTGCAACGCGCATACTCATTCGCATATGGCACCGAAATAACCGCGCGAAAAAAAAGCACCTGGTTTACTCAGGTGCTTTTTTATACAACTCAACTTGGCTCGATTCAATCGAATCAATTACTGCAAATTCATGTCCAATTGCACGCCGCACAAGGTGCTGCTGTAGCGTGTGGCGCTGCCGCTGTTGCTCATGCAACCCAGCGAGGTGGTTTGAAGTTGGTTCTCGGATACCTTCAAGCCAAAAAACAAATCCGGGTACTTGTTGCCTTCTTCACGGCTTAGCTTGAATACCCAATCTCCGGTACCCCACTGGGCACTCATGGGGGCTTTGTTCCGATCCTGGTTCAGTCTGAACCCATAGCCAAGTCCACCGTTCTCAGAACTTGTCCAGCGGCCCCATTTGCTCAACGGGTTTTGTCCATCGATATTCAGGGTGACGCCGCCAGCTTGGGCACTGGCCAAAGTGGGTGCCAGCAAAGGTGTTAGCACCAAGCAGGCACAAAATAATGTTTTTTTCATGTTCTTATTCCCTTCAACAGCAGCAATTCAAGCGATTTGCGCTGTTTCGCATGCAAGGCTTTAATTATGCGCGTAATTTTGGTGTGGATAAAGCGGGAGAAGGCCTGTCTTCACCCCGCCAAACCATTGATTTGACTCAGGTATTTGAACCTGCTGTTTGGAATTTCTTGATTAAAAACAATGGGTTTAGCTGCTTAATTCTCAAGTCGCTTTAAGCCCAGTTTCTCAAACAACTGGGTGTCACGTTCCAGTTCCGGGTTGTCTGTTACCAACAGTTTTTCACCGTAGAAAATAGAATTGGCACCTGCCAGGAAACAAAGCGCTTGGGTGCTCTCATTCATGCTTTCTCGGCCTGCCGACAAACGCACAAAACTGGTGGGCATGGTAATGCGGGCCACGGCGATGGTGCGCACAAAATCAAGCGGATCGATTTCTTCGTTGTTTGCCAGTGGTGTGCCTTCAACTTTCACCAAATTGTTAATGGGCACGCTTTCAGGCGGTTCGGCCATGTTGGCGAGTTGGGCAATTAGGCCAGCCCGCTGGGTTACCGTTTCACCCAAACCCACGATACCGCCGCAACATACCTTGATGCCTGCGTCGCGAACATGCTCTAGTGTGTCCAGGCGGTCTTGGTAGGTGCGGGTGCTGATGATGTCGCCGTAAAAATCGGGCGAGGTGTCCAGGTTGTGGTTGTAATAATCCAGACCCGCTTCTTGTAGCTGTTTGGCTTGGTGTTCTTTCAGCATGCCCAGTGTGACGCAGGTTTCCAAGCCCATGGCCTTGACTGCGGCAACCATCTCGCCCACAGCTTCAACCTGGTGGTCTTTGGGGCTGCGCCATGCGGCACCCATGCAAAAACGTGTGGCGCCCTTGTCTTTGGCGGCTTGTGCGGCTTTCAGCACTTCATCGATAGGCATCAGCTTTTCAGCCTCCACGCCGGTGTTGTACTTGGCCGATTGGGGGCAGTAGCCGCAGTCTTCAGGGCAGCCGCCGGTTTTAATGGAAAGTAGGGTTGAAAGTTGCACGGTGTTCGCATCGAAATGCTCGCGGTGCACCTGCTGCGCCTTGAAAATAAGGTCGTTGAACGGGAGTGCGAAAAGGGCTTCAATGGCCTCGACGCTCCAGCGTTGCTGATCAACGGCGGGTGGGGCTGTTTTTTTGTTTTCAACCCAGGTAATTTGGCTTTCCATGTGCATCCTTCAGAACAATTCGCTTCCAGGGCCGGGTGCAATCAGTCTGCCCCAGCGTTGTAATACTTGCATCAGTGTTTGGTAGGCGTTCTCCAGTGTCTCGGGCTCGGTACAATAAGGCGGTACCCAATACACGGTGTTACCCAAGGGTCGTACCACAATGCCCAATTCGAGAAACGTTTGGCGTATCCATTGACTCGCGCTTGAACCGTACTGACTGTGACTGGATTTTAGCTCAAAGGCCACCACGGTGCCGCACACGCGCGGATTTTCAATCAGGGGGTGGCAAGCCAAGGTGGGTAACCAGCGCTGGTGGGTGGCTTCAATGCGGTGAATGTTCGCCCAAGTGCTTTCTTCATCGAACAAGGCGAGGCTGGCCAGGGCTGCAGCGCAACCCAATGGGTTTGCGGTGTAGGAGTGGCCGTGCAGCAGGGCATGGCCAACCTGGTCGCTTAAAAACGCGTCGTACACCGCTTGGCTGGTGAGTGTGGCTGCCATGGGCATGAAGCCGCCGGTAAGCCCTTTTGAAATACAAATGATGTCGGCTTGCCCCCCAAACTGTGCCACTTGTTCGGCGGCAAACAGGGTGCCTGTTCTACCGAAGCCTGTGAATACCTCATCGAATATCACCAGCACGCCTGCGGCTTCACAGCGTTTGCACAGTTCAGCCACGTGGGCTGGGCGCATGAATCGCATACCGCTGGCACCTTGAATCAATGGCTCCAGAATAAGGGCGGCAACTTCATGGCTGTGACTGGCCAACAACTGGTCGAGTGAAGCCAAAGCTTCTTCCTCAGTGCAGGCGCACACCCCTGTGGGGATGAAATCAACCTGAAACAGCCAGGGCGCGAAGGGATCATAAAAACCGCTGGACTTCCCAGTGGCCATGGCACCGAAAGTGTCTCCGTGATAGCCACCTTGTAGAGCGACGATCCGTTTTTTATTGATGACACCCTTGTTCTGCCAATACTGAAAAGCCATTTTCAGGGCCACTTCAATGGCAGTGGACCCATTGTCGGAGTAAAAAACCTTGGCCATGGGGATCGGGGCCTGCTGAATCAGGCGCTCAGCCAAACGCACAGCGGGCGGGTGGGTTACACCTGCGAACATCACATGTTCAAGCTCAAGTGCTTGTTGTGCAATCGCCTTCGCAATGGTGGGGTTGCTGTGCCCATGAATATTCACCCACCAGCTTGAAACGGCATCAAAGTACTTGTTGCCTTGGGCATCGACCAAAAACTCACCTTCACCACGTACCACTGCCAAAGGTGGCGAAGCGGTTTGCATTTGCGTGAAGGGGTGCCAGCAGTATTGCGCATCCAGTTCAATCAATTCGGTGTGGGTAAGTTGTTTCATGCGGGTTGTACGTGTTCACAGGCTATCGAGCGCACGAACAAGGCGCTCTGGCATGGCATATTCCTCAAGCGTCTGTTCCTTCAACTCACTGAACACAGGCAATTCAGCCAACACCGGCACTTCACCAAAATGTTCGATCGCCTCGCGATTGGCAGGGTTGGTCTCACCCACCATCACCACGCCCAGCACAGGCACGCCAGCGGATTTCAAGGCCTGCAATGAAAGGCAGGTGTGGTTGATGGTACCGAGCCCGCTGCGGGCCACCAACAAAGCGCAACTGCCCAGGTGTTTCATGAGGTCGAGCATGGTGTCCCGCCAGTTCAGGGGCACCAGGCAACCGCCGGCACCTTCCACCACGAGTCGTTCAGCTGTGGGAAGTGCAAAATCGGTCAGTTGAATTTTGACCCCATCGATGTCAGCGGCCTGGTGGGGCGACAAGGGCTTGGTCAAACGGTAAAGTTCCGGGTGTACCGCCCGTCCGCTCAGGCGGGCAATCCACTCGCTGTCGCTGCCACCCTCGAGCCCGCTTTGCACCGGCTTCCAGTAATCCGCTTGCCAGTGTTTGCAAAGCCATGCACTGGTAATTGTCTTGCCGATGCCGGTGTCGGTGCCTGTTACAAACAAATGTTTCACGGCCGTTCCAGGTAATAAAAACCAATGTGGTAGTTCATGGTGCAGGCTTCACCCAGCGCGGAGATCACCTTGCGCAGGTTCACTGGCGTATGGTTGGTGCGAGGCTGGTCTGCACCAATGGCACGCAGGCTGCGTGCAAAGGAAAGCCCATCGGGGTGATGGTCCAGAAAGTCTTTGGTGTGGTGAGCAGTGCTTGCAGCAATGCCTTCAGCGACCAATGCGTTCATGATGTCCTGCAAGTCATCGTCGCGAGGCAGAGCCCGTAAACCACTGGTTTGCCCGGTGTCCGCGTGTGCCACTTCCCAGGCTTGAAAGGAGCCATCCAGCAGTACGCTGAAAGCCACCGTGTTCGACACCGAAAGCCAACGTCGAATCGCTTCCTCGATATTGCTGAACCATTGCGCACACATACCTGACACCAGCAGGGAATGGTTCGGGATCCACAGGTGCTCAACAGCCAGTTCCTCGCCATTTAGCAAGTGGGTGTGCAGGCGTTCAGTGGGGTACTTGCGCATTAATTCGGTGAGCATGCCTTGGGCCAAATCAACGGCATGCACAGCACTTTCCGGAAACTTGTTCAGCAAATGCTCGGTTAAAAACCCGGTGCCGCTGCCCACATCCACGCAAGCCTTTGGGTTGAAGTCGACAGGTAGCATTTGATCCAGCCAATGACACAGGTGTTGGGCTGAATGTTTTTGTACGCGTGCATGATGATCGTAATCGCGGGCAGCATCGGAGAAGCGGCGTGAAGCAGCCTGGGATGAATTCGGTTTTCGCGGCAAGGCGTTTTCGGACATTTCAATGCAGCTTGAAATTAATGCTGGCTGAGAAGGGGCAACAAGGTGCCAGTATACCGCGCAGGGGCGGTGGCAATTCCGGCATGTTCTGAAGCCAGTGTATGCAACTCACGGTTTTGCAGTTTCAAATCGGGTTCAAAGCATTGCTGCGCCAGCGGCAACGGCACTATTTCATCTGCGTCGCCAGCCCAAGCATGTAATTCTGGGCCATGTGAAAGGGCTTGTTGCAAGGCATGTGCAGCGTTTAACTGTTGCATGCTGCGCAGGTCGGACAACAAAGTTTGTTCATCCAGGCTGGCCCACTGCGCATGGTGCCCGCAACGGTTGTGAAAGTCGCGCAATACCTCTGGCATGTTCTGTTCGGCCTTCTGGATCATGCGAGACAGCAAACGCGGTGGAGTGCCTTGGGTGTTGGTATCGCCTTTCACGAAGTGAGTAAAGCCATGAATACTCAACAGGCTGTGCCATCGCACTGAAAAATCCAGCAGTTTCGAAAACCCCAGTGAATGCCCCAGGCCTAGCCAAGGTACTTCGGCGTAGGCCAGTACCAGGCTGTGCAGCACTTCTGTCGTGTAGTGCACCCATTGGTCTTGCGTGTTGGTTCCGGGTGAGTAAACCATCAAGCCTTGTCTGGCCTGCTCGGGAAAGTAGCCTGCTTCCAGGCAAACAAACAAGGTAGTGTCGCGTGTGTTTGCGGGAAGTGTATTCAGCAAGGGGTTGAAGAAGCGATGGTTATAACCCCAGCCATGGGCCATCAACAGCACTTGCGTGATCTCGGGCTGCTTCATGCACTTACCTTCCAGTGGCTCAGCGCTTGATGCAGTTGTGCATACACCATCGGGCTGTGACCTGTATTCAGTGCAAGCCGAACCCGTGCGGCATTGGGGGGAACGGTGGGCGGGCGCACCGCAGAGGTTCGAATGCCTGCTTGTTGCAAATAGGCCTTGAGTTCAAGGCATGCATTGTTATTGCCCACCAGCAGCGGAACGATGTGTGTATTCGACAAGCCTGTGTCGAAGCCCAACTCATGTACTCGCTGTCGCAGTGTGTCTGCGGCCGTCTGCAGCATGCCCCGTTCTTTATTCAGGTCTGGAATAATTTTCAGTGCTTTGCTGACAGCACCGATCACAAAAGGCGAGGGCGCAGTGGAATAGACAAAGCCCGTGCAACGGTTGATCAGGTATTGTTTGAATATTTCACTGCACGCGATGTAAGCACCGCTTACCCCCACTGCCTTGCTGAAGGTGCCCATGATTACCCAGTGGCCCAAGGCTTTCAATGAATCGATGGCGGGGTGCTGAATTGCTCCAAGGCCTCGACCTTCCGGTCCCCAAACGCCCGTGGCGTGGGCTTCGTCCAGGTACACCACAGCTTTGTGTTGAAGGGCAAGCTCCGCAAGTTGTTCGATCGGCAGCAAATCTCCTTCCATGCCGAACACGGTTTCCGAAACGATGATTTTCGGCTGGCTTGATTCCTGGTGTTTGCTCAGCAATTCTGCCAAATGTGCCATGTCGTTGTGGCGAAACCGAATCTGCTTCACCCCCGCCAACTGGCAGGCATGGTGCAGGCTGGCGTGGTTCAAGCGGTCGGTGAACACCAATGGTTCAGCTCCGCTCCACAATGTTTTATCGAGTAGTGCAGCAAGCCCGCTGGCGTTGGCTTGATAGCCACTTGAAAAAACAAGTGCAGCTTCAGCGTTTTTAAATTGTGCAACTTGGAATTCCAGTTCTTCAAAGCAGTCGAGGTTGCCTGACAACAAACGCGAGCCGGTCGCACCCGCACCGTATTTTTTCGCGCATTCATGGCCGGCCTCCACAATGTCGCCGCGCTGGGCCAGGCACAGATAATCATTGCTGGAAAAATCGTATACACGCTGGTCGATGGGGCAAGGCAGCAACACGCGCTTGCTGCTGTCTTGGGCCAAAAGTTCTAGGCGTTGCTGGCTGGCTTGGCTCAGGTTCATCGCGCTTAGGTCAGGTCAAAATAATGTCGTAATGTTCCTGCACAAACAGGTTGTCCACCTGCAGGGTAATTGGCTTTCCTACAAACTCTTCCAGCATGCCCAAGTGTTGGGCCTCTTCTTCCAGAAACAGGTCGATCACCGCTGGGCTGGCCAGTATGCGAAATTCTTTGGGGTTGAACTGGCGGCTTTCACGCACAATTTCCCGCATGATTTCATAGGCCACGGTTTGGGCTGTTTTAACCTGCCCCTTGCCTTGGCAGCTTGGGCAGGGTTCGCACAACAAATGGGCCAGGCTTTCGCGGGTGCGTTTGCGGGTCATTTCCACCAAGCCCAGTGCAGAAAAGTCTGTCACGCTGGTTCGGGCGCGGTCGCGGTCCAACGCCTTTTGCAATTCCGTCAGTACTGCTTTTTTGTGTTCCTCGGTGCTCATGTCGATGAAGTCGATCACGATGATGCCACCCAGGTTGCGCAAGCGCAGTTGGCGTGCAATGGCGTGTGCCGCTTCCAGATTGGTCTTAAACACCGTTTCTTCAAAATTGCGGGCACCAATAAAACCGCCCGTGTTCACATCGATGGTGGTGAGCGCTTCAGTTTGGTCAATTATTACATAGCCGCCCGATTTCAGTTCAACCCGACGGCCCAGCGCCTTTTGCAATTCGTCTTCAATGTTGTACAGCTCGAAAAGAGGCCGCTCTCCTTGATGCAGTTGAAGGCGGTCTTTGGTTTCCTGGGCATAAGTTTCAGCAAACACCAGCAGGTTTTTCAGGGTTTCTTTTGAATCTATCAGAATGGCTTGAGTGTCTGCACTCACGAGATCACGTACCACGCGTTGAGCCATGGTCAGGTCTTCGTAAATCAGGCTGGGTGCGGGCTTGGTTCGGGTCAATTCCAGCATCTCGCGCCAGCGGGTACGCAAGTAATTTACATCGGCGGTCAATTCCTCGTCGGTGGCTTCTTCGGCGTGGGTGCGAATGATAAAGCCACCCGTGTTCTCGGGCAGCAGGCGGGTTAGTTTTGCGCGCAGTTCTTCACGCTCGCCTTCATTCTCGATGCGCTGTGAAACACCGATGTGTGGGTCTTGCGGCAGGTGCACCAGCATGCGGCCAGCCAGGCTGATTTGGGTGGTTAAGCGGGCGCCTTTGGTGCCCAGCGGGTCTTTGCTCACTTGCACAATGATGGTTTGCCCTTCGAACACCATTTTTTCAATGGCAGGCGGCGGATTGCCGTTTTGCTTTGATTGGTGGTGGTTATAGGTGCGGTGTTCCCACAGGTCGGCCACATGCAGAAATGCTGCGCGCTCCAGTCCAATGTCGACAAATGCAGATTGCATGCCGGGCAACACGCGCACTACTTTGCCCAAGTACACATTGCCCACGATGCCGCGTGTGGACGTGCGTTCAATGTGAAGTTCTTGCACAGCACCGTGCTGAACAATGGCCACGCGCGTTTCCTGCGGTGTCACGTTCACCAGTATTTGTTCGTTGATCATCTTTTGCTTCTTGGGTATTAATCGATTCTTGTTGCAGCTCAGTTTCTGTTTTGGGCCGCTGTTTGGAGTTGGCGTATCAATTCGCTGGTTTCAAACAGTGGTAAACCCATAATGCCAGAATGACTGCCGGAAATGTGACGAACGTATTGCCCTGCGATCCCCTGAATGCCGTAGGCACCCGCTTTGTCGAAAGGCTCACCACTGGCAATGTAGGCATGCATGAAGGTTTCGGGAATCTTGGAGAATTCCACGTGCGACGTTTGCACGGCGTTTTGGGCAGTGGTGCCGCCCTTGTTGTCAAGCCAAGTACCAGCCACAGCGGTGTGGACTTCGTGCGTGGTGTTGGAGAGGCCATTCAGCATCGCCAATGCTTCGGTGGCATTTTGCGGTTTGCCCAGAATATGGCCGTTCAGTGCAACCGTGGTGTCCGCGGCCAATACCAGCCCGCTTAGGCGCTGTGCACGCATGGCCTCAAGCGCTGCATTCAGTTTCAGTTGGGTTACGCGTTGTACGTACAACAAGGGGTCCTCTTGTTCAAAAGGCGCTTCAAGCGCTTCTGCCTCGGGGCTGCTCTGGGCCAGAAACACCTGCACTGTGAATCCGAGTGTTTGAAGTAATTCAAGCCTGCGCGGGCTGCGCGAAGCAAGCCAAACCTGGGCCGGCAGGCCACTGTGCTCGGGGCGAACGGGTGTGCTCATGATGGGGTTTATTCGCGGTGGTACGGATGCCCAATGGTAATGGAAAATGCGCGGTACAGCGCTTCCACCAACAGCACGCGCGCCAGTGCATGGGGCAGGGTGAGGTCGGAAAGCCGCCACATGCCTTGGCATTGCTGCTTCAGGGTTTCATCAAGCCCATCGGCACTGCCGATGAGCAGGCACAGTGTTTCGCTGCTGTTGTGCCATTTCTGAAGTTGCTCAGCCAGGGCTTTGCTCGTGTGTCGCTCGCCCCGTTCGTCCAGCGCAACCACCCGTGCGCCGCTGGGAATGGCCGCTCGAATGCGCTCGGCTTCTTTGGCGAGAATTTGGTCCACAGGTTTGCCTGTAGACCGGTCTTCAGGTTTCAGTTCTTTGATGGTCAGCTTCCAATCGCCCGGAAAGCGCTTCTGAAACTGATCAATGGCCTGTTGGGCCCATGGCTCGATCTTGTGAGACAGGGCAATCACATGGATTTTCAAAGTGAAGCGAAAATCTTAGTTGCACTGGCTTGAGTAGGCTTCAGCCTGCTGGGGGAAATAGTCCACCCCTGGCATGGGCTTGCTCAGGCTGTGCGGGTTCAGCTTCACGCGCACGGGCTTGCCTCCCCAAATTTCTTCCAGGTTGTAATACTCGCGAATGGCGGGTTGCATCAAATGCACCACCACATCGCCGAGGTCGACCAACACCCATTCTCCAGTGTCTTCACCTTCGGTGCTGAATACTTCGCCACCGTTTTCCTTGGTTTTCTCGCGAACGTTGTTGGCCAAGGCGCGGGTTTGGCGGTTTGAAGAGGCTGAGGCAATGATGACTCGGTCAAAAACACCGGTAAGGTGGGTCGTGTCGAAAACGGCGATGTCTTGTGCCTTGATGTCTTCGAGGGCGTCAATCACGACGCGCTGCAGTTTACGCAATTCCATGCAATTCCAAAGGTTTGTTAATTGCCTGAATTCTAACAACTTTCAGGGCTGGGCGCGACCATAAACTGGGTGCTGGGTCAGGTACTTGAACACAGCGGTGGGTAAGCTGGCTTCAAGTTTGAAACGGGCGGTTTCCGCCACCTCGCTATTGGCCGAGCCCAGCAGCTCAAACTGCCTGCGAATTTGCGTGGAACTGATGTTCACGCTGGGCATGGGAATACGAAACAAACGGTCTTGAAGCAAGTGTCGTTTTAAAGCCTCGGGCACCTGAAAATCGCCCCACTGGGTGCGGTCCACCACCCCAATGCGGGCGTAATCAAACAAGCTTTGCCAATGTTTCCAACTGGTCAGGTTTGCCAATTGGTCCGCCCCAATCACAAAGGAAAATTTATAGCTGGGGTGCTGTTCGCTTAGCTTCTCAAGCGTATCCACGGTGTAGGTGGGCCCAGCATGTTCAATTTCAAAGGGCTCTACGCGCCAGGAGTGCACGCCATCAATGGCCAGTTCAACGAGTTTTTTCCGAATATCCGCAGGTGCGAGGTCGGCGTTGGGTTTTTGCCAGGGTTGGCCTGCCGGCATGAACCACACTTCATCGGCCATGCATTGGGCCTGGGCCGAACGGGCCATTTGCAGATGCCCCATGTGGATGGGGTTGAAGGTGCCGCCAATGATGCAGATTTGCCGGCTGGCCATGGCTCAGGCCGCCAGCCAGTCGCGGTCCACCAGAAAGTCGGTGTAAAGCCTGGCCTCGGCGCTACCCGCTTCTGGCTGCCAGTCGTAACGCCACTTCACCTGGGGGGGCATGCTCATCAGGATGGATTCCGTACGGCCACCGCTTTGCAGGCCAAACAGGGTGCCACGGTCGAATACCAAATTGAATTCTACGTAGCGGCCGCGTCGATAGGCCTGAAAGTCGCGCTCACGTTCGCCGTAGGCCATGTTCATGCGACGCTCAACAATAGGCAGGTATCCCTTCAAAAAGGCATCGCCCACACTGCGCGTCATTGCGAAGCTTTGCTCGAAACCCAGCTCTGAAAAATCATCGAAGAACACGCCACCAACGCCACGGGGTTCTTTGCGGTGCTTCAGGTAAAAATACTCGTCACACCATTTTTTGAACTTGGCATGGTAGTGCGCACCGAAGGGATCCAACGCATTTTTGCAACTTTGGTGAAAGTGTTTCGCATCTTCTTCAAAGCCGTAGTAGGGGGTCAAATCCATGCCGCCGCCAAACCACCACACCGATTCGCCTTCCACAGTGGTGGCTGCAAACAGACGCACATTCATGTGCACTGTGGGTACATAAGGGTTGCGGGGGTGAAACACCAGTGATACACCCATGGCTTCGAAGCTGGCACCCGCCAGACCTTGGCGGCTGGCAGTGGCTGAGCCGGGCAACTTGTCGCCCATTACATGGCTGAAATTGACACCGCCACGCTCCAGCAAGCTGCCTTCTTCCAGCACGCGACTGCAACCGCCGCCTCCTTCTGCACGCTCCCAGGAATCGTTCAAAAAAGGTTTGCTTTCGAACTGGCCAATGCCTTCAATGATGCTGCTTTGAAGCCCCTGAAGGTATTGCTTCACCTGATTCAGTTCAGAAGGTGTCATGTTGAATAGGCCTTTTACTTTCTATTGATTGCGCGATAGCCAATGTCGCTTCTGAATTGCATGCCATCAAAGCTGATGGTGTCGATCAATTCATAGGCTTTTGCCTGAGCCTGGCGCACGGTGTCGCCCAAGGCGGTGGCGCATAGAACCCGGCCGCCCGCGGTCACTGCCTTGCCATTTTTCTCAACAGTTCCGGCATGAAATACAACTGCTTCGTCGCTGGCCTCGGCACGCAGTGTAATTTCATCGCCCGTGCGCGGGGTTTGTGGGTAGTTGTGCGCGGCAATCACTACGCCTAAAGCGGTGCGGCGGTCCCACTCTGCTTCAACCTTGTCCAGCGTGCCATCGATGGCGTGGTCGAGCAAATTCACGAAGTCGCTTTTCAGACGCATCATGATGGGTTGGGTTTCCGGGTCGCCCATGCGGCAGTTGAACTCCAGCACTTTGATGTCGCCCTTGTCGTCGATCATCAATCCCGCATACAGGAAGCCGGTATAGACCAGTCCGTCCTTTTTCATGCCGGCAATGGTGGGGTAAATCACTTCGCGCATTACGCGGGCGTGCATGGTTGGCGTTACCACAGGGGCGGGGCTGTATGCACCCATGCCACCGGTATTGGGGCCTTGGTCGCCATCCAGCAGGCGTTTGTGGTCTTGGCTGCTGGCCATGGCCAATGCGTTCACACCATCGACCATCACGATAAAGCTGGCCTCTTCGCCTTCCAGGAATTCTTCAATCACGACACGGGAACCCGCGCTGCCCATGCTGTTGCCCAACAGCATGTCGTCGATGGCCTTGTGAGCTTCTTCCAGGCTCATGGCGACAACCACACCTTTGCCTGCGGCCAGGCCGTCGGCCTTGATCACGATGGGGGCACCTTTGGCGTTCACATAATCGTGTGCTTTGGCCGCATCGGTGAAGGTTTCGTATTCGGCGGTAGGGATTTTGTGCCGCTTCATGAAGGCCTTGGCGTAGTCCTTCGAGCTTTCCAGTTGGGCAGCCAGTTTGGCAGGGCCAAAAATACGCAGGCCGCGCTGGCGGAACAGGTCAACCACCCCTGCAGCCAATGGGGCTTCTGGCCCAACCACGGTCAGGTGCACTTGTTCTTTGGCCGCAAAATCAGCCAACTCGCCTAGGTCGCTGATGGGCACATTCTGCATTTTGGTTTCCAGGGCGGTGCCGCCATTGCCGGGCGCGACAAACACCTTTGTGACACCTGGCGTTTGGCAAATGCGCCAAGCCATGGCGTGTTCGCGACCGCCTGATCCAATCACCAAAATTTTCATGTTTGCAGTGCTCCGTACTTTTTATTCGTTGATGATCACGTTGGTGTAAACCTGCTGCACGTCGTCCAGGTCCTCCAGCATGTCAATGATTTTTTGCATTCGAATGGCGTCGTCTCCTTCCAGTTCGGTCTCGCTGGCAGGTTTCATGGTCAGTTCCGCGTGTTCGAATTTCATGTTCGCCGCTTCAAACGCTGTTTTCAGGGTATGAAATTCAGGTACAGGGCAGGTGACTTCGATTACACCGTCGTCAGATGTCAAAACATCATCAGCCCCATTCTCCAGCGCCACTTCCATGATTGCATCTTCGCTGTGGCCTGGTGCAAAAATAAACTGGCCACAATGCTTGAACATGAAAGAAACAGAACCGTCGGTGCCCAAATTGCCACCGTGCTTGGTCAAGGCATGGCGTACTTCAGCCACAGTGCGTACTTTGTTGTCGGTCATGCAATCGATGATTACGGCTGCGCCACCCACACCATAGCCTTCGTAGCGAATTTCTTCGTAATTCACACCTTCGGCTTCACCGGTGGCTTTGGCAATCGCGCGTTGCACATTGTCTTTGGGCATGTTGGCCGCAGCGGCCTTTTCCATGGCCAGGCGCAAACGGGGGTTTGTGGCGACGTCGCCGCCGCCTACTCGGGCTGCCACGCTGACTTCGCGAATGATTTTCGTCCAAACCTTACCGCGTTTTTCATCCTGTCGATTTTTACGGTGCTGGATGTTGGCCCATTTACTGTGTCCTGCCATGGCTCACTTTCTGTTGTTGAATCAAAGAGGTGCGATTTTATCACCACCGGGCACTCGCCGTATTGCCCTGAAAGGATTCCACAGCGATAATCTGCGCGGGTATTAGACTTTTACATTTGTATACATTCAACAGGACCAAACAGGAGGTAGCGTGAGTTTACTCAAAGACTTCAAGGCATTCGCAGTAAAGGGCAATGTGATCGACCTTGCTGTGGCGGTGATCATTGGTGGCGCGTTCAGCGGAATTGTCAAAAGCTTGGTGGATGATGTCATCATGCCGGTGGTTGGCCGTATTTTTGGTAGTCTCGATTTCTCCAATCTTTATTTGCCTCTGGCCGAAATTCCTGCGGGAGTGGCGCCCACGCTGGTCGCTGTCAAGGCTGCAGGTGTGCCAGTTCTGGCCTATGGTAGTTTTATCTCGGTGCTGATCAACTTCATTATTCTGGCATTCATCATCTTCATGATGGTCCGTCAGGTTAGCAAACTGACCAAAGCCCTGATCAAGGAGGAAGAAGCTGCACCAGCCGCGCCAGCACCCACTCCTGAAGATATTCTGTTGCTGCGTGAAATTCGTGATTCTTTGAAGAAGTAATTTAGACTGGCTTCTCCAGATTCCCAGTAGTACAATCAAAGGCTGAATCTGGAGAGTGGCTAGTGCGTATCTGTGCTGGTCCGCCGAAGGCGCAATCCCCATGAACGCTCAGGCTTCAGTACAGGTTCAGGAATTCAAATCTGGAGAGCGCTGTGCGCGGCCAATCGCCGCGTAAGTACAGCCGCCGAAGAGGCAAGCAACGCAACCCGTTGTGAATCTTTCAGGCAAACGGACAGAGAGGGGCTACAAGGCAAATGGTTTGCCGAAAGCCCTTTTTACTGTTTGTGGAGCCTGTTCCTCATGAAAGCTATTGTTCTCGGTGCTGGTGTTACCGGCATTACTTCCGCGTGGTTTTTGAAAAAAGAAGGTTTTGACGTCACTGTGGTGGATCGTCAGCCTGCTGCCGGCATGGAAACATCATTTGCCAATGGTGGCCAAATTTCCGTGTCTCATGCTGAACCTTGGGCCAATCCCGGCGCCCCCAAAAAGGTGTTGAAGTGGTTGATGAAGGAAGATGCGCCTTTGCTGTTCCGCTTGCGCGCCGATGCCCGCCAGTGGCGCTGGGGCATGCAGTTTTTGCGTGAATGTACCCCCGAGCGCACACGCCACAACATCATTCAAATGGTGAACCTGGGCACATTCAGCCGCAGTACTTTGCAAGAATTGCGTGCCGAAACCGGCATTGAATACAACTGCCTCACCAAAGGCATTTTGCACTTCTACACCAACCAGCAAGAATTCGATGATGCACTCGAACCCGCTGAAATCATGCGAGAGTTTGGATGCGATCGCAAAGTGATTGATGCAAACGAGGCCGTGCGTCTTGAGCCCGCTTTGGCGAGCGTGAAAGACAAAATTGCTGGCGCCACCTACACCGAAGCAGATGAAAGCGGCGATGCGCATGTGTTCACGCAAAACCTGTCGAAGCTATGTGCTCAAAAAGGTGTTGAATTCAAGTACGACACCGCCATTTTGGGCCTGGATACCGAGGGTGGCCAGATCAGTGGTGTGCGTGTGCGTGGCGCGGATGGCCAGGTACAAGTGCTGAAAGCCGACAAGTACCTGCTGTGCATGGGCAGCTATAGCCCAATGCTGGTCAAAGATTTGGGCGTGGATTTGCTGATTTACCCAGCCAAGGGTTACTCGGCAACTTTGCAGATTGATGATGCCAGCAAGGCCCCACAAGTCAGCCTGACGGATGACGAGTACAAGCTGGTGTTTAGCCGCTTGGGTGACAAGCTGCGTATTGCAGGCACCGCTGAACTGAACGGTTACAGCACCAACCTGAACCAAGTGCGTTGCCAGGCGATCACTCGCCGCGTCATGGAACTGTTCCCAGGCATGGCCGATCCCGAACAGGCCGTTTACTGGACTGGTTTGCGCCCCGCGACTCCCTCAAACGTGCCTTACATTGGTGTGTCGAAAATTTCAAACCTGTACTTGAACACCGGCCACGGCACATTGGGTTGGACCCACTCTTGTGGCTCAGGTCGCTCGATTGCATCGATCATGAATGGCAAGCAGCCTGAACTGGATTTCGCATTTACTGGAATTTCTTCCAAGAAGGGCGAGGCCTTGGCCGTTGCCTAAGGCTTGTTTTTGCTAACATCAGCGCATTCGCCAACAGGATGTGCTGATGTCTGATTCTGCAAACAAAAATACCCATGCCGGGGCTGACAACGCCCCCGCCTCGAACTTCCTTCGCAACATCATTGATGCGGACTTGAAAAAGCCCGAGTATCAGGTGCGCCCCTGGGCTGGTAAACCGGGCGGTGCCGATGTGCATGAAGGTGCCCCTGCCGACCCTGCAACCATTCGCTTGCGTTTCCCGCCCGAGCCCAATGGCTATTTGCATGTGGGCCACGCCAAAGCCATTTGTGTGAATTTCGGTTTGGCCAAAGAATACGGTGGCGCTTGCCACATGCGCTTTGACGATACCAACCCCGAGAAAGAAAGCGAGGAATTCGCGGATTCCATTCTGGATGCCGTGCATTGGTTGGGCTTTCGCTGGGAAGATTTCGGCGACGAGAACCTGTACTACGCCAGTGATTATTTTGAGTTCATGTACCAGGCTGCGGAGTTTCTCATTCAGGCCGGCCTGGCGTATGTCGATGAGCAGAATGCAGACGATATGCGCGCCAATCGGGGTACATTGACTCAAGCAGGCGTAGATTCCCCATTCCGCAATCGTCCAGCCGCTGAGAGCCTGGCGCGTTTTCGGGCCATGCGCGCCGGTGAGCTGCCTGATGGTGCTGCAGTGCTGCGTGCCAAAATCGACATGGCCAGCCCCAACATGAACATGCGCGACCCGGCGATTTACCGAATCCGCCGCGCCTTTCACCACCGAACAGGCGACGACTGGTGCATTTATCCCATGTACACCTTCGCGCATCCCATTGAGGATGCGCTGGAGCGCATTACGCATTCATTCTGTACTCTGGAATTCGAGGATCAGCGGCCTTTTTATGATTGGTTGCTGAACAACCTGGCCAGCGAACACAAAGCCTTCGATGGCACCTCGCTCAAACCTTTGTTGAGCCACCCCTTGCCCAAGCAGATTGAGTTCGCACGCCTGAACCTGAGTTATGTGGTCACCAGCAAGCGTAAATTGCAGCAATTGGTGACTGAAAACAAACTCAGTGGCTGGGATGATCCCCGTATGCCGACCATTGTCGGTTTACGCCGCCGTGGTTATACACCTGAGGCGATTCAGTTGTTTTGCGCACGCATTGGTGTTTCAAAATCCGATTCCTGGATTGACTATTCCGTTCTGGAAGGCGCACTGCGCGACACCTTGGACCCAGTGGCCCACCGGGCTGTCGCCGTATTGGACCCGATACCGCTGATTCTGGACAACGTCGATGATGATTGGGCCGATCTGTGTACAGCGCCCGTTCACCCTCATCACCCGCATTGGGGCATGCGCCAGTTCACGATCGGCAAACGCTTGTGGATTGAAGCGGAAGATTTTCAGGAAAACCCGGAGAAAAAGTTCTTCCGACTGTTCCCGGGCAACAAAGTGCGCCTGCGATATGGCTATGTGATTGAATGCACGGGCTGTGACAAAGATGAAAATGGCAAGGTTATCGCGGTGCATGCCCAGGTGTTTCTGGACAGCAAATCCGGCACGCCGGGTGCAGATGCCTACAAGGTAAAAGGCAATATTCACTGGGTAGATGCAGAGGACTGCCTGCCCGCCACCGTACGCCTTTACGATCGTTTATTTACAGAAGAGCATCCTGATTCTGGCGGTAAAAACTTCATGGACAGTTTGAACCCCAATTCATTGACCGAGGTGAAAGCCTATCTGGAAGCAGGATTGAAAGACGCTTTCACTGGAACAGTCTACCAATTCGAGCGTCATGGTTATTTCGTTCATGACCTGAAAGACAATACCCTGGAAAACCCGGTGTTTAATCGCGCCACCACCCTGAAGGACAGTTGGAGTAAATAGCCAATTCATCGGGTACACTAGCCCTCGGACTAGGTATACAGAATATGGCAACGAACCCAAACTACAATATTCGAGGTGCGCTGCTGACCATCCTGAACGGGATGGGTCCAGACAATGAGCACGAGGCGGACATTGCCCACTTGTGCCACCTCATGGAATGGTTTCGAGAAGGGGCTCCTGGCTCTGATTTCGAAATCGAGCGGCGATTCTCCATGCTGGTGGAGGCGCTTGAACAGTCCAACGACCTGCGCGTGCAGGTCAAAGGCTATCTTGAACAATTCCTGAAAGAATCACGTTATCGATATACCTTCGCCGAGCTCGGCATTCTGGGTAATGAAACATTCGGTCAGGCCATGAAAAACCGGATTTTCCAGCGCCTGTTGCCGGCCACGGTTGAAGACAAAACAGTGCGCGAGTCGCTTAGCCTGATGTTCACCAAACCGGACGACCATGAGTGGCTTGAGTCGATCAGCGTGGCCAGCTGGACAAGGTTGTTTCACGTACTGGAATGGTTGAACCCGGCCATGCCCCTTTGGAAGCGCATTCAACATGAAATGCTCGAGGCCATGGAAATGCTGGCGGTGCGAATAGCCGCCCTTGGCATTGATTCCGAAGTGGTACGTTGCCTCGGTATTTCTGAGCGTCATACATCTCCGTTTGTCGAACAACACCTCGAGCTGCGCAGCATGATCGCGCAGGCCCATGAAAAGCTCAGCCATATGGAGCCTTTGCATGATTTGGGTGTTCATCTCGATGTGCTGCTGGACCAGTGTCAGGGCCAAATCAAGAAAGCCTACGCACAGGCGCGTGTTCAAGGCATTTCTGTCACGCTCAGTATGCAATTGATCCGGCTGGAGCAATCGATCAACCGCATGCGTCGGCTTTTGCAGCTCTTGGGTGCCTTGCCCACCGACAATCGGGTGGGCACGTGCGTGCAGTTTTTCTGCACGTTGACCAAGGAAGAAAACCGCAAACATTCGATCACCGATTTGTGGCGAGGTTTGACTGACAAGCTGGCTCTGCGCATTACCGAGCATGCGAGCCAATCTGGCGAGAAATACGCCACTGAAACCCGGTCGGAATACTGGAAAATGGCCCGGGCTGCCATGGGTGCAGGCGTCATTATCGCGCTTCTTTCCCTGTTCAAAGCTGGCATTTCAAGTTGGCATTTGCCCCCATTTTGGGAGGCCGTATTTTTCAGCCTGAATTATGGCATTGGCTTTGTGATCATTCATTTGTTGGGCTTCACCATCGCGACCAAACAGCCTGCCATGACTGCGGCGCGAATCGCTGCAGCCATTGACGCTGCCAATGGCCGCTTAAGCTCGGCCGACCGGGTGGCAGATTTGATTACCCAGGTTGCCCGCACCCAATTCATCTCGATTTGGGGCAATGTGCTGCCCGCATTTGCCACGGCCACCGTGGTTGCCGTGGGGCTCACTTTCTTGCTCGGAGAACCGCCTGTGGCAATCGAGAAAGGCGAGAAAATGTTGCTGGAGCTTAATCCCTTGTTGTCTGCCGCCCTGCCGCATGCCGCAATTGCCGGGGTGTTCCTGTTTTTGGCAGGTGTGATTGCGGGTTACTACGACAACCTGTCGATTTACCACCGTATTCCGGATCGGATTCGCAAGGTGCCCTGGCTGCGCAAGCGCTTGGGTGTGGTTCGCTCCAACAAATTGGCTGATTATTTGAGCAAGAACACGGGGGCTTTGGCAGGCAACTTCTTTTTCGGTTGCATGTTGGGTTCGGCTGGTTTTATTGGACTCATTCTTGGTTTGCCCATCGATATTCGGCACATCACCTTTGCCGCGGCAAACATGGCTTACGGAATTCAGGCCCATGAATTCATGTTGAGCGGACTGGAGGTGGCGATTGCCGCTGTGGGCGTTTTCCTGATCGGTATGGTGAATTTGGCCGTGAGCTTTAGCTTGGCATTTTTCACGGCCTTGCGGGCGCGCGGGGTTCGCAAGCTGGAGAGCCTCTCGCTGGCCGGACGTATTTTCAAACGATTTTTCAAGAGTCCTGGCGAGTTTTTCTATCCACCCAAAGAAAATGGCGTGGCCGAAAACAATGTCACTGGCTCAGTCAAAACCGAGTCCAAGTAGGCTACTTCAAGCTTCCTCACTCTTGCGGGCGGTTGAACCCTTTTTTCCACTGCACGTCGCGAACGCCTTTTTTGTGGTGAATCCAGCGGGAGGCCACAAACAGAAAGTCGGAAAGACGGTTCATGTACAAAAGCAAATCTTCTGGCAGTTTTTGCTGCTGGTTCAAATCCACCAGCACCCGCTCCGCTCTGCGGCAAACAGTACGCGCGATGTGGGTGTAGGCAGAGGCCTTGCTGCCGCCAGGCAAAATAAATTCTTCCAGACGGGGCAGGGGTTGATTGAATTCCTTGATCAAGTCTTCCAGCCGCTCCACCGCTTGGGGTGGAAACACATCAAAACCCGGCATGCACAGGGCTGCGCCCAGATCAAACAGGTCATGCTGAATGCGAGTAAGTTCGGTGGCCAAGCGCTCAGGCAAGGCCTCGGTCAGTATCAGGCCGATGTGGCTGTTCAACTCATCGACATCGCCCATGGCATGAACACGAAGATCGTTTTTTGCCAAACGGCTGCCATCGGCCAGGCCAGTAGTGCCATCGTCGCCAGTGCGGGTGGTGATTGAACTGAGTCTGTTGCCCATTGAATTGCGTGATCCGAGAAAGTTGAACAAAAAGAGCGCCTTGTGCAAACCGCGTATTGAGGTACGACGCAGGCGGGCCTATACTTTGAGCTTGTTCAAGTTTAACGCAGGGGTCCTGGCAAATTGCTGCCGGGTGAGAAAAACCCTCACACCTGTGCAGATAATGCTGTTTGCAGGAAGCGTTTCACTGGCTTGGCTCCAAGGGCTTGGCTGGGTGGAATGTTCATGCACCCGGCACAACACGATTTACGCCCAACAGGAGTATGAATGAGCGCCAATCCAGACTTTCTAGCCTCAACCGCCAAGGTTGACGAAGCCGCGGTCAAGCCACTTCCCAATTCACGCAAGGTCTATGTGCAGGGCTCTCGGCCCGACATTCAGGTGCCCATGCGGGAAATTTCACAAGACGATACACCCACGTCTTTCGGCGGCGAGAAAAACCCGCCGATTTATGTGTACGATTGCTCAGGTATTTACACCGATCCCGCCGCGAAAATCGATATTCGTTCTGGATTGCCAGCCATTCGCAGTGCCTGGATTGAAGAGCGGAATGACACGGAGTTGCTCAGCGGCCCCAGTTCCGAATATGGCATCGAACGGCTGAATGACCCCAAGCTGACAGAACTGCGTTTCAACTTGCAACGCAAACCCCGCAAGGCCAAGGCTGGAAAAAATGTGACGCAAATGCATTACGCGCGCCAGGGCATCATTACGCCGGAAATGGAGTACGTGGCTATTCGCGAGAACCTGCGCCGCCAGGAATACATTGAAAGCCTGAAGAATGCTGGTGGCAAGATTGGCAGCAAGATGGTTGATTTGCTGACCCGTCAGCATCCGGGTGAGTCTTTTGGTGCATCCATTCCACAACAGATCACGCCTGAGTTTGTTCGTGATGAAATAGCGCGTGGCAGGGCGATCATTCCCGCCAACATTAACCACCCTGAAATTGAACCCATGATCATTGGCCGCAATTTTCTGGTGAAAATCAACGCCAACATAGGTAACTCGGCCGTATCTTCTTCAATCGGTGAGGAAGTCGAGAAAATGACCTGGGCCATTCGTTGGGGTGGCGACACGGTCATGGACTTGTCCACCGGCAAGCATATTCACGAAACGCGCGAATGGATTTTACGCAACAGCCCGGTGCCGATTGGCACAGTGCCTATTTATCAGGCCCTGGAAAAGGTCAATGGCAAGGCCGAAGACCTGACCTGGGAAATTTTCCGTGACACATTGATTGAGCAAGCCGAGCAGGGTGTGGACTACTTCACCATTCACGCCGGGGTGCGCCTGGCTTATGTGCCGCTTACCGCGAGCCGCATGACAGGGATTGTGTCTCGAGGTGGTTCCATCATGGCGAAATGGTGTCTGGCTCACCACAAGGAAAGCTTCCTGTACGAGCATTTCGAAGACATTTGCGAAATCATGAAAGCCTATGACGTCAGCTTCTCACTGGGCGATGGCTTGCGCCCCGGTTCGGTTTGGGATGCAAATGATGAAGCGCAACTCAGCGAGTTGCGCACCTTGGGCGAACTGACCCAGATTGCCTGGAAGCACGATGTGCAGGTGATGATTGAAGGTCCTGGCCATGTGCCCATGCAATTGATCAAAGAGAACATGGACATTCAGCTGAAGGAATGCCATGAAGCGCCGTTTTATACCCTGGGGCCACTGACCACCGACATCGCCCCGGGTTACGACCACATCACCAGTGGCATTGGTGCGGCACAAATTGGTTGGTACGGTTGCGCCATGCTTTGTTATGTCACCCCCAAAGAACACTTGGGCTTGCCGAACAAGAAAGATGTGAAAGACGGCATCATCACCTACAAAATTGCAGCTCACGCCGCTGATTTGGCCAAAGGCCACCCTGGCGCGCAAATTCGAGACAATGCGTTGTCAAAAGCCCGTTTCGAGTTCCGTTGGGAAGATCAGTTCAATTTGGGTCTGGACCCCGACACGGCCCGTGAGTTCCACGATGAAACCCTGCCCAAGCAAAGCATGAAGGTGGCTCACTTCTGTTCCATGTGCGGCCCGCACTTCTGCTCCATGAAAATTACTCAGGATGTACGTGAGTACGCTGAAAAGCTGGGTGTTTCTGAAAAAGAGGCTCTGAGCAAGGGAATGGAGGAAAAATCCATCGAGTTCATCAAGAAAGGGTCTGAGATTTACCACAAGACCTGATTTTTAAAAGAAAAATTGACACCGCCCCCTCGTCTTTGTACGATTAGGCGGTGTTTTTTTCTGATAGGAGTGCTCGGGCCTTTCCCGACCGTATATGGATAGTTCCAGTTGTCGAAGTTGCTCAAACTTCCCCCTGCCCTCACCGGCAACCCCCTTCAAAGCGCTTGTTGCGCGTCGTTTTTCTAAGTTCTTCCTGCCCGCCAATGCTCAAACAAGCCTTGTGCTTGATGCCTTCGTTTCGCCCTTGAATCAAGGAGTGTCGACATGGAAGTGCTGATTCTGATTGGTCTTATCGTGACCAATGGCTTGTTTGCCATGTCCGAGATTGCCCTGGTTACCGCCAGAAAGGCCCGGTTGGTGAAGTTGGCTGCAGAAGGCGACAAATCCGCTGCGGTTGCGCTGAAGTTGTCCGAAGATCCCACCAAGTTTTTGTCGACAGTACAAATTGGTATTACATCGATTGGTGTGCTCAGCGGTATCGTGGGTGAGGCTGTGTTGGCCAAGCCATTGGCACTTTGGTTGCAAACCTTCGGTCTGGAGGTCGGCTTGACCGATGTGGTATCCACAGCAATTGTTGTTGTAGGTGTTACATACGTGTCGATTGTGGTGGGTGAACTGGTGCCCAAGCGCTTGGGACAAATCAGTCCGGAGGTGATTGCCCGTTTGGTGGCTCGACCCATGCAAATTCTTGCAATTGCCACGCGCCCGTTCGTGATGTTCCTGTCTTTTTCCACACGTGGTTTGTTGCGCATCATGGGTGTGAAGGAAAACACGGACAACGGTGTCACTGAGGAAGAGATTCATGCCATGTTGGACGAGGGCTCCGTTTCGGGCGTGATTGAAAGCAGTGAGCACACCATGCTTCGAAATGTGTTCCGCTTGGACGATCGCCAGCTGGGTTCACTCATGATTCCGCGTTCCGATGTGTTGTATCTCGACATTCGACTGCCCCAGGAAGAAAATCTGAAGCGTGTGATTGAATCGGAATACTCTCGTTTCCCGGTGGTCGACGGCAACCTGGACAACTTGATCGGTGTAATTCATGCCAAACAAGCTTTGGCTTATGCTGCACAGGGCAAGATGCCCGACTTTTCAACCAACTTGCAGCAGTGTGTATTTGTGCCTGAAACCCTGACGGGCATGGAGCTGTTAACCCAGTTCCGCAGCAACAACATGGACATTGCCTTTGTGATCGACGAGTATGGCGAACTCGAAGGCATTGTCACCTTGCACGATTTGATGGAAGCGCTTACCGGTGAATTTACTCCGCACAACAAGGAGGACTCCTGGGCAGTGCAGCGCGAAGACGGTTCCTGGTTGCTGGACGGTGCCATTGCCATTTTGGAACTGAAAGACACCTTGAACATCAAGAGTGTGCCGGAAGAAGAAAAAGGCCGTTACCACACCCTGAGCGGCATGGTGATGTTACTGACCGGTCGCTTGCCTGCCACCGGAGACACCGTGGATTGGGAAGGTTGGCGATTTGAAGTGGTGGATATGGACCAAAAGCGAATCGATAAAATCTTGGCGACACCCATCACAGACGACAATTCACAGGCTGATGGGGCTGCATAACCTGACGCGCCAGTGAACAAACCCGGGTAATAAACCCGCAAAAAAAGCCTCAAGGAAACTTGAGGCTTTTTTTGCTGACTGCAGGCGGCGCGGTGATCTGGAAGTTTGTCGACATCAGCGAATTTGGGGGCGGCTACCCCACAGCAGTTTCTCCTGCATTTCACGGGTGGTGTTGCCGCTTGACTCTTGAGATGTGGTTTGAGCATTGCTGTTTTGACCAAACAAACCTTTCAATTCAGTTACCTCGCTTTGCGAGGACGAAACGACTGGGTTCTCACTGCTTGCTTCGCGAATGATTTCACCCGTGTAGGGGTCAATCAGAATGCTCGGCGCTTGCTGAGCCGGGTTTGATGCAGGGGGTGGTGTCAGCACAATTGAATTGTTGCTGCGCTGTTTGGCTACCGTGTTCGATTGATGGCCATGCTGCTCACCGGATTCTGCAGTGCTCAATCTTGCGCAGTCTTGCGCTGGCACCTTGTTCATCTCGGTCAACATGTTGAACACGGCGTGTTCAATCACCATTCGAACACCTTTTTGAATTGGTTCTTGCGTCCGTTCAGCGGCGTTGACATCGACCAGACCATCGCTGAACAGGCGGAAGTAACCCCCATTCAACTCAGTACCAATAATCTGTTTTTGAAGGCTTTGTATGTTCACCACTTCAAGTGTTTTGGTATTCACTACACGCAAATCAACGGCCACATTCATGACAAAGTAGCGAGCTGCGGCGCCGATGAAGCGAATGGATGACTCCAGACTGCCACTGCGAATGTTGTAGTTTACTTCGGTGATGCCCCCCACGATGTGATAGTCAGAGCCTGGCAGCGAACCCGAAAAAATTTGTCGATGTGCTTTGCTGTCCGGGTTGTCAGTGATCAGTTTGTTGTCAGCGTATTTCAATTCCATGTCGGCAATTGAGGTGTCGAAACGCTCAACCATAGGAACTCCTGTTTTTGCCAACGCAGAAATCACCATCAACGCTGCGCCTTGTGTGATTCGTTTTCCGTTGACCAGGTCCTCTTTGCCCGTGAAATCACTGACCCGTCCAACAGCAAAGCGTTTTGCATTGGGACCTCGCCCGCCTATCAGCGGCTTTAGGCATTCCAGTGCCGGGCTGTAGCGGGTTGTGTTTTCCACTACGCTTGCTCCGTCGAAGGGACTCACGTACTGCGCTTCGCTGAAGGAAGGCAGCGTTGTGCATGCACTGGCCGATGCGGCAAGCACCGAGATAAATGCAGATTTTCGAAGCGGATAGCGAAGCATAGTGGGCCTTTTGTATTCAAGAGCAGTAAGTGACTTTGGATCAGAAGCCGCCGTCGATCGACGCGTTTTGAGAGCCGTTGTTGATCTGGGTGGCGTTAATGACGATGGTGTTGTTGTTGCCTTCGGTTTGCACATTGATCAAGTTTCCAATCGCCGTGGAGGTAAATCCCCAGCCTGGTGATTCAACTTGGGTGCGGTTAAAGTTCGCGTCGCGGCGAGTGCCTGCGGGTGAGTCAATGTCGGTGATGCTGCGCATACCGAAAGGTGTTTCGAACGAGCTGACATTGCCTTCAAATGTTTGTGCGTGTGCGTTACCAAGGCCCAGGGCTAGAGTGACAAAGCAAAGCTTGAGTAATTTCATTTGACGGTTTCCTGGGTGTTTCTGGATGAGTTTTGCGGGGGTAAGGTGCCCCAAGCGACCTTTGGCTGTGGGTTGTCACTTGAGGCAAAAAAGTTCAATTAAGGACGCGCGCCGCCAATTGAAATGTTGTTGCCAACTGCGGTAGCTGACGCTGTGAGGCGGGTTGGATCCCAACGGTATTCAGCCACAGCCACGTTGTCGCTGACGTTGCATTGGGCCACTGACAATTCGGCCAGGCTGGTGTTGTCGAGGTTCAGGCTGAAGTTGTTGCCAATTGAAACTGCTTCTACAAGGACTTCGCCGGTTTTTGATGTGCTGCGCTGGGACAGGTTGACTGACGCCAGTTGATCGCCATAGTTGCTTTGGGACACATGGCGAACAGGTACTTTGGATGATGAACTGAGAGAAATGGCAATGTTGTTGCCCACAGCCTGGGCTGAACCGGTGATATCGCCGTTGTCGCGCATGACCACGTTTTGCAGATCAACGATTGCCGCATTGGTGCCGGTGTTGCTTTGAATGAAAATGCCGTTGTGGTTTGGGCTGAGGTAATAGCTGCTGTCAAATTCAACATTGGCATCGATTTCAACTTGACAGTCATTGCCTTGACAGGTGGCCTGTGCAACTGAGTGCATGGACAACAATGCAGCCAGAATGGACAAGGATTTGAGGGATTGCTTCAACATGTGGAGTGCTCCAAGAGTATTGATGAGGGCTAAAAAGACAACGTGCTTCGGGCATTTGGGCAACGAGCGCTGTCGCATTAATGAAAATGCTTCCCTTGAGTGACTGGGGTCGCTCGAAAGTTCAGATCGCCCTTCGTTCTGGATTCCCGGGATTTTCTGGGGCCAAGGGAGTAAAATGCTGGCTTTCCTTGTCACTTACCGAGTGTTCCGTGAATCAAGTAGACATCAAGCCCGTAGAGTTCGATTTGCCCTCACAGGCCAGCCCCTCCACCAGTTGTAAACCGTCCCAGGCTTGGGCTCGTGTTCCGCAGCAGCCCGGACCCGATGAAAGGGCCGCCTTGAAGGCGGAGATCAAGGCTTTGCTAAAAGCCCGTGATGCGGTGTTGGTGGCGCATTATTATGTGGATTCCGAGTTGCAGGATCTGGCTGAAGAAACTGGCGGTTGTGTCTCTGATTCCCTGGAAATGGCGCGTTTTGGGCGCGAGAGCAAGCAGCAGAACCTGGTGGTGGCGGGCGTGCGATTCATGGGGGAGACCAGCAAGATTTTGAACCCCGAGAAGCGTGTGTTCATGCCAGACCTGGATGCCACTTGTTCACTGGACCTGGGATGCCCCTCCGAAGAATTCAATTCGTTTTGTGATCAACACCCCGATCGCACGGTGGTGGTGTATGCCAACACCAGTGCGGCTGTGAAAGCACGCGCAGACTGGATGGTGACTTCCAGTATTGCCTTGGACATCGTGGGCCATTTGCATGCACAGGGGAAAAAGCTGATTTGGGCACCTGATCGGCATTTGGGGCAATACATTCAAAAACAGACTGGCGCCGATATGTTGCTGTGGCAGGGCTCCTGTCTGGTACATGACGAATTCAAGGCCGAAGAACTCAAGATGCTAAAAGCCCAGCACCCGCAGGCCATGGTGTTGGTGCACCCGGAATCACCCGCCGATGTGGTTGCATTGGCCGATGTGGTGGGTTCCACCACCCAGTTGATCAAGGCGACACAAACCCCGGGTGTGGATACCTATATTGTGGCCACTGACAACGGCATTCTTCATAAAATGCGTCAGTTCGCACCGGGTAAAACCTTGATTGAAGCGCCTACCGCAGGTAATTCAGCCACTTGCAAAAGCTGCGCCCATTGCCCCTGGATGGCCATGAATGGTTTGAAAAACCTGCGCGATGTATTGAAGACCGGGTTTGATACTGGCTTGGGCGAGGTGCATGTGGACGCCGCGCTGAGCCAACAGGCTTACCGCTGCATCGACCGAATGCTGGATTTCGCGAAAACACATGGTATTTCAGGGCCGCGTGGTCAGGGTCGCCTGGAACAGGCGCACAAGGGAGTGGGTCCAGCATGAGCCGCTCAGAACTCTTTCAATCGTTTGGACCGGCGCTTGAGCTGGCTTTGCTAAAAAATGTGCATGATGCCATTGCCGAGGACATGGGCAATACTGACTGGACCGGTTTGTTGGTGCCAGAGGGCAAGCGATGCAGGGCGCAGCTACTGTGCCGTGACAAAGCGGTGGTGTGTGGACAGGACTGGTTCAACGGTGTGTTTAACGCACTGTGCCCGGATGCCTTGGTGCGTTGGCAAGTGCCGGAAGGGTATGAAGTTCAGGCTGGCACGGTGGTGTGTGAGATTGATGCCCTGGCCCGTCCACTGTTGACCGCCGAGCGATCTGCGATGAATTATTTGCAGTTGCTTTCCGCAGTGGCCACCCGAACACGCCATTTTGTACGCCTGATCGAGGGTACCAAGGCATCCATCCTGGATACCCGAAAAACCCTGCCGGGCATGCGCTTGGCGCAGAAGTATGCAGTGCGTGTAGGGGGCGGTTTGAATCAGCGTTTGGCGTTGTATGACGGTATTTTGATCAAGGAAAACCACATTGCTGCCGCAGGGGGAATTGCTCCGGTGCTGGCCAATGCTGATGCTTTGGGTGCGCCGCATGTGAGTGTGCAAATCGAAGTTGAAAGTCTGGTTCAGCTTGAAGAAGCCTTGCAGGCCGGTGCCAAGTCAGTGTTGCTGGACAACTTTGGACTGGAAGCCATGCGTGTGGCCGTTGAGGTGAACAAAGGCAGGGCCATTCTGGAGGCCTCGGGCGGAGTAAATGAGCACACGGTACGTGCCATTGCCGAGACCGGTGTTGATCGAATTTCGATCGGGTCGTTAACAAAAGACATCACGGCGGTGGACTTCTCGCTTCGAGTTCTGGACTAAGCGCGAATTGCTGTTTTTTTAGTCCACTGCCGAGCATGCCATCTACATTCGCCGATGGGGAGATAAATATGCTCAGGGTGGGCCATGAATACCCGCCGGGTTGCCAATAAAAACCGCTTTCACTTCTTCTTCGGTCGTTGTAGCACAGTGGGAAATGCCTTCGGCAGGGTGCCCGGATAGTCAGCGCTGAAATGCAGACCACGGCTTTCTTTGCGGCTTAGTGCGCTTGTTACGATCAAATCGGCCACATCCACCAGGTTGCGTAATTCGAGCAAATCGCGGCTGACACGGAAGTTGCTGTAAAACTCCAGAATCTCCTCACGAAGCAACTGGATACGGTGCTGGGCGCGTTCCAAGCGTTTGTCGGTTCTCACAATGCCCACGTAGTTCCACATGGTCTGGCGAAGTTCAGCCCAGTTGTGGGAAATCACCACTTCCTCATCCGGATCGGTAACCCGGCTTTCATCCCAATCGGGCAAACCCATGGTTTCGCGGTGTGGTTTGGTCAAAATATGATTGGCGGCGGCTTGCCCCAGCACCACGCACTCCAGCAAGCTGTTGCTGGCCAGACGATTGGCACCGTGCAGGCCGGTGTAGGCGGTTTCGCCCACGGCATACAGCCCCGGAATGTCAGTGCGGGCGTTGTGGTCCGTTACCACTCCGCCGCAGGTGTAGTGCGCTGCGGGCACGACAGGGATACCTTGCTTGGTGATGTCGATACCCAGTTCGAGACAGCGTTTGTAGATGGTAGGGAAATGTTTTTTCAGTTTCTCTGCCGGTTCGTGACTGATGTCCAGGTATACGCAATCCAGACCGCGTTTTTTCATTTCAAAGTCAATGGCGCGCGCCACGACATCGCGCGGTGCAAGTTCCGCCCTTTCGTCGTGCTCGGGCATGAAGCGTGTGCCATCGGGCAGTTTCAGCAAACCACCTTCGCCTCGCACTGCTTCGGTAATCAAAAAGCTTTTGGCGTAAGGATGGTACAGGCAGGTGGGGTGAAACTGGATGAACTCCATATTGGCAATTCGACAGCCTGCCCGCCAGGCCATCGCGATGCCGTCACCTGTGGCTGTGTCGGGGTTGGTGGTGTAGTTGTACACTTTGCCCGCCCCGCCGCAGGCGAGCACGATGTACGGGCAGGTCAGGGTGAGTACGCGTTGCGATTGCTCGTCGAGAATATAGGCGCCTAGGATACCGGCTTTTTTCTCGCTCAGCCGGTCACCGGTGATCAGGTCGATCACCATGTGGTGCTCAAACAATTGAATGTTGGGGTGGTTGCGCGCTTTGGCTTCCAGCGTGGTTTGTACCGCGTCGCCTGTAGCATCGGCCACATGCAGAATTCGCCTGCGGCTGTGCCCGCCTTCCCGGGTCAGGTGGAATCCGTTGGGTTCGGTGTTGCTGGGGCCTTCTTCGTCTTCGCGCGAGAAGGGCACCCCCTGTTCAACCAGCCAGTCAATCGATTTCGATGCATTTTCCAGAATGAACTGCACTGCATCCCGTTCACACAGACCACCACCGGCGACCAGGGTGTCTTGCACATGTTCGGCCACGCTATCAGCCGGGTCGCGCACCGCGGCAATGCCGCCTTGGGCCCAACGGCTTGCCGAGTCGGAAACCGAGCGTTTGCAAACAATGGCCACTTTGAGTTTGTCGGCCAATTGCAAGGCGGTGGTGAGTCCAGCCAAACCACTGCCAATGATGGCGACATCGAACTGTTTCATTTTCACGGTGATGCTTTGAATGTGTGAATTGTCATGCCCACATCATATCGAAGCAGACGGGACTCGGGTCAAATACAGCCAAATTTGACGCGGTATTTGAACGCTTTAGAGGTGTTGAACCAGCTGGTCGTGGTTACCCACCAGGTGTTTCAGTTTGAATTCCTCAAACGGCATGGGTTTGGACAACCAGAAGCCTTGGACATAATCGGCCCCCAGTTTTTTGACCAATTCGTATTCAGACTGGGTTTCCACGCCTTCAGTGGTGACCAGCAAGCCCATGATGTGGCCCATTTCGATGGTGGATTCAAGAATGATCTGTCCATCCATGTCCAGGTCTGCGCCCTGAACTAGTGAGCGGTCAATTTTCAACTCGGTGACCGGGAAGCGTTTCAGATAGGCCAGAGAGGAGTAGCCAGTGCCAAAGTCGTCCACCGCGATCTGGAAATGCATGGCGGCCAGTTGATTGAGTGCGTCCAAGGCCTGTTCGGGATCCCGCATGGCGGCGCTTTCAGTGATTTCCAGCACGATGTGGCGAGAGGCCTCCGGTTGCTGTTCATGCATGTGGTGCATGAAATCAATCAGTCCGGAGTCTTCGAGGTCCATGGCCGAAAGGTTGAGCGACAGCCTGATGTTTTGATTGGCACAAAGATTGATGATGGCGTAGGTTTGTTTGATCACCAGGCGAGTGATGTCGCGGATCATGCCGGTTTGCTCGGCAAGTTCAATAAAGGCGCCTGGTGCAATCAAGCCATGAACAGGGTGGTTCCAGCGCAACAACACTTCTGCCTGGTTAATGTTGTTGGTGCGCAGGTTTAATTTGGGTTGAAAAAACAGGCAAAACTCGTTGTCAATGATTGCTTTGCGCAGTTGCGCAATCAGTTCAAGGCGATTGGCTGAGCGCTGTTCAAGCCGAGCCTCGAAAACGATGTTGGTCTGGCGTGTTTTCTTGGCCAGTTGGCGTGCGATTTCTGCCCGGCGCATGAGTGTTTCAGGGCATTGGCCATGTTCAGGATAATGTGCAAGGCCAGCGTGGCTTTGAATGTCCAGTTGATAGTTTTGTACGCGCAGTGAGCCCTGTAAAATACGCTTTAATGTGTGTTTTTTCAGCATGCTTTCCAGCAGTTTTCGTGGCATTAGCATGCAGAAGATATTGCCTTCGAGTCTGGCAATGACGAGGTTTTCACGGCAAATGCGACTGGCCTTGCGTGCCACTTTGACCAAGACCTTGTCCGCAACATCGTGCCCGAGTACCTCGTTAATGCTGTCGAGGTTATCGATGCCCCAAATCAAAATACTCAATGGTTCACGTGCGCATTGTGTGCGCTCTCGCAAGGCAAGCGTCAAATAGGCGCGGTTGTCCAGTCCGGTCAATTGATCTTTGTAGGCAGTGCGACGAATCACCTTGTCACGTTCTTGCAGACTTTTTGCCATCCGGTTGAATGTGGACGCCAATTGGTTGATTTCGCGGATGGAGCTGTCGGGAAGGCGCCAGTCGTAATTACCTTCAGCCATAAGTTGGGCGCTGGTGGTGATTTCCCCCAAGGGGTGCGTGATGGACTGGCTGATCCAGCGGCTGCACAAGGTACTGATCAGCAATACCAGCACAGCAAGGCCAAGTGCCTCTTCGGCCCGCATGCTGAGTGGTGTGCTGCTTGTCGAGTGCGTGGCCCACAAGGTAATCGTTTGGTGTGTGGCCTGCTCGCGAGGCAGCCTTGCCTGGAGTGCATGCAGGCGTACACCGTTTTCACACTTGAATCGATGAATTCTCGATGCCGAGGGGGGGTGGGAAGGTTCGCAATCTTTAGGCCAGTGCAAGGTGCCTTGCGCATCTTCCAGATCGCCAGAGTGGTAATACACCGGCGTCATGGCCAGGGTGTGGTCGTGCCCCGAGTGGTCGGTGTGATCAATGGCCTGTGCTTTTGCGGTAAGCAGTTGGTCCATACGTTCAGCCAGTTGCTCACTGATCTGATTATTCAAAATGGCATAGATGCACAGGGACAGTGCCAGCAAAGCGGTAACGCAAACCAGTAAAGCGCGTGAGTGAAGCGAAATGATGCCGCTGTTGGCAATGAGTGCACGCAACAGCCCGATTTTTTGCGATGAAAGCATGCCGTGTTGAATTTGCGGGATTGAGCCTGATTAAAGCAAATTCAGAGACGGCTCGGCATACCGCAAGAGGGGAGGTCTGTTTGAGCCGTATCAGCGCACGCGGTAGAGAAGGTCCCAAACGCCGTGGCCAAGCTTCAATCCGCGATTTTCGAACTTGGTCAACGGCCGATCATCGGGGCGTGGTACAAAAGGTGTCGATGCCACATTCTGCCAATCGGGCGCTACGCTGAGAACATCATGCATGTGGTGGGCATAATTTTCCCAGTCGGTGGCACAGTGCAGCACCCCGCCAGGTTTCATCTTTTTCGCCAGTTTGGCCACGAATTCGGGTTGAATGAGTCGCCGTTTGTGGTGGCGGGCCTTACGCCAAGGGTCGGGAAAGTACAGAAGCACTTTGTCCAGGCTGGCATCGGGGATCATGTCGCGAAGGACGTCCACGACATCGTGTGAAATGATCCGGATATTTTCGATGCCTTCTTCTTCGATCTTCTTGATCAGCGAGCCTACACCCGCTGTATAAATTTCCACACCCAGATAGTTCACCTCCGGGTGTGCTTTGGCAATTTTGGCGGTGGTTTCGCCCATGCCAAAGCCGATTTCAAGCCAGTTGGGCTGGCCTTGCGTGCCCCATTGCTTGTCGAAGTCGATTGACGATTGCGAGCTGTAAGCGATGCCCCATTTAGGCATGCCTTCTTCAACTGCTCGTTCCTGGGCGCGTGAAATGTGCCCCCGACGTTTCACAAAACTTTTGATGTGCTGGTCGCGAAACGGATTGTCGGGGGTTTGGTCGGTCATTTTGAGCTGGAGGAAATAACGCCCTCCACAGGGGAAGAGGGACTGGCTGTGTAAAACTTTTTCGGCATTCTACCTGCAAGAAAGGCCTCGCGACCGGCCTGTGTGGCCAAACGCATGGCACGTGCCATTTGCACCGGGTTCTGTGCCTTGGCGATTGCGGTGTTCATCAATACGCCAGCACAACCCAATTCCATGGCAATTGCAGCATCGGAGGCTGTGCCTACACCGGCATCCACAATCACAGGTACTTGTGCGTTTTCCAGTATCAGGTTGATGTTCCACGGGTTCAAAATACCCATGCCAGAACCAATGAGCGAGGCCAACGGCATGATGGCCAAACAGCCAGCATCCTCGAGTTTGCGGGCGTAAATGGGATCGTCGGAGCAGTACACCATCACGTCAAAACCATCAGCGACCAGTTCTTTGGCCGCAATCAGTGTCTCTTCCATGTCGGGGTACAAGTTGGTGGGATCGCCCAGAACTTCGAGTTTGCACAGGTTGTGACCGTCCAGCAGTTCGCGGCCCAGGCGCAAGGTGCGCACGGCGTCTTTGGCGGTGTAGCAACCCGCTGAATTGGGGAGGTAAGTGAATTGGCTGGGAGGAATGTAATCGAGCAGGCTTGCTTCGCCCGCGTTTTGACCAATGTTGGTGCGGCGAATCGCGACAGTGACGATTTCCGCGCCGCTCTCGGTGATTGCGTCACGGGTTTCATCCAGGCTGGCATATTTGCCGGTGCCCACCAGCAAACGGCTGGTGAATTCGCGGTTGCCCACTTTCCAGGTGTCGTTGTTTTTCTCGATTTGGGTATTCATGGGGGTACTGCTCCTGATAGTTTAACCACCGCCCACAGCGACCACGATTTCCAGGCTGGCCCCAGGGTTCAATGGTGTGTTGGCATGCTGGCTTTTGGGCACAATTTCGCCATTCAATTCGACAGCGATGCGCTTGCCGTTCAGTTGGAGGCTTTCCACAAGGTGCGCCACAGTGCTGTTTTCGGGCATTTCACGATTTTCACCGTTGACTGTAACTTGAATCATGGCTTGAGCGAATGAGCTTGTGTAAGTTTGTTACTATCGATTAACGCGATAATCAAACCGGATCGATCTTGCTTGCAAGTCTTGATTCTCTCATTATCTGAAAACGAAATAACCGAGCGGCGCACAGAAACCGGAGCCTACATGCACTCAGTAGTTCATTTGTTGAAAAGTACCACCTTCCCCAGCGTGAAGCGCTTGAATCTTGAAACCATTCAGGTCAACCTGGGTTATCTGTGCAATCAAAGCTGTACCCATTGTCATGTGAATGCCGGCCCCAATCGCACCGAGTTGATGCAAGACGAGCAAATTGACCAGCTCATTGCCTTGATGAACCAAGGCTGGGTGAAAAAGCTTGATTTGACCGGCGGTGCGCCCGAGATGAACCCACGCTTCAAGCGCTTGGTACTTGCTGCGCGCAAGGCTGGAGTGCATGTGATTGACCGCTGCAACCTGACCATTTTGAGTGAGCCGGGATATGAGGATTTGGCCCGGTTTCTCGCTGAAAACGAGGTGGAAATTTTTGCATCCTTGCCTTGTTACCTGGAAGACAATGTGGACAAACAAAGGGGCAAAGGCGTATTCGATGCAAGCATTGCGGGTTTGCAAAAACTGAATGCCTTGGGCTATGGCGAGAAGTTGCGCCTGACCCTGGTATTCAACCCGCAAGGTCCTTCCTTGCCGCAACCCCAGCAAGCCCTGGAAGCGGATTACAAAGCAGTGTTGTTCGACAAGTTTGGCATTCGCTTCACTGGCTTGGTGACAATTACAAACATGCCGATCGCCCGTTTTGGTAGCACGCTGATCAGTAAGGGCACGTTCGAGACTTACATGAATACCTTGAAAGGCGCTTACCGGGAAAGTAACCTTGAGTCGGTCATGTGCCGAAGTCTCGTCTCCATTGATTATGAAGGCAAGCTGTACGATTGCGATTTCAATCAGCAATTGGGGTGGCCCGTGCGAGATTCTCAGGGCAGAGCATTGACGTTGGCCGACTTGACGCAAACCGCGCTTGATTCAATTGAGGTAGTGGTTGGCGACCACTGTTATGGTTGCACGGCGGGTCAGGGCAGCAGTTGTGGCGGTGCTTTGGCTGCCTGATTGTCAGGGGAGGCCAATGCCATGTGCTGGCTTTTCTCCATGAGGCGTTTTGCGAGCCGCAAAGCGCTCTCGGATTCCTGAGAGGCCGACTCTGCCACTTGTTCAACCTGGCTAAGCAAGTTGGACCAAGCGGTTTGATTCACCGCCATGTATTCGGCCAGTTTGTTCGATTCATGTTGACCTGCATTGATTTTCTGGCTGGCCAACACCAATCCTTCAATGGATTCTTTCAAGGCCTGTTGGCTTTGTTCGACCAGTTGCTGCAGTTGCCGACTGTTCTCGGGTTCTGTTAGGGTGAGCTCCATTTGCGAGGCATCCAGCCTGCCCAGTAGCTGTCGGCTCACTTCTCCAGCCTTTCGCAAGCCTTGTGCTGCGCTGCGTATGTCTGAACGCAAACCCTCAAGCTGGGTTTGCATGATCTCCATATGGCTTTCCGCTTTGGCATTGCGATGTTCGCTGTTCAACGTTGACTTAACAACCTGGGTGCCTTGAGTGGACAGCTGGTGGAACGATCTTGCAAATTGCAACACAGCCCGTCCACTTTGGTTGAGCTCTTCGAGTTGTTGGCCAATTTGCAGCAAGGTGCCGCGGTGCTCCAGTTGCTGGTTGCTGTTTAGCGCTTTCAGTACACCTTCAAGTGCAGCATGGGCGCCCTCGCGTTTTTGATCATTTTCCTGTTGGCTATGCAAAGCGCGGCTTAACATTTGCACGCGGCGGCCCAGCGCAAGTGTTTTACGATGGGTGTTCCATTGAACGCCCAGGGCCAAACCAATTGAAGCCAGTAGGGCAGCCAGTCCAAACAGCAGCACTAGATAACCGTTGGTAGCCTGGGCAATGTGTGCTTTCAGCAGGGCAAGCTTGGGCAGTGTGTCCAAGCGAAGTTGGGTTTCAAGTTGACGCTGGGTGTCCAGATCAGAATTGACACCCGCCACCGGGCGTGAGAGTGCTTCAATGCTCTGAGTCAGCAACACTTGCAGGTTTTGACTGTGCAGGGGACCAAACCACTGTACCCCATTGTTTTGCTGGCTGACTTGCTGCCCCAGACCCAGCAACGCTTTCAAGCCTTGAGGCTGGACGTTTTCAATCCCGGGGCTGTTGAGGGCCAGCAATTCTTGTTGAATGCGACCTTCAACCAGATTAATTTGGGCCAGTTGGGTATTGCGAATGCTGTCCGACTGACTTTTGGCGAACAGGCCGGCCGCGAACACAAACAGGGCTGCAATGAGCAGGCCTGCTGAAAACTGCCCCAACTGCCGAACAAACTTGGGCCTGACCGGCGTTGGGGCGTGGTCTTCAAACGCTTTGGCGGGGTCGGCTTTGGGGTCGGTCATTGATCCATGGGTTTTGGTTTTTAGATTTGAGTCATCTCAAAATCTTCTTTGCGAGCGCCGCATTCGGGGCATACCCAGTTGGGAGGAACATCTTCCCATTTCGTGCCTGGAGCAATACCTTCATCAGGTACACCCGCTGCTTCATCGTATACCCAACCGCAAATCAAACAAATCCAAGTATTCATTCTGAGCTACTTCCAGAAAAAAAATTGCAACGGGTGGATAATACTGAGTTTGGCAGCCTACTACAAAGGTTGCCGGTCTTTTTTGGGTTTTGAATGACACTGACTGTACCTTTGGTGCTGACCTTTTCGGCATCAGATCCCACTGCTGGCGCGGGTTTACAAGCCGATGCACTGACTGTTTCTGCGCTGGGTGCACATCCCTTGACCATTCTCACCGGGCTGACTGCCCAGAACACGGTGGGCGTGGTGCGCTTCGACGCATGCACTCGTGACTGGATTGATGATCAATTAAACGCATTGTTGGACGACGGCATTGCACCAAGCGCGATCAAAACCGGCGTATTGGGTAGCGAAGGTGCTGTGGCGGCAGTGATGAGAGTGAAAGGCCTCTGGCCCTCGGTGCCGCTGGTGGTCGACCCTGTGCGGGCCTCTGGGCGGGGCGACGCATTTGGCGGGCAGACCTTGTTTGACAGTTACAGAAACCAGCTATTCCCGTTGGTTGATTTGTTGACTCCTAACTGGCCTGAAGCTCAGGCATTTACCGGCGCACAAAGTGTGGATGAGGCGGGTGAGCGCTTGTTGCAAATGGGCTGCAAGGCCGTGCTGTTGAAAGGCGAACACCTTGATTCGGGCGATGTGGTGAATCGCTTGTATGTGTCAGGACAAAAAGTGGTTGAATTCCCTTGCGAACGCCTCCCCGGGCAATATCACGGTTCGGGTTGCACTCTGGCCAGTGCCTGTGCAGTGGGGCTTGGGCAGGGTTTAAGCGTTCAGGAGGCGGTTGAATTGGCTCTGGAGTACACCTGGCAAGCCCTGAGTTGTGGTTTTGCAGTGGGCAAAGGCCAGTTGGTTCCGGACCGAATGCACCTGATGCAATACTTGGAAGAGGATGGCGATGGCGACTCGGTGCAATAGCGTGGATGGCGGATTGATCAGGGGTGTTTACGCCATTACGCCAGAGCGTTCGCCCGTGTGGACTCCAGATGCGATCGTGGATTGCGTTGCCGCGGCGTTGGACGGCGGCATACGCCTGTTTCAGTGCAGGCAAAAGAATTGGGACCAAGCGGAGCTAATCGAGTTTGTGGCCCAATTGGACGCCTTGTGCCAAAAGTACGATGCGACGCTGATTTTGAATGACGTGTCCTCGGCAGAGTTTTCAGAATTTGAGGGTGGCGCCGTCGCTGGCGTGCATTTGGGTAGAACCGATGAGGCCATTGCTCAGGCCCGAAGCAGGTTGGGCAGCAAATGGGTGGTGGGTGCTTCTTGTTACAATCAGTTTGAGTTGGCCGAACAAGCCGTGCGTGATGGCGCCAGTTATGTGGCCCTTGGAGCCATGTATCCCAGCAGCACCAAACCGCAAGCGGTGCGAGCCGAGCTTGAATTGTTTGCCCGGGCCAGCAACTTGGGTGTGCCCAGCGTGGCGATTGGCGGCATTACGATTGAGCGGGTGCCTGAATTAATCAAAGCAGGTGCACAAGCAGTGGCTGTGGTGAATGGTTTGTTTGGCATGGAACCCAATGCTGGGCTGGTTTGCAGTGTGGCGCAACAGTGGGTGGATGTCGTGAATGGATGTAGTTCAGTTAATTTAGCGGAGTCCTGAGAATGAGTAGTCAAGAAGTGAGTCAGAACGAAGTGCTGTTTGAGCGCGCGCAGAAAACAATTCCCGGAGGTGTGAATTCGCCGGTGCGTGCATTTCGTTCTGTGGGTGGTACGCCGCGTTTTTTTAAACGGGCCAATGGCCCTTACGTGTGGGACGCCGATGACAAGCGCTACATTGATTACATCGGTTCCTGGGGCCCCGCGGTGTTGGGCCATGCCCACCCCAAAGTGATCAAGGCGGTGCAGGAAGCGGCTGTAGGTGGCTTGAGTTTTGGTGCGCCCACCGAAGGCGAAATTGTGATGGCGGAAACACTGTGCGAGATGCTGCCTTCGATGGAACAGGTTCGCCTGGTGAGTTCAGGCACGGAAGCCACCATGAGTGCGATTCGCCTGGCGCGCGGCTTCACGGGCCGCGACACCATTGTGAAATTTGAAGGCTGCTACCACGGCCATGCAGACAGCCTGTTGGTGAAAGCGGGTTCCGGTTTGCTGACATTTGGCAACCCGACTTCGGCCGGTGTGCCGGAAGATTTTGCAAAACACACCCGCGTGCTGGACTACAACAATGTGGAACAACTGCACGAGCTGTTCAAAGCCAGTGGCAGCAGCCTTGCCTGCGTGATCGTCGAGCCGGTGGCAGGCAATATGAACCTGATTCGCCCTAGCCATGAATTCTTGAATACGCTGCGTGAATTGTGCACGCAGCACGGCGCTGTGTTGATTTTTGATGAAGTGATGACCGGTTTCCGGGTTGGCCCGCAAGGCGTGCAAGGTGTGTACGGCATTACGCCCGACTTAACCACCTTGGGCAAAATTATTGGCGGTGGCATGCCCATGGGCGCATTCGGTGGTCGCAAAGACATCATGGCCTGCATTGCCCCGCTGGGCCCGGTTTACCAGGCGGGCACCCTGAGTGGCAACCCGGTTGCAGTGGCTGCTGGTTTAACCACCATGCGTTTGCTAAAGCAGGAAGGGTTTTACGAAAAGCTGGAAACCCAAACCCGCAAACTGGTTGAAGCGTTTAACCAGGTGGCTTATGCCCATGGCGAAACCTTCTGTGCCGACAGCATAGGTGGCATGTTTGGTATTTATTTCAGTGAAAAAGTGCCCACCAGTTTTGCAGACGTGAGTGCATCAAATCGCGACCGGTTCAACAAGTTTTTCCACGCGATGCTGGATGCCGGTGTATACCTTGCTCCCTCGGCTTACGAAGCCGGTTTTGTCTCGGTAACCCATGATGACGCCGTGATTGACGCCACCAAGGTGGCAATCGACAAGGCGTTCGCGGCGATCAAGTGAAGTTTAGTGCAGACGTGAAGAGATCAGCCGATTCAGGCTGACTCCCTCTTCAGCGGCTTGCATCGCCAAGTTGCGATGGGTTTCGGGCGGAATCCGTACCATAAACTTACCACTGAACTTTTTAATGGACAGTGGTTCCGGTATGGGTTCTTTGGCACGTTCCATATCGGCTACACATTCCCGTACCAGTGTTCGAATGCCTGTCAAAGCCTTCTCGGGTGACTTATCAAGCCAGCTTAAACTTTGGAATTCCGCACAAAGGCCCACGTATTCCTGATCTTCCTCGGACCAAGTGACCCTGTATGTATATCGATCAGTAAACTTAGTCATTGCGCACTCCTAGCTTTTCAATGGCTGCCAACACTTGCTTGACTTGATAGGTCTTCGCTTTTCCGTTGATATTCTGGATATTCACTCTGGGGTCTCCAGGCCACGGTGTCTTGTAAACCCGATGGCTCGACCCCGTTTGCCTGGGCGTCCCAAAAAAATAATCACACACTTTACATAATTCGGAAAAGCGAATTCCTTTCGGGTTCTCCCGCATTTTTGCGAGTAAATCGACCGCAGTTGACATGTAATTCAAGTATCAATAATGATACTTATAAAGTTTTTGATTGGCAAAGATTAATGTCAATTGATTGAACTGCCGAATCGTTTCACTGCGAATGGGGTCAAGGGTTAGCGATATATGCGTACAAGAGCACTAAAACGCGGCTTTGTAAGCCACACCAAAGCTGAGACCTTTCACGCCAGATTGCCCCAGTGTGCTGGCCAATTGGATGTTCAGCATACCTGCGTCAATTTCCTTGGCCACACCCACTGACAACAATTGGAAATCGCCGTCTGGCCGAGGTGCAAGAATCGTGGCCAGGGCATTTTGATTTGGACCCATGCGAATTTTCACATCGTCATCGTTTTGATCTGACTCAATGGAGTAACGCAGCAGTGGGCGCCAGCCGCCGCGCACACTGGGCGCTTTGGTGACCAAAAAACCAAGGCTGATGCGTTCCGCTTTGTACTGCGTGTCGCCAAAACTTAAACTGGCTGCGCCGTTTGATTCGTCATAGCCTTGCAAGTCTATTTTCTCAACGGTGTAGGCAGCTTGCGGATTCAATGTCCAGCCTTGGGCAAAGCTGTGAATGCTGCCCAAGCCCACCCGCGCCGATGAAAAATCACCTTCTGTATTGGCGGTGTAACGTTCAACCGATGGCCCCAGCGTGAACTGGCGCGTGACGTCGTAATCAATTTTTCCCAGCGCCAGTGCAGCATTCAGGTAAAGCGATTTGGACAGGGCAATGGTGCTGAACACGCTTCCCAATATGATGTCGTTGTCGAAACCGCCGCCATTGTTGGCAATGTCGGTTTGTGCTTGGTCAATGCTGATCCCGAAACCCAGTAATGCGTTGCGGGTGATCATTCGGTCTGCGCCGAATTTCAGGATTTGAGTGTCTGATTCAAGTCCGGCCTGTACTTGTTGTGCATCCAGTTCAAACTGGCCCACTTCTGCGCCGCCGTACCATTCAGTGTCGCCCACCGGGCGCAAGCTGGCTTTGCCGGTTGCGTCTTCCCGCACCAGGGCCAATGCGGTTAAGCGGTTTTCAAGGCTGAGTGCATGTTGGCGAATCGGGGTGAGTGGGGCCACTGCCAGTACACCGTTCAAGCTGGCCGCTTGAAGGCCGGCGAAACCCGCTTCACCGAACAGCCGTTGCGCTGCAGCGGTGGGGTGCACGCCATCCGCAAAAATTCGTTGTTCACTGTCAGCTGCCGCGTTGATGCCTTGGATACAAAGCAAGCTGGTAGAAATCGCGCAGGCGGGTTGAAGCGCGTTTGCGGATGTAAAACCGTAGCGTGCAGGGTCGGCAAGAATGGCGTCTAGAAGTTTGTTTGAGTCAACAACAACCGCACCTTTGCTGGCCGCTGCTGATACAAGCGTATTGTTGAAAGTGGCAGACAGATTATTCAGGAAGCTGGCCGTACCGGGTGCCGCAGCATCAGCGGCTTGTCCGTCTGGTGTTACGCCGAGGTTGGGCATGGTGATGACTACGATGTTCTGTGCACCTGCTGCTTTGAGTCGATCAATCTGGGCCAGCAACTGTGTGGCCGCCAGCGACATTTCTTGAAGCGCGATCAGTGGGCTTAATCCGCCAGATACTGCGGTGGCCTGCGCAAAACCGTCGTTTGATCCAGCCCAAAGTGCAATCAGATCAGTGCGGGTAAAACTGGGTGAGTCCAGTAAAAGGCGATCTACTTGTTCTGTCACAGGGATAGTGGTGATACCCGTTGTCAAATCTCTGTTGGTACCTAAAGGATTGCTGACCCTTGAACCACCTTGCGCATAATTACCGCCGTTGATGGGCGTGCTCACGCCGTTGATCACATCGACATCCAGCGGAATACCCAACTTGTCTGCCACGACATTGGCCCAAATTTGTGCATCAGGCGAGTTGGTGGTGAACTTCATTCGGTCGGGAATTGCCCCTGCGGGAACGCTACTGATTAAACCTTGCGTCGCTGTAGCGGTGTAGGCACCACCGTCGCTTAAGCTGTCGCCGAGCACGAACAAGCGGTCAATTCGAAATTCTTCCGCGCTGACTTGCAGGCTGCACAGGGCCAGAGAAACGGCGAAAGCCAGTTTGATTTTTTTCATGGTGTCTCCTGGAATAGTAAGTATTGTGATTACGTTTCTTTTCCGAGATTAAACGCTGTTTGAAAATTATTCCAGAATCAGGTCCGTCATGAAAAAAGCCGCCCGGGATTGCACCCAAGGCGGCTTTCTGGAAATCGCTGAAGTTGATTCAACAAACCAGCAAGTACACCATGTACAAAGTGATGAGTACCTGAATCAGGAAGAAGGTGGCCCGCAGCATCACCAAAATAAACGAGGTGCCCAGAATGTGTGAAATGCTTTGCGCAATGCGGGCGTACAGCACATACACGGCGATCGCGCTGATTGTTTCAATTTGACCCATCAAGCCTGCGACCGCGACCACAGCAGCAAACACCGGAAAATTTTCCAGACAGTTCAAGTGCGCTGATTTTGCGCGTTGCAGGAACATGGGGTCAATGGGTTCTTTACCGCGCTCCCAACTGTCAATTCGCTTTTGGCCCAACAGGGCTTGCGGTATGCGGGGGGTGGCGTAGAACAGGGCCAAAAGTAAAATCCAGCCTGCGTAAAGCAATACGGTGGTGTAAGCGTTCACTGTTTTGTCTCCTTGTTATTGGGTTGAATGCACGAAATTTCACCGCCGATTATGGGTGAACCGACATCAACTGAATAGTATAAGTTCGGACAAAATTTAAAGATGGTTCGTTCGGCAAAGGCTATGAATGAGCACTTTTGTATCTATTGGGTTGACGCAGGTGGGGTTCGAGTTTCAGGTTGCTTTTTATAAAGATTTGAGTGTCTGTCTACCAATACGTAGGTCAATCCCCCATCAAATACGTATGCTAAGGAGTCAGGGTCGAAGAGTAGTCGTCGACCACAGGGGATTAAAGAACAAAAGACACCGAAAGAACCTAGTGCTTTCTGAATTGAATGCGCAATTTCAACTGGACCTGAAAAAAACAGCCCTCCATTCGTGATCACAACTTCCATTGAAAACGACCGATTGAAAAAGTAGTCATATTTGGGCCAGTTCAAGAATTTATTTCGCACCACAGTCCTGATTTCATTTGCTAATTTCTCGATGAGTTTTTCATCCTGGACGTACAAGTAAGCGTCTGCCCATTCGAGTGAATTCAAAGAAGCCACTTTGGGAAATTTTATGATTGCGAAGGATGAGAAACGTCTTCGTTTATGAAACATTCGCCTCGGCGCATGTTTGTCGAACTTAAGTCGATATTCATCACCTTCATAAATGAAGTCCCAATAAGTGCTTTGAATTTTTATAAAGCGGCCGCTCATTCGTTGGAATTTAATGTGAATTGTTAGTGGCGGATTTGTCTTTCTTCACCACAGCATACCGCTCCAGCGTTTTCTTCCTGGCCACATCGTGTTCAACCACGGGCCTTGGGTAGGTTTCACCCAGAATCACCCCAGCCATTTGCAGCTCGAAGGGTGAGCATTCGGCCGGGTTATGAATGTATTTGTTGGAAAGTTTGGCCAGTTCCGGGCAGTACTTGCGTATGAACTTGCCGTCAGTATCGAATTTTTCAGATTGACTGTACGGGTTGAAAATACGGAAGTAGGGCTGTACGTCGCACCCACTGCTGGCAGCCCATTGCCAGCCACCGTTGTTGGCCGACAAATCAAAGTCGTTCAACTGTTCAGCGAAATAACGCTCGCCCCAGCGCCAGTCAATACCAAGGTCTTTGGTCAAAAAACTGGCCGTGACCATGCGCAGCCGGTTGTGTTGAAAGCCGGTTTGGTTCAGTTGGCGCTGGGCTGCGTCCACCAGGGGGTAGCCGGTTTTGCCTTCACACCACGCTTTGAAAAGTCGTTGCGCTTTTTCATCGTCGTCCCAGCGAATTTGGTCGTACTCGGGTTTGAAGGCTTTTTCGGCCGCATCTGGGCGGTGGTAAATAATCTGAAAGTAAAAGTCTCGCCAAATCAGTTCATTTAACCAACCCATGGCACCTTCGCTGCCATCGAATTTAAACCGGTCATAAGCGGCTTTGGCCAACCTGCGAATGGAAATCGTGCCGAAGCGGTTGTGCACACTCAGGTAGCTCACACCTTTGATCGCCGGGAAGTCGCGCGCCACCTTGTATTTGTCAATGCGGTTGAGAAAGTCCTCAAACGCATCCAGCGCGCCATCCTCGCCGGGCTTGATCATCTCCAGCAAATTGGTGCGTTTAAAGCCCATGTCTTCCAGGCTTGGCACTTTCAGTCCGGAATCTTTGGCCAGGGAGGCCATTTTAGATTCGCTGGGGTAGGGCGTTAGATGGAACTCGTCCAGTTTTTTCAGGCAGGCGTTTTTAAACGGCGTGAATACGCTGAAAAACTTGCCGGCTTGGGTCAGTACTTCATCCTCTTCAAAAATGGCCTGGTCTTTAAAGCGGAACAATTCAACACCCTTGCTTTGAAGGGTTTTTCCCACTGTGATGTCCCGGTGAATCGCTGCGGGTTCATAGTCCTTGTTTGTGAACACGGCCTGTATGCCCAGTTTCGTCGCCAATTCCGGGATTGCCGTTTCGGCGTGGTCGTGTACCAAGTGCAAATCGCCGCCAAAGCCTTGAAGCTTTGTCTTAAGCGCCATGCAGCTTTCCCAGATAAACTCCACACGGCGATCGGCTTTGTTGGCCAGGGCATCCAGAATGGTTTTGTCAAACACGAACACGCAATGCACTTGCTGGCAATGTTTCAGGGCATAAAAAAGGGCGGCATTGTCATGGGTTCGCAGGTCGCGCCGGAACCACATCAATCCTTTGGTGTACTGGCCCGGTTGGGGTTGGGTCGACAATGGGTGGTTTTCAAGAAGTGAAGCAGGCATGGGAACAACTTAAATTTGGGTTGATCTGTGCGCTTAAAGGCGGGTAGAGGAACGCCCACCCGCTTTTGCACAGTTAAAAGGCATTACAATTTTGGCATGAGCGAGACCGAAATTTCCACACCCACTGAATTTAGCTTGTCCGGTCAGTTGTTGATCGCCATGCCGAACATGCTTGACCCCAGTTTTGCTGGGTCCGTGGTGTATTTGTGTGAACATTCCGGCAAGGGAGCCATGGGTTTGGTGATTAACCGGCCCACCGACTTGGCCATCGAAAGTTTGCTGGAAAAAATCAATGTGGAAGTGGAGGGCTACATGCCAGCCCACTTCCCGGTGATGATGGGTGGGCCAGTTGCTGCCGAACGTGGTTTTGTGTTGCACACCGAGCCTTTGAACTGGAATTCTTCGCTGAAAGTGAACGATGAAATTTCCTTGACCACCTCCCGAGACATTCTTGAAGCCGTGGCCCGTGGCGAAGCGCCAGGCAAATGGTTGATCACCTTGGGTTATGCAGGCTGGGGCGAGGGTCAGCTTGAAGAAGAGCTTGCTCAAAACGCGTGGCTCACCGTGCCCGCCAATCACGAAATATTGTTCGATACGCCCCTGGAAGAACGCTTTGCAAGCGCCTACGCCATGCTGGGTATTGACCCCGCCCTGATGAGCGGTGCTGCGGGGCATGCTTAATCAATGACCAGACCCGTACAATCGCCCAAACCGACACAGTACTTGGCATTTGATTTCGGTTTGAAGCGAATCGGCGTTGCGTTTGGCAACTCCTTGACCAAAACTGCGAGTGGTGTGTCTGTGGTTGAAGCGCAAAATGATGAGCAGCGGTTCGACAAAATTGAAAAGCTGATCAAAGAGTGGCAGCCTGAAGGCCTGGTGGTGGGTGTGCCGCGGCGAGCCGATGGTGCCGACAATGAACTGACCGCGCGTTGTGAGCGTTTCGCCCGGCAATTGGAGGGGCGTTTTTCCCTGCCATGTGCCCGGGTTGATGAGCGCTACACCAGTGCAATCATGGAAAGCTGTATGGGAGGCAAGGCCGCCCGCGAGAACAAGGGCCGGGTCGATATGGGCAGTGCCTGCCTGATTCTGGAACAATTTTTTCTGGAGGGACGATGAGCCTGCCAAACCCCGAAGCCCTGTACGCCCGCCTGCGTGATCAAATTGAAAAAGCCTTTCCCGACCGGTCTGAACTGGGACTGATTGGAGTGCACAGCGGAGGCGCCTGGATTGCCGAGCGCCTGCATGCAGACTTGGGTTTCAGCTTGCCTTGCGGCTTCCTTGACAGCGCTTTTTATCGCGACGACTTTTCCGAGCGTGGCTTAAAAGTTGCCCCCAAGCCCGCTGAGGTGCCCTTTGAAGTGCAGGGGCGCACGATTTTGCTGGTGGATGATGTGCTGTACACAGGCCGCACCACGCGCGCCATTGTGAATCACCTGTTCGATTTCGGTCGGCCTGCCAAAATTGAACTGGCCGTGTTGCTCGACCGTGGCGGCCGGGAATTGCCAATCGATGCGCAGTATGTGGGCAAACATCTGCCCTTGAAACCGAATGAAGCGTTTGTATTGACCCAAGATGATCAAGGTGCTTTCCGCCTGGAGCTGGAGGTAAAACCAAATTGAATAACCCTCAACTGAACGCCGCAGGTGAGCTGATTCACCTGTTGAGCATTGAAGGGCTGCCCAAGGCGATGATTCACCGCATTCTGGACACGGCAGAATCGTTTTTGTCGGTCACCGATCGTGAAGTGAAGCAAGTCCCGCTGTTGCGCGGCAAATCGGTGTTCAATGTGTTTTTTGAGAATTCCACCCGCACCCGAACCACCTTCGAGATTGCGGCCAAGCGTTTGTCGGCCGATGTGGTGAACCTGAACATCGGTTCATCATCGACAAGCAAAGGCGAATCCCTGATCGACACCATCGACAATCTGGCGGCCATGTCGGCCGACATGTTTGTGATGCGCCATTCGGAAAGTGGTGCGCCCACCTTCATGGCCCAGCACTTGAACCGCACCAGTGGTGGCACCATACACGTGATTAACGCGGGCGATGGGCGGCATGCCCACCCCACACAGGCGCTGCTCGACATGTATACCATTCGCCACTACAAGCAAGACTTCACCAAGCTGCGTGTGGCCATTGTGGGCGATATTTTGCACAGCCGTGTGGCACGTTCCGACATCCATGCGCTGACCACCTTGGGTTGCCCCGAGGTGCGTGCAGTGGGCCCAAGCACTTTGTTGCCCAGCCATCTGGATAACATGGGGGTGCGCGTTTACCACGACCTCGTAGAAGGCATCAAGGATTGCGATGTGATCATCATGCTGCGTTTGCAGAAGGAACGCATGACTGGTGCCCTGATTCCGTCGGCTCAAGAATATTTCAAGCACTTTGGGTTGACTGAAGAAAAACTGCGCCACGCCAAACCCGATGCCATCGTGATGCACCCCGGCCCCATGAACCGTGGCGTAGAAATTGATTCGGCTGTGGCCGACGGTCCGCAAAGCGTGATTTTGAATCAGGTGACATTTGGAATTGCCGTGCGCATGGCGGTGATGAGTATTCTGGCGTCGTCTAGCAAAAGCGCTTGACGTGAATTGGCCCATAAAGGAAAAACAATGCGAGTGTTGATTTCTGGCGGACATGTGATAGACCCCAGCATCGGTGCCGATGCAATCATGGATGTGGCTGTTGCGGCCGGGCGTGTGGTGGCAGTGGCCCCCAAGGGCGAAATGCCTGCCGACTTCGCGCCGAGTAAAACTATCGATGCCACTGGCCTTTGGGTGCTGCCCGGGCTTGTGGATTTGTCGGCGCGCCTGCGCGAACCAGGCTATGAATACCGCGCCACCCTTGAAAGTGAAATGGAAGCAGCCATGGCTGGCGGTATTACATCACTGGTGTGCCCACCCGACACAGAACCCGTGCTGGACGAGCCTGGCTTGATCGAAATGCTGAAGTTCAAAGCCCGACAATTGAACCTGGCGAAGGTTTACCCGCTGGGCGCCCTGACCACGGGTTTGAATGGCGAAACGCTGACTGAAATGGCCGAACTGACCGAGGCAGGTTGCGTGGGCTTTAGCCAGGCTGAATCGCCCATTCGCGATTTGCGTGTGTTGCTGCAAGCCATGAAGTATGCCCGTAACTTTGGATTCACCGTGTTTTTGCGGCCCACGGAGCCCAACTTCAGCAAGGGCGGCGTGGCCCATGCCGGTGCATATGCTTCCCGAATGGGTTTGAGTGGTATTCCGGTGATGGCTGAAACCATTGCACTGCAGGCCTACTTTGAGTTGGTTCGTTCAACAGGTACTCGCATGCATATCTGCCGTATCAGCTCGGCCAAAGGCGTTGAACTGGTTCGGCAGGCCAAGGCGGAGGGTTTGCCTGTGACTTGCGATGTGGCCATACACCATGTGCATTTAACCGACCTGGACATCGGTTTCTTTGATCCCAACGCTCACCTGATTCCGCCTTTGCGTGAGCAGCGCGACCGCGATGCCATTCGCGCCGGCCTGCTGGATGGCACCATTGATGCCATTTGTTCGGACCATACCCCAGTGGATGACGACGCCAAGTTGTTGCCTTTTGCAGAGAGTGAGGCGGGCGCGACCGGGCTGGAGTTGTTGTTGACTTTGACCGTGAAGTGGATGCGTGAACAGAACGTTCCCCCGGCGCGCATCATTGAATTGTTGTGTGGCAACCCCGCGAACATCATCAGGGTTCAGGCGGGCAGCCTGCGCACGGGCATGCCTGCAGACCTTTGCCTGTTCAACCCCGAAGTCGATTGGGTGGTGGGTGAAGCCAGCCTGATCAGCCAGGGCAAGCACACGCCGTTCAATGGCTTTCCCATGCAGGGCAAGGTGCAATTGACCATGGTCAACGGCAACGTGGGCTACAGCAGCCTTGAAAAAAGCAAAATGAAAGTGCTTGCTGCTTAAGGTTCACAACATGCGCAAAGCCTGGATGTTGATTCGCCTGATTGCTCACTTGCTCTATGGCTTTGTCGTGGCGTTGGTGTTTTGGCCCTTGTTCAGCAAAGCTTTGAAAGAGGCCATTGAAAAGCGTTGGGCCCGCCAGTTACTGGGTATTTTGAATGTGAAGGTAAAGGTGGTGTATGAATCGCCTGAATCGAATTACGCCATTCACAAGCCTTGCCTGCTTTACAGCACGCACGTGTCCTGGTTGGATATTTTCGCGTTCAACAGCATTCACCCGGTGACGTTCATTGCCAAATCTGAAATATCAAAATGGCCCATTGGTGGTTTGCTGGCCAAGCGCAGTGGCACGCTTTTTATTGAGCGCGGCAAGCGGCATGCTGTTCGCGACGTAATTCACGCCGCCGTCAAGGTGTTGGGCACTGGGCGTTGCGTGGCTGTGTTTCCGGAAGGCACAACCGGGCCTGGAAATGCGCCCCTGCATTTTCACAGCAACTTTGTACAACCTGCGATACAGGCCAAGGTGCCCTTGGTACCAGTCAGCTTGCAATACTTCACCCCTGATGGAAAGTTTTCTGCGCAGCCTGCTTTTATCGGCGAACAAACCTTGCTTGAGAACATTCAGGTGTTGTTGGGCAGCAAAACCGGGTTTGTAGTTCAGCTTTATATTCACGCACCGGTCGATACACACGGGCGCACACGGCATGAACTCAGCGACGAAGCACACGAGAAAATCCGTGTGTTATGTGCTCAAACGAGCGGAGCGACCTGAATTCAGGGAATGGTGGGCAAGGGCGGTTCTACCGCATCCACTTGAATGATCGCTTCATCTTCCAGACGAAGTGCGGTCAGCTGACCACCCCATACGCAGCCTGTGTCCAGGCAATAACCAGCTTTGTTTTTCAGTTGCCCCAACGTGGACCAATGCCCGAAAACAATGGGCCCCTCGCCTGAAAACCCTCGTTCGAGCTCAAACCAGGGTTTCAGTTCTGGAGGTGCATCGGCAGGTTCCAGTTTGTATTTGAAGTCGATTTTGCCGTCGTCGCGCATCATGCGCATGCGGGTAAACACGTTCACGATCAGCCGCAGGCGATCAAATCCCTCCAGCGACTGTTCCCAACGGTTGGGTTTGTTGCCGTAAAGTTCAGCCATGAAAGCCTGCCAGTCTGGACCAGACAACACCTGCCGTACCTCATCGGACAAGGCCAAGGCATCGTCGAAACTCCATTGCGGCAACAGGCCTGCGTGGGTCAGTAGGGCGCCGTTTAAAGTGTTGTCGACGACAGGCAAGCGAAGGGCCAAGGGTTGGCCACGCAGCCAGTCCACCAATTCTTCGCCATCTGGTGCGTTAACCACTTCGGCAATGGTGTCGCTTTCATGGCTGCGGCCACTGTTGCACCAAAGTGCCAGCAGATGCAAATCATGGTTGCCCAGCACGGTGTGGGCATTCTCTCCCAGGTTTTTGATGAATCTCAGGGTGTCCAGAGACCTTGGGCCTCGATTGACCAGATCGCCGGCAAACCACAGCGTGTCGTTTTGAGGGTTGAACCGGATTTTATCCAGTAGCGTCAATAAGGAATCCAGACAACCCTGAACGTCGCCAATCACATAGTTGGCCATATTGAAAACAAACCAAAACAACGAAAGTAGTATTATGCCTTGAGTCTATGTATTCAACGCGTGGAGTTGGATCAGGCCCTTGCGTTCTCAACTTTCTATTTTGACTATTTCGGGTATTCAACCATGAGCATCTCCTCCTCTATTTTCAAAGCCTATGACATTCGCGGCATTGTGGACGACACCTTGACCGAAGAAGCTGCCTATTGCGTGGGGCGTGCTTTGGGGCAGTTGGCCTTGAGTCGCGGCAAAAACGAGGCGGTGGTGGGGCGAGATGGGCGTTTGAGTGGCCCACGCCTGTGTGGCGCACTGGCCGATGGTTTTCGGGATGCGGGCGTGAATGTGGTGGATGTGGGCATGGTGGCAACCCCACTGGTTTATTTTGCAACCTTCTTGCTGGGCAATGGCACCGGTGTGCAAGTGACCGGCAGCCACAACCCCCCGCAGTACAACGGCCTGAAAATGATGGTGGCTGGTGAAACCTTGTACGGCGATACCATTCAGGGACTGTTGAAATGGATTCAAACCGAGAAGCCCGTGCGTGGCGTAGTACCTGGCGTACAGCGCGGTGGCTACCGTGAACTGAATGTGTGGCCTGATTATTTGAGCAATATTCTGGGGCACATCAAACTGGCACGTCCCATGAAAATTGCCGTCGATTGTGGCAACGGTGTAGCGGGTGCATTTGCAAAAACACTCTATGAAGCTTTGGGCTGTGAGGTGACAGAGCTGTTTTGTGAGGTGGATGGCAATTTCCCCAATCACCATCCTGACCCTGCTCATCCAGAGAACCTGCAAGACCTGATTGCTTGCGTGAAAAACGGCGATGCTGAAATTGGTTTGGCCTTTGACGGCGATGGCGACCGCCTGGGCGTTGTGACCAAAGACGGTGAAATTATTTATCCCGACCGCCAGTTGATTTTGTTCGCGCGTGATGTGATTGCGCGTAACCCTGGCGCCATGGTGATTTATGACGTGAAGTGCACACGCCATGTGGCCAAGGCTGTAAAAGCTGCAGGTGGTGAGCCACTGATGTGGAAGACCGGCCATTCATTGATCAAGGCCAAGTTGAAGGAAACCGGTGCCCCACTGGCCGGCGAGATGAGCGGCCATGTGTTTTTCAAGGAACGCTGGTTCGGTTTTGACGATGGTTTGTACGCCGGCGTGCGTTTGCTGGAGATTTTGTCGCGCAGCGGCGACCCCAGCGCTGAACTGAATGCTTTGCCCAATTCATCGAGCACACCCGAATTGCAGTTGCAAACAGCTGAAGGTGTGAACTTTGACATTGTGAAACGTTTGCAGGCCGAGGGTAAGTTTCCAAGTTCGGAATCGGTCAATACCATTGATGGTGTGCGGGCCGAATATGCCGACGGTTTTGGGCTCGCGCGCCCGTCCAACACTACACCGGTCGTGGTGATGCGTTTTGAAGCCGACAGTGATGCTGCGCTGGCCCGTATTCAAGGCGAGTTCAAGGCTGCCATTTTGGCGGTGGCACCCGATGTGAAGTTGCCGTTTTAAATGACCCGCGAAACAGACCTTGAGGTTATTGAAGCCACCCGCCGCTGGGTAGAGCAAGTGGTGGTGGCTTTTAATTTGTGTCCCTTCGCCAAACGCGAACTGGTGAAAGATCGCGTACGTTTTGTGGTGAGCAAGGCCAGGGATGAAGCCACACTGCTGGACGAACTGGCCCATGAGCTGGCTTTGTTGAATGTGGACGGTTCAATAGAAACAACACTGCTGATTCACCCGCAAGTTCTGCAGGATTTTTACCAGTACAACGATTTTCTGACGGCTGCTGATGAGTTGCTGGTCGACATGAACCTGGAAGGCGTTTACCAGGTGGCCAGTTTTCACCCTGATTATCAGTTTGGTGGTACAGATCCCGGCGATGTTGAAAACTACACCAACCGTTCGCCTTACCCCATGTTGCACCTGCTGCGCGAAGATAGCTTAAGCGAGGCCATCGACAATTATCCCGACGTGGATTTGATCCCCGAGCGCAATATTGATTGCATGAATGAGCAGGGTCTTGAAAAGATGCAGGCATTGTTGACTGCATGTTTGAAAGGTGCGGGCGGGAAATAAACAACAGGGTGTTAAAAAGAAAACAACACCCTGCTTGAATTGGGTGTTTTGCTCTAATTGAGCACCTCGATTACAAGCGTTTACCGGAAAGCAAAGCGGCGATTATATTTCGCGGTTTTTGAGGTTTTACTCTAGTCCAAAACCTTGGATGTAACTTTGGAGTTTCGAGGAAAGCCTCGAAAAATGGGCTTGCAGGTAAATCGGAGTGCTTGCAAACTGTGGGTTCACATCCCTCCTCTTTTGCTTCTGAGGTTTGCCCGATTAACCATATCGGGCATTTTTTTGCCCTTTTTCTGGGCACAATTTCCCAATTCAAGTAGCATTGCGCCTGTAACAAACAAGCGAAACTGCCGTGGCCACTTACACCGTCAAAGAGATGTTTTACACCCTGCAGGGCGAAGGTGCTCAGGCAGGCAGAGCGGCCGTTTTTTGTCGTTTTGCCGGGTGCAATTTGTGGACTGGTCGCGAAGAAGACAGGGCCACGGCCGTGTGCAAATTCTGTGACACCGATTTTGTGGGCACCGATGGCGTGGGCGGTGGTAAGTTCAAGGACGCCGTAACGCTGGCCAGGGCCATTGCAAACACTTATCAAGGTGGGCAAGGCACAGCGAAGCCCTATGTGGTATTCACCGGTGGCGAGCCCACCTTGCAACTTGACACTTCTTTGATTGACGCTGTGCACGCGAATGGGTTTGAAATTGCCATCGAGACCAACGGCACCTTGCCTGTGCCTTCGGGTGTCGACTGGATTTGCGTCAGCCCCAAGTTTGGCAGCGAGCTGGTACAAACCAGCGGCCATGAATTAAAGGTGGTGGTGCCACAGTTGGGGCAGGACTTGAATGCCCTGGGTCGATTGCAGTTTGAGCACTATTTTGTGCAAGCCATGGACGACTCCGACCCTGTCAAGAAATCCAGAAATTTGCAGGTGGCCATACAAACCTGCCTGAAAAAACCTCAGTGGCGTTTGAGTGTACAAACCCACAAAGTCATTGGAATGCCATGAAAGTTTTCAAACAATTTACCTTCGATGTGGCACACCAGCTGCCTGACTGGCCGGGTTTGCACGGCCACAGCTACACCGCCGAGGTGTGGTTTGAAGGCCCTGCCACGGATGGCTATGTGGTGCCTGAAAGTCTTTTGACCCAACATGTGGGGGCGGTGCACAAGCGGCTTGATCATTCTTATTTGAACGAGTTGATTGAGCTGCCCACTTCAGAAAACATTGCCCGCTGGATTTGGGATCAACTTCGCCCGGTGGGGCCCTTGATCAAAGTGAAAGTATTTCGCGGGTCGATCGGGTTTGGGGTTGAGTTTGATCTTGAGGATGCGAAGGCGGAAGGCCGGGCCTGAGGCTGCGGTTATTTGCTGAACCCGGCATGGGTTACTTGTTCCGCACAGAAAACCGCTGAGTCCCTTTTTGAATGGATTCTTGCTCACCTCGCTCGGCAAAAGGGCGGGCCGAGTCTCGGTGTCGGCTTGTAGCCGACCGCTGCGAATCCATTCAAACGGGGCGGTTTTCTTGAAGTGCGCCCCAAGCAATCCCACTGCCGAGTTGGCTCAAACCTGCAGAGTGCGCCCATCTCTAAGTTCAGTTCCCAAATCTCCGGCCAGCGCTTCTCCAGCACCACGCAACTCACGGCTGCATTCAAAGCCCTATCGACACTTGCGAATCTGCATTACTTCACAGCTCACGTACGGATATGCTGCCCAATCGGCGGCGGTGTTTCGATCGCCTCGCCTTCAAGAAAACCTGCCCTTGC
>VFQO010000285.1_pt1 | contig 60971 bp, 63 predicted proteins | sample 3512331 | NCBI WGS metagenome assembly VFQO01 (sample SAMN10412371, study PRJNA504923) | tailings metagenome | isolation source: Replicate 3 from Balatoc abandoned mine | place: Philippines: Itogon, Benguet | collected 2017-08-28 | reverse complement strand
GCTCACCTCGCTCGGCAAAAGGGCGGGCCGAGTCTCGGTGTCGGCTTGTAGCCGAGCGCTGCGAATCCACTCAAACGGGGCGGTTTTCTTGAAGTGCGCCCCAAGCAATCCCATTGCCGAGTTGGCTTAAACCGGCACCGGCCGAATCTCCACCTCCAAGCGACTCACGGCTGTCTTCTGCGCCCAATCGGCGGCGGTGTTTCGATCGCCTCGCCTTCAAGAAAACCTGCCCTTGTGTGCCGAGCAGGGCCGGTGTTGCCCAGCATGGGCGACAGAGAACGGACCCGACCCGCAGTTTAGGAGGGTCGTTCTCAGGCATCGCAAGGCTCAGCAAGGGGTCAACAGGTTTTCTGGCGAGAGATCGGAAACCAAGCCGAGAGGGCGATTAGAACGCAACGAGGGATCGGAGCCCAAGCCGAGTGGGCGACTAAAGAACGCACCGCGAGAGATCGGAACGCAAGCAAACTGGTCGCTTTGCAGTAATCCTTAGCTTCCGCCTTCAAACCCCAGTTGTCGCCAAGCCTCATACACCATCACCGCCACCGAGTTGGACAGGTTCAGTGATCGGCTCTCCGGGCGCATCGGCAGGCGCAACCAGTTTTCGCGGGCAAACCAGTGACGAACGTCCTCAGAAAGCCCCCGTGTTTCACTGCCAAACATCAGGTAATCACCCGGTTGGAATTTCACATCGAAAGGTGAATGTGTCCCCTTGGTGGTCATTGCAAAACAGCGCTGCGGATCGGGTTGGCAACGGTCGAGAAATGCTTGCCAGCTTGCGTGCACCATCATGTTGGCGTACTCATGGTAGTCAAGTCCGGCACGTCGCATCCGGGCGTCTTCCAGTGGAAAACCCAAAGGTTCCACCAAGTGCAGTTGTACGCCGGTGTTGGCACACAGGCGAATGACATTGCCCGTGTTGGGTGGAATTTCTGGTTCAACCAATACCACATTGATCATTCTGGGGTCCTGCACACTGCCATGGTTACAATTGAAATCGCGCCAGCTTTGCGAAGTGCGGCTGTGCAGCTTTGAATGGTTGCTCCCGTGGTGATCACGTCGTCCACCAAACCAACCCGAAGGTTCTCTGGGATGCCAATCTTCGCTCTGAATGCCCCCTGCAAATTGAGCAGTCGATCTTCCCGGCCCAGGGTTGCCTGCGCCCCAAGCCCCTCGGTTTTGAGCAGCCAATCCGTTTTCACCGGCCGTTGAATGTGCAGGCCCACATGCCGGGCAATCAAAGCGGCTTGATTATAGCCGCGCCGCCTTAATTTGTCCGGGCTCATGGGCACAGGCACCAACACATCGGGCAAATCCATTCCCGACTCCAGCACGGTAATGCCAAGCCAGTGGCCCAGAAAGCGGGCCATACCGTGGTGATTGCCGTACTTCAACAAGGCAATCCATTGATCAAATGGCGGAACATAATCCGTGCAGACCACGCATTCCACAGGTGCTCGCGCCCCATCCTCAATCATGGGTTTGCAGTGTCTGCAATGTGTCCACCCAAAGGCTTGCAGGCGTGGGCCAAGTGTCAGTGCGCATCGTTTGCAGCGCAGGTCGGCGTCCCGGTGAATGATCGGCGCGCACTGGTTGCACACATAATACTGAGTGCCCGCAACTCCGTCTGGAAGTGGTACTTGGCAGGCCATGCATCGCCTCGGCACCATGGCGCCGCCAATGCCCTGCCAAGTTCTATAGAATAGCTTGCACCACCTTTTTGCTGATATGGCTCGTTTCACAATGTCCTCGCAGTTCTGGAAAATTCCTCGCTCAAACACCGCTTTAACGCAACAATGGCTGCGACGCATCGAAAAACCATTGCCGTTCATACTCCAAGAGGTGAATCAACGCATGGTGAACCGCGCACAAATCATGCGCCCGGTCGAGGGAGGTGTGGTGCATCAAGGGTGGTTACACCCAGCGGCCTTGCCCAATGTAAAAAACCTGTTTGTCGGACGGGAGTTTTCAGTGTTTGCACCCAAGGCCATTCACCTGCCCGTCGAGCAAGTTGAACAGGCCGCTGCTTCCTTTCTGGCCAAGCTTTGGCCTGGTCGGGCCGCTCCCAAGCCATCTTCAGCCATTGCGCTTCAAGTCAACAGTCCTTTGCCCCTGTCCGGGGACAGTCAGGCCATGGTGTGGTCGCCGTTGTGGCTGCATGCAGTGGTTGACCCGGCGCAATGCATGGCTGAATGGTTGCGTGTACTGAAGCCGGAGGGTGGGGTATTTTTCAGCTGTTTTGGGCCAGACACCGCTCGTGAGTTACAGGGGTTTGCGCAGGCCATGGGCGAGCCATTCCCAGATTTTGCCGACATGCACGACCTGGGTGACCTGATGAGCAAGCAGGGTTTTTCCGATCCGGTCATGGAGATGGAAAAACTGACGCTGACCTACAGCTCACCAGCCAAGTTGCTTGAAGACTGGCGAGCGTTGTGCGGCAACCATCTTGAGTCGCGCAGGCCTGGTTTGCGAACGCCACGCCACTTATCCCAAGCCACGAAGTGCCTGGAGCAGCTTCGCAATCCGGAAACTGGCCGAATTCCATTGACCCTGGAGTTGGTTTACGGGCACGCCTGGAAAGTCAAAAGAAAAACCAAAACTGATGTAGCCACCGTAAAAATTTCAGACATCAAGGGGCGCAAGGGCGGCAAATAGGGTGTTGCTGCGCAGCATTTTCAAATGTAGCGCATTGTTTTTAACTTATTTCGGGGAAAACAGCTGCGGATTGCACCTGTCTTATTGCTTGCTTTAGAGCCTTGAGCCTATAATTCGAAGGTTTTAATGCACTCTTTTGGGTGTGCATTGGGTCTGAATGACTGCTCTCTGAGAGGTAAATGGGCATGATTCCAGAAATTTCAAGTTCAGCTAATGCGGCGAGCGGCGACGGGCAAATCCCAGCGCCGCAAAGCAGTAGATGGGTTTTTCGACGCAACTGTTCGCTTAGTCCCAAGCAGCTTTTGCAGTGGTACCTCAGTTTGTGTGCAATTACTTTGGTAATCGCAACAGGCTTTTTGCTGGCAGGTTTCTGGATTGTGTTGCCGTTCGCTGGAATCGAGTTGTTGTTGGTAGGTACGGCATTTGTAATCTACGCGAGGCATGCGGCTGATTATGAAATGATCGAACTTCAGCCACACCAGCTTATTCTGGTCATGGCCGATGGCACCAAACTGACCCAGCTTGAATGGTCACCCCAATGGGCCAAACTAAGCTACAACGGAAAATACAAAGCGCCTCTGTTGTTCAGTCACAAAGGCCAACAAGTAAAAATAGGCAAATTTATTGCTGAAAAAGACAAGTCAGCGCTGCACCGCGAATTGAAAGCAGCGTTGGCCAGGGCAGCATGTGCGGTATAGGCATGCGGCTTCCACCAGTTTGATATTTTTTTTGAGATTGAGGATCGCCATGTTGAAGTCGTCCTTGGGTATTCGCAAAGCTGTTGCTTCGGCTGCTGCAATTGCGATGACATCCTTCGGAGGTGCAGCGTTTGCCGAGAATGTTTCTGGGCAGCCCCTGCAGTACAACCTCGCTGAACCGGTTACCGAAATCGCGCGTCAAATTTATGATTTGCACACGCTGATGCTGGTGATCTGTCTGGTTATTTTCGTTGCCGTGTTTGGCGTGATGTTTTACTCAATCTACGCACACCGCAAATCAAAGGGCGCGAAATCTGCTTCTTTCCATGAAAGTGTGAAAGTTGAAATTGCATGGACCGTTGTGCCTTTCCTGATCGTGATTGGCATGGCTTTGCCCGCCACCAAAACAGTGGTCGCCATGAAAGACACTTCCAACGCCGACCTCACCATCAAAGCCACTGGCTATCAGTGGAAGTGGGGCTATGAATATCTGGCTGGCGAAGGCGAGGGCATCACTTTCCTGTCGACATTGACCACACCTCGCGAGCAAATCGATGACCATGAAGGTCAGGCCGTTGCCCGTGGTGAAAACTACCTGATGGAAGTGGACAACCACGTTGTTGTGCCCGTGAACAAGAAAGTTCGCGTGGTAACAACCGCCAATGACGTGATTCACGCCTGGATGATTCCCGCCTTTGGCGTGAAGCAGGATGCGATCCCCGGTTTTGTTCGTGACACCTGGTTCAAGGCAGAGAAAGAAGGCATTTACCGCGGTCAGTGTGCCGAGTTGTGCGGCAAAGACCATGCCTACATGCCTATCGTTGTTGAAGTGATGTCTGAAGAAAACTACTCCAAGTGGGTGCAGGCCAAGCTTGACGAAATGAAGGCCAAGCAAGACGACCCCACGAAAGAATGGACCAAGGAAGACCTGGTTGCCCGCGGTGAGCAGGTGTACAACGCCAATTGCGCAGCTTGTCACCAAGCTTCTGGTGAAGGCATCCCCGGTGCATTCCCAGCGCTTGTTGCAGCGCCTTCTGTAGTGAGTCCGCAAGCTGGTCAAATTGACATTCTGTTGAACGGCAAAGGCGCTGGCATGCCAGCCTGGAAGCAGTTGAGCGATGTTGAAATTGCTTCAGTCATTACTTACACACGAAACGCTTGGGCCAATGCAGGCACAGGTACCGACCCGGTTGTTCAGCCAAGTGCTGTTACGGCTGCACGTTAATATTGCTTAGGAGATTTACATGAGCACTACCGCGGCAGATTTAACCCACGGACATGGTCACGACCATGACCACGCGCACGACCATCCGCATGGTTGGCGCCGTTGGTTGTACGCAACCAACCACAAAGACATCGGTACCATGTACCTGATTTTCTCGTTCATCATGCTGCTGGAAGGCGGCGTGTTGGCGCTGATGCTGCGTGCAGAATTGTTTGCACCTGGCCTGCAACTGGTTCAGCCCGAGTTCTTCAACCAGCTAACGACCATGCACGGTTTGATCATGGTGTTTGGTGCGGTGATGCCCGCATTTGTGGGTTTTGCCAACTGGATGATTCCGCTGCAAATCGGCTGTTCTGACATGGCCTTTGCCCGCATGAACAACTTCAGCTTCTGGCTGATGGTTCCTGCAGCGATCATCCTGACAGCATCCTTCTTTATGCCCGGCGGCGCTACTGCTGCTGGCTGGACCCTGTATGCACCCTTGTCCGTGCAAATGGGCCCAGGCATGGATGCGGCGATTTTCGCGATGCACATCCTGGGTGCCTCCTCGATCATGGGCTCCATCAACATCATCACCACCATCCTGAACATGCGCGCGCCTGGCATGACCTTGATGAAAATGCCGATGTTTGCCTGGACCTGGCTGATTACCGCTTACCTGTTGATTGCAGTAATGCCCGTGTTGGCTGGCGCCATCACCATGGTGTTGACTGATCGCCATTTCGGCACATCATTCTTCAATGCGGCCGGTGGCGGTGACCCTGTGATGTACCAGCACATTTTCTGGTTCTTCGGTCACCCCGAGGTGTACATCATGATCTTGCCGGCCTTCGGCATCATCAGCCACATCGTACCCACGTTCGCTCGCAAAACATTGTTTGGTTACAGCTCCATGGTGTACGCCACTGCGTCCATCGCGATTCTGTCCTTCATCGTTTGGGCGCACCACATGTTCACAACCGGCATGCCTGTCACTGGCCAGTTGTTCTTCATGTACGCAACCATGTTGATCGCGGTGCCCACCGGCGTGAAGGTATTTAACTGGCTGGCCACCATGTGGCGTGGCTCCATGACATTCGAAACCCCCATGCTGTTCGCTGTCGGTTTCATTTTCGTGTTCACCATGGGTGGTTTTACCGGCCTGATTCTGGCCGTGGCCCCTGTTGACATTCAGCTGCAGGACACTTACTACGTGGTGGCTCACTTCCACTACGTGCTGGTCGCGGGTTCTCTGTTTGCCTTGTTTGCAGGTACTTACTACTGGCTGCCCAAGTGGTCTGGCCGCATGTACAGCGAAACATTGGGCAAGTGGCACTTCTGGTCATCCTTGATCAGCTTCAACGTCACTTTCTTCCCAATGCACTTCCTGGGCTTGGCCGGTATGCCACGTCGTTATGCCGATTACGCCACACAGTTCACTGACTTCCATGCCATTGCCACTGTGGGTGCGTTCTGGTTCGGTTTGTCGCAGTTGATCTTCCTGTGGTGCGTACTGCGTGCATGGATGTTCCAGAAGGGCGAGGCAGCGCCTGCCAAGCCATGGGAAGGTGCTGAAGGTCTGGAGTGGACAGTTCCATCACCAGCACCGTTCCACACCTTTGAAGATCCACCCACAGTGAAGTAATTCACCCCAGGGTTTAACAATGGGGGTTTGGTTGTTGCCAACCCCCCGTTGTGTAAAGCGGCTTTGCTCTTGTCTGTTACTCAAGGCTCCTTTACACAACGAATCGGTTCAGCAAGGAAGTAAGCGTGACCCCTGAAGAAAAAGAGAAAGCGAAACAGAACAAGCGCACTGGTTTGATTTTGCTGTCGGTGGCTGCCGTGTTTTTTATCGGCATTCTGATTCGCAAGGTGATGGAACCCAGCATCTTGAATTTGATGAACTAGGTTTTAATGAATTTGCAGTGGAGGTAAAGCAGCATGGCCAACGGAAATAGTCAAAAAACAAGCGGTTTGCACAAGCAGATGGTGGTGCGCCTTGTCGTGATTGTTGTGGCCATGTTTGCCTTCGGTTACGCATTGGTACCCATTTACAAGGCCATTTGTGAAATCACCGGGATTAACGTGCTCACACCGCAAACCAAGAATGCGGAAGAAATCGTGAAGAATACCCAAGTGGACAAAAGCCGAAGCATTGAAGTGATCTTTGACGCCAATGAGCGAGGCAAATTTCAGTTCAAGCCCGAGACGAATCGAATGATGGTTCATCCAGGTGAGCTGGTGACCATTAATTATGTGGTGTACAACAACCTGCAGAACGACACTGCAGGTCAGGCCATACCCAGTTATTTGCCCAGCAAGGCAGCTGAGCATTTCACCAAGCTGGAATGTTTTTGCTTTAAACAGCAGCCATTCAAGGCAGGTGAAACAAAAGAGTTTCCGGTGGTGTTTGTGATCAACCCCAAGTTGCCACAAGATGTACACACCATCACATTGAGTTATACGTTTTTTGAAGTGGCCGGCGCTACAGCCATGGGGGCTGAATAGTGTCCAAAGACATCAAAGAAGCCGCGTCACGCAAAGCGAGCACCGCCACCTTTTTGCAAACGCTGTCAGCGGTGTTGTGGTCATTTTTCGGGGTCCGAAAGGGTAAAAACCATTCGGAGGACATGCAGAAGTTAAATCCGGTCCACGTCATTATTGTGGGTCTGTTGGCAGCCGCTGGTTTTGTGATCGGGCTGCTGGTATTGGTAAATTTTGTGGTGAGTTCCGCTTAAGCCGTACGAAACTCGCTGTTGCAGTATTGAAGCATCTAAATTAAAGAAATAGGAGAAACCACCATGCGTGCGAATGCACCATATTACTTTGTGCCCGGCTTGTCCCAGTGGCCTGTGCTTGGCGCAGTGGCCATGTTCTTTTTTGTACTGGGCATGTCCCAGTGGGTAAACGGCGCTGCATCAGGCCCTTACCTGTTCGCACTCAGCATGGCAATTCTTATTTATGTGCTCACAGGCTGGTTCAAGCATGTGGTGGGCGAATCCGAAAGTGGTCAGTACAGTGCCAGGGTGGATGTCTCCTTCCGCTGGTCCATGGGCTGGTTCATTTTCTCCGAAGTCATGTTCTTTGCCGCATTTTTCGGTGCGTTGTTTTATGCTCGTCAAATCGCCATGCCCTGGCTTGGTGACATCGACAACAAGGCTTTCCTGTGGCCCGACTTCACAGCCAACTGGCCCAACACTGGCCCGGCTGGCACCATTGACGCATTCCAGACCATGGGCCCATGGCCAATTCCCACCATCAACACCGCGTTGTTGCTGACATCGGGCCTTACCCTGACCTGGGCGCACCACGCGCTGATCGCCAACAAGCGTTCACAGTTGATTTGGGGCTTGGCGTTGACCGTGTTGTTGGGCGCAATCTTCATGGGTTTCCAGGCCTATGAATACATTCACGCTTACCGCGATTTGAACCTGAAGTTAACATCAGGTATTTTCGGTTCAACCTTCTTCATGCTGACCGGTTTCCACGGTTTCCACGTGACTATCGGCGCCATCATGCTGTTCTTCATCATGATTCGCTGCATCAAGGGTCACTTCACGCCACAGAACCACTTCGCATTTGAAGCTGCAGCTTGGTATTGGCACTTCGTGGACGTCGTGTGGTTGGGCTTGTACGTGGTGGTTTACTGGCTGTAATGCGGGTATTTCCCGGCAGGCTGTAAAACACACAATTAAAAAAGCCACTGGAAAATTCCGGTGGCTTTTTTTTGGATATCGAGCTTACATTGAGCTTATCGAATGCCAGTTGACTCTATCCAGCCCATGTACCAGGCAAACAGAATCAGCAGGAACAGCGCGATGGACAAACCGATGCGCATGGTCAACGCGTTGACGGTTCGGCTGGATTTGCTTTTGTCCTTCATGAGAAAGAAAAAAGCCGAACCCAGGCTTAGCAGGATGCCCAGGAACGCCAGGCCAATGATGAACTTCATGGTGAACACCTTTCAAAAACTAACCGTGTACAGCACACAACTGGAAGTATGTCATGGTTAACGCAGTGAAAACACCGGGAAAGACAAAGCTGGCTTTCAGCGTCCTGCTGGGTGCCGGGCTGGTGTGGCTCACCTTCAGTTTGGGGCAATGGCAAACGGGGCGGGCTCACGAAAAACAAACCCTGTTTGATGCACAGGCCCGCGCATTGGCGGCCGAGGCTGTGTCTCCGGGCAGTCCACGGTTGGACTTGGACAATATGTCCTACCGAAAAATTGATTTGAGGGGTAGGTTCGAAGCCAAAGCCCTGATATACATAGACAATCGTCAAGTGAATGGGCGACCCGCCGTTCAGGTGGTGCAGGGTTTTCGGCCAGAGGGTGCCAGTTTTCTGATACCTGTCGATCGGGGGCTGTTGTTGAGAAACCCGGCCCAGCCACGGCTTGCGCCGGAGATGCCCACCGAGGCCACGCAGGCTGGGGATTTGTTTGATTTAAAAGGAACAATTCTGCCGCGTTTTGCCCAGTCGGCTGAATTGCGGGGTATTGCCTTGGGCGAGGCCGACCGCATCACGAAGGCACAAAGCAATGGTTATGAGGTGTGGTCGAATTTCAGTGTGATTGAATTTGAAAAGCACGCTGACGAGCCAGTCAGCAATTTTGTAGTAACCCAGCAGCCAGTTGCGCAAACAGCCGGGCAGCAAGCACCGGCCGGTAAGGTGGACGGTTTTTATCACCTCGCGGTGCCGTTGCAAGAACAAGTGGCCAAGCACAGGGGATACGCCTTTCAATGGTTTACCATGTCGGCGGTGTTGGTTTTGCTGACTCTGTTTTTTGTGTATCGAGAGTTTTACAAAGGAAATAAAACATGAATGCAGCCAGCGCACCCGCGAAGCTGAACAAGGGCCGAATGACCATATTGTTGGTGTTCCTCACTTGCGCCTTGCCCATCGTGGCGGCCTTCTATTTGTACTTCTTTGACAAGCCCGAAGGCACCAACAACTACGGCACCATTCTGGATCCGCAAGTGGATGTGTCCACCGAGGTATTTAAAAACATCAATGGCGATGATTTCACCATGCAGCAGGTGGCTGACAAGTGGGTGCTGATTCAGGTGATCAACAGTGATTGCGACGAGGTGTGTCAGAACACCATGTACTTCCAGCGTCAGGCCCGTGCTTCGAAAGGCAAAGAACAAGGTCGAATTGAACGTGTTGTGTTTGTCACCGATGATGGTCCCCTTGAAACACTGCTGCTGCGTCAGTTTCCCGACGTTCATTTTGTACGGGCAAGCGAAGACCAACTGAAAAGCTGGTTGCCGCTGGAGCAGGGCATTGTGGGCAACAAAGGCAGTGCCGACATTGGAACGGTTCGGGACCATGTGTTTGTGGCGGATCCACTCGGGCATGTCATGATGCGCTTTCCGCCAAATAACACCCTGCAGTTTGACAAGTTTCGCAAAGACATCAGCCGCCTGTTGTGGGCATCCAATATTGGTTAATTCGAGAGCAGCATCATGAGCAGTTACAAGCGTTTGGTCGCATTCACCACCGTACTTACCTTCCTGTTGATCATGTTGGGCGCTTTTGTGCGCTTGACCGACGCCGGTTTGGGTTGCCCGGATTGGCCTGGTTGCTATGGCAAGTTGACACCCACGCACGCCGCTGAGGAAATTGCGCAGGCCGTTGAAATTCAGGGCGGCACTCATGGCCCGGTGTCCATGCCAAAAGCATGGAAGGAAATGGTGCACCGCTATGTGGCCACGTTTCTGGGTTTGTTGATCATTGGCATTATGGTGATGGCCTGGAAAAAGCGTGCTGAATTGAAGCAATCTCCTGCGCTAGCCACCTGGCTGTTTTTTGCGGTGTGTTTGCAAGGTGCATTTGGTGCCTGGACGGTCACCATGCTGCTCAAGCCCGCGATTGTGACTGGTCACCTCATCGGCGGCATGACTATTCTTGGCATGTTGACCTGGCTATGGCTACGCCAAACCAGCCCTGCCCGCACGGTGGCGCCGCCCAGTGATTTGAGCGGATTGCGCCTGCTGGCGCGTGTGGGCTTTGTGGCTGTGGCTGTGCAAATTATCTTGGGCGGTTGGGTCAGCACCAACTATGCCGCGGTGGTTTGTACCGACTTCCCGACTTGCCAGGGCAGTTTCTGGCCGCACATGGAATTCAAGGATGCATTTCACATCATTCGGCACTTGGGTGAAACCCCTGAAGGCGAAGTTCTGAATGTGGCCTCACTCACCGCGATTCACTTTATTCACCGTATCGGGGCCTTGGTGGTTACTGGTATTTTGGGCTTCCTCGCTTTTGCACTTTGGCGCAACCCGGGCACCAAGCCATTGGCGATTAAACTGGTGGCCGTGCTGGCTTTGCAAATTGCCATGGGCATTGGTAACGTGGTGTTTCAATTGCCTTTGTGGTTGGCTGTGGCGCACAATGGGGGCGCAGCGCTGTTGCTGGTCACCCTGATCTTGGTAAACTATCGGGTTGCGGGCAATCGCCATCGAATTTCATAAGGCTCAACATGCCATCCGTTGAAAAAACAAAAGCCGTGGGTAGTTTTTCTCACGTGGCCAAACAGTATTGGACATTGACCAAGCCACGCGTGGTGGCCTTGATCGTGTTTTGCGCAGTTATTGGCATGTTTTTGGCAACACCCGATTTGCCCGATGCCCAGGTATTGATCGCGGGCACCTTGGGTATCTGGCTAGTGGCGGGTGCGGCTGCCGCATTCAATTGCCTGGTTGAACAGCAGATTGACGCGAAAATGGCGCGTACGCGCGCACGCCCCCTGCCCCGAGGCGAGCTGAATTCAGTCCAGACACTGGTTTTTTCCAGCATGGTGGGTGGCGTTGGTGTGTGGATTCTTTATGTGTTTGTGAATCCCTTGACCATGTGGCTGACACTGGCCACCTTCGTGGGTTACGCCATTATTTATACCCTTCTGTTAAAGCCCAATACGCCACAAAATATTGTGATTGGCGGTGCGTCGGGTGCCATGCCACCCGTACTGGGTTGGGCTGCGGTCACCAACGGTGTATCGGCTGAGGCTTTGGTGTTGTTCCTGATTATTTTTGTATGGACCCCGCCGCATTTTTGGGCGCTCGCTTTGTACCGCACGCAAGAGTATGCACGCGCTGGTCTGCCGATGTTGCCAGTTACCCATGGCGCTGCATTCACGCAGTTCCACGTGTTTTTGTACACCATCATGCTGGCGGCCACCACGCTGATTCCCTATGCCATGAAAATGAGCGGTCTCATTTACCTGGTCAGTGCCGTGGTATTGAATGCCATTTTCATCGGCTATGGTTACAAAATCTGGAAAAACTACAGCGATGCCCTGGCGAAAAAGGCATTCACGTATTCCATCGCCTATCTGGCGTTCTTGTTCGCGGCCTTATTGGTCGATCACTATGTCACGGTGTAAGCAGTATGCGCAGTGTATTGAAGCAAGTAAGAACATGGTTTTTGGTGGGCGCAGTGGCCTTGCTGGCCGCGTGTAACGCAGGCCCGGCCAGTTTTACCAACACGGACATCACCGGATCTTCACTGGTGGCCAATTTCAAGTTGAAAGACTTGTCGGGCACAGAGCGCACCATGGAAAGCTACCAAGGAAAGGTGGTGGCCATGTTCTTCGGCTACACCCATTGCCCGGATGTCTGCCCCATCACCATGCAACAGTGGAACGAGGTGAAAACCAAGCTGGGCGAGAAGGGCGACAACTTGCAGGTGCTGTTTGTGTCAGTTGACCCAGAGCGCGACACGCCCGAGTTGCTGAAAAAGTATGTGCCCCAGTTCAACCCTACCTTTGATGCACTTACCGCGGAATCTTCCGAAGAATTGAAGCCCCTGTTGGCTGGCTTGCGGGTGTACGCCGGCAAGGTGGAAGGCAGCTCGCCCGACAACTACCTGATGGACCATACCTCTGCAAGCTATGTGTTCGATCAACAGGGTCGTGCCCGCTTGCTGGTTCGCCACAACGCAGACTCTGCACCCGTGGTCAGCGATGTTGAGCAAATTCTCGACGGCAAGTAATTACTCTTTTCTGGCTGTGATTACACTGTAACTAAGTTGCGGCAAGTTCATGGCCATTTGTGCCATGAATTCGGCCAAGGTGCGTTTTTTGTCCTGCTGCGCCGTGTTTGCCTGTTTCGAGTGCACCGTGTCGCAATCAATGTTGAACACCACCTCCCATTCCACCAACAGCGGTTCACCTTCCGGGCCGTGATTGATTAATGCAATCACAGGTCTGCCTTCAAAAAGTTCGTTGCCAATAAGGTTCAGTGTGGCTTGTGGCGTGTTGCCTGCATACCAATCGGCAACCAGTTCTGCTTTTCTTAAGCCCCTCAGCAAAGCGGCTGGCGTGGTGCCCATGCTCCCAATCAGCAAGTCGGGGCACTCAGCCCAGCGCATGATTTCCTGAATATAGGGATCGTTCAACGGATGCCCGTGTCTGTCTTTGGGCAAGTGGCTCCAGCCAATGTCATGGTGATGAAGAATGGTGCCCAGCGCACAAGGCCCACTGGCACGTGGTACGCCATCTGGTGCTGTAAAGGCGTAAAGGTTGGTTAAATCAAACTTGGACTTACTCGGGAATGCTTTGGGTTTGTTGGCGCTGACAATTGTTTTCGCCTCGGAAAAATCGATTCCGAAGTGTGTGTTGTCGCTCATAAAAAATAGATCCTTTGCCGCCGCGTTCAACCCACATCTTATTCAGTGAATAAGCGTATTCGCGCCTTGCATAGTTTTATGCACGACTCAAACTCCGTTGTGCAGACCCAAGATACTCGCGATTATTCAGTGGGCAGGTTGGCCGTGTTGCTGCTGGCTTGCAAAGGTATGGGCAGGCTACCCACGGGGGATGGCGCGCCCAGGGTGGAGAGTAAACCGTCCAATGCATCGGTCACTGGGCCTAGAACGGCATCCAGTGGTCCCGGTGCCGGCTCTTCGGTTTCGGGTGGGGGTGCTGGTGGCGGATTGTTGTTGCCACCACCTGTGCCTGAATCGTTATTGCCTGATTCACTCGTGCCAGTGGTTTCAGTGGTGCTGGCCTTGTCCTCGTTGTCGCTGTATATGGCTGCGGTAGCACCCAAAAACACCACGCTTTCCAGCACCGGAAAACCGGTTGATTCACCGCTGCTACTCTGGGTACCAAACAGGCCAAACAGGTCCGGGGCGTCTTCAGTGGTACTTGCAGTTTTGCCGGTGGTTTGCTGACCATCAAAGTACACGCCTTCGCCATACAGGTCTGTGGCGATCCACTGGGGCACCTGGTCCATATCAACCACTTCAAGGTTGAAGGTGGCCGCTGCACCATTCTCGATGATCAGCGCATCCTTCACGCCAGTGAACTCAATGACTGCCTTTGTGCCCGCATCGCTGAGAACGCGGTCACCCGGCAATAGAACCATGCCCGCCTGTGCAGGCAGGAAAAAGCCATCCCGAATCAACTGCACATTGCCGTTGACCTGGGTGATTTTTGCCTGTTGTTCTATAGACGTACTTGCTGCGTTCATGCGTGTTCAGCGAATTTAAGCGTAATTGTACGGGCCGCCCACTTCCAGCGCTTTTTTGAAGCTGGGCATGGCGTGAATGCGTTTGACGTAAGCTGCAATTTTAGGCATGCTGCTGACGCTTTCTGCCCGGCTCATGGCTGCTTCAAGCGGAAAGCTCATCATGAAATCAGCCCCGGTCATTTCGCTGCCGCAAAACCACTCATTCTTGGCCAGCACGCTTTCAATGTAAGCGAACTGCTTTTCAAGGTTGGGGTTGATGAAACTGCTTTTCACCTGCTTGGAAATACCGCGTGCAATTGGCAGCACAATTGGCTTGAGCAAAGCGGGTACAGGGGCATTTTCAATTTTATTGAACACCAAAGTCATGACCAGTGGGGGCATGGCTGTGCCCTCGGCAAAGTGCATCCAGTAGGTGTAGTCACGGTGAGCCTGGGTACCGGCGGCTGGGCGAAACTTACCGCCAGCCTTGTCGATCAGGTATTCCACAATGGCACCACTCTCAGCCACAGTAATATCGCCATCCGTAATCACGGGCGATTTTCCCAAAGGGTGAATTTTCAGCAACTCCGGTGGGGCCAGGTAGGTTTTGGCGTCGCGGGCGTAGCGCTTTACTTTGTATGGCAGGCCAAGTTCTTCAAGCAGCCAGATAATGCGCTGCGAGCGTGAGTGTTCCAGGTGATGTACTTCAATCATGGTCGTAAAAAAAGGGCTTGTTGCCAAGCCCTTAGTGTAGGTTAGTTTTCACCCAAAATCATTACAGTCTGGATTTTAAGCTTCACCGTGTTCGTATTTCAGCAAAGCGGTTTTCATCTTTTTCATGGCTTGGGTTTCAATTTGACGAACCCGCTCAGCCGACACACCCAGCTCTGCAGCCAGGTCGTGCAGGGTTTTGGCGTTGTCACCGGCCAACCAGCGGCTGGAAATAATGCGCTGGCTGCGCTCGTCCAGGCTGGCCAAGGCCATGTCCAGGCCTTCGCTGTGCAGGCGCTCCATGTTGACACCTTCAAGCACCTCGGTGGGCTCGGCGCCTTCAGCGGCCAAATAGCGTACGGGGTTGTAGCTGTTTTCTTCGCTGTCTACATCGACTACCGGGTCCAGGCTGAATTCATGGCCCGCCATGCGGCGCTCCATGTCGTACACATCCTCGGGACGCACATTCAATTCACTGGCCACTTCGTTGATTTGATCTGGCGACAGGGTCTGACCGTACTTCTTGAAGCTGTTCAAGTTGAAAAACAGCTTGCGGTGCGCCTTCGTGGTGATCATTTTCACCATGCGCCAGTTGCGAATGATGTACTCGTGGATTTCAGCCTTGATCCAATGCAGCGCAAAGCTGACCAGCCGCACGCCACGCGTGGGGTCGAATCGCTTCACGGCTTTCATCAGGCCAATATTGCCTTCCTGAATGAGATCGGCGTGGGGCAAGCCATAGCCCAAATACTGCCGTGCAACGGCAACCACCAGTCGCAGGTGGCTGAGCACCAGGCGGCGGGCTGCTTCGAGATCGTTGTCGCGTTGCAGGCGTTCGCCAAGCTCAACTTCTTCTTCAGGCGACAACATGGGAATTTGGTGTGTGGCTGAAATGTAGGCATCTAGGTTGCCAAGCGGGCCACGGGCCACCAGTGCCCATGGGTCGCGCACAGCGAGGCTGCTGCCAGCGGCGCGGGTGTTAGCAAGGGTCAATGCAGTGGTCATGATTGCGGTGTTCTCCGAATAAATGAACCAATTTCCAGTTAATTTTAGCACTCTTCGTTTAAGAGTGCTAATGGGTCCGAAAGTTCCACTACAAACCCCTCTGCATTCAAAATACCCAGTAAAGCAGCAACATCATGCTGGAGTTGTTCTTGAGGCACTTGCACAAATACCTCGGCCAACGCTTCGACCAGCTCCCTGGCATTGCCAGGTATTTCGAGCAGCGCCCACACAGCTTGTCCCACCCTGTTCAATCGCCAAATGGTGTGTTCTCCGGCTTGCCACAAAAAGGCAGATTGTCCGATACGGCGCAAGGCTGCGGTAGGCGCTCGCTTGAACACTTGCTGAGGGTTCACAGGCCTGTGGGCGTGTGGTGTTGGAGGTGTCCAGCCTTGGGCGGGCTTCACCGGAACGTCAGGATGAATGGCTTCGTCACCACCAAATGCCTTCCGAAGCAGCTGTACGGCTTCTTCCAGGTTGCTGTACACCAGTCGAACACAAGTGACTTTGCCCAAAACTGCTTGTGTTGTTGCCAAGGCTTTGGCAGGCGTATCGAACTGCCCCATGTTCTGTTCAAGCGCATAGAACAAGGCATCGTCCTCGTTCATGGTGTGCAGGCAGGCCGCGGTGTCGATTTGCCGGTCGAGCACCACGATTGCACCAAGCGGCAGGCGCGTTCCGTTTCCAGCCAGGTTTGTAGTGCACAGGTAGCCGTAGCGGTTGTCGTGTGGCCCCAGGTGTTGTCGTGCAAATTGTTTGAAGTGTTGGCTTGCCTTTGCCGGCAGGGGGAGGCGCAAACGTGGTGCCACGCCCAAGGCCACCCCTTCTCCAAGTGGGCTGATCGGCAATACATCGTCGCAGAAAATTTGCAAGTCTGGCTCCGCGCAAAGTCTTGCAATCAGCGTGCTTTTACCCGCCCGTCTCGGTCCGGTAATTGCGATAAGCCGGTTGCCAATGGCGACCGCGCCCGCATGCAATGCGATCGGGTTTTGGCTTTCCTCAATATGTGCCTCAAGTACATCGGCCATCACGGCACACAGTGCACTGGCTGTGGGTAAACCAATGAGCGGCTCTTCGACGTAAACGGATTCGACATCAAATGTAGAGAGATTGTTTTGATTTTTGGCTACCCTGGTGATGCAGCGTTGCAGGCTGCCATCGTCTTCAATGGCTGCGGAAGTGTATTTCCAGCTGGGCGCAAGCTGTGCGATGCCATCGAGCAAGGCCGGCTCGTCAGGCAGGATCACGTAGCCTGCCACGCCTTTGAACCTGAACAGAAGGCAGGCATGGCTTTGTTTGGTCACAGCATTCACCGCTTAGAAGCGGATATAGAACCAGGGGCGGCTCACCCGCGAATACCGCGAGTATCGGGAGTATCTCGAATATCGGCTTGGGCGCGATGGCCGGGAGGAACGGTAGCCCCGCCCATATTGAGTGTGGTAACGGTCATATCGGGATGGCCGGGATTTTCGGCTGGGCCTGGAGCGACTGCCTGCGTGCGAAGTGGCCAAACCCACCATGGCAGGCGCGGCATACAAAGCCCCTACAGCTAGCCCTACCTTGGCCAACGCTGCCCGTCTTGCTTTTACTTTCTCATCGTCTGTGTGTGACATTTTACTTCCCCTGTCAATTAGGCCGCCTCGAGAATTGCGCCCGCCCATTTGAAACGCAGCGCTTTGAAAAGTGCTGACAGGTTTGTAAGCCGGTTTGCATTCTTTACATAACTAAACATTTCAATTGATAATCGCACGAATAATTCACAAAAAAATAATCAAAAGCCGCCACGCTACAACCACACTTTGGGGACAAGGGTTTGAAGAACTTATTGATACTGGAAGACCATCCGACTTCGGCCATGGTCGTCGAGGAAATTATTGCTGCTGTTGTACCGGGCTTGAATACAAGGGTGGTTGATTCTGTTGAACAGCTACAGGAAATTGAGCCTGCTGACGTGGATTTGGTGGTTTCTGATCTGGTCTTGCCCAACAGCAAGCCGGCTGAGGTCATTGAATTGGTGTCTGAGCGTTTTTCCAGGTCACTGCGTATTTTCTTTACTGCCTTGGGCGATTCCAAAATAGAACGGCAGGTGGCCAACTCGGGTGCCTTGCTGTTGTCCAAAAGTCAGCATTACAAGGAATTGATGGTGCAGGTCCAAAGTTTTCTGAAACGCGATTCTGTCAACCTGAATTCAATTTCTCAACGGAACGAGTTTCAAAGCCTGATTCAGATGCCCGGCAGTCCAAAGCCTTTGACCATCAAACAGGCGCAGGTGATGGAACAGGTGTCCCTGGGTAGAACAGGCAAGGAAATTGCAAAGATATTGGGCATGAGTCCCGACACGGTGAATGCACACATCAAGGAGGCCTTTGGGCGACTGGGTGTTCAGAACCGCGGCGAGGCAGTGAGCAATTATTCGGTTGCAAGAAAGCTGGCGGCCCGCCTGCACGGGGAGGCTGCACTGGCCCACTTGCAGCCCAACGCCGATTAAACTGTTTGAATGAACCTGAAACGCTATTTGCTGGTGCGAATGATCACCCTGGGCCTGTTGTGCTGGGTGTTGATTTCTGCCTACGTGGTGTTGCGAACAGCCAATGAGGTTGACGATGCCCTGGCCAGCGACGCTACTCGCTTGCACGAGATGGTGGAGTACTCCATGTACAAGCGTCAAATAAATCCCGAAATCGAGGGCTCGCCTGTGTTGGTGGGCAGTCAGTATGGTTTGTTGCTGGCGCCTTATTGCATACGTTACGAGGGCTGGAACGGGCAGGTGCGACAAGAGGGTTGTGACAACCTGGTACGCCACCCGCTTGAAGCCCAGTTGATGCGAGTACTCGGCGTACAGATTGAATCGGAGCCCCGACCGGTTGGTTTGTGGGGCCAACCGTTTGGCGAGCTGTTCATCACCGCAGACCCCCAACTGGTGTTGGTCAAATTCTGGAACACGCTGCGAGACTTGTTGTTGTTAAGTACCCTGATCGTGGCCAGCCTTGCCGCTTTGACCTATGTGGTTATTGGTCGCGCCTTGCGGCCAGCGACAACCTTGGTAGAAAAAATCGACTCGATTGCCATTTCCGAGGACAGTCCTCCACCTGCACAACTTCCCGATGTGCAGCCCAAAGAGTTTGGCCGCATTGCGCAGGGCGTGAACCGACTGAACGATCGTCTGTGGAGCCTGACTCAAACCCGCCGAAAGCTGATGATGAAGCTGCTCAACGTGCAAGAAGATGAGCGGCGGGAGTTGGCCCATTTGGTGCATGCGGATTTGGGGCAGTCCCTGAGCCTGATTGCAGTGAATTGTGCCCAACTGCGCGCTCAACTGAAGGGGGGAGATGCTGAGGTTCAGGACAAACTCGAAGAAATCGAACTGCAAATCGAGGGGGCATTCGAGCGCATGAGGGCGGTGCTGGTGAACAAGTGCCCGCCTGTCCTGGAGGGGGCTGATCTTGGCATGGCCATTCAGGACCTGTGCACCCGATGGGAAATCAATTCGGGCAGCGGATGGACAGTGAACCTGAATCTTGACGCGGCTGCCCTTAATCGTCTGGACCAGGACCGCGCATTGTGCGTTTACAGAACTGTCGAGGAGTGTTTGGCCAATGTGCGGCGGCATGCCGCCCCGGGCGAGCCTGTGAATGTTGGCCTGGCACTGCAGGCCGGAGTGCTTGAATTGCGTGTTGAGAATGGCTTGCCGCAGCCAGCGGGGACACAGGTGCCATCTGGTGGGATGGGCTTGAATTTATTGGCTGAAAGGGTACGGGTTCATGGTGGTGTATTCAAAGCCCAGCTTCAGGAAAACAAATTTGTGGTGTCTGCGAGTTTTCAAGAAAAAGGTGCCGCATGAACAACGCTGACCTGAATATTTTGCTGGTGGATGACCATGCTGTGGTGCGCGCCGGATATCGGCATTTGTTGGAAACACAGGGTGGTTTCAAGCAGGTGCGTGAGGCTGAGAGCGCGCAGGAAGCCTATGCCGCTTGCCAGAAAGATTTGCCCGCGCTGGTGATTTGCGACATCAGCATGCCCGAGCCGGTGGGTTTGAATCTGGTTCAGCGGGTGTTGGGGCGTTGGCCGGAGGTCAAGTTTTTAATGTTCACCATGCACAATTCAATCGAACTTGCGCGTGCATGTATGGAGGCCGGTGCCAAGGGATATGTCACAAAAAGTAGCCGACCGGAAGTGCTTTTGCGCGCCATTGGTGAGGTCCTGTCGGGACGAACTTTCATGAGTGCTGATTTGACCCGGTTGATGGCGCTCTCGCGATTGCGCGACAATCGGGGAGGGCTTGATGAACTGAGCAGCCGCGAGTTCGAGGTGTTGTGTTTGCTCGTGGCCGGTCAGTCAGCCGAGCAAATTGGCGAGCTACTTTTTTTAAGTGCAAAAACCATTCACAACATTCACTATCAAATCAAAAAGAAGCTGCAGGTGAGCAATGACATTGAACTCACCAAGCTTGCGATCGGGTGGGGGCTGACCAGCCCTTCAATCACCCAGTGAAGTCGGGCAAAATTCCTGAGCGGCTTTCAGTACACTTATTTCATGGCAGGACCACCTGCTGTTTGTCATCACAACATTGGAGAAATAGACATGAGCTGGACCACCCCACAATTCGTAGATATGCGTTTCGGTTTCGAAATCACCATGTACATCGCCAACCGTTAATTGATTCCCGGTTGTTGCAGCAGTAAAAAGGAAGGCCAGGCAGAGTTGGCTTTCCTTTTTTTATGCCCGGCGCACTTGCTCGGCTGAATTCAAGGTCAGCTTCAGGCCTTGCTCAAGCAATGATCTCGCCATGGTCTCGTCGCCAAACCCGTAAGGTGCTGCGGGGGCATGATCGTACAACAAGCCCAAATAAAGATAAGCGGCGCCGTCGTTCGGGGCCAAGGCCATGGCGCGCTCAAGAGAAGCTTTGGCCTGGGCTTGAAAGTGAAGCGAGCAAAGGCCGCCCAACGATTTTGCATAGCCCGTCAGCACAATACCGTTCCAAAGAAGAACCTTTGCGTCGTTCGGGTATTGAAGGGCAAGTTCCTGTGTGGTTTCGGCAAGGCGACACAGCATGGCGTCGCGGGCACGACCAAAATCGCATCGAAGTGCCTCGGCCCAGGCGGCCTGCACTGTCTCTATATGGTTGGCTGGCGCCATTTCAGCCAGGGTTGGCCTGCTCGCAATGCCCCTGTCGATTACATTGAATACGCGTCTCATAGGTAACTCCTAAACCACGTTAATCACATTAAAGTGTTGCATGGTGGCAACCGTTTCATTGATTAACGCGGAAAATTCGTTTAGGAGTACAAAGGATTGAGTTTTTGTAGCTTTAGTTGATCTTGACGGTTCCTTTCATGCCTGCTTCTGCCTCAGACTGTCTGGAAAACAGGTCGTTGAAGTTGCCTGTCCTTATCGGAACAAACCACCACTGAACGGTCTGCCCCGGATACACTTCGACCCGTCGTACCGGACCGTAAATTTCGGCCAACGGTGTTTCACTGGCAGATCCGAGTACAACAACCTTGCGCGTGTATACCGAATCTGCAAGGCCATTGGAACCAAAGTAATAGGACTTTTCGCCTTTGTTGTGAATGTTTAAAACTGTCAGGGTGCCCGTTTCAAACTGCAGGGTGGATGGTGAAAATTTTTTCTCACCAGCCTGGTTGCTCAACTCTACAGTGAAGTACACAGGCTCCTGTTTGGTCAAATCTCCCGCAGCAAAAGCAATATGGCTCGCGCTGTTGAACAGTAAACCAGTGACCAGAATCGAGCCTGCAACAATCAACGAGCGTTTCATCGCTTACCCCGGTATATCCAGCGATCCCACGGACTTTGGTGACACCATCACGCCCCAAGGCATATTGCCCTCAGGGATGTCTTTGATCACGTTGCCAGTGGCGTAGTCCAACACCAGAATGTTGTTGCTGCGGCCACAGGCCACAATCAGTTGCTTGTCATCAGGCGTAAAGCTAAAGTGCCAGCAACGCTCACCCACCGGCATTTCTCGCTTGAGCTCAAGCGTTTTTGCATCAAATACCTGAATCGCTTTACCACGTGCCAAGGCCACCACAATCTCGGAGCCATCGCGGGTGTAGGTGACGCCATAGGGCACTTCGCCGGTGGCGGCTTCATTGATCACATTGTAGTTTTTGTCCAGGATCAGCATCTTGTTGCCATATTCCAGGGTGACTACAAATTGCTCGCCATCGGGTGAACGCTTCACGCCGCGTGGGCGAATACCGTAGCTTTCGGTGTCGATCTGTTTGATTTTCTCGCCAGTTTCAATGTCGTGAACCGATACATTTTCATCGGCTTCATTGGTCACAATGATGTGTTTGCCGTCGGCAGAAAACTCAATGCCTTCAGTCTCAAACCCAGCTGTGATTTCCTTGATTTTCTCGCCTTTCACCAAGTCGATGATGGCCACTTGAGCGGGTAGTTCGTCGCCTTCCTCACGTTCTTTTTCAATGGCTTTGGCTTCGGCTGATCCGGGCTTTGGCGGAGGGCCGCCCTTGGAGGCAGGCTCATAAGCTACAAATGCAAGGTTACCCAACACCCGCACAAATTCAGGGTTGATACCCACAGGCACACGGCGCACCACTTGGTTGGTGGCGGTGTCTACAATAGCCAGGTCTTTGGTCTCTTTCACGGCCACCACCAGCAGCTTGCCGTCTTCGGTCAAGCCCACACCACGGCCACCCTCACCCACATCGATTTCTCCGATCTTGGAATAATCGGCCAGTGAGTAAATGGTCACTGGCCCGTCTTGGTGGGTAACGTAGGCTACGGCTTGCGGTGCGGCCTGCTCAACGGGCGCGGCGGCTTCCGGAGCAACGGTTTCTTCTTTCTTGGAGCAGGCCGCCAGTGCAACGGCCATGCCCAACGCGATCGCGCTTGTTTTGAAATTCATGTTCTTGTCCTCTCCCTGCTAGTCATTCAACGCTATGGAAGTTTCCCTGTTTTGTCCCGGGAAGATTTCCTGAAATATGAATTGTCATTGTGACAGGTCATGTGGGCAATTTCCTCCAAACGTTGATTTAGCGCCATTTCTGCAAGTACTTTGAACCTTTGTGACAGTTTGGTTTCAATACACTAAGCAATGTGACCCGTCATCCCTTTGTAAAGAAGTGCCGCCATGAAGTATGTACAAGAAAAACAAATCCGCACACCCGAGTCCCGTTTGGTGCCCCGTGTGGCGCTGTCTGCCTCCATGGGTTTTGCGGCGTACTGGACTTACCTGTACTTTAGTCAAACCAAACATATTTTCAGCCCTGCGTTGAAGCACCATGAGGCGTTGACCCAGCACGCGCATGAATTTACCGAACTGCGGTTGCAGGTGGCCCCAGGTGTTGAACTGGAGGGTTGGGTGCGCATGCCCAGTGGTTTGGGTGGAGCGGGCAGCAAAGCACCTTGCGCCATTTATTTTGGCGGTCGCAGTGAAGACGTGCGCTGGTTGCTCAATGAAGCGCAAGGTTTCAAGAATTTGCCCCTGGTGTTTTTCAATTACAGGGGTTACGGCAATTCCAAAGGCACGCCGACGGAAAAGAATTTGGTGGCCGATGCACGTGCCATTTACAAATGGGTAGCTGAACAGCCCTGGTGCGACCGCAATCAAATTTCTGTGATCGGGCGCAGCCTGGGCACAGGGGTGGCCATGCAACTCGCTGCCAGCACGCCCGTGCACAAGCTGGTGCTGTTTACCCCCTACGACAGCTTGATCAGCATTGCCAAAAAGAAAGTGCCTTTGGCCCCGGTGTCGCTGTTGTTGCGCAGCAAGTTCAAATCGAATGAATGTGCCGCCAATGTACGTAATCCCACCTTCGTATTATTGGCTGAAAACGATGAGGTGGTGCCGCATGATTCCTCCTTGCGCTTGATGCAGCATTTTGCGGTGAAGCCCCTGGTGGCCACGGTGAAGGGCACCGACCATGTCAGCCTGCCGCACGATGCCGATGCGCAAGGGTTGGTTAGTCATTTCTTGACGACGTAGCTTACCCACTCCCTGTATTCGCTGGGTGTTTTGCCGGTCAGTTTTTTGAATGCACGTGTGAAATTGGCGCGGTCCTGGTAACCCACACGTTGCGCAATTTCATCCACATTCAGCTTGCTGGTCTCAAGCAAGAGGCAGGCGTCGCGTTGAATCACCTCGCCCAATAAATCTGTAAAGCTTCGCCCTTCGTTCTGTAGCTTGCGCTTTAACGTGCGTACTGACATGTGCAGGGTTTCTGCCATGTCTTCAAGTTGTGGGTAGCGGCCATCTCGGCAAATCAGCAGGTTTTTCACGCGCCCGCTTAAATTGTCGCCGAGGCCCAGAGCAATTAATTCTTGCTCGCATTGCTGAATCACCATTTGTGCAGTGGTGGCGTTGGCGGTGGGCAAGGGCAGGTCTAGCCACCTGCCTGGAATTCGAATTTGGTTGCCTGCGGCATTGAATCGGCACTTGGGCAGGCTGCTGGCGTAACTTGCGTAATAGGGTGGTTCTGGCCAGTCAAACCACAATTCAATTCCGCTGACCTCGTGCTTGCTGCCCATGGGGTTGAAGAGGCTTTCAAACAGCCGCCACACTTCAATCACAAAATTTTCAATCGCGAATTTGCGCACGGGTTCAAGCGGCATGGCTTCGCGCACATGGCACGTCAGGGTGCGTTCGTCTTCACTGGTGTCGATGGTGTAGAACGGCACTTTGGTGGGCAAAAAGCGAATACCCAGTTCAATGGCCTCACGCAGGGTTGCACAACTCATCAAACCAAAACCGATCATGCCCGCTTTGGTCAGGCTGCTTTGCAAACCCATGTCGATCGCAATGTGTTCGCTTTGAAACAGCGCCAGCAAATTCATCACGATGATGCCATGCTGGGCCGCGGCGATGCGGCTGTTGGGCACTTGTAACTGGGCCAGTGTCAGCCCGCTGTGTTCCAGAATTTGCTCGGCCGCAAAGCCGCGTTGCACTGCATAGTTCACGAAAAACAGCGGGTAGGCTTGTGCCACTGTGGTTTGTTCCAGCAGCCTAAGCTGCGGAAGGTCCTTCAGTTCCATGCCCAGTACACCAGGGTTGCTCCCGCTACCAGCAGTTGCACGCTGTTGATGATCACGCTAAGCCGGTGTTTGCGATTGAATTCTGCACCGGCTGCTGTGTCCCCAGCCAGTTCCCGGTCGCGAAGTTCATTGATTTGAAGCATCAGAATTTGCCGTGTGTACACGCTGGCCAAACCGACCAAAGCCGATGGAAGCAACACCCAAAAGCCGCTACCGGAAAGCCCTGCAAAAATTGCACTGAGAAAGCCGAACACGATCACATACAGGTAGTACCAGGGAAACACAGCGCGAATGAATGGCCCCGCTTGTTCCATTGGCAGTTTGGTGAACACCAGCGGTGCAAACAAGGCCGAGAAGGCCATAATCCCGCCGAACAAACCACCCAGGGCCAAGGTTGTCAGTGCTTGAAACCATTCCATGCTGTACTCCTTTGCTGCTAATTTGATGTGTGGTCAGTGCATGGCTTGTGCCACGAGTTTGACTCCAAATGCAGAGCATACTTTGGCCACGGTCTCGAATCGTGGGGACGCATTATTTCTAAGCGCTTTGTAAAGTGCTTCTCGGGTAATTCCCGTGCATTTGGCGACATCGCTCATCCCTTTGGCACGAGCGATGTCGCCCAAAGCAGCGGCAAGCAACGCAGGGTCGTTGCTTTCCAGAATGTCCGTTAAATACGCTGCGATCGTTTCGGGGCTGTCCAAATGCTCGGCAATTGAAAAGTTTTCAATCTCATTCAGTTCCAATTTGTCGGTTCTCATTAGTTCAACTCTCTATTTAATTGCAGAGGAAAGATCTTTCGCTCTTTTGAGGTCTTTGGTCTGGGTACGTTTGTTTCCACCGCACAACAGCACAATTAGATCTCCATTGCGTTCAGTGAAATAAACTCTCCAACCTGCTCCAAGGTGAATGCGAAGTTCATACACCCTGTCGCCGACAGTTTTTACATCGCCTTTCAGGCCTAACTCTATTCGTCGAAGTCGAGCAAGAATTGCACCCTTCAGCAATTTGTCATCAAGCGATTCAAGCCACTGGCTGAATTCTGGCAGGCTTTTTATTTTGTACATCAACAATTAATTGTAATCGATCGATTACAGTTTTAATAGAGTATATAGAGGCCTTTAAGTAACCTTCCAGATTCATCGGTTCACTCTTTGTGGCCCAAATTGACTCTAAAGTCGTCACTTTTCACACTCACGCCTGTTGCACCCAAACCCCTACACTGCATCTCATCGAAAACCAACACAACACGAGACACACCAAATGGCCAGCTCAAAAAAAGAAGCACAAAACATTCTTGAAGTTGCAATCGTCGGCGCGGGCGTATCAGGCCTGGGCATGGGTATTCAATTGCTCAAGGCAGGTGAAACCAATTTCAAGATTTTCGACAAAGGCCACGATGTGGGCGGCACTTGGCGCGATAACACCTACCCCGGTTGTGGTTGCGATGTTAAAAGCAGCCTGTACAGCTATTCCTTCGAACCTTGGGCCGAGTGGAGCAACAGCTACGCCAAGCAGGGCGAAATTTACAAGTACCTGCGCCACTGCGCCACCAAGTATGGTGTGTACCCTTACATTCAATTCAACACCAGCATCACTGGTTCAGTATTCGATGAGCAAGCTGGTTTGTGGAATATCACCACAGCCGATGGCAAAACCATTCAGGCCCGCAATGTGGTAACGGCAGTGGGCCCGTTCAGCGCACCCAAGGTTGCAGAATTCAAGGGTGCCGAAAAGTTCAAAGGCAAAACGGTACACACCGCCGCTTGGGACCATTCCGTTGAACTGGAAGGCAAACGTGTTGGCCTGATTGGCACTGGCGCCACGGCCGTGCAGGTTGGCCCCGCCATTGCCGACAAGGTCAAAAACCTGGTGGTGTTTCAGCGCACGGCCAACTGGATTATGCCGCGCCCAGACCGCAACATCGAAGAAGCTGAAAAAGCACTGAACCGCAAAACCCCGCTGAACATGAAAATGAACCGCCTGGGCGTGTATTGGTTCAATGAATTGACAGCACCGTTTTTGATTTTGAAGTACGACATGTTCAAGGCCCAGCCCGAGAAAATGGCCAGTAGCTACCTGGCCCGCAAGGTGAAAGACCCTGAACTGCGCAAGAAGCTGACGCCCACCTTCAAGTTCGGTTGCAAGCGTGTGTTGGTCAGTTCCGACTGGTACCCCACCATGCAAAAAGAGCATGTGCATTTGGAAACAAATGCCATTGAATGCATCACTGAAAAAGGCATTCGCACCGCCGACGGTGTCGAGCACGAACTCGACGTGATCATTTACGCCACTGGCTATGAAGTGCGCCACACGGGTTCACCGATTGATGCCAAGGGTATCGGTGGCGCCAGTCTGAATGAGAAGTGGAAAGATGGTTCCGAAGCTTATCAAGGCATTTCAACTGCTGGTTTCCCCAATTTGTACTTCCTCGTGGGTCCGTTTACTGGCCCTGGCCACACCTCTGTGATTGCCTATGCGGAAGCGCAAATTGGCTATGTGATTCAGGCCATCAAGTTGCGCCAAAAGCGCAAGCTGAAAGCCATTTCTGTGAAGCCCGAGGTGGAACAGAAGTTTGTAAATACCATGGATTTCCGCAGCGAACACACGGTGTGGAAAAGCGGTTGCGCAAGCTGGTACCTCAGCCCCAATGGCCGCAACAACACTTTGTACCCGGGTTTGAACGCTGAATATCGCATGCGAATTGCACGTTTCAACCCGGCAGAATATGTGCTGACGGCCAGCAATGGCAAAACGGTGAAGCCGAAGGTGACAGACCACATCAGCACCGGTTTGATGGCACTCAAGGCGGCCTGATCGAGCACATTCAGTACTATCCAGAATGGATAAAGTTATTGATATTGAAATGTAACAGGCAGACACTGGTCGTTCCCCCAAAAAAGGAGAGCGACCATGTCGACCCAAGGCACCAAAGCATCTGATCTGTTTGTTCAGGCCCTGGAAGCAGAAGGCGTAAAGCACATATTCGCTGTGCCCGGCGAAGAAAACCTGGACATGGTCGAAAGCTTGCGCAACAGCAGCATCAAACTGGTGTTGACCCGCCACGAACAAGGGGCAGGCTTTATGGCCGCCACCTATGGTCGACTCACTGGCCGTGCCGGCGTGTGCATGGCCACCTTGGGCCCTGGGGCCACCAACTTCACCACGCCCGCTGCCTATGCCCATCTGGGTGCATTTCCACTCATCATGATCACAGGGCAAAAGCCCATCAAGAAGTCCAAACAAGGCCAATTTCAAATCATCGATGTGGTCAATCTGTTTGCGCCCATCTGCAAAATGAGCAAGCAAATCGTCCACGGCAACAACATTCCCGCTTTGGTACGTGAGGCCTTTCGAATTGCTGAAGAAGAGCGCCCCGGTGCGGTATTGCTTGAGCTGCCCGAAGACATTGCCGCTGAACAAACCACTGCGCCCATCATTCCCCGCAGTGAGCGGCACTATGCCGTGGCTGACGATGTGGTGCTCAACGAAGCGGTGTCCATGATCCGCTCTGCCCGCATGCCGCTGGTGCTGCTGGGCGCCGGTGCAAACCGCAAACAGGCCAGGCTGGCTTTGCAAGAATTTATCGAAACCACCGGCATTCCATTTTTCAGCACGCAAATGGGCAAGGGCGTGGTGGATGAGGGTTCGCCCCATTTTCTGGGCACCGCCGCATTGTCAGACGGCGATTATTTGCACTGTGCCATTGAACGTGCCGACCTCATTGTCAATGTGGGCCACGATGTGGTTGAAAAGCCGCCGTTTTTCATGGCCCATGGTGGCAAGAAAGTAATCCATGTGAATTACCGTTCCGCCAAAGTAGACCAGGTGTATTTTCCGCAATGCGAGGTGGTGGGCGATGTGGCCCGCTCCGTGCAAAAACTGACCCAAAAAATTGGTGGCAAAGTGGTGTGCGACCTTGCCTACTTCAAGCGTATTCGCGAAGAAATTGAATTGCACATTAAAGAAGGTGCAGACGACGACCGCTTCCCCATCATTCCCCAGCGCTTGGTGGCTGAAACCCGCCGTGCCATGGGTGCCAAAGACATCATTGCGCTGGACAACGGCATTTACAAATTGTGGTACGCCCGCAATTACAAGGCTTATGAACCCAACACCGTGTTGCTGGACAATGCGCTGGCCACCATGGGAGCCGGTTTGCCCTCGGCCATGATGGCCGCCATGTTGTACCCCGACCGCCGGGTGATGGCCATTTGTGGTGACGGCGGCTTCATGATGAACTCGCAGGAAATTGAAACTGCTGTGCGCCTGAAGTTGAACCTGGTCGTTACCATTTTGAATGACAGCTCGTACGGCATGATCCGCTGGAAACAAGAGCACGCGGGCTTTACTGATTGGGGGCTTGAGTTTGGCAACCCCGACTTTGTGAAGTACGCCGAGGCCTATGGTGCAACCGGCCACCGGGTGGGCAGTGCCGCTGAACTGGTGCCCACCTTTGACCGGGCCTTCAAAGCCGGGGGCGTGCACATCGTAGACGTGCCCGTGGACTATTCTGAAAACAAACGTGTGCTGATTGACGAATTGGCCGCAAAGGTGTGTTTGATATGAATAACTCAATGAACAACGCCACTTTGGAAGTAGTCAACCCCTTTGATCTAAAGCCGATTGGTGAAGTGAAGCTGGTCGATTGGCCCACCATCGATGCCTGGTTGAACACCGCCAGCCAATTGCACAAAACCCGCGCCAACTGGTTGCCCGCGCACCAACGGATCGCCATTCTCAAAAAAACGGCGCAGCTGATGCAAGGCCGGTTTGATGAACTCGCCTTTCAAATTGCCAACGAGGGCGGCAAGCCCCTGATGGATGCCAAGGTTGAGGTAACACGCGCAATCGACGGGGTTGAGCTGTGCATCAAAGAATTGGGCCACCTCACCGGCACGGAAATTCCAATGGACCTGACCGCAGCAGGTTCAGGCCGCATGGCATTCACCACCCGCGAGCCCATTGGCCCAGTGGTTGCCGTGTCTGCCTTCAATCACCCCTTGAATTTGATTGTTCACCAGGTGGGCCCCGCCATTGCCACGGGCTGCCCAGTGTTGGTAAAGCCGGCCAGTGCCACCCCCCTGAGTTGCCAGGCCTTTGTGAACATGCTGTACGAGGCAGGCTTGCCCGAAGAATGGTGCCGCTTTGCGCCTTGCAAAAGCGACGTGGCCGAGCAAATGGTGACCGATCCCCGCGTGGCATTTTTCAGTTTTATTGGTTCAGGTGCAGTCGGTTGGCGGCTAAAAAGCAAATTGGCGCCGGGTACGCGCTGTGCGCTTGAGCATGGTGGTGTGGCACCGGTTATTGTGGACGACTGCGCCGACCTTGAGGCCATGATCCCGGCCTTGGTCAAGGGTGGTTTTTATCATTCCGGGCAGGTTTGCGTCAGCGTGCAGCGGGTTTACGTGCCCGAAGACATGGCCACCGCCCTGGCGCAAGCCATTGCTGACAAGGCCTCGAAGCTAAAAGTAGGCAACGCCATATTGCCCGATACGGAATGCGGCCCACTCGTCAACCCGAATGAAGTCAAGCGCGTTGAGCAGTGGGTAAATGAAGCCGTAGCAGGTGGGGCACAGGTTTTGTGTGGCGCCCAAAGGTTGGGTGACACCACTTATGCACCCACTGTGTTGTTGAACCCGCCCCGCGATTCCAAGGTCAGTACCCTGGAAGTATTTGGTCCTGTGGTGTGTGTATACGGCACCGAATCGCTGACTGATGCAATTGCGCAGGCCAATAGCCTGCCGGTTGCATTCCAGGCTGCGGTGTTTACCCAAAAGTTGAAAGTGGCCCTGCGCTGTGTGCGTGAAATTGATGCCACCGCGGTCATGGTCAACGACCACACTGCGTTTCGTGTTGATTGGATGCCATTTGCCGGTCGTCGGCAGTCGGGGTACGGGGTTGGCGGAATTGGCCACACCATGCACGACATGACACAGGAAAAAATGGCGGTCATCAAGTTGTAATTACCGAGTAGATTCAAAACACTATGGCACTAAAAAAAGTAAATCTGAGTGATGTCACCGTGCTGATCCGCACGCGCAGGCGAGAATTGGGCCTTACCCAAAAACAATTGGGCGAGAGGCTTGGTATTGATCAGCGTACGGTGTCTTCTTTGGAGAAGAACCCGGGGTCGATCAGCGTGAACCGCCTGTTCGCTGTGCTTGATGCATTGCAAGTCAGCATGTATTCATCCACCGACCCTCGCGATGAAAGCAGCCTGGCTCGTCTCACAGTTGACCAGCTTTTTAGAAACGCAAAAATCGTTTAACTAGGGGCAAGCTCAAAGCCGGGTGCTCACCCCATCACCCGGTAAACATCACCCAAACTGATTCAATTCGCCGAAATCCAGGCTGGCAAGTAACTTCGCACGGTTATTCGCCAGCACCGCTTCTATGGATTTCGTTCAACTTCCCGTTTTTGGTCAATCGGTAAAGTCTGGTTTGGGGCTGCGTTTTCGCGGCAACTATTGGGCGTTTTTCGACAAACGCACCGAACTGTCGCCCTGGTTGGCGCTGCACAGAGAGTCGATCAACGACACCGAACTCGATGAACTGATGCTACATGGGTTTCCGCGCACGCGCACCGGCGACACCGTCGATTGCAAAGTGCTTACCCACTTTGGCCTGGTGCAGGGCGACATGTATGCCGATGGTTTTTTCGTGGGCCGCAGCGAAAGGCAGCGAACGGCCGCATTCACTGGCGATTTGCTGGTGATAAAAATACCGCTGACAGCCAACCCGCAAAAAGACCTGCTCAACCCCAACAGCATTTACTGGGCCAGTGAAACCAAACTGCTTGCACACCAAGCTGGCAGCGCCGAGCACGAACGCGGAAAAGCACTGGTTGAAATGGCCACTATTTTGCTGGCCCGCTGGCGCGAACACGATGCACAAAACCTTGAGTTCAAGGTGAAACACCGCATTCATGAACTGTGGGAAGAAGGCAAAGCCGTTGGGCAGGGCGCTGGCGCCGCAGCCATGGGCTTTATCGAAGGTTTGTGGAGCCTGATCAAGATCAGTGTTGAGTTCACTGTGAATGCAGTAAAGGCCACCTGCGCTGGGTTCGAGACGCTGATCAATTCCAACTTTGCGCAAATTCAGCAAATGCTGGTGGGTGCGGGCATGGCGGCCTACAACACCGCGCAAGAAATGATCGCGGCCTTGAAGGAAGGCATGCGCCTGTTCAACCTGATTGGATCAGATCGCCTGTTGCGCACAGGCCTGTTTGAATTTCTGGACGGATATTCTGAAAGCGTACCCCACCTGCGGCGCTTGCGTAATGCAGCCACGGTGGTGGTGGCCATAGGCATTGAAGTGCTGCTGGCACTGGCCACATTCGGCGGAAGCCTTGCCGTGGGCGCAGCGCGAGTGGGTGCCAGGGTTGCAAACGGTGCCAGCAAAGTGGGCCCATTTACCCAGGCTGCAATTAGACACCTGGCCAATTACGCCAAGGCGCTTGAAAAGGCACAGGCCTCCAAACTGCGTGCAGCCGATAGTGCGCCCTCTGGCAACCGATCTTCAAAAAACAGCAGCACCACCACCGCAGCGGCAAAGCCTGCTGAGCCCGGCAAACCGGCAGCGAGCAACACACAAGGTGCAAACACACCCAAAGTGGCCGACACCAAAACAGCCGGTGAACCCATCAGCATGATCAACGGTGAAGAACTGCTGCAATTGCTCGATTGCTCAATGCCCGGCCTGGTGGGCTTGAACTGGCAGCGCACCTACCGCAGCAGCCTTGCAGAACAAGGATTCAATGCAGGTCTTGGGGCCGGTTGGGCGCACCCCTTGAGTCAGCACCTGCTAGCCCAGGCAGGCGCACAGGAAAGCAGCCTGAACTACATCGACGAGGAAGGCCGCACGGTTTACTTCAAGCCCTTGAAGGTAGGCCAGCGCTGCACCAACACCAGTGAATTTTTAACCCTGACGCGCACCGCAGAAACAGCCTATCGCCTGCAAGCCAGTAACGGGTTGGGTTTGGCCTGGCACTTTGAACAACTTGAAATGGCGCAGGGCAGCGAACCCACGCAAAATAAAATACAGTGCTTCTCCCTGGTTCGCATCGAAGACGCCTTTGGCAATGCTCTTGCTATCGACTACACGCACGGCGTGCCCACCCACCTGTACAGCAGCCAAAGCAGTTGGGTACTGGGTTACAACGAACAAGGCTTGCTTGCACAAATTGCCCAACTGGCCAAAGGTTGTTCAGCAGACGAAACCGACACCGCCCTTGAACAAAACCAATTGGGTTTGAATCAACTGGTACTGGTGCAATACCGCTACAACGCACAGGGCCAGCTTGTGGCTGTAAGCGATGCTGCAGGCTTTGAAGAACAGTACGCCTACAACGAACGCAATGTGCTGGTTCAGCGCACGCTAAAAAGCGGCTACAGCATTTATTTTGAATGGGAGCAGGCGGGCGAACACTCCCGCTGTGTTCGCCAGTGGGGCGACCCCGTGGGCGGCCAACCCACTTACCACTACCGGTTTGAATGGGATATTCACGGCACGGCCACCAACGTTGCCATGGATAGCCGCGGTGCCCGCACTGAATACCAGTTCAATGCCCAAGGCCTACCCGTGCTTGAAAAGGGCCCTGAAGGCGGCGTTACTTGTACACGCTACAACAGCAGTGGGCAGGTGTTGGAGCGCGTGGATGCCCTGGGCCACCGAGAGCAGTTTCAGTACAACAGCCAAGGCCATTTGGTGGCGTACACCAACAAGCTTGGGCAGCTGCACAGGTTTGAAGTCAACGCACAGGGGCAAGTGCTAAAGCACACCGATGCCGCAGGCCATGTGCGCAGCAACACTTACACAGCCGAAGGTTTGCTGGCCAGCCACACCGATGCCACAGGTGCCACCACTCGCTACCGTTACAACCACCTGGGTTTGTTGTGTGAAGTAACAAACCCCTTGGGCCAAAGCACGCGCATGTTGTACAACGCGCAAGGCCAGCTGCAAGCGCAAACCAATGCACTGGGGCAAAGCAACACTTACCAATTCGACGCCTGGGGGCGGCTGGCAAGCATAAGCAACCCGCTGGGGCGCAGTGCCTATTACGCCTACGACTTACTGGGTCGATGCACCCGCGCCACCAACCACGAGGGCTTAAGCACTGAATACAGCTACGGCCCACTGGGCCAGCTTGAACGTATCACCGACCCCACCGGCCGCAGCACGGTTTACGAGTATGCCGACAAATTAAGCCAGCCCACCGCACGAATTGATGCACAAGGTTTTACCCTTCGCTACCGCTACGACAGCGAACGCAATTTGATCGAACTGCAAAACGAAAATGGTCAAAGCTGCCACTTTGAATACGACCTTGCCGAACGCTTAACCAAAGAAAGCGGCTTCGATGGCCGCGTTCAAACCTACCAGTACAACGCAGTAGGCCACCTGCTTGAAAAGCAGGAATGGGGCGTGTTGCACGGTGCAGTAAACGGCCTGTATCTGGATCAAATACCCAAGCAGCCACTGGCCTACACACGCTACACGCGCGACGCCTTGGGCAGATTGCTGAAAGCCCGGCACAGCGATGGTGAAGAAGCCACCTTTGCCTACAATCCGCAAGGCCAATTGGTTCAAGCTAGCAATGCCCACCGCACCCTGCAATGGGAGGTAGATGCCGAAGGCCGCGTACTGGCCGAGCGTCAAGACCAACACCGCATAGAACACCAATACAACCCGGCTGGCTGGCTAAAGCAAACCAGCTGGGGCGCAATGTGTGGCGGGCTACCTTCGGGTGCGTTGGCCTACCAGTACAACGCATTGGGTTTGCTCAGCGAAATTAAATTCAACGGTGAACTGCTGGCGCAGTTCGAGCGCGACACCTTGGGCCGTGAAGTGGTGCGCAAGCTGGGCAACCAGGTTCACACCCAAAGCCTGTACGACCCACAGGGCAGGCTGGTGGGGCAGGTCAATCGCAGAGCAAACGGTTTTAAAACCGAACGAAGGGATGAACTTTCCCCCACCGTTTCTCGCCGGCGCTACTGCTACAACCAGCGCAACCAACTGGTGCGCATTGATGACCAAGCCCACGGCACCAGCCTTTACCACTACGATCTGCTGGACCGCTTGCGCGTGGTGGAGGGCCCCACACCGGAAGCATTTTTATTCGACCCCGCAAGCAATTTGCTTGAGGCGCTAGAGGGGCAAGAGGCCACCGATGCACAAGCAAGCCGTGCCCTGCCAGAGCCTGCTAGCCCCAATGCCCGCAGGCCACAACAAACCCCGGGCAACAGGTTAAAGCGCCAAGGCAACAGGCGATTTGGTTACGACGCACGCGGCAACCGCATTGAAGAAATCATCGAGCGCGGCCCGCACCAAGGGCAAGTAACGCGCTACCGCTACAACGCCCAAAACCAGCTTGTTGAAGTGAACGTGGCGGGGGTGGTAACCCGCTACGCCTACGACGCATTGGGCAGGCGGATTAGTAAAACCAGCGAGCATGGTGCACAGCAAAGCACCATTAGCACAACTACGTTTTACTGGAATGGTGATGTGCTGCTGGGTGAAATCAATGAGGGTGTGAGCAACACCAGCAGTGATGGCAGTACCAAACCGAGCCGCACTTATTTGTTTGAACCTTTGAGCTTCAAACCGCTGGCCTTGGTGCAACACGGGCAGGTGTACCACTACCACACCGACCACATCGGCACCCCGCGAGAAATCACCAACGCCCGCGCAGAAGTGGTGTGGTCCAGCACCTTCAAAACCTACGGTGCGCTGGCCCTGGCCCACGTGAACGAAGTGGAAAACCCACTGAGGTTTCAAGGTCAGTATTACGACGAAGAAACGGGGCTACACTACAACAGGCACCGCTACTACGACCCCAACAGCGGGCAGTTCACCACGCAAGACCCGATCGGTTTGCTGGGTGGAATGAACGCCTACCAGTACGCACCCAACCCCATGACGTGGGTGGATCCGTGGGGGTTGAAGGGCGAGGAAGGAACGGAGGTTTCATCTGGCTACAGTCCTGGGTTAGAAAAACACCTAAAGTCCTTTCCCGATGGAAGTTATGAAGTGTTGGAAGAGGTAGATAGGACAGGTCAAGGCTTCGCTGGCAACAAAGCGTTGAAAATCCGGTTGAAAGAAGACGTCATTGGGAAGCGTTTTTCTGGTGGAGGTTCTAATCCTGTTGGGCCATATATTTCCGTTGGGCCACTACCAAGTTCGCCGCAAGCGGTAAGGCAGCAGTTGGCACTCAAAAATTTTGGTCGGAATTCATACAATACGATGTCACACCAAGTTGATGTTGTTATGAAGAAGGGTTCTGAAATTTATGTTGGTGAAGTAGCTCCTCAAATTTCAAAGGCCGGTAAGGTCTATAAAGGGGGTGGAACGCAAGTTTTTGCTGAGTTTTGGCGATCCGAAAATGCAGGGAAGATCATATTCTCTGATCCAGTTAAAATTCCTCGTTAGAATTCATGGAGATATAGATGCCCAAAGTTCACTTTATGTGCGTTGATTCACGGGATGACGCATGTTACGAATTTCGAAACGATGGTAATGATTTGTTTTTCCTTTACACAGACGGTAGGCACGGAAATGTGGAAGGAGTGAATCCGGGTTTTTGGGAGAAATTTTATGGGGCAAGTGTTATCGATGTCGATTGCAAAGTAATTGGCGGAAAAAATGTAATTTTCAAAGTGAATTTTATGCGTTGAGGCGGATTCAAGTACGAAAGAGCCTGTAAATAACTTTGTTCGAACCGTTTAGCTTCAAACCGCTTGCACTGATTCAAAGCGGTGAGGTGTTTCACTACCACACCGACCACATTGGGACCACCCGAGAAATCACTAACGGCAAGGCTGAGGTGGTGTGGTCTGCCCGGTTTAAAACCTACGGTGCACTGGCCCTTGTAGCCGTGACCGAAGTGGACAACCCGCTGCGATTCCAAGGTCAATAGGTTCGGAAGAGGTGATTCTTAGGAGGTAAGTTCGCATGTTAGGCGATGCCATATGCGATTTCGTGGGGTTCGGTCACAGTCAGGTTCCCAAAGAAAACTCGCAGCTAATATTTTCTAAATACGGAGTTACGGTTACAGGAAATGTTGAGAAAATAGTAAGTGTTTTTGAGGCTGAATTGTTGGTTAACTCCAATGTAGAAATTTCTAAGGCACTTGACCTTGCACGAGTTAAAGTCGCCCGGGATTTTCCCGATCTTGATTCTGTTGGTCTTGAAGCGATTGTGTGGGCCTTTTCGTATTGGTATAAATGATATTGATTTTCCAGTTTATGTTTCTACGAAAAAAATAAGTGGTTTCGAAGCCGACGTTGCTCAGTGGTTTCAGAGAATCTGTGCTGGTTCGTTCGTAATTTCATGCGAACTAATGATATCCCACCAACCACCTACCTTGGATAAAAGCTCAAAAATCGGCAGGTATGGTTCGGTGAAGAACTCAACAATTATTGGTATCGACCTTGGCACCACCAACAGCTTGGTGGCGGTAATGGATCAGGGGCGACCGCGCATTCTGCCTAATTCTCTCGACAAAAATCTGACTCCCTCTGTGGTCGGTTTATGCGATGAAGGCAAGCTAATTGTTGGTCAATCGGCGCGTAACCGCCTTGTTACGAATCCCGGTGAAACTGTGGCCCTGTTCAAGCGCCACATGGGCACCGACAAACGCTTTGATCTGGGTGGAAAATCTTACTCGGCGGTAGAAATTTCAGCGTTACTGCTTCGTCATTTAAAGGACGAAGCGCAGGAGCGGTTAAATACCGACATTGTAGAGGCTGTTATTAGCGTGCCTGCTTACTTCAACGAAAGCCAACGCCGTGCCACGAAACAAGCAGGTGAAATCGCTGGTCTGAAAATTGAACGCCTGATTAACGAACCCACCGCAGCTGCAATTTTTCACTCGAGTGCAGACCTTGCGCGTACCAAAACTGTTCTGGTGTTCGATCTGGGTGGCGGTACTCTAGACGTTACAATCCTCAATCAATATCAAAGTGTCATTGAAATTATTGCGACAGCCGGAAATCATCGCCTTGGTGGTGAAGATTTGACCGATGCAATCGTAGCTTACTTTCTGAAAGAGCATGGATTGTCACAATCCGTAGTTGATCGTACCGAGCTCGCGAAGCTGCGACACCATTCTGAATACATAAAGCGTAGTTTGCTTCACAAAGATTCTGTCAGCACTTATGCCTCAATCGAAGGTGTTTCAAGACTGCTGGTTTTAACTGCTGACAAACTCACTTCGATATTTGAATCGCATTTACAGCAGATGCTATTGGTGCTCAAGCAAGCGATTCGTGACGCTGGAATTCTGACTACCCAACTCGACGAAGTTGTGTTGGTGGGAGGTGCTACCCAAACGCGGGCGGTGGTTGATCTGGTCCGTAAATATTGTGGTTGTGAGCCGCTAAGGCATACGAATCCAGATGAGGCAATTGCCTTGGGCGCAGCGCTTCAAGCCGCCCTGAAAGCAAAAGATGAGTCAGTTAAAGATTTGATTCTGACGGATGTGTGCTCACACAGTCTCGGTGTCGAGGTTGTTACCAAGGGATGGGGTGGCCATATTCAATCCGGCTTTTTTTCATCGATCATCGACCGAAATGTGGTGGTTCCGTGCAGCCGTGAGCGCCGCTTCTTTACTGTTATCGATAATCAAACCGAGGTGTGTCTGAAGGTTTATCAAGGTGAACATCGGCGAGTCGAGAACAATCTTCTATTGGGTGAACTGTTTGTTGCAGTCGAGGCGCAACCTGCTGGAGAGCAAGCAGTTGATGTTCGGTTTTCTTATGACATCAATGGCCTGTTAGAGGTGGTAGCAAAAGTTTCAAGCACTGGATTGACCCAGTCCAAGTTAATTCTGCTTCAGCAGGGTGTGTTGACAGAGGAAGAAGTCGTCGAATCGCGCCAGCGTTTAGAAGCACTCAAAACTCATCCTCGTGAAAAACAGGCCAATCAGATTTTACTGATGCGCGCGGAGCGCGTTTATCAAATGACCCTGGGTCAACTGCGAGAGCATTTGGAATATTTGATACGTCAGTATGAGTATGCACTGGACTCTCAAGATGAGCGCAGAATTCGCGTTGCCGCTGCAGCCTTGTTACCTCTCCTTGAACAACTGGATACAGAAGGAATCGAATGAACTGGTGGGAAGTTTTGGGGGTAGATTCAAGTGCAGATTTGAACGAAGTTCGATTGGCATATCTCGAGTTACTGAAGACCAACAAGCCCGAGGAAAACCCTGAGGGTTTCAAGCGAATTCGTGATGCATTTGAGCAGGCTAAGCACCGTTTAGAAAATCCTGGTCTGCTCAATATGCAGGAAAGTGCAGCCAACCCTTTAGATGACTGGATCGAGGTCTATCGGAACTTCAAACTGAGGATCCAGCTTGAAAGCTGGCAGACATTGATTTCTTCACAACGCGAAGTGACTGATAGAAGAATATTTACTCAATTGGCATTGGGGTTGTTTGAGTTTTTTCTGCGCAATCCTTATCTGCCCGCTCAGGTCTGGAAGCTACTTGATGAGTACTTTGGTTGGCAGAACAACGCTGAGCGTCTTGGCGATTATTTTAGCAATGAGGCCATAAGGTATTTCCTTTACCGGCTTCAAAATGCAAAGTGGCTTCCAGAAATAGATAGCGTCAAATTTCCAGAGGATTACAGTTACGAACAAATACAAACGTATTTTTATCGACGTGATGAAGTCTATCGTTACCTCCGAAACGGCCATACCAATGCAATGGAATTGGCTTCGTCATTGAGAGAAATGTTAGTGAGTGTTCGGGATGAAGAAGCTTTCCTGATGCTTTCGAAATTGTATGTACGACAAGGACAAGTGCATTTTCAACAGAAAAATGCGGAGCACTATCTATCATGCTTCCCGAACTCAATTGACGCCAAGCAGGTTTACCTTCAGGCAATGTGTTCTTCAGGGCGTCATTCCGAGGCCCTCGATTATTGTTTGTCAGCGTTCGGTTCAAATATACCGAATGTAGAGCTATTGAAAATAGCTGCGAAAGCCGCCGATCTGGCTGGCAATACAAATATTGCAGTTGAGCTGTACGACAGGGTGATCTCATTGTGTCCTTGGGATTACGAAGCCAGTTTTTTAAGGTATTTAATTCATTTAAAGCAAATACAGTCTGCAAATGATTCGGTCTTGCTATTAATTGAGCGAGCTGAGGTTGAAGTCTTTCGGGGAAACTCTGCTGGCGCATTGAAAATTCTTGACGTGGCCGTCAAAGAATCCAGTGGTGCTGGCAGGCCAAAAAGCAGTGTTGGTCTCGAAAAACTGGCCCTTGCTTTATTGCGCCTTGATGCCTGGGAGCAGATGCAGGAACTATTAACGTCACTGATCGAAACAGAATCGACCAACAAAGTTTTTCTATTTTGTTTGGCTGAGGCCCACCGCGCCTTATCAAAGCCAGAGAAGGCGCTCAGTTTATTGAATCAAATGGATCCGTTGGTGCCCGTGCTCTGGAGCAAAAGCAGCGTATTGCTTGATCTACGGCGTTACCAGGAATCGCTGGAGGTTTGCCACACATTGTTGGCACAAGGGCAAGCTGATGCCACCCTGTTTCATCGCATGGGTCGTTGTCTGGAAGGTGTGGGAAATCGAATGGATGCTTTACACCAATTTCAGAAGGCTCTTGAACTTGGACCAGATGATTTGTCATGCTATTGCGCTGTGATGGATCAGGCACTTGCTTTGGGTCAAGCCGATTTGGTTCAAGCCACATTTCAGAAATTGATTACACGCGAAATTGCGACACAGCAGGTTCTTGATTATTGGGGGCTACTTGTTCACGACTTGGATGGTCAAGCAAAGGTGGGGGTGTCGTAATGAGTGATCAACACATTGAACTGGTAAAGCGGTGGTGTTTAGCACTCGGTGCGATTTTTCAGAAACGGGAGGGATGGTCACATGAAACCTTTGAGCCGCGTGAAATTGCACGGCAAGACAAGGATTTTTATCGACAAGCCTTGGCCGATAGTTGGGAAATTGTGAATCGAGATCAACTCCATTCACAACTCGACTGGCTGTATGGCACTGGCCAACAGGCAAGCTACATTGAAACGCGAAATCTGATTGATTGTATGAAGGCAGTGCGAGTAGAAGCGTTGGCTTGTGAAATTGCAGAAGGAGACACTGAACGACTCAGGCTGAGTGTCGTAATGCAATACAGGCATGCGCTGGGCGAAGGCGGTGTTCTGGGCTTTGATGCTGCTCGAGCTTTCTGGATATGTAAGGCAAGTTACCTAGTAGGGATCATGACTGAGCAAGAGGCCTATGCATATCTACACAAATTTGCCATTCGCGTGCAGCCGAAATTCGAGGGCTGGCATCACTACAGCTTAAGCTATATGGTCGGCAAAGAATTTTGGAGACCGAGTACCACGGTCGATAACTTGAACTTGCTTATGAAAGATGTAAAAGGTCTTGCAACCGATCCGGCAAGCCCTTGGTTAACAATTCCATGGAATTTGGCCTTGCCTGAATCGCTTTAAGCGATTGATTCCCAGTGAGGGTTCTTCGAAAAAGTTTGATTGGTACCACAATGATCGCAATCTAATTTGTAGTTTTTAATTGGAATCCTGCATGCAATGCAATTCACCTCCAGCATTGCCATTGTCGGTCTGTGGTCGATTGGTGAAATTGAAGAGTCGACGTCATGTCTGGTAATTGTTGTGGCGTTCTTTCTATTGAGCAGGGCAAGTATTGGCATTGTGCCGAGTGGCGTAACAAAGATACTCAACATTACCCAGAGGAAAATACTCCGATTCTGTTTTGAAGCCTGCTTGGCGACAATGCACATTGCCAAAGCGTAAAGTATTGCGGTCAGAATATTCATTTCGGTCGGTAATGGTGATTGAAGGGCAATTCGATTGTCGTAGCTTCAATTTGAGTGACCATTGCGCTTTTTAGGTTCGATCAAGCGCGTTTAACTTCAGCAGGTTGGTTTTTTATCGCGTAAATCAGGTGTCGGTGTCGAGCATGTACTTCAACATCAAAATGATTCTCTTTCTTGTGGTTCGGGCTGATCTCGATCCGACATGAAGTCATTGGTCACCCCAGGACCGTTGAACCAACTGTCCCAAGACTCACCTGCCGGTGAAATGATACGAGTCCGGCCCATTCCAGTAACGTCGACAAATTTAAGATCTGCAGGAAAAGCCAATGCTTTGGGCAGACGCGCCGCTTGGGTGTCGCTTCTCTTGAGTACCTTTGATTTGTTCATAAAAACCTCATTGGACATGCACGTCAATGTCGCAATGTAATTACCACCAATAACTCCGTCAACTCCCCCTTCGCCCCACCCGTTACTACTTCACTGCAAACACCTCGAGGTAGTACCCATGAAGCCGTTCATCGCCTTAACCGCAACCGTGACCGCATTTGCATTCACCGCACCTGCCTTGGCTTGGGGTGGCGGCGACTATGGCTATTGGGAACGCAGCAAGCAAGAGTATTGGGATGGCCCGTGCTTGGTCAAAATTGAATCCAAGCCCTATGAATACAAAAAAGAAGTGAAGTGTGAGGATGGCTTTTCGCCAGTGGCCGATGCACCCTGGAAAGAGGAATATCGTGATGGCGAATGCAAGGTGAAGCGAGAGGCCAAATACGACGAGTTCAAAGAAGAAATCAAATGCCGTTGAGTTTCCGCAATACACCGCGAAGCGAAAGTATTGCAGTGACAAGACTGGCTGGCGCAGTGTCACTCATACCCATGGCACGCATGCACTTTTCCAGCCAGTCTGGTTTGTCCAATAATTTACCAATTGCTTTATCAAGGTCTTGCTGAATACTCTGGCCGTAAGCCGTTTCAGCTTTGGCAAGCGCTTTTGCAAACACGTCAAAACCTGGCTTCATCATCGCCAAGTCAATCAAGTCGCGATTGAACACACCTTCATCCGCCCAGCGGTCGGAATTCGCGAGCAATTTGCTTGCAAGCAAATCAACAACACTCAGCGTGGCAACCCCGCACACTTCATCAGTAGGTTTGGGCATCTCAAACTCTATCCGGCCTTCCAGCACAATTTCAAATTTGATGTTGTGTTGGCCCAGTCCAATTGCAGTGCGAATGCCGTATTGGTCTGCACGCACTTCTCGAAGTTGCGAAATCAAAGTGGTGTTTTCTTTGAAAAGCCCCAGCACGCTTCCAGATTCCCGCACCAATGTACGCAAGGCCCTGTAGCTGGCAAGGTCAGACACCATCAAATCGATGTCCACTGACTCCCTGTATTCCCCATGTCGCAGCGCAATTGCCGTACCTCCGCCAAAGTAGCACTGGTGTGCTTTCAGCAAGTCGGCATTCATCAAGCGAAGTACCTGTTCAATTGCCTGGTGGTGTGTGCGTTTAAACATTCAGGCACCGTCCTTCGAACCAGGTTCAAACCTCGCCCGCAGTTGCTCGATCAACTGTTGTTCATCTGCAGTTATTTTCGTTTCATCAATATGCCGCCAATTGCGCACATAAATATCCCAGGCTTGCCGGGGAGTAATCGATTCAGCCCCCTGCACATGCCAGGCAAGCGATTTCAATTGAGGATAGTTGCCCAAAGCGATCACTTCAGGAATCGGTGCGGTTCTATCATCGCAAGCACTCACAATTCCGCACCTTAAGCCCAGTGCGGCCACAGCAGCCCAATAGGCGCCCGCGGCTACAGAGGGCTCCCCCAGTTCAATCCGGTGCAGAGTAGTTCGTGAAAGGCCCGCGGCAGTGGCCACCGCCTCGGCACTTAATTTGTTGGCCTTGCGGTATTGCTTCAATTGTTTGCCCAAAGCAAGCAATTGATCTCGCGGTGTGGCAGTTTGTAAATTGAATTTGGCTGGCATAGTGTTTCTCATTCTATACAAAAATAGAATTTTGTATACAACCAGAAACAAATTATCGCTTATTCCACCGAAAAGCTCGACCCACAGCCGCAGGTGCTCTTTGCCTGCGGATTGTTGAATACAAAACGCGAAGCCAGGGTGTGGGCTTCATAGTCGATGGTGGTGCCTTCCAGGTAGGGTGCGCTAACGGGGTCTACATAAATGTGAATGTAGGGGTTGATTTGCACCAAAATGTCGTCCTCGTCCGTTTCTTTGGCGAGGTCGATTTTGTATTCAAAACCTGAACAGCCACCACCCTGCACGTACAGGCGGATCATGGCCGGTTTGTGCATGTTGTCGCGCAGGTCCAGAATTCTCTCCTGCGCTGCGTCGGTCAAGGCAATGTTACAAGTGGGTGTTGCTGCTTCAGTAGTCATGTCAAATCAGGTCGGTTTCCGCTTTCTCGGTCTCACAGCTGGAAATTCTCCAGCTGCCGTCCGGGCGCTTCTGTAACACGTAGTATACGTTCCAAAGCGTTTTTTGGCGGTCAACCATCTGTACCGCGTGTAGTGCATTCATTCCATCCGTCTCGAATTTCACAAAGCGGACCGAGGCGGGGCGGTATACCACGTCATAGCCGTCACGCACCATTTGCATAAAGGTGTCGGCATCGCCAAACATGGTTTGAATATTGGGGGTTGCGTAGGAAAAGGCTTTTGGGCCATCGCCTTGCTTGAAGGCTTCGAGTTGGGCTTCAATCACTGCCCTGGTTTGCTGTTGGTCTTCGGCATCGCCTGCGTGGGTCAGGCTGGTGGTAAACAATGTTGCTAAGCCAGCTGCAAAAAAAACCAACCACAACTTCCAAATTTTTTGCCTGAAACTGCTTTCTTTGTCCAAGGTTTGTTTACGCCTGGGAACTTCATTGACTTGATTCGGCATTTACCCACTACCTCCAATGGAATCAATCGCTTGGCGTTTAAGTGTGCCATGAACTGTCCTGCTGGACAAGACACTTTACATCGCTGTGCGGAAACCCGCATCCAGCTTTGTTCAGCGCCTGTTCAGGCTGACATATTTCTTTAAAGAAACACTCACATCCATGTAACACAGCGGCCAGACAATCCGGGGGTCTTAAACGGAGGTCGAGATGTCATCACTAACCAAAAAAGAAATGGAAATCCTTTCCAGCCCTACATTCCAGCAAATCATTAACCAGCATTTGGAAAACCCTTCACGTCGAACCATTTTGAAAGGTTCCGTGGGTGTCGCTGCTTTGGGCTTTCTTGGCCTGGCAGGTTGTGGCGGTGGTGATGGTGCGGTGGCTGGTGCGCCCCGCAGCACCCAACTCAACGCGGTGGGTTTTAGTTCAACATCCTTGAGCACTGCTGACTCGGTGATCGTTGCTGAAGGTTACCAATACCAGGTTCTGTACAAGTTGGGTGATCCAATTGCCGCAGGCGTGGCTGACTACATGAACGACGGTTCCGATGCAGCCAACAACCCTTCGGAATTCCAGTTCCGTTCCGGTGATCACCATGACGGCATGTACTTCTTTGGTATTGGTGCCGATAATGCCTGGGACCCGGAAGCCAGCGACCGTGGTCTTTTGGTGGTCAATCATGAAGCCATTACGCCTTTGTTCCTGCACGTGAACGGCCCCACGAGCGTCGCGGGTGTTCGCGATGCCAACGAAGCATTGAAAGAAATGTATATTCACGGTGTGTCGGTAGTGGAAGTACGCCGTGGCAGCAATGGCCAGTACAGCGTGGTTCAGAACAGCCTGTTCAACCGCCGCATTCACACATTGACCGACATGGAAATCAGCGGCCCGCTGCGCGGCAATCCATTCATGGTCACCAAGTACTCGCCAAATGGCACACGCACTCGCGGTACCATCAACAACTGTGCAAGCGGTTACACACCGTGGGGCACTTACCTGGCCTGTGAAGAAAACTGGGCAGGCTATTTTGGCAACAGCAACCCTGGAACCCGCACATCCAACGAACAGGCTTCAATGCGCCGTTATGGCGTGCGTGCCACTGTGGGTAATGGTCGTGAAGGCTGGAACACTGCCAGCGAAGTGGGTCAGGTGGGCGAGCCATTCAGCCGCTGGAACGTAGGAATCGTCGGTGCAACTGCGGCTGACGACTATCGCAATGCCGCAAATACGTATGGCTGGAACGTTGAAATTGACCCGTTCCGCCCAAACAGCATTCCCAAGAAGCGCACCGCCATGGGCCGCTTCGCACACGAAGGCGCATGGGTAGGCCCCGTTGAGGCCGGCAAGCCAGTGGTGTTCTACATGGGCTGCGATTCTCGCTACGAATATATTTACAAGTTTGTATCGACTGCCAACTGGGACCCCGCCGACATGATGGGTGGCCTGCAAGCTGGCGACAAATACCTCGACTTCGGTAAGTTGTATGTGGCCAAGTTTGATGCGGACTTCACCGGTGAGTGGATTGACCTGGCCACTGTGGCCGATGGCACAACAATCACTGCCGTGCGGGGTTCAGGCTCTTTGAGCACAGCTCCGATTACCTACACCGTGACTGATTCCAACGAACAGTTCTGGAATACACGTTTGCTGGCTGACATTGCAGGCGGTACGCCAATGGATCGCCCAGAGTGGGGTGGCGTGAACCCGCGCAACGGCGAGGTGTACATGACATTGACTAACAACACCAGCCGCCGTCTAGCCGATCCAGCCAACCCACGTGTGTATTTCGACAATGACACCGATGGCGATGGTGTTGGTGATGCGGGTTCTCAGGGTAACGTCAACGGCCACGTCATTCGCTGGAGAGAAGACGGTAGCGACCCTGCAGCCACCAGCTTCGAATGGGATATCTACCTGTTCGGCGCGGAAGACGATGACATCGACAATCCGAACGTAAACCTCTCTGGTTTGACCACAGAAAACGTACTGTCCAGCCCTGATGGTCTGTGGTTCTCTGAAAAAACAGGTGTGTTGTACATCCAGACCGACGACGGCGCCTTCACAGACACCACCAACTGTATGTTGGTGGCTGCCGTGCCCGGTGAAGTGGGCGACGGTGCAGAAGTGGACGTGGACAATACGGCAGGCGGTGCCGGTGTAGTACGCACGAAAGTGGGTGCTGTGGGTACACTGCGCCGTCTTGTGGTGGGTCCAAAAGACTGTGAAATCACAGGTTTGACTGAAAGCGGCGACGGCAAAGCGCTGTTCATCAACATTCAGCACCCCGGCGAAGAAACCAGCGATCTCGCCAATCCAACCAGCTCCTGGCCTTATCCGCTGGCTGGTGGTGGTTTCGGTAACCCTGCGGCTGGTGTAACGCCATCAGGTACCATCCGCCCACGTTCGGCCACCATTGTGCTGACACGTATTGACGGCGGTGTGATTGGTCAGTAAGCGGCCAATCAACAGGCAGTAGTCACGAAGTAGTACCCAATCACCCCGCAGTGTGCACGCACTGTGGGGTGAATCCGTTCTGAAGCTTCAAGGGTAAGAACAGATAGTTGAGCAGGCTATCAAAAACCAGGGGACAGATGTGAAGTTGTATGTGAAGGTTTCCACATCGCTGATGTGCATGGTGGGTTTGGTGCAATTGGCGAATGTGCATGCAAACCCGGTAACAACCCCAGCCACCACCACAGCCACGCCCACGCCAATGCGCTGGGTAGTCAACATGGGCAATCAAACCCAAGGCACCGCTCCCGCTGGCATGTTGCAAACTTTGCAAAACACCCTGGGTGTTCCGGTCAAGCTGGTTCGTCCGCTGTTGCAGCCCGACAGTTATCTGGTTGAAATGCAAAGCCTGCCTGTGCTGGGCAGTTTGCAAACACCCCAAGCCATTCGTGCGGCGCTTCAAGCCTTGCCAGGTGTGCGCTTTGCCAGCCCCGACATTCAATTGCAACGCACGGCAGTGCCTGCGCCTAACGACGGCGCTTACTCGGTTAACCAAGCCAGTTACATGCACACCGGCGCTTATGCCTCCCTGCGCATGCAGGATGTATGGGAGCAAACCCGCGGCAGCAGCAACGTGGTGATTGCCGTGCTCGATTCGGGTGTTTTGTTCGACAACCCCGAATTGAAGGGGCGCTTGTTACCCGGCTACGACTTTGTCAGCAACGTGACCCCACCCACCGGCACTCGGGAAAACGGCACCGTATTTGACTCGGGTTCGAATGACGGCAATGGCCGCGACCCCGACCCTTCCGATCCCGGTGATGCGCCACCCTCAGGCTTTAACTGCCCCGATGGTTCAACCACCAGCTCGTGGCATGGCACCACCGTGGCCTCTGTTGCGGCTGCGCAGTCCAACAACGGGCAATTTCTCGCCGGTATGGACTGGAATGCCAAGGTACTGCCGGTGCGTGTCTCTGGGCGGTGCGGCATTGCCACCAGTTCCGATATTGTGGATGCATTTTACTGGGCCACTGGTTCGGGGCGTGTGGACCCCACCATTGGCGTGAACCCCAACCCAGCCAATGTAATCAACCTCAGTTTCGCCACCGACACACCTCTGTTTGGCGGTGGTTGCGCTGCAAACGACATGGTGGCGCTGGCCATTGCCGATGCAAGGGCGCGCAATGTTTCCGTGGTGGTATCCGCAGGCAACAATTCCGGCGGGGCCGTGCAATACCCGGCCAACTGCGCGGGCACCATTGCTGCCGGGGCAGCCGAGCAAGATGGTCAGCTGGCAAACTACTCTGCCAAAGGTGGTAGCAGCAACTTCCTCACCCTGCATGCACCGGGCAATTCAAACGGCTTGTACGTCGGCGCCAGCAACACCGGTGGTTCTACGCCCAGCGCCAATGGCAGCACGGCATTTTTGTTCGCAGGCACCAGTTTTTCCGCGCCCATGGTGGCGGGTGCCATTTCACTGCTCAAGGCGGTGCGCCCCAGCCTTACCCCCAGTCAAATTGACACCTTGTTGCGCAATAGCGCCCGGCCTTATCCGGCCAACGCCAGTAATTCAACGGGTTTGTTTGGGCGTTTGGACTGCACGCCCACAAGTTGTGGGGCGGGTTTGCTCAATGTGCTCGGAGCGGTTCAGGCTGCCCGGGCATTGAGCAACCCCTTGCCGGTGGCCAATGTCCAGCAATCGGCTGTGGTGGCCAGCAATGGCCCGTTTGTGCTGGATGCGGCTTTGTCTACCAACAGCGCTGGTGGCAATGCCAACCTCACCTTCAGTTGGCAGCAGGTGTTTGGCAACCCGGTGGTTTTGGCTGGCACCAGCACCAGCGCCTTGCAGGTGCAGTCGGGCATGGCCGGCAACATTGCTGAATTCGCGCTCACAGTCACCGACACCAGCACCAATCGCAGCAATACCAGCGTGGTTCGTTTGGCCAACACCGCAGTGAACGAACGCACCTTTACCCCCAGCAGCACCGGGGGCAGCGGCACCAGCACTGGCGGGTCAGGCACTTCCACCCCCTCGCCGACCACTACACCGGTGGCCGCAAGCTCGGGTGGGGGTGGCGGCGGCGGAGCATTGGGGCTGCCCGGCTTGTTGGCGATGTTGATGCTGTTGGGGCTTTGGCGGCAAAGGGCTGGGGTTGCCTGAAAAAGTTGGGATAGAATCGGGAATCACTTGGTCATACCCCAACCAACAATCAGCCAAGAATCCAAATGCCCAGCCCAGTACCGCAGCATCAAGAACACACCACCCTTCGTTGGGAATATGCGTCCGTAGTTGGCATTTTGGCCATTTGGGTCAGCATGTTGAGCCTCAAAATCGGGGTTGGGCTCATCGCAGGTCTCGCCATTTTTGCCCTCACCCGGTTTACCCGCCGCGGTTTTGTGCGCATTCTGCAGCCGCACATCAACAAATTCAAGGGCCGCTTCATGCGTGGCCTGTTTGGCTGGTTGCCCACCTTTTTAACCACCGCAGTGGTGGCAGCAGCCATCGTATTGCTGGGCATTGGTTTAAACAGCGGCGTTCGGTTTGTGCTGGCCACCATGACCCAGCAAGGCCCCCAGTTGGTTGAGGAGGCGCTGCGCAATCTGAATTCGGTCACCGCCAGCCTGCCGCAGGCCATTAAGGAACACATCCCGGGCAAACCCAGCGAATTGTTTCGCATGATCAGCAAAGACGACAGCGACTTCGTGGGCTACATCCGCAGCTTCGGCGGCGCCAGTTTCTTCATTTTCCTGCAATTTGTATTCGCCCTTATTCTGGGTGTTTCCGCGGCGCTCATGGTGCCCTCACCAGCGGCGGGTGGGCCCTCCAAGCCTTTGGCTGATGCCTGGCTTGAAACCCTTGAGCGTTACGTACGCTGCTTCACGCTGCTGATGGGCGCACAGGTGTATGTCAGCATCTGGAACACTTTCTGCACGGCCGTGTTTATTTACGGCATTTTGCCCGCGTTTGATGTGGTGCTTCCTTTCCGTGAGCTGTTGCTGATGTTCACCGCCGTGGCCAGCCTTATTCCTGCGGCCGGCAACATCATGGCCAACACCCTTATTCTGGTCCTTACCATTCGCTACGGCGTTTTTGTGGCCTTGGGCTCGGTCATGTATTTGTTCATCATTCACAAGCTTGAGTATTTTGTGAACGGCTACATCATTGGCCGCAATGTGCGCGCCAGCGTGCCTGAAATGCTGATTGCCATCATTTTGGGCGAAGTGGCATTTGGCTTGCCGGGGCTGATTACCGCGCCCGTTACTTACGCATTCCTGAAAATGCACTGGCAACGGTGGGGGTGGGTTTGAACTTTGTTCAGCGAATCAACCCAGCCTGGTTTCTGGCTGGGGTGGCGTTTTTTTTGCCGATTAAGCCGGCGCCGGTGAATTTGCTGTTGGTGCTTACTTTGGTGTTTGTGTTGGTCAATCCACAAACTCGCAATCGACTGCCAAGTTTGTTCAAGCACCCTGTAACCGTGGCGGCTTATGCACTTGTGGCATGGCTGGTGTTTACGCTTTCCTTCGACACCAGTAATTTCGATTCGGCCAGCGACTATCTCAGCAAATATCTTCGCCTATTGTTGTTGCCAGTTCTGGCTGCAGCATTCTTGACCAAGCGGGACTGCATCACCGTATTGGATGCATTTTGTGTTGGCGTGTTTGTTAGCGTGCTCGGCAGTTATGCCGTGGTGCTGGGGTATTTCCCATGGCCCGAGGGTTCGGAATCACCACTGCTATTCAAGCTACACATCACGCACAACTTTTTCATCGCCTTGGCAACAGGCTACGTGGCCTATCGTCTGCAGTCGGCATGGCCGCAAACTCACCTGGCAATCAAGTCTTTGGTTTTGCTGGCATTGTGCCTGGCTCTGTACAACTTCTTTTTCATGGTTGAAGGGCGATCAGGCTGGGTCGCTATGGCCGTTTTGCCTGTCGTGATCGCCTATCAACGTATTGGTTTGAAGGGCTCCGCCACCGCGGCGTGTGCTGTTCTGCTCATCCTGCTTGCCATGTATTTTGGCTCTGACTTCTTCAACACCCGGGTCAATGCCGTGTTTACTGAAGTTCAGCAGTGGGTCGACGGGCAAGCAATTGCACAAGAAACCAGCAACGGTCGAAGACTAAGCTTTTGGCTTCATTCAATTGAGGCATTTGTGCAGGCACCATGGTTTGGTTACGGTATGGGAGGTTTTGAGGCCGCCGTTACACCTCATGCGCAAGCATCTGGTTTCACTTTCGCATTCAATAATCCGCACAACCAATACTTGTTGTTTGCAGTACAAGGCGGTGTTGTGGCCTTGGCGTTATATGTGGTTTTTGTAGCCATGGTTTTACTGCGCCACAACTCGCAGGACCTGTTGCTGCTGCATGGTTTTGTGTTGGCTTATGTGTTGCTCAATCTGCTGAACTCGTTTCACTATGATTTCGCCGAGGGTGTGTTCTTTGTACTCGGGTTGGCTGCACTGGCTTACCGAGCGGAAGAATCATGAGTGCGCGTTCAGTGCTGTTTTTGAGCCAATGGTTTCCGCCTGAACACGCGCCCATGGGTTACATGCTCAAAGAGCTCGCCGAGAATTTGGCAGCTCAGGGCTGGGATGTTGAGGTGGTTACCGGCTTTCCGAATCACCCCAGTGGCAAGGTACAGGCACCGTATGTCAAGCAACGAATTTTGCGTGAAACCTTGGGCCCGGTTCGTGTTACACGCTTGTGGCTGTATACCTCTGAAACGCGCAGTTTTCTTAGCCGCGCACTTAATTTTCTGAGCTTCGTTGGCAGCAGTTTTTTGTACCTGCTCACTTGCAAAAAGCCAGGCCTCGTATTTGCTGTGTTGCAGCCATTGCCGCTTGGAGCCACACTTACCTTACTGGCTAAATTGCGTGGGTTCAAACTGATTTTCAACGTTCAGGATTTACACCCTGATGTATTGGTTGATTTGGGTTTAATCAAAAGCAAACCAGTGATCAACGCCTTGAAATGGATTGAACAGACTGCTTATCGAAGGGCAGACGGTTTGGCTGTGATTTGTCAGGGTTTTAAAAATCATGTTGAGCAGCACGGTGCGCGAGGCGCAGTCGAAGTTATTCCCAATTGGATCGACATCGACGAGATCAAACCCCAACCTGAGAAGGGGCAGTTGATTCGTGACATGGCAAATATTCCAGCACACGCCCCAGTAGTTTTATATGCTGGAACGATAGGTCATGTGTCGGGCGCGCAGGTGGTTTTACATGCTGCAAAGCTTGCTTCAGAGAACAATTCGAGCAAAACAATTCATTGGCTTTTCGTAGGGGAAGGGCCCTTGTTGCCCACCTTGCAACACCTGGCGCAAGGCGTACCCAGCGTACACTTTCTCCCGTTTCAGCCCAGGGAGCTTTTACCCGCCGTACAAAATTGCGCAAGCATTTCCATGGTTAGTTTATTGCCCCGTAAAGGAACATTCTCGGTACCCAGTAAGGTGCTTGGTTATATGGCCGCTGCAAAACCCGTTGTGGCCAGTGTCGATACCAACAGTGAAACCGGTATTTTGGTGCAACAGGCCGGCTGTGGTTTGGTCGCAGAACCCGGTGATCCACAAGCCCTGTTGAATGCGGTAGTACAGCTTCTTGCCAGCCCACAGGACGCGGTCGAGCTTGGAGCAAGGGGCCGGCGGTTTCTGGAGCAGCGTTACAGTCGAACCCAAGTGTGCGCACAGTATGCCGAATTTTTTCAACAAACACTGCAAGGGCACAAGCCATGACGAAGCTTGAGTCCATCCAAATTCGCCCTGCGCAAGCCAGCGACATTGCTCAAATTGTTCAAGTACACCTCCAGGCTTTCCCCGGCTTCTTTCTCACACTCATGGGTCCCCGTTTTCTGCGTCTTTTGTACAGCGGGTTTTTAAACCACCCCACTGGTATTTCACTGGTGGCGTGCTCAAAGGCCAAGCCCTCCGAAGTGATCGGTTTCGTGGTGGGTACAACTCAACCCCAAGGTTTTTTTACTCAACTGCTCAGGCAACGTTGGCTAGCTTTTGTCATGGCCTCCTTGTGGCCCTTGCTAAAAAAGCCTGGTCTGGTTTTCGTAAAATTGTGGTCAGCCTTGTTTTACAGGGGCGAGTCTTTGCCCGATCAACCTGATGCCGCTTTACTCAGCAGCTTGGGTGTTCATCCCTCCGCACAGGGGCAGCAAATTGGTCAGCAATTGGTATCGGCTTTCCTTGCCCATGCACAAACTGCCGGGGCCACAGCCGTGTACCTCACAACTGACCAAAGCAACAATGCCAAGGCCAATCACTTCTACACAAGGCTGGGTTTTAAGCTTGAAGGTACCTGCAAGCGGCCGCATGGCCGTATACTCAACCGATATTTGATCAAGTTAAACGCATGAGCACTCAACCATTTTTGCCGTTTGCTTTGCCCGAAATTGGCGAGGAAGAAATTCAGGAAGTGGCCAATTGCCTGCGCTCAGGCTGGTTGACCACAGGCCCCAAAACCCGGCAATTTGAAACTGATTTCGAAGCCATGCTGAATGCAGCAGGCGGCGGCGTAGCTGCGGGTAATCAGCCAGTGCAGGCCATTGCGGTCAACTCAGCCACGGCAGGTTTGCACCTTGCGCTGGAAGCGATTGGCATTGGCCCGGGCGACGAAGTTATAGTGCCCACCCACACCTTTACTGCCACTGCCGAGGTGGTGCGTTACCTGGGAGCTGACCCTGTTTTTGTGGATGTACTGCCGGGCAGTTTGAACATTGATCCTGCCCTGGTTCGCGCGGCCATTACCCATAAAACAAAAGCCATCATGCCGGTGCACTTTGCCGGTCTGGCGGCGGATATGTCGGCAATCGTTTCAATTGCTCAAGAGCATGGTTTAAAAGTGGTTGAAGACGCGGCACATGCCTTGCCTTGCGTGGTCAATGGAGTGGCGGTCGGCAACCAGCAAACTGATGCAGCCGTATTCAGTTTTTATGCCAACAAAACCATCACCACTGGTGAAGGTGGTATGGTGGTCTCCCGCAATCCCGAAATCATCAAACGCTGCAAAACCATGCGCTTGCATGGCATTAATCGCGATGTATTTGATCGTTTCACCTCCAAGGCGCCCAGTTGGTATTACGAAGTAGTCGCCCCCGGCTTCAAATACAACCTCACAGATCTCGCCTCGGCCTTGGGTATTCATCAGCTGAAAAAGGCCGAATTGTTTCGCGCCAAACGCCAGGCCATTGTCGATCAATACAACGCCGCTTTTAAAAATTTGCCAGTCGTTTTACCCCAAGGTGCAGCCACCAATGGCCTGCATTCATGGCACTTGTATGTGTTGCGTTTAAGTGATCAATGCCCACTTACGCGCGATCAGTTTGTTGAAGCGTTGTACTCGTTGGGCATTGGTTGCAGTGTGCATTACATACCTTTGCACTTGCAGCCCTATTGGCGCGACACCTACAAGCTGAAAACCGAACACTTTCCGGTGAGTCAGAAAGCTTACGAACGAATGGTGTCAATTCCCCTGTACTCGAAAATGACGCAGTCTGAGATTGATCGTGTCATCCAGGCAATCCAGTCCATTCTGGCGAAATAAAACCCGTGATAAAACGTCTGTTCGACATGGTACTTGCATTCACAGGCTTGCTATTGCTGAGCCCGTTGCTGGTCCTTATTGCAGTGTTGATTAAACGCGATTCAACGGGCCCGGTATTCTTCCGGCAAGAGCGCATTGGCCTGCATGGCAAGCCATTTCGCATTCACAAGTTTCGCACCATGACCGTGGCGCAACCCGGTACAGCCATGCAAATTACAGTGGGGCAAGACGCACGCATCACCAAAGTAGGGGCCTTTCTGCGGCACTACAAAATTGATGAACTGCCGCAGCTGATCGATGTGCTTCAAGGCACCATGAGCCTGGTGGGGCCCCGTCCAGAAGTGCCCAAGTATGTTGCCTTGTACACCGAGCCCACCAAAAGCATTGTGCTTTCCGTGCGGCCTGGCATTACCGATTTGGCAAGTATTGAATATCGAAGTGAAAGCGAGTTACTGGGTAAAAGCAGCAACCCGGAAAAAACTTATATCGAAGAAGTGATGCCTGCCAAACTGGCTTACTGCGTGCAGTACGTTCAGCAGCAAAGCCTGTGGCTGGACATTCAAATTATTGCCCGCACCTTTCTTGCAATCTTGAAGTAGCGTTTCAGGCCGCTGGCTTGCCAGCGTTGGCCAAGGCATCAAACGTTTCACTTTCGGGCTGGTAACCATCCACCAAGCGCAACAACAGGTTCTTTAGCTCAGGTACGTTCCTCGTCTGCAAAATACTTTGCAGTGCTTCAACTTCCTGGTCTAGTTCCTGAACGCTGATACTTTTCTCATTGGCTTTCATAATGCGCGGGTGCTCCGTGGGTTTCGGGTCGTTACCAATCAGCAGCTCTTCATAAAGCTTTTCGCCGGGGCGCAAACCAGTCACCTTAATTTCAATATCACCGTTGGGTTGGTCAGGTTCTTTCACTGAATAGCCCGCCAAGGTAATCATGCGTTTTGCCAGGTCGATGATCCGAATCGGCTCACCCATGTCCAGCACAAACACATCCCCACCTTTTGCCATTGCGCCCGCTTGAATAACCAACTGCGCCGCTTCAGGAATGGTCATGAAAAACCGCGTCACTTCGGGGTCGGTAATGGTAACTGGCCCAAGCTTGGCAATTTGCTGTCGAAACAGTGGCACTACCGATCCACTCGACCCCAACACATTGCCAAATCGCACCATGCTGAATCGTGTTTTTACACCTGGCTCTGCAGCCAAGGCTTGCAGAGCCAATTCGGCCAGGCGTTTGCTGGCCCCCATGATGTTGGTGGGGCGCACTGCCTTGTCTGTACTAATCAATACAAAGTCTGCGACACCCGTTTCTTCGGCCACTTGAGCTGTTAAGCGCGTGCCCAGAAAGTTGTTTCGCATGCCTTCAAAGGGGTTCAGTTCAACCAAAGGCACATGCTTATAGGCGGCTGCGTGGTAAACCGTGTTGGGTTTTATGGCCTTGAATACCTCCCGCAGCCGGTGAGCATCCCGAACATCCCCCAGAACTGGGGACAATTGCACCTCGCGGTAAAAGGAATTGACCTTTTGTTGTAGCTCATGGTGCAGGGCATACAAAGCGAACTCATTGTTCTCAAACAGCACCAGGCGGGTGGGGCGGGTTGCCAAAATTTGCCGGCACAACTCCGAGCCAATGCTGCCCCCGGCACCTGTTACCAACACCACCTTCTGGTGGTTTTTCAAATTCAGCAACTCTACATTCGCGGGCACGTGGTCGCGACCCAACAGGTCATCAATGTCCAGTTCCCGAATGGAAGAATGTTCACTGTCTAGCGTTAAGCCGGCGGTTTGAATGTGCACGGGCAAACCCTTGCATTCTTCAATGATCTGGCGGCGAGCACCTTGTGCGCCACTTTCCAAGGCAATCACCAGGTCTGAAACCTCATAGTTTTCAATCACCCGGCGCAGCTCATTCAAAGCAAACACCCGGTGGCCAGCCATATTGCGCCCTACCAGCTGTTGGTCATCGCTTACAAAGCCAATCTGGATGTATTCCGGCGAGCCCCTTAGCGCATTGGCCAGTTGTACGGCCTCCTGGCCAGCTCCCACAATCAGCAACCGGCGGCGCAGCACCCTCAGCCTAGGGTCGATGGTGCTTGAAAGCAGCCAAAACCGCGCAAACATTCGCACCCCTACAATAAAGGCGCTCAAAATGAACGGTTGCAGCACTCCGATTGAACGGGGGTTGGGTGGAATATAAAAAGCAAACACCACTGCTGTGTAAATGGCGGCATACACAGCTACCGCCTTCACAATTTGCTTGATGGCGGCCAGGTCGGTGTAACGGAATATGGCACGGTACAGGCCAAAATGAATAAATATGGGCAAGGCCAACAATGGACCAAACCAGTAAGGAATCCATTCATTGCCGCTGGGCACGTGCATGCCATCAATGCGCAGGCTAAAGGCCAGCCAGGTGGCAGCAATGCCCATGGCAATGTCCACTGACATCACCAGTATTTGTTTTGCCCACCGGGGTAGGCCGATTAAACGTTCAGATCTCAAATTAACCTTTGATCAAAATGGGCGTATTCGGTAAATCACTCGATGATAATTCACTTCACTTCTATTGAAACCAAAACGGGCGCAGCAGCGTTACATTGAATCAAAGTAAAATTAACAGGCTTTCTAAATTACCCGCTCATTCCATGACAACTCAAAATGCAGTCCTTATGCTGGTATTTAACCGGCCCGATGTGACTGAACAAGTATTTCAGGCTGTGCGCAATGCTCGCCCCCCGCGCCTGTATGTTGCGGCGGACGGTCCGCGGCCTGGTCGGTCGCAGGATGAGGAAACAACAGCCAAGGTGCGCGAGGTTTTCAAGCAGGTTGACTGGCCTTGCGAAGTGCATACCCGGTTTTTAACTGAAAACCTGGGTTGCCGAAATGCCGTTTCAAGCGCAATTGACTGGTTTTTCAGCAAAGAAGAGCAGGGCATTGTGCTTGAAGACGATGTGTTACCTTCCCCCGCTTTTTTCAGCTACTGCGACACCATGCTCGAGCGCTACAAACACGACGAGCGCGTATTCTCGGTTGTTGGCAACAACCTGGTAGAACCTTGGTACCAACACCCAGAAAGTTATTTCTTCTCAAAAGTATTTTTTGTGTGGGGGTGGGCCAGTTGGCGAAGGGCTTGGCAGCATTACGATGTGAACATGGCCGCTTGGCCGAACACAAGGCTCCAAGTAAACGCTTTGCCCTACAAGCCCAAGCAAAAACTTCATCATGCATATTGGGATCTGGTTTTTGATTTGACCTTTAAGAATCAAATTTCAACATGGGACCATCAGTGGACCTTCGCACACTGGGAAAACGATGCAGTATGCGTAACTCCAGCAAATAATCTGGTACGTAATATTGGTTTTGGTGCCGATGCCACACATACGTCGGGAAGCGACCCTGTGTACGTCGAGCTTCTTCAAGTAGCTCAGCAATTTGTACCTGGTGTTTCATCCCCACCAGTTGTCGACAATCGCACGTATTACGAGCACATGTCGAAAATAGTTTTGGGAATTTCAGTCATTACTTGGGTTCGACTCTACTTGAGGAGATTCCCAGCAGTATTTGCCCAGTTGAAAAAGATCTCGAATAGGCTTCGTTCTGTGTGAGGAATACTAATGCCGAATACTGAAAGTTTGGTCAGCATTGTGATGCCAACATGGAACAGCATGAGATACATTCATGAGTGCATCGAAAGTTTGTTGAGCCAAACACACCAGAATTTTGAGTTGTTGGTCTGTGATGGGGGTTCGAGCGACGGAACCCTGGATTACATTGAGTCATTAGGTGATGCCCGCATACGTATCGTTTCCAGGCAAGACAAAGGCTTGGTCAATGCACTCAATATTGGCTTTTCGCACGCCAAAGGTGATGTTCTATGTTGGCTAAATTCTGACGACAGGTACCTTACAGCCGATGTGTTGGCGCGGGTATGTCAGCGTTTGACCGTGGGCAATTTGCAGTTTCTAATTGGTGGTTGTGCCATGTTGGCAGAAGACGGAACGCCAATGCGCTATCTATTACCCTGGATTCCCCAGCCACCGTTCAAATATCGAGGTCACAGCAACTGTTTCACTGGAAGCCTTTTCTTTAGTAAGGCGGCATGGACTAAGTTCGGGCAATTTTCAGAGAGCAACAAATACGCATTTGAATATGAGCTGGTTCGTATGTTAATGAACTCGCCGCATCAGGGAGACATATTGAAAGGGAAGCCCCTTGCAGGTTTTCGGCTTAGGCCCGATTCGGTGAGCGGGGCCAACAGCAATGCTATGGCCCTCGAACGTAACAATGTGGTTGGTGCCACAGTGCATGAAAATGCCCCTTTTGCCCACCAGCTTATTCGTCTCTATTCTTATACAAAGCTTGGTTTGTTTCCCACGTTTTTGAAGTACTTGCGCGCAAATCGCAATATTACGGATGCGCTCAATGCTTGGGAAAATTAAACAAACCTTGGCCAACCTTGCACAACGCCCAAATTTAATGGCAGCGTTGCGCAACTTGGGTTGGCTGGTATTTGATCGAGTGTTCCGGCTTGGGGTGTCATTCGTTGTCACCTTGTGGCTTGCTCGTTATCTTGCCCCTGAATTGTTTGGTGTCTACAACTACGCAATTGCATTCACTACTCTTTTCTCTGTTGTTGCAACTTTCGGTTTGCAAAGCGTGGTGGTGCAGTATCTAGTGGATAAGCCCGAGCAACAAAACTCCACACTGGCCAGTGCCTTCGCAATTCAACTGGTTGGCGGCGTAATTGCTTTTGTAATCTCGGTACTTGTGGCTTTCAATTTGGTCGGTAGTGAACCCAGCGTACTCGTCGCAGTACTGCTGCTCAGCACGATCAATTTATTCCGGTTCTCGGACACGGTACGTTACTACTTCGAATCTCGTGTCCAATCCAAGCGTATTGTGGTCACAGAGAACTTGGTGTTCATGCTGATTGTATTGCTGCGAATCGCCATGATATTGCTTGAACTACCTCTGATTTACTTTGTTGCTTTGTTGGTACTTGAAGCAGTTTTAACCACACTGGCGTTTCTCTGGCTATTCGGTGTTCATAAGCTTAAAGCTCTCAGGTTCGACAATTCAAATTTTTTAAGCATGCTAAAGGTGGCATGGTTGTTGGCTTTGTCCGTGGGCGCTGCAATGCTTTATATGCGCGTTGATCAAATCATGCTGGCCTCGTTGCTCAATCAAGAGGCCGTAGGTATTTATTCTGCTGCTGTTCGAATAAGCGAAATTTGGTATGTATTTCCTGCTGTGATTGTAGGTTCTGTGTTTCCTAGAATTATCAGAGAATTGCGCATCGATGCCGCGCGTGCCAATCGACAGCTCGATGTTTTGCTCACTGCATTTTCAATTGTTTCGATATTAGTCGGTCTAATTGTGGGTAGTTACTCAACAGAAATAATTGTTTTTCTCTTTGGCGAAGACTACCGCGCCTCCGCGTCAGTATTGAGCATTCATGTGTGGTCGTCGGTGTTTGTTTTTTCAGGAATTCTGGGCAGTCGGTGGCTGGTCGCCATGGACATGCAAAAGGTATTGTTGGTCTCTACCTTGATTGGTGTTGTTGCAAACATCGCAATGAATTATTTGATGATCCCAGTATATGGGGTTGAGGGGGCAGCCTGGGCCACCCTTGTTGCCCAATTCATATCTGCAATATTGGTAAACTGCTTCCATCCAGTTTCGCGGCAACTATTTTGGATGCAGATGTCTGCTCTAAGTCTGTTGTCGCTTCGGCACATCGCACGTTGGTGGCGACTGAATTCATGAACGTGGTACCCTTGGGAAATAAGGGAAGAGATAATGAAACTTGCCTGTCTATCAGCCTTACTGATTGGGTTTCCAGCCTGTTGACAAGAACTGTTCGGTGCACTCAAAGTAGAGTTTCTTATATTGTTCGGCTATCAATGTGCTGCAAAACTGTACGCAACTTTTTGATCGAGCATTCGCCCTAAGTTGATTGAGTCGAACACGACTTTCTAATACCCATTTTATGCCTTTGGCTAGGTCTAGCGCTTCAAACGGTTTCGCTAAATATCCAGTTTCAAGATGATCGATAATATCAGGCAGTCCACAAGTGTTAAATCCAACTACTGGCACTCCGCAGGCTAATGACTCAACGCCGGTATTTGGCAGGTTATCTTGACGAGAGGGTAGAACAAAAACATCCGACGCGGAATATAAAATCCTTAGACTCAAATCATCATGTAATCGCCCAATGTAATTAATTGGACAGCTGAAATTAGGTGGGTCTTTTGGGCGCACCTCACCATAGACAACTAACTGTAGTTGAGGCATTTCTTTTTGTAGTTGGTGCAATGCACCTTCCAGCAAATCAAAACCTTTGCGAGGATCTCTCCCGCCGTCCATGGCGCCGAAAAGTAAGATGGGTATGTTCTGAGGAAGCCCTAACAGATCTCGTGCGAGAGATTGTTCTAGAGGTTTCCAGACTTCTAGGGAAACACTGATTTATTCACCCTCTCATTGAAGTACTCCAGCAGGGATTGGT
>VFQO010000284.1_pt1 | contig 61081 bp, 54 predicted proteins | sample 3512331 | NCBI WGS metagenome assembly VFQO01 (sample SAMN10412371, study PRJNA504923) | tailings metagenome | isolation source: Replicate 3 from Balatoc abandoned mine | place: Philippines: Itogon, Benguet | collected 2017-08-28 | reverse complement strand
CGATCGCCCGCCGGAAGCGGACACCCGCAAGCCTCACCGGCCCACCCCTTGACCGGCCCTGGCGCCGAGCCGCTTGATCACGTCAGCGAAATGGATAGCCACTCTGCGGAAATGCGACACGCCGTTTTTGCGCGCTCACGTCCGGCGTGTCGTCGGCGATCTCAGCAGTTGCGTCGGCGGGAGCCCGCTCAGCGAACGAAACGCGCGATCGAGACTGAATGCCCCGCCAGCGGGTACTGCTTCCTGGCACCGTCCGCGGTGAACCCGTTGCGGCGGTAGAACGCCTGCGCCCTGCGGTTGTCGACGGCCGACCACAGGTAGGCGGGGCGATTGCCGAGGCCTGTATCGAGCATCGTCTGGCCAGCACCGCTCCCGTGATGAGTGGCGAGCAGGTAGATACCCTGGAGCTCCAACTCGCGCGGAGCATCCTCGTCTCGCGCCATGCCGACGCTGCACCAGCCGACGACTCCAGCCGCCGTCTCGGTGACCAGCACCGTGGTGGTTCGGTCATGAAGGATGTGGTGCCAGCGCCGCGTGCGCCCGTCGAGTTCGTCGTCGAGCCGGTTGAGCGCGCCCTCGGGAAGGAGCCGCGAGTGCGTCTCCCGCCACGCGGCAACGTGAACTCGAGCGATGCCCGCGGCGTCGTCGAGCACCGCCGCGCGCACCGCAACCGTCACGCTTCGTCGCCCTCCGCGGTGCGAGGCTTCACGTACGGGTCCTCGTCGCCGGCGTAGCTCGCCGAGCGCTTGAGCCGCTCGATCTCGGCGTCGCGGGCCTGCGCCTCGCTGAGCAGCGAGTCGATGATGCGGGCGTTCTCGGGGATCGCGTCAGGGATGAACTCCAGCGACGGGGTCAGCCGCGCGGTGAGGTTCTTGCCGACCTCCGAGCGCAGCATCCCGGTCGCCGCCTTGAGTGCGGCGGCGCTGTCGGCGCGCTCCTCGTCGGTGCCGTACACCGTGTAGAAGATGCTCGCGTGCTGCAGGTCGCCGGTCATCCGGACGTCGGTGATCGTCACGAACCCGAGCCGCGGGTCCCGGATCCCCTTCTCGAGCCGCCGGGCGACGATCTCCTTGATGCGGTCCGCCATTCTGGCGGCGCGGTCTCCCTGACCCATGCCCTACTCCTCACCTTTTGCAACGCGAGCCGAGACATCCCTCCCCGCCCTCGCGAGAGAACGGAGCCGAAGGTTGCGTCCGATGGCAGGAAGTCGGGGTGGGGGCCCCTTGTCCAGCCGCCGAGCGCAACCGTAGGCGTCCCCGAGTTACTTGCGAACCTTCTCAACCATTTCGATCGTCTCGATCTCGTCGCCGACCTGGATGTCGTTGAACCTCCCGAGACCGATACCGGCCTCGAAGTCGGTGCGAACCTCGGTGACGTCGTCCTTGAACCGGCGCAGCGATTCGATGGCGAGGTTGTCGCCGACCACCACACCGTCGCGGATGACCCGAGCCCGCGCGTTGCGCGTGATCGTACCCGACCGCACCAGCACACCGGCGATGTTGCCGAATTTGGAGGAACGGAACACCTCGCGGATCTCGGCCACACCCGACTGCACCTCTTCGAACTCGGGCTTGAGCATGCCCTTGAGCGAGTTCTCGATGTCTTCGAGCGCCGCGTAGATCACGGAGTAGAACCGCACGTCGATACCCTCACGGGCGGCACGCTCGCGCGCCTTGACGTCGGGTCTCACGTTGAAGCCGATCACGATCGCGTTGTCGATGGTCGCCAGGTCGATGTCCGATTCGGTGACGGCACCCACACCACGGTGCAGGATGCGCAGCTGGACGCTCTCGTCGACCTCGATCTTGAGCAGCGCCTCCTCGAGTGCCTCGACGGCACCGGAGACGTCGCCCTTGATGATGAGGTTGAGCGAGTCGACCTTGCCCTCGGCGAGCGAGCGGGTGAAGTCCTCGAGCGAGATCCGCTTGCGGGCCTTGGCCAGCTGGGCGTTGCGCTCGACGGCTTCGCGCTTCTCGGCGATCTGCCGGGCCGTGCGGTCTTCGTCGGTCACCAGGAAGGTGTCGCCGGCGCGCGGCACGGACGAGAGTCCCTGCACCTGCACCGGTCGCGACGGGAAGGCCTCCTCGACGACGTCGCCGTTCTCGTCGTGCATCGCACGAACGCGCCCGTAGGCCGTGCCCGCGACGATCGCGTCACCGACGCGCAGCGTGCCCGACTGGATGAGCACGGTCGCGACGGCGCCGCGCCCACGGTCCAGCTTCGCTTCGATGGCCACACCACGCGCATCCTTATTGGGGTTCGAGCGCAGGTCGAGCCCGGCGTCCGCGGTCAACAGCACGGCGTCGAGCAGGCTGTCGATGCCGAGGTTGTTGAGCGCCGAGACATCCACGAACATGGTGTCGCCGCCGTACTCCTCGGCGACCAGCCCGAACTCGGTCAGCTGCTGGCGCACCTTGGCGGGGTTCGCGCCATCCTTGTCGACCTTGTTGACCGCGACCACGATCGGCACGTTCGCCGCCTGGGCGTGGTTGAGCGCCTCCACCGTCTGCGGCATGATGCCGTCGTCGGCCGCGACGACCAGGATGGCGAGGTCGGTCACCTGCGCACCACGAGCACGCATGGCGGTGAACGCCTCGTGACCGGGGGTGTCGATGAAGGTGACCGCGCGCTCGATGCCCTCGTGCTCGGTCCACACCTGGTAGGCACCGATGTGCTGCGTGATGCCGCCGGCCTCACCGGCGACGACGTTGGCCTGGCGGATGGCGTCGAGCAGCTTCGTCTTACCGTGATCGACGTGGCCCATGACGGTCACGACCGGCGGGCGGATCTCGAGGTCCTCGTCGGACTCGTCCTCGAGCTCCTGCTCGAGGTCGAGGTCGAAGCCGGCGAGCAGCTCCTTGTCCTCGTCCTCCGGGCTGACGATCTGGATCTGGTAGCCGAGCTCCTCGCCGAGGATGCCGAAGGTGGCGTCGTCGAGCGACTCGGTCGCCGTCGCCATCTCGCCGAGGTGGAACAGCGCGGTGACCAGGCTGCCGGGCATGACCGTGAAGCTGGTCAGAGCCTCCAGCTTGTCCGCGAGGTCGGTGATCGAGGCGCCACGGCGCAGCCGGATGACCGTCTTTCCGTCGCCGCGCGGAACGGCCACGCCGCCCAGCGACGGGGCTTCCCTCATCTCGAACTCGGCGCGCTTCGTACGCTTCGACTTGCGTGCCCTGCTCTTGCCGCCGCCACGACCGAAGGCACCTGCCGTGCCACCGCCGGGGCCGCGACCGCGACCGCCTGCACCACCGGGGCGCACACCGCCGAACCCGGCACCGCCACCACCGGGAGCGCCACCGCCCGGGCGGAAGCCGCCGCCGGCGGGACGCGGCGACCCTGGACGCTGCTGGAAGTTACCGCCGCCGGGACGCTGACCGAAGCCGCCCGGACGCGGACCCTGACCGGGACCGCCGGGACGCGGAGCCCCCGGACGCGGAATGCCGCCCGGCGACGGACGACCCATCCCCTGGCTCGCGGCGAAGGGATTGTTGCCCGGCCGCGGAATGCCGGGACGCCCCATGCCCTGGTTGCTCGCGAACGGGTTGTTGCCAGGCCGCGGCTGGCCAGGACGCGGGATGCCCGGGGCCGGGGCGGGCTTTGACGCCTCGCCCGACTGCGGGGCCGCCGCCCGCTCAGCGGCTTGCGCTGCCTGGGCGGCAGCCTGACGCTCGGCGACCGTGAGCGGCGCGGCTGGTGGCGGGGTCTCGTCGACTTCAGGCGCCACGACGGGCGTCGCCGGCTTGGGCTCGGCGGGCTTCGGCGCGGCCTTCGACTTCTCGGGCGCGGGAGTCGCCGGCTTGACGCGAGCCGACTCGAGCGCTGCCTTCACCTTGCGGGCGACCGGCGGGGCGATGCTCGACGACGGCCCCTTGACGAATTCGCCCATGGTCTTGAGCTGTTCGAGAACGATCTTCGATTCGATGCCGAGTTCGGATGCGATCTCGTGCACGCGTGGGTTTGCCACATTTCTCCTGTCTGGGCCTGCGCCCGGACAGGGGGCAGGCGTCTAGCGGACGGCTCTCATTTCGAGGCGCTCATCAGTTGTCCATAGTTCGTTCTGCCTGTTCTACGGTGTGTGCGACGTGTGCGAGAACGGCGTCCGCCCCCAGACCCGATCCCGATCTGAGCGCCCGCCCGAAGGCCCGGCGCTTGACGGCCGCCTCGACGCAGGACACCGTGGGGTGAACCCACGCTCCCCTGCCCGGAAGCTTCGCGGACGAATCCGGAACCACCTGCCCTTCGCGCGCGACCACACGCAGCAAAGCGGAGCGGTCGTCGCGGGAACGGCAGCCGAGGCACGTTCTTGCGGGTTCCATCCTACCCCCTGGGCCTTCGCCAACGGCACGCCGGCAGCGAACGAGCTGCCTTCGAGAATCGGCAGGGCTTGCTGGATTCAATTCTCCTCGAGAATTGAATCGGGCTGGATGTCGATCCGGGCCCCGGTGAGTTTGGCGGCCAGCCGGGCGTTCTGACCCTCCTTGCCGATCGCGAGCGACAGCTGATAGTCGGGCACCAGCGCGCGCACCGCTTTCGTCGACTCGTCGATCACGTATGCGCTGGTGACCTTGGCCGGTGACAGCGCGTTGGCTACGAACGTCGCCAAATCCTCCGAGTAGTCCACGATGTCGATCTTCTCGTTGTTGAGCTCGGCGGTGACCGCGCGCACCCGCTGGCCGAGCTCGCCGATGCAGGCACCCTTCGCATTGACGCCCGGCTGCGTGGCGCGCACCGCCATCTTGGTGCGGTGGCCGGCCTCTCGGGCGAGCGACGTGATCTCGACGATGCCTCCGGCGATCTCGGGCACCTCGAGCGCGAACAGTTTGCGAACGAGGGCTGGATGCGTGCGGCTCACCGTGATCTGCGGGCCCTTCAGCCCCCTGCTCACCGCGGTGACATAGACACGGATGCGCGTGCCGTGCGCGTAGTCCTCGCCCGGTACCTGCTCCTCGGGCGGAAGGATCGCCTCGATCGTCCCGAGGTCGACGTGGATCATCCGCGGGTTCGGACCCTGCTGGATCATGCCCGCGACGATGTCGCCCTCGCGCCCCTTGAACTCGCCGAGCACGTGATCGTCGGCGATGTCGCGCAGGCGCTGGTTGATGACCTGTTTGGCCGCGAAGGCGGCGATGCGACCGAAATCGCTCGGGCTGTCCTCGGACTCTCCGAGCACCGTGCCCTCCGCGTCCACCTCGGGTACCCACACGCGCACGTGCCCGGTCTTGCGATCCAGTTCGACGCGAGCCTTGGCATCCGGCTCGTCGACGTGCTTGAGGTAGGCGATGAGGATTGCCTGCTCGATGATCTGAGCGAGCTCCTCGAAGGGGATGTCGCGCTCGCGCTCCATCATGCGCAGCACGCTCAGGTCGATGTCCACTGAGGCCTCCGCGATATTCGGTTGGCGCCCGAGACTACCCGGGGCGGTGCCTCTACGGTACCCGATGCCGCGCTCGGGCACCGCGTCCGGCCGTTCTCGCCGCAGACGATTCGTGCGAGATGGCGGTGTGCCGCTTCGACTCGAGCCATCTCGCACGAATCGGGCCGTACGAATCACAGCGCGCCACGAGCTTCGATCCGGCGCGCAATGCGGTTCAGCAGGCCGAGAGGCTCCTGATACAGCTGCTTTGCGGTGACACGAAGCACGCTGGTTCCGGCTTCCTCCATCAGTTCACGGCGGAGCACGTCGCTCTCCCACTTCCGACGGTTCTTGCGGTGGTCGTCCCCCTCGTACTCGATCCCGAGGCGCAGCTCTGGATAGCCCAGATCGGTGTGCAACACCAATCCGCCCTCAACCTCGACCGGCATGTCGGTCATCGGCTCCGGCAACCCCGCGTCGACGATGAGCAGCCTCAGGTGCGTCTCGGGACGAGCATCGACGCCCGGCCGTGCGCGAAGCAACGCCGAACGGAGTCGGACATGCCCGGGGCGGCGTGTCCACGCCCGAACAGTTGCGTCAAGCTGCTCGAACGTCACGAGCCCTGGTTCACGCCGACCGTCACGCCGCCGTCCGGTCAGAAGTGCATCTGCTGCGGCTGTGAGGTCGTGCGGAGCCAGCAGAAGTGCCGACTGGCACCAGGCTTCCGCGGCATTGGAGATCAGCAACCCCTGATGCAAGGCGGGCCCGACCGACTTCAGTGAATGCCCGATCACACCTCTTCCACGCGGCGGGGTGCGAGGAAACGCCACCGCAAGGTGGAGATCGGAGGTCAGGTCGGGTAGCGGCGCACCCCACAGCGCGAGCGCAGTCGTATGGCTGAAGACTTGCCCTTCGAGCAGATTCGGCTCGAATGCCAGACAGCGCTCATAGACGCGTGCCAGGTCGAGATCGATGCTTGAAACGCCGTGGAATGGATGCTGCACGCCGTCGCCGCGCAGGCGTCCACGCTTCAGCCCGGTGGTTCCGACGTCGGAGGTACGGAACGCCGTTCCGACGAGTGCGTTCGGGATGCTGATGCGGCTCGACATACCAGCACCGTGGTGGTAGGTGCGAACATGCGCAGCCCCGCCAGGACCCTCCGTGGATTCGTGCGAGTTGGCGCCACTTGTGGAGGGGAAGCGCCATCTCGCACGAGCCTCGTTGGGGCGACCGCGAGTGAGCCGACTGCGGCGTCAGCGATTCGTGCGAAGTGGCGCGTCGGTCGCAAACGTAGAGCCAAGTTGCACGAATCGCGGCTAGGAGTCCGCGAGACGGCGCGTCCGCGAGACGGGGCAGCCCGTGCCGCCCGCTACAGCAGCGCCGCGCCCACGGCATCCAGCGTCACGCTTTCGCGGGCACCGGTGGCGCGGTTCCACACCTCGACGCGGCCCTCCGCGGCGTCCCGCCCGACGATCACGATCAGCGGCACTCCGAGCAGTTCGGCGTCGCCGAACTTCACTCCCGGCGAGACCTTCGGGCGATCGTCGAACAGCACATCGAACCCGCTGGTTTCGAGCGAGGACACCAGCGCCTCCGCCGTCTCGAACACCACTTCCTCGCGACCCGCAGCGATCACGTGCACGTCGAACGGGGCGACGTTGCGCGGCCAAATCAGCCCGCGTTCATCGGAGTTCGACTCCGCGATCACGGCCATGATGCGGGTCACGCCGATGCCGTACGAGCCCATCGTCACGGTGACGAGCTTGCCGTTCTCGTCGAGCACTTTGAGCCCCAGCGTCTCCGCGAAAAATCGCCCGAGCGCAAACACGTGCCCGATCTCCATGCCGCGCGCGAGCTCGACCGGCCCGGAACCGTCGGGGGCGGCGTCGCCGGCCCGCACGTCGGAGATCTCGACGACGCCGTCGCCGACGAAGTCGCGACCAGCAACCAGGCCGAACACGTGCTTCTCGTGCTCGTTCGCGCCGGTCACCCACTGGGTGCCGTCGGCGACCCGCGGGTCGAGCAGATAGCGGATGCCTGTACTCGAGTTCTCGCCCAGCACGGGTCCCGCGGACGACCACGGGCCGATGTACCCCTTCACCAGTCCCGGGTGGCGTGCGAAGTCCGCCTCGGTCGCTGCCTCGACCGCAGCCGGAGCGAAGGCCACCTCCGCGCGCTTGAGCTCGACCTCACGGTCGCCCGGCAGCCCGACGATGACGAGCTCACGAGCGCCGTCGATCGCGGTGAGGGCGAGCACGACATTCTTGAGGGTGTCGGCGGCGGTCCAGGTGCGGTCCGGCCGGGGATGATCGGCGTTGGCGAGATCGACGAGAGTCTGAATCGTCGGCGTGTTCGGCGAGTCCAGCACCTCCGCGGGCGGCAGCCCGTCGATCGGCAGCGGCTCGGGCCCGACGGTCCTGAACGCTTCCACGTTGGCGGCGTACCCGCCCCGTGAACGGACGAACGTGTCCTCGCCGATGGGTGTGGGGTGCAGGAACTCCTCGCTTCGCGCGCCCCCCATCAGCCCGCTGTCGGCCTGCACGATGACGTACTCGAGGCCGAGCCGCGAGAAGATGCGCTCGTAGGCATCGCGGTGCTGCTGGTACGAGGCATCCAGCCCCGCATCGTCGACATCGAACGAGTACGAGTCCTTCATCGAGAACTCGCGACCGCGCAGCAGCCCTGCACGCGGCCGTGCCTCGTCGCGGTACTTGTCCTGAATCTGGTAGATCGACAGCGGCAGGTCCTTGTACGACGAGTACAGGTCCTTCACGAGCAGCGTGAAGACCTCCTCGTGGGTGGGGGCAAGGAGGTAGTCGGCGTCCTTGCGGTCCTTCAGGCGGAAGATGCCGTCGCCGTACTTGTCCCAGCGGCCGGTGGTTTCGTACGGCTCGCGCGGCAGCAGCGCAGGAAAGTGCACCTCCTGAGCGCCGAACGCCTCCAGCTCCTCGCGGATGATGCGCTCGATTCTCCGGCGCACCCGCAGGCCCAGCGGCAGCCAGGCGAAGATGCCGGGAGCCTGGCGACGGATGTATCCGGCGCGGACCAGCAGCCGGTGACTGGCGACCTCGGCCTCGACCGGGTCCTCGCGGAGCGTGCGGACGAAGAGCTGTGAGAGGCGCGTTGACACCCGCTCATCGTACCGACGCCTCAGGCCGTGACGACCTCGGGGGTACCGACCGAGCCCGGCGGCATCTCGGCGGCGAGCCGGTTCGCCTCCTCGATGAGCGTCTGCACGATGTCGGCCTCGGGCACCGTCTTGATGACCTCACCCTTGACGAAGATCTGCCCACGGCCGTTGCCGCTTGCGACGCCGAGGTCTGCCTCGCGAGCTTCGCCGGGGCCGTTCACGACGCACCCCATCACCGCGACGCGCAGCGGCACGGTCATCTTCTCCAGGCCCGCGGTGACGTCGTTGGCCAGCGAGTAGACATCGACCTGGGCGCGCCCGCACGAGGGGCACGACACGATCTCGAGCTTGCGCTCGCGCAGGTTCAGCGACTGCAGTATCTGCAGGCCGACCTTGACCTCTTGCGCGGGGGGCGCCGACAGCGAGACGCGGATGGTGTCGCCGATGCCCTCGGACAGCAGAATGCCGAAGGCGGTCGCCGACTTGATGGTGCCCTGGAACTCGGGCCCGGCCTCGGTGACGCCGAGATGCAGCGGCCAGTCCCCGCGCTCGGCCAGCTGCCGATAGGCCTTCACCATCACGATCGGGTCGTTGTGCTTGACCGAGATCTTGAAGTCGTGAAAGTCGTGCTCCTCGAACAGCGAAGCCTCCCAGACCGCGCTCTCGACGAGGGCTTCTGCGGTCGCCTTGCCGTACTTCTGCAGCAGGCTCGGCTCGAGCGAGCCCGCGTTGACGCCGATGCGGATGCTGACGCCGGCATCCTTCGCCGCCTTCGCGATGGCACCCACCTGGTCGTCGAACTTCTTGATGTTGCCGGGGTTCACGCGCACTGCGCCGACGCCGGCGTCGATCGCCGCGAACACGTAGCGGGGCTGGAAATGGATGTCGGCGATCACCGGGATCTGCGACTTCATCGCGATGATCTTCAGTGCGTCCGCATCGTCCTGGTGCGGCACCGCGACACGTACGATGTCGCATCCGGTCGCGGTGAGCTCGGCGATCTGCTGGAGGGTGGCGTTGATGTTCGTCGTCTGCGTCGTGGTCATCGACTGCACGCTGACCGGGAAGTCACTGCCGACCCCCACCTTGCCCACGTGGATCTGTCGGGTCTTGCGGCGAGGGCTGAGCGTTTCGGGGGCTTTGGGCATCCCGAGATTCACGGCTGGCACGGCGGCTAGCCTACCCGTCGGATGCTGACGTTCACCCGGACAGCGGGTACCGCTACAGCACCGAGATCGGCTTGACGATGTCGGCGTAGATGAGCAGGGCGCTCATCGCTCCCAGCACCACGACGACCGCCAGCGTGAGCGGGATGAGCCTGGCCGTGTCGACCGGTCCGGGGTCTGGACGCCTGAACAGTTTGGCGAAGAACCGCCGGATGCCCTCGAACAGCGCGCCTGCGACGTGCCCGCCGTCGAGCGGTAGCAGCGGGATGAGGTTGAACACGAACAGCGCCACGTTCAGCGACGCGACGAGTCCGACAAGCGACGCGGCGCGGTCGACCACCGGGATGGTGTTCAGGCTCGTGATCTCACCGGCGATTCGACCGACGCCGACGACGCTGATCGGGCCGTTCGGGTCGCGCTCCTCGGGGCCGAACGCGGCGTTCGCGATATCGATCATGCGCTGCGGCAGGTTCAGGATGATGTTGACCACCGCGACGATGTTGTCGCCCACCGCGGGCAGCACCGCCGTGAGCGGCTGCTGCACCGTCTCGCTGGCCGGTCCGATGCCGAGGAAGCCGACCTCCTCCACCACCGGCTCGCCGCTGGATTCGACGACTCGCCCGCGGGCGTCGAGCACGTAGCGCTCGGTGAGCAGAGGTGTGGCGACGAGATCCACTTGCTGGCCGTCGCGCTCGACCGTGATGGCCAGTTCCTGGCCGGCGGCGGTGCGGATGAGCGCAGTGGCCTGGTCCCAGCTGTCGATCGCCGTGCCATCCATGCTCACCAGCCGGTCGCCGGGCTGCAGTCCGGCAGCAAAACCGGGAGCTTCGGGATCGTCGGCGGCGCACGCGGTCTGCGCACTGGTGGACGGGATCACGCACTCCGAGACGCTGCCGACGGTGGTGGATGCCTGTGCCAAGCCGAACCCGGAGAGCAGCACCGCATAGAGCACGACCGCGATGACGAGGTTCATGAACGGCCCGCCGAGCATGATGATGATGCGCTTCCACACCGCGAGTTTGTAGAACGCCCGGTGCTCCTCGCCGGGGCCGATCGTCGCGACGCTCGCCTCGCGGGCATCCTCGATGGCGCCGCCCATGCCTCGGCGGTCGCCGCCCTCCTGCACGACGGTGTCGAAGAAACCCGTGGTGGCGGTGCGCGCGCCACCGCCGGATCTGGCGGGTGGGAACATCCCGGCCATCGAGATGTAGCCGCCGAGCGGAATGGCCTTCAACCCGTACTCGGTCTCGCCCCGCTTGCGCGAGAACAGCGTCGGACCGAAGCCGATCATGTACTGGCTGACCTTCACGCCGAAGCGCTTGGCGGGCACCAGGTGCCCGATCTCGTGCAGCCCGATGGAGACCGCGAGGCCGAGGGCGATGATGAGGATGCCCAGGATGTAGAGCAGCACGGTTTCCACGTCGCTCACAATAGCTAGCCGCGGCTGGAAATCAGCCCGTCCGCGGTGACCCGTGCACCGCGCTCGGCCTCGAGCACGTTGTCGAGGGTCAGCGGCAGCGGCACATGAGCGTCGACGACTGCTTCGACGATGTCGAGGATGTCGAGGTATCCGATGCGTCCGGCATGGAACGCGAGCACGGCCTGCTCGTTGCTCGCGTTGAACACCGCAGGGTAGGTGGCCCCTGCCGCGCCGACCCGCTTCGCGAGAGCCACCGCCGGGAAGACCTCATGATCGAGCGACTCGAAGCTCCAGGTGGACGCCGTCGACCACTCCAGCGGTCGCCCGACGCCCGGCACGCGGTGCGGCCAGGCCAGCCCGAGCGCGATCGGCAGCCGCATGTCGGGAGGACTCGCCTGGGCGATGGTCGAGCCGTCGGTGAACTCCACCATCGAGTGCACGATGGACTGCGGATGCACCGTCACCTCGATCGCGTCATACGGCACGCCGAACAGCAGATGCGCCTCGATCACCTCCAGGCCCTTGTTCACCAGCGTCGCCGAGTTCGTGGTGATGACCAGCCCCATGTCCCAGGTGGGATGCGCGAGAGCATCGCGCGGCGCGACATCCCGCAGCGACTCCCTCGTGCGACCGCGGAACGGCCCGCCGGACGCCGTGAGCACAAGCCGCGCGACCTCGTCACGCGAGCCCGACCGCAGCGCCTGCGCGATGGCCGAGTGCTCAGAGTCGACAGGCACGATCTGGCCTTCAGCAGCGGCGGACGTCACCAGCTCGCCCCCGACGATCAGACTCTCCTTGTTCGCCAGCGCGAGCACGGCGCCAGTCTCGAGTACCGCCAGGGTCGGACCGAGGCCGACCGATCCCGTGATGCCGTTCAGCACGACATCGGCCTCGACGGTCCTGACCAGCTGCGCCGCCTCGTCAGCGCCGAACGCTGTGTGCTCGACGCCGAATGCGGCGGCTTGCTCGGCCACGCTCGCGCGATCACTGCCGGCGGCCAAACCCACCACCTCGAACAGTTCGGGATGCTGCGCGATCACCTCGAGCGCCTGAGTACCGATCGACCCGGTCGAACCGAGGACGATCACGCGGCGCATGCGCCCTACGCTACGCCCAGGATGTCGATGACGAACACGATCGTGCCGTTGGTCGGCCCCTCACCCTCGCCGTAGCCGAGATCGGGCGGGATGATCACGAGCACCTGCGAACCGACCTGCTGCCCGACCAGCGCCGCAGTGAACCCGGGGATGACCTGCGACGTGTTGAACGTGGCCGGTGTGCCGCGTGCCCAGCTCTCGTCGAAGATCTCCTTGCTCCCCCAGTTCATACCGACGTAGTGCACGACGACGTCATCGCCGTCTTGCACGGTGGCGCCATCGCCCTGCTTGAGCACCGCGAGCGCCAGCTCGGTCGGCGGAGCCGTGTCGGGGATGGTGACCGTCGGGCGCCCATCCTCGGCGAGCTCGACCGTCGGGAAGCCCTCCTGCGGCGGCTGATCTTCACCGTCCGCGCGGGACAGCGGCGGGTCGACGGGCGGAGCGATCGCAACCACGTCGACGACGAACACGATGGACTGGTCGGGTTCGACCCCGAGCTGCGCCGATCCCTCCGCGCCGAAGGCGTCTGCGGGCGGGATGACACCGACGACGCGCGAACCGACGGCGGAGCACTGCAGGGTGTCGACGATGCCGGTGAGGAACTGCTGGGCGTCGAGCGGGATCGAGGTGGTGGGCGCGCCACCATACTCGGTGGTGCTCAGCTCCTCGCCCGTCGTGCCGTTGAGCAGCGTGAAGCTCACGTCGACGGTGTCGCCGGCAACCGCGGTCTCACCGTCGCCCGCGATCACGACGGTGCGCTGCGTCGCATCCACCTCGGTCGGCAACGTAAAGCTGATCGTGGGCTTGCTGCCGAATTCGCCCGTCACGTCGACGGCGTCTGAGATCGATCCAGGCGGGGTTGGATCGCAGCTCGGAACGGCATTCTGCGTCGGCGCGGTGCACGCCGCGAGGGTCGCGACGAGCCCGACGGACAGCAGAACGGTGGTGGCAGCGCGCACAGGGGGCCTTCCGGGGTGGGGTGAGTTTCAATCCTGCCGCACACTAACTGTGCGCGCGCTCGATTCGAGGTTCATGCAGAACAGGAAAGTTCACGGATGCCGCGATGAAGCAGTTCGTGCTCGCCTCGGCGTGGATGCTCCTCGCCACGACCGGGTCACCGGCAGAGATCGTGACCACCGGCCGCAGGGTGACCGAGGTGAAGGCGCCGCCGTCGCCTGCGGTGCGCATCTGCCCGACCGCGGCATCCTCATATGTCTGCACGGTGATGCCGTGTCGCACCGCCGAGTGCAGGTAGCTGAGCATGTGGCACTCGCTGAGCGCGGCGAGCAGCAGTTCTTCGGGGTTCCAGCGAGCCGCGTCACCGTGGAAGGTGCGATCGGCGGAGGCGAGGATGTCCGGCTTGCCGTCGGCGGCGATGGTGGCGTTGCGCGAGTACCCGCGATACGTCTGCGTGCCGACACCGAGGTTGCCCGTCCACGCGACCGTCACGGCGTACTGATGGTCGAGATTCACGTTGCACCCCTTCGGCAATAGGCTCGGACACATCATGACAGAGAGCACCATCGCGCCCGAGCGGCGCATTGTCACCGCTATCCCCGGGCCGCGATCCCGGCAGCTGCAACAGCGCCGCGAGGCCGTCGTCGCCGCGGGGGTCGCATCCGCCATCCCGGTCTACCTGCAGCGTGCGCACGGGGCCATCGTCGTCGATGTCGACGGCAACCAGTTCATCGACCTCGGCTCGGGCATCGGCGTCACCACCATCGGGCACACCGATCCCGCCGTCGTCGCCGCAGCGACCGCCCAGCTCGGCGAACTCACCCACGGCATGTTCACCATCAGCCCCTACGAGTCGTATGTGCGGGTGGCCGAGCTGCTCGCGAAGCACACTCCGGGCGACTTCGCGAAGAAGTCGGTGCTGCTGAACTCCGGCGCCGAGGCCGTGGAGAACGCGGTCAAGATCGCGCGAAAGTACACCGGGCGACCCGGCGTGGCGGTGCTCGAGCACGCCTACCACGGCCGCACCAACCTGACCATGGCCATGACGTTCAAGTCGATGCCGTACAAGCTCGGCTTCGGGCCGTTCGCGCCCTCGATCGTGCACGCCCCGGGCTCCTACCCCTACCGCGACGGACTGAGTGGCGCCGACGCCGCCAGGCGCACGATCACGTATCTCGAGAAGGCGGTCGCGGCATCCGATCTGGCCTGTCTCGTGGTCGAGCCGATCCAGGGCGAGGGCGGATTCGTGGTTCCCGCCAACGGATACCTGCCCGCGCTGTCGCAGTGGTGCACCGCCAACGGGGTCGTGTTCATCGCGGACGAGATCCAGAGCGGCATGGCCCGCACCGGCGCGTACTTCGCAAGCTCGCACTTCGGGGTCGTGCCCGACATGGTGACGTCGGCCAAAGGCATCGCGGGCGGCCTGCCGATCGCGGCCGTCACCGGTCGAGCAGAGATCATGGATGCCTCGCACCCCGGCGGCCTGGGAGGCACGTTCGCCGGCAACCCGGTGTCCGCCGCGGCCGCCGTCGCCGTCTTCGGCGAGATCGAGCGCCGCAACCTGCTCGCCGAGGCGCCGCGCATCGAGGGCATCGTCAAGCCGACGCTGCACGCGCTCGCCCTGAAGTACCCGGTCATCGGCGACGTGCGCGGCATCGGTGCCATGCTCGCGATCGAGCTGGTGCAGCCGGGCGGCACCGAGCCTCACCCGGCGGCGGTGGCGGCGATCACCGCGTACGCGGCGCAGCACGGCGTGCTGCTGCTGAGCGCGGGCACCCACGGCAACGTGATCCGCTTCCTGCCGAGCCTCGCCATCAGCGACGAGCTGCTGCGCGAGGCGCTGGGCGTGCTCGACGAGGCGCTCGCGACCGTGTAGCTGCCTCGCGGGGACTCGACCGGACTCAGGCGAACCAGAGCGCGAGCTCGCGCGCGGCGGACTCGGGCGAATCCGATCCGTGCACGAGGTTCTGCTGCACTCGCAGTCCCCAGTCGCGGCTGAGGTCGCCGCGGATCGTTCCGGGCGCGGCCGTTGTCGGATCGGTCGTACCCGCCAGCGAACGGAACCCCTCGATCACCCGGTTCCCCGCGATCCGGATCGCGACGACCGGACCGGACTGCATGAACTCGACCAGCGGCTCGTAGAACGGCTTACCCTGGTGCTCCTCGTAGTGCGCAGCGAGCAGCTCGATGTCGGCCTCGACGAGTCGGATGTCGACGAGCTGGTAGCCCTTCGCCTCGATCCGGCGCAGAATCTCGCCGGTCAGGTTGCGGGCGACGCCGTCCGGCTTCACCAGCACCAGGGTTTCTTCGACGGTCATTGGGGCTCCTCATCGGTCGTGGTTACGGGGTTGGCGGATTTCGCGGCATCCAGCTGTCGCCCCTTGACGAAGCAGAACACCCACAGCGCGGCGAAGCCGGCGCCGATCGCGTACATGATGGGCAGCAGGATGCCGAGGCCGATGAGCACAGCCTGCAGCACCCAGCCCAGCCAGACGCCCCACGGCCAGCGCACCAGCCGGGTGGCGAGGATCAGCACCAGGATGAGTGCCGCTCCCCCGCCGAACGCGGCGACGGGCGGCAGCACACGCAGGCCGTAGGCGGTCAGGGCCAGGAAGAACACGACGGTGGCCTCGAGCGCGAGCGCGATGGCGAGCAGGCTCTCGGTGGCGGATCGCCGCGGACGCGCAGCCGCCGTGCTCATCGCCAGCCTTCCGCGGTCGCCAGCGCGATCGCCTCGCCGACGAGCGTGATCGACCCGGTGACGACGACCGCGCGGCGCGGCGATCCCGAGGCCCAGACCCGCGCGTCCTGCACGGCGTGCTCGAACGACTCGTAGGCCGTGGTCGTCTCGGGCGGCGTGAGTTCGGCGAGCTCGTCGGCGGGGATCGCGCGATCCGATGTCGAGCGCGTGACGTGGAACCGGGCCGCGACCGGGGTCAGCTCCTCGACGATGCCGACGACGTCCTTGTCGGAGAGCACTCCGAGCACGACCACGAACTCGTCGAATGTGAAGTAGGTGCCCAGTGCGGCGGCAAGCGCCCGCGCGCCGTGCGGGTTGTGTGCGGCGTCGACGATCACCGTGGGTTCGACGCCCACCACCTGCAGACGCCCCGGGGATGTCACGGTCGCCAGCCCCTCGGCGAGCACGTCGCCGACCAGCGGCTGCGTGCCCGAGCCGAGGAACGACTCGACGGCCGCGATCGCCAGTGCGGCATTGTGCCCTTGGTGCTCGCCGAACAGGGGCAGGAAGAGGTCGGGATACCTCGCCGCGATCCCGCGCACGCTGATCAGCTGCCCGCCGACCGCGACTGCGGAGCTCTCGAGCCCGAACGCCCCACCCTCAACGGCAAGAGTGGACTCGGTCAGCTCGGCGGCTCGTTCGAGTTCGTCGAGAGCATCCCGTTGCTGGGCGGCGGTGACCACGGCAGCCACCGGCTTGATGATGCCCGCCTTGGTGCGCGCGATCGCAGCGACGGTGTCGCCGAGGCGCTGCGTGTGATCCAGGGCGATCGGGGTGAAGACCGCGACCTGCCCGTCGGCGACGTTGGTGGAATCCCACTCGCCGCCCATGCCGACCTCGAGCACCGCGACATCCACCGGTGCATCGGCGAAGCCCGCGAACGCCAGCACGGTGAGGGCCTCGAAGTAGGTGAGCGGCTCCTCGCTGCTGGCGATCAGTTCGGCGTCTGCCATGTCGAGGAACGGGCGGATGTCTGCCCAGTTCTCAGCGAGCGCCCGGTTGCCGATCGGCACCCCGTCGATCATGATCCGCTCGTTCACCCGCTGAAGATGCGGGCTGGTCAGCAACCCCGTGCGCAACCCGTGGGCGCGCAGGATGCTCTCGATGATGCGGCTCGTGGAGGTCTTGCCGTTCGTGCCCGTAATGTGGATGACGGGATAGGCACGCTGCGGGTCGCCGAGCAACTCGGTCACGCGGCGCGTCGCCGCGAGCCGCGGCTGCGGCGTCGCCTCACCGGTGCGAGCCAGCAGTTCCTCGTAGACGCGGTCGGCGTCGTCGCGGTACTCGAGCTGTTCGAGATCGAAGTCGTCGGGCTCAGCCATGCGCCCTCCACAGTTCGATGACGAGCGAGCCTTCGTTTGCGGCCTGCCCTGCATCAAGCGTCGCACGTTGTGCGCCGTCGTGGGATGCGCCGCCTTCGCCGTACGACGACTCGACCGCGAGCGTCTCCGCGGCGATCATCTCGGCGTGGGTTCGCAGCGCCTCCAGGTCGTCTTCCGATGCGCCGCTGACGACGAGCACGATGCGGTCGCTGACGTCGAGCCCGGCCGCCTTCCTGGCGTCCTGGATGACGCGGATCACGTCGCGCGCCAGGCCCTCGGCCTCGAGCTCGGGGGTGGTCACGGTATCCAGCAGCACGAAGCCGCCATCGCCCAGGAACGCGATCGCCGACGCCGGGTCCGCGGCCTCGAGCGCGAGCTCGAACTCCCCGGGTTCGAGGGCGGTGCCGTCCACGATCACGGTGTCCCCGTCGAGCGCCCATCTGCCGGCCTTTGCGGCCTGGATGACGCGCTGCACATCCTTTCCGAGCCTCGGCCCGAGCGCGCGCGCGTTGACCGACAGACGCCGGGTGATGCCGAACGCCTCGAGGCTGCCCTCCTGCAGCTGCTCGAAGGCGACCTCCTTCACGTTGAGCTCGTCGCGCAGCACGTCGGCGAAGGCATCGAGTCCGCTCGACCGGCTCACCACGGTGAGCTTGCCCAGCGGCAGTCGCACCCGCAGGCTGCGCGCCTTGCGCAGCGCGAGTCCGGAGGACGCAACCTGCCGAACGCGATCCATCGCCGCGACCAGTTCGTCGTCCTCGGGGAACAGCTCCTTATCGGGCCAGTCGGTCAGGTGCACGCTGCGCCCGCCGGTGAGCCCGCGCCAGATTTCCTCGGTGATGAGCGGCAGCAGCGGTGCTGCTACCCGGGTGACGGTCTCGAGCACGGTGTAGAGGGTGTCGAAGGCATCCTGATCATTCCCGGCCCAGAAGCGGTCGCGGCTGCGGCGCACGTACCAGTTGGTGAGCACGTCGGCGAAGTCGCGCAGCTTGGCAGCCGCGAGCGGACTGTCGAGCGCCTCGAGGTCGCTGGTGACATCGCAGATCAGCTGCCGGGTCTTGGCGAGCAGGTAGCGGTCGAGCACGTGCTGCGAGTCGGTGCGCCAAGTCTCAGTGGAGTGGTGGTCTCGATACTCCCCTTCGGCGCTACTCGACCCGCCGCGGCTGTTGGCGTAGAGGGCGAAGAAGTAGTACGTGCTCCACAGCGGCAGCAGCAGCTCCCGCACGCCGCTGCGGATGCCCTCCTCGCTGACGATGAGGTTGCCGCCGCGGATCACCGAGGACGACATCTCGAACCAGCGGATTGCGTCCGCGCCGTCCCGGTCGAAGGTGTCGAAGACATCCGGGTAATTGCGCAGGCTCTTGGATGCCTTCTGGCCGTCGGATCCCAGCACGATGCCGTGACTGATGACATTGCTGAAGGCTGGACGGTCGAACAGCGCCGTCGACAGCACGTGCATCACGTAGAACCAGCCGCGGGTCTGGCCGATGTACTCCACGATGAAGTCGGCCGGGTTGTGGTGCTCGAACCACTCCTGGTTCTCGAACGGGTAGTGCACCTGGGCGAACGGCATCGATCCGGAGTCGAACCAGACATCCAGCACGTCCTCGATGCGGCGCATGGTCGAACGCCCGGTCGGATCGTCGGGGTTCGGGCGGGTGAGCTCGTCGATGGAGGGGCGGTGCAGGTCGGCCGGACGCACGCCGAAGTCGGCTTCGAGCTCGTCGAGCGAGCCGTAGACATCGATGCGCGGGTAGTTCGGGTCGTCGCTCTTCCAGACCGGGATCGGGCTGCCCCAGAACCGGTTGCGGCTGATCGACCAGTCGCGGGCATTGCCGACCCACTTGCCGAACTGCCCGTCCTTGACGTTCTCCGGCACCCAGTTGATCGCCTCGTTGAGCTCGCCCATCCGGTCGCGGATCTCAGGCACCCGCACGAACCAACTCGACACCGCCTTGTAGATCAGCGGGTTACGGCAGCGCCAGCAGTGCGGGTAGCTGTGCTCGTAGCTGCGCACCTGCAGCAGCCGGCCGTCGGCGCGCAGGCGGGCGGTGAGCGGCTTGTTGGCGTCGAAGACCTGCAGGCCCGCGACATCCTCGATCTGGGCAAGGAAGCGCCCGCCGTCGTCGACCGACAGGATGACCGGGATGCCTGCGGCCGAGCACACGGCCTGGTCGTCTTCACCGTAGGCGGGCGCCTGGTGCACGATGCCGGTGCCCTCGCCGGTGGCGACGTAGTCGGCGACCAGGATCTGCCAGGCGTTGGCTGTGCCCCACTGCTCGGTGTCGGCGTAGTAGTCCCAGATGCGGTCGTAGCGCACGCCGGCGAGCTCGCTGCCCTTCAGCGTGCGGGTGACCGCTTCGCGTGCCTCGGCTGGTGTGGCGTAGCCGAGGTCTCTCGCGTACGCGCCGATCGTGTCCGTCGCCAGCAGGTAGTCGGCGACGCCCTGTTCGGCGCCGTCCCCGGCGCCGAGCGGCCCGCTCGGAACGATCGCGTACTCGACCTCGGGGCCGACGGCCAGCGCCATGTTGGTCGGCAGGGTCCATGGGGTCGTGGTCCAGGCCAGGGCTCGCACCCCGGTCAGTCCGAGCGCCTCGGCCCGCTCGCCGACCAGAGGGAACGTGACCGTCACCGACTGGTCCTGCCGCATCTTGTAGACGTCGTCGTCCATGCGCAACTCGTGGTTCGACAGCGGCGTCTCGTCATGCCAGCAGTACGGCAGCACGCGGAACCCCTCGTAGGCCAGGCCCTGCTCGTAGAGGCGCTTGAACGCCCAGATCACGCTCTCCATGAAGGTGACGTCGAGCGTCTTGTAGTCGTTGTCGAAGTCCACCCAGCGCGCCTGCCGGGTGACGTAGCGCTGCCACTGCCCGGTGTAGCGCAGCACGCTCTCCTTCGCCGCGGCGTTGAACGCGGCGATGCCCATCTCCTCGATCTGCCGCTTCTCGTTGATGCCGAGCTGCTTCATGGCCTCGAGTTCGGCGGGCAGCCCGTGCGTGTCCCAGCCGAAGCGGCGGTGCACCTGCTTGCCGCGCATCGTCTGGAACCGCGGGAACAGGTCCTTGGCGAACCCGGTCAGCAAGTGCCCGAAGTGCGGCAGCCCGTTCGCGAACGGCGGGCCGTCGTAGAACACCCATTCCTCTGCGCCCTCGCGCTGCTCGATCGACGCCCGGAAGGTGTCGTCGGCGGCCCAGTACGCGAGCACGCGCTCCTCGATCTCGGGAAATCGCGGCGACGGCTGCACTGGCTGGTCGGGCGTGTGGCGGGGGTACATCGGGCGGGCTCCTCGTGATCTCGTCCTGGTGAACTCGTCACGAGGACGACCGCCGTGCTCTCCACAGCGTGCCGCGGTACCACCCCGCTTGCGCCGCGCTGGTCTCGATACGCCGCCTGCGGCGGCTACTCGACCGGCGAGTCGCCTCTCTCTTCGCTGTGACGGGCTCGCCCCGCTCGGTTCTACCGCCGGCGAACCGGGTTCTTCCGAGAGCTCCCCGGTGATAGCCGGATCGACGCTGGTGAGTCCAGTCTAGCGGCGTAGGCTGGACCACTTGTGACTATCGATAGTGGCAAAGCGCCAACCACTCCAGCACCAACCGTCCCGACCTCCGACCGCACCGCGGCGCGGAAATCAGTCTGGGCCGCACTCGTCGGCTCCTCCCTGGAGTCGTTCGACTTCTACGTGTTCGCCTACTTCAGCGCGTTCTTCGCACCGACGCTGTTCTTCCCTGAGCTCGACCCCGCAGCCGCGCTGCTGGGCTCGTTCTCCTTCGTCGCGGTCGCCTTCATCGTGCGGCCGCTCGGCGCACTGATCTTCGGCAACCTCGGCGACCGAATCGGCCGCAAGCGCACCCTGCTGATCACGATCGCCCTGATGGGCGTCGCGACCGGCGCGATCGGGCTGCTGCCCGACTTCGCCACGATCGGCATCGCAGCACCCCTGCTGCTGCTGGCACTGCGGATCGTGCAGGGTCTGTCGCTGGGCGGTGAGTGGGGCGGAGGCATCCTGGTCGCCGTCGAGCACGCCGAGCCGAAGCGACGCGGTCTCTATGCGGCACTGCCGCAGCTCGGCTCCCCCATCGGCACCACCCTCACCGCCGCACTCCTGCTGCTGCTGAGCGCGATCATCCCCGCCGCCGACATGGCCGCGTGGGGCTGGCGCATCCCGTTCCTGCTGGCGTTCCCGCTGCTGCTGGTCTCGATCTACCTGCGGCTGGCGATCGACGAGACGCCGGTGTTCCGCACGCTGGTCGCCAACGACCGGCGGGAGCGGGTGCCGGTGTGGGCCGCGTTCCGCAAGTACCCGGTCGCGATCGTCGTCGCCATCGGCGCGGCACTGCTCGGGATCGGGTCGTACTCGCTCATGAACACGTACACGCTCGGGTACGGCGTGACGGTGCTCGGCTTCGACTACCAGACGCTCAGCACGGCGACCCTGATCGGCAGCCTGCTGCAGCTGGTCACCATCCCGCTGTTCGGCGGCTGGGCGAACAGGATCGGGTCGGCACGCGTCGTGCTGATCGGAGCCATAGGCACCCTGCTCATCGCGTTCCCGATGTACTACCTGCTGCAGTTCGCCACGTTCCCGATCTTGGTCGGCACGATGATCATCGGCGGAATCCTGCCGACGCTGGCGTGGGCGGGACTCGGCGGGCTCATGTCCGACATCTTCGGTGGACCGGTGCGCTACAGCGCCCTCTCGATCGCCTACGCGGTCGCGGCCGCGCTTTCGGGCGCCATCCCCGTCATCACGCAGCAGCTGTCGATAGCGACGGATGCCGCGTGGTGGCATCCCGGCGTCGTGCTGGCCGCGATCTCGGCGATCACCCTCGTGTCGGCCCTGGTGGCCGCGCGCTGGGCGCGACCCGTCGACCTGCCCGGGCAGCCGCTGTCGGAGGATCGCGTGCTCGCGACGGTCTAAGCCGTTTCCGCTACAGAAATGTGCGTGAGCGCCATGGTGTCACTGGCGCTCACGCACATTTCTGTAGCTCAACCATGGGGGGGGGTTACGACGAGTCGCGGCCGGCGAGGGCGGCCAGCAGGGCGGCACCCTCGCCGGCCTGCGGCACGGTGACCACGAACGTGCTGCCGTCGCGGCGGCGCACCTCGATGGCGCTGCCGCGACGCGCGACCACTCCCCACCGCCGGTGGCCGCCCCACCGGATGCCCCAGCCGCCGAAGTCACGCACCGGATCGACCTGGATGCTTGCGGCCGACGCCACGTCGGCCAGCGGCACCCGGTAGTCGGGCACCCCCACCACCGATCGCACGCGGAGCCCGGATGCTCCGACGGTCACACGCCAGCTCAGTGTGCCCGCTGCCATCACGACGATCAACACCATCAGCGCTGTGAACCCGATCGCCAGCGCAACCGGAGCGACGAACCACACCAGCGTCACCAGGCCGGCCACGAGAGTGCCCGCGACCGCGACGACGACGACGATCGTGCGCTGCGGGCGCACGCGCTGCACCCACACCGCCTGCTCGGTCGCCGCCAGCGGCATCGGCTTCGTCGGGGCGGCGGCCGCGACATCCTCAGCCCTCGGCAGCAGGAACCAGCCGCCGACGGCGAGCGCGATCCCGGAGCCGAAGGCCGCCAGCAGCACGCCGGTGACCTCGGGCGCCTCCGTCCAGGTAGCCACACCTCGCTGGGCCACCGTGCTGCTCGCGATGGTCGCCGTGATCACGGCGGCCAGAAACGGCGAGGCCGCCACCAGTATCCGCTGATTCGGGCTCGCGAACCGTTCTCCGGAGGGTCGGCAGACCAGCAGGACGAACACGGCGAAGGCGGTGGGCACGACGGCGACGGTCACGAGTGGAACCCACACGGGGCCCGAACCGTCGGGGGCTCCCGAGAGGCCCCAGTGCACAGCGATCGGGTCGGGCAACTCGGGCAGCGCCACCAGGATCGCGACGATGCCCGCAGCGGCGATGAGCAGCGGAACGACGACGCCGACCAGCAGCGTGCGCGTGAGAGCGGTCATGTGTATGCCTCCCTGATCAGGGCGCCGAGGGCACCTGGGCCGATGTCGAGCCTGCGTGCCTCGGCGACGACGCGGGCGATGTCGTGGGCGAGCTGCGCGTAGTCCTGGGCACGATCGGTGACGATCGCGCCACGACCGCGACGCAGCTCGAGAAAACCCTCGTCGCGCAGCAGCTGGTACGCGTGCAGCACGGTGTGCACGTTGATGTCGAGCAACTCTCCCAGGTCGCGGGCTGCTGGGAGCCGCTCCCCCGGTTGTGTGCCACCAGCGACGATCTGCGCGCGGATGCTCGCCGCGAGTTGCTCGAAGAGCGGGACCGTGGACGCGGGATCGACGGTGAAGAGCATGACCCAATCCTATTGTTCTAGTTCCACTAGCGCAACTACAGGTTGTCTCCTCAGCCCGCAGCCCATAGGCTGACGCCCGCGGCAGCACACGGGAGGACAGCATGAGCGACGACACCCCCACCCAACGCTTCGACGCTGCCGGGGAACCGGCGCCGTCTGAGGAGGTCCTCGAGGAGCGGAAGTCCCGCAGACTCATCATCATCCTCGCGTCCATCGGCGGTGCGCTGCTGCTCGGCGTGATCGTCCTGCTCGTGGTGCTGCTGACGCGCGGCGGCGGCGCACCCGGGCCGACGGCGAGCCCGACGACGTCGCCGACGCCGGGTCCTACCCCGTCGGCGTCTCCGTCACCCAGTCCGACCCCCGCGCCACCGCCGACGCCGACCACCGACCCGACCCCTCCGCCCGCGCCGCCGAGCCCGATCCAGAGCTTCGACGTCGACTCCACGACCGTCGACTGCAGCGGCGGCGGGCCGGTCCCGATGCAGTTCTCCTGGGTCGCCACCGGGGAGACCCTGTACTTCGGCGTCGGCACCGACAACGCCAAGAACGCGCCGTACGGCACATACCCGCTGATCTACACCCTGGATATCGACTACCAGTGCGGTCAGCCCGGCGGGCAGCAGCGCTACACGATCACCGTCGAGCAGCCCAACGGCGACGTGACCTCTGACACCATCACCGTGTCAGAAGAGTAGGGCTGAGCGCATACTCGAAGAGTCGCCGAGCCGGAGCGTGGGCGCCTGACGATCGTGGTGCCGGCGGCAGCTACGGCGGACTCGTCGCCTACGACGAGGGCGGGTTCGCCACCATGACGTTGTCGGACAGCGTCGCCGAACTGTGGGACGTCAACCCGGCGGTCGCCTCGGTGGTCGCGCACGAGGTCGAGCACGATCGAGGCGTCGACAGCGCGCCGCTGAGCCGGCGGTACGCTGGACTCGCAACCTCACACTCAGGCACCAGCGCCCCTCACACGGTGCCGCACATATCGAAGCGGAGCACGTGATGACGTCGACCATTCCCGAGCGACCGGCCCTCGAGGGCCTGGAATCGAAGTGGAGCGACACCTGGGAGACCGAAGGCACCTACCGCTTCGATCGGGCGGCCGCGACGAAGGACTCCGTCTTCTCCGTCGACACCCCGCCGCCGACGGCATCCGGCAGCCTGCACATCGGGCACGTGTTCAGCTACACGCACATGGACCTCATCGCCCGCTACCAGCGGATGCGCGGCAAGCACCTGTTCTACCCGATGGGCTGGGACGACAACGGCCTGCCCACCGAGCGGCGCGTGCAGAACTACTACGGCGTACGGTGCGATCCGACGCTGCCGTACGATCCTGGGTTCGTGCCGCCCTTCGAAGGCGACGCCACCGGGCAGCAGCCGATCTCGCGACGCAACTTCGTCGAGCTCTGCGAGAAGCTCACCGCCGAGGACGAGGTGCAGTTCGAAGAATTGTGGCGCCAACTGGGCTTGAGCGTGGATTGGTCGCTGACGTACCGCACCATCGGCCGGGAGTCGCAGCTCGCCGCGCAGCGCGCGTTCCTGCGCAACCTCGCACGCGGCGAGGCGTACCAGTCCGATGCGCCGACGCTGTGGGATGTCACGTTCCGCACGGCCGTCGCGCAGGCCGAACTGGAGGACCGGGATCAGGCCGCTGCCTACCATCGTCTTGCGTTCCACGGCGCTGACGGGGACATCCATGTCGAGACCACGCGACCGGAGTTGCTGCCCGCCTGTGTCGCGATCGTCGCCCACCCCGATGACGAGCGCTACCAGCACCTGTTCGGGACCACCGCCCGCACCCCCCTCTTCGGCGTCGAGGTGCCGGTCGTCGCCCATCACCTCGCCCAGCAGGACAAGGGATCGGGTATCGCCATGATCTGCACCTTCGGCGACATGACCGACGTGGTGTGGTGGCGCGAACTCGACCTGCCCACCCGCACCATCATCGGCGCTGACGGTCGCGTGCTGCCCGAGCCGCCGGCGGCGCTTGAATCGGAGGCCGCGAGGGAGCATTACGCCGAGCTGGCCGGCAAGACCGTGTTCAGCGCCAAGGCGCGGGTCGTCGAGCTGCTGCGCGAATCCGGTGAGCTGATCGGCGACCCGAAGCCGATCCAGCACGCGGTTAAGTTCTTCGAGAAGGGCGACCGGCCGCTGGAGATCATCTCGACGCGGCAGTGGTACGTCAGCAACGGCGCGCGTGACGAAGCCCTGCGCGCGCGCCTCATCGAGGCGGGCAGACGCATCCGGTTCACCCCCGACCATATGCGGGTGCGCTACGAGAACTGGGTCGGCGGGCTCACCGGCGACTGGCTGATCTCGCGGCAGCGGTTCTTCGGCGTGCCGATCCCGGTCTGGTACGAGCTCGACGGCGAGGGCAACCGCGGCGCGGTGATCGTGCCCGACGAGGCATCCCTGCCTATCGACCCGTCGACGGACCTGCCACCGGGCTACCGCGAGGCCGATCGCGGCATCCGTTTCGCAGGCGAGCTGGACATCATGGATACCTGGGCCACCTCGAGCCTGACCCCGCAGATCGCGGGCGGCTGGGTCACCGACCCGGAGCTGTTCGACCTCGTGTTCCCGTACCACTTGCGCAGCCAAGGGCAGGACATCATCCGCACCTGGCTGTTCTCCACGGTGCTGCGCGCCGAGCTCGAGGAGGGCGAGGTGCCGTGGCGCAACGCCGGCATCTCCGGGTTCATCGTCGACCCCGACCGCAAGAAGATGTCCAAGTCGAAGGGCAACGTGGTCACCCCGAAGGGGATGCTCGACGAGCACGGCTCCGACGCGGTGCGGTACTGGGCCGCATCCTCCCGGCTAGGCACCGACGCCGCATTCGACCCGCAGAACCCGAAGCAGATCAAGATCGGCCGGCGGCTGGCGATCAAGGTGCTGAACGCCGCGAGATTCGTCTACGCCCTTCCGGATGCCTCGGGCGGCGCTATCACGAACCCGCTCGACCTCGACATGCTCGCCACCCTCGATCAGGTCATCGTCGCCGCCACCGAGGCGTTCGAGCAGTTCGACCACGCGCGCGCGCTGGAGGCGACCGAGCAGTTCTTCTGGACCTTCTGCGACGACTACCTCGAGCTCGTCAAAGAGCGGGCATACGGCACCGGGGAGGGCCAGACATCCGCCGTCCTCGCCCTTCGCGAGGCGGTCGACGTGATGCTGCGGCTGCTCGCGCCGTTCATCCCGTTCGCGACCGAAGAGGTGTGGAGCTGGACGCACGACGGCTCGGTGCACACCGCCGCCTGGCCGGTCCCCGGCGAGCACGGTGCGCCGACCGGGCTGCTCGGGCTGCTCGGGGAGGCGCTGATCGGCATCCGCGGAGCGAAGACCGAGGCCAAGGTGTCGCAGAAGACCGAGGTCGCGTCCGCGGTGCTGACCGGCCCGGCGGCGCTCGCCGACGGACTCGGCGACCTGCGATCCGTCGGCAAGATCGCATCGCTCGAATTCGTCGAGGGTGACACGACCTCGTTCTCGAACGTGGTGCTGGTGGAGGCCGCCGGGTGATCCGCGCGATCGAAATGCGAGACGAGGATGCCTGGCGCCGACTGTTCCGCGCCTACGGACGGTTCTACGAGACCGAGCTCACCGACGCCGTGCTCGAGAAGGTCTGGGCGCTCCTGCTCCAGCGGGACAGCGGAATCGACGGGCTCGTCAGCGAGCTCGACGGCACCGTCGTCGGATTCGCCCACTATCGCTGTCACCCCGCCACGTTCACCGGCGGGTACGACTGGTACCTCGACGACCTCTTCGTGAGCCTCGAGGCTCGTGGAGCGGGTCATGCGACCGCGCTCATCGAACACCTCGCAGCGCTCGCGGGGTCAGGCGGCACCCTTCGCTGGGTCACCGCGGCAGACAACGCCCAAGCGCAGCGCGTCTACGACCGGATCGCGACACGCACCACCTGGGTCACCTACGAGAAGCAACTCTGATGCAGCTGGGCACGAGATGGAACCTCGGAGAGGAACCGCCGGCTCGGCTGTCCGCCGACGTCGTCGCCGCGGCCCGCTCGGTCGAGGCGCAGGTCGGTCCGCGCGAGGGCTGGCGCTGGACGCTCACCTGGCTCGAAGGGCGCCCGGTGGTCGAACTCGACGACGGCACCGTCATCCGCGTCGACCACGACGGCGTCGTGACCGTCCAGCACCCGCGCGCGGACTGAAAACGCAGGAGTTTCTGCTCGAAACGATGCCGTTCATCGCGAGAACGACGCTGACGCGCAAGTTCTCCTGCGTTTTCGGCATCGCGACGGCGGCGCTTCGGCATCGCGACCGCGGCGCTTCGGCATCGCGACCGCGGCGCGAGCCGCCCGTAGGGTGGACGGGTGAGCACACCCTTCGATGCACCCTCCTCCCTCCCCTACGGCATGCCGCCGTTCGCCGAGATCACGGACGAGCACTACGCGCCAGCGTTCGAGCAGGGCATGGCGCAGCAACTCGCCGAGATCGCCACGATCACCCGCAGGCGTGACATGCCCACGTTCGAGAACACCATGGTCGCGCTCGAGCGCTCAGGGCGTCTGCTCGAGCGCGTCGCGAACGTGTTCTTCAACAAGGTGGCGGCCGACGGCAACGAGGCGACGGCGGCGCTCGAGGAGGAGATCGCGCCCAAGCTCGCCGCCCACGCTGACGCGATCGAGCTCGACTCGCAGCTGTACTGGCGCATCAAGACTCTGCACGACCAGCCGAACGAAGAGCTCGACGCCGAGTCCAGATACCTGATCGAGCGCACCTTCATGGAGTTCACGATCGCCGGCGCCGCCCTGGACGACGAGCAGAAGGAGCAGCTGAAGGAGCTCAACCAGCGACTGTCGACGCTCACCACGCGGTTCGAGAAGAACCTGCTCGCCGACACCAACGACCTGGCGGTGCATCTGACGGATGCCTCTGACCTCGACGGCCTCGAACCGGGCCAGCTCTCGGCCGCAGCACAGGCCGCGCAGGAGCGTGGACTCGACGGCTACCTCGTCACGCTGGTGCTGCCGACGGGCCACCCGTGGCTGGCTTCGCTGACGAAGCCGGAAATCCGAGAGCGCATCATGGCGGCATCCCGCGCACGCGGTAACCGGGGCAACGAGTGGGACAACTCCGAAGTGGTGCTCCAGATTGCGCAGCTCCGCGCCGAGCGCGCGCGGCTGCTCGGGTTTCAGTCGCACGCGCACTGGGTGATCGCCGGGCAGACGGCCAGGACTCCGGAAGCGGTGGCCGAGCTGCTCGGACGGCTCGCGGCACCTGCGGCGCGCAACGCGAAGCAGGAGCAGAGCGATCTCGAGGGTGTCGCGGGGACTGCGGTCGAGGCATCCGACTGGGCGTTCTTCACCGAGAAGGTGCGCCAGGCGAAGTACGACGTGGACGAGAACGCGATGCGGCCCTACTTCGAGGCCGAGCGGGTGCTGCGCGACGGCGTGTTCTTCGCCGCGACGAGACTGTACGGGATCACGTTCACCGAGCGCGGCGACATCCCCGCCTATCACCCCGACGTGCGGGTGTTCGAGGTGCTCGAGGACGACGGCTCCCCCGTCGGCCTGTACACGCTCGACCTCTACACCCGCGACAGCAAACGCGGTGGCGCGTGGATGAACTCGCTCATCTCGCAGTCCGGCCTGCTCGGCACGCCCGTCGTCGTGACGAACAACCTGAACGTGCCCAAGCCCGCGCCGGGCGAGCCGACCCTGCTGACGTACGACGAGGTCAACACGCTGTTCCACGAGTTCGGGCACGCGCTGCACGGGCTGTTCGCGCGCGTGACGTACCCGAAATTCGCCGGCACGAACACCTACCGCGACTTCGTCGAGTTCCCCAGCCAGGTCAACGAGATGTGGATGCTGTGGTCCGAGGTGCTGAAGAACTACGCGGTGCATCACCAGACCGGTGAGCCCATGCCGACGCAGTTCGTCGAGCGGATTCAGGCGAGCTCGGCGTTCAACGAGGGGTTCCAGACATCCGAGTACCTGGCGGCGGCCCTGCTGGACCAGGCCTGGCACACGATCGGTGCTGATGACCAGGTGACAGATGTCGCGGCCTTCGAAGCCGCAGCCCTCGAGTCCGCCGGCCTCGACAACCCCGCGGTGCCCACCCGGTACTCCAGCACCTACTTTCAGCACGTGTTCTCGAACTCGGCCTACGACGCCGGGTACTACTCCTACATCTGGAGCGAGGTATTGGATGCCGACACGGTCGACTGGTTCAAGGAGAACGGCGGGCTGACGCGTAGCAACGGCGACCGGTTCAGGCAGCGACTGCTCGGCGTCGGCGGATCGAAGGACCCGTTGGAGGCGTACCGGGACTTCCGTGGGCGCGACGCCGACATCCAGCCGCTGCTGGATCGGCGGGGGTTGAACTAGCACGGCCCTCGCGGCGCGCGCGCCGGTCGCGCTACAGAAAACTGCTTCCGCGCCTGCTGCAAGCTGCCGCGCAAACATGTTTCTGTAGCGCAAGCGAGAGGCCGCCGCCCGGTACCGTGGCAGCGTGCAACTGACTCCGCAGCAGCAGGCCACCCTCACCACGGGCGCCGGCTTTTGGATGACGGCCGCGATCCCCGAGGCCAGCATCGAACCGATCCGCTTCTCCGACGGGCCGCACGGGCTGCGCAAGCAGTCGGGACAGGGAGACAACCTCGGGATCGGACGCAGCGATCCGGCGACCTGCTTCCCGCCCGCGGCCGGTATCGCATCGAGCTGGAACCCCGACCTGCTGCAGCGCGTCGGCGAGGCGATCGCCGCAGAGGCGCGCGCCGCGGGCATCGCCGTGGTGCTAGGCCCCGGCGTGAACATCAAGCGGTCGCCGCTGTGCGGACGCAACTTCGAGTACTTCTCCGAGGATCCGCTACTCTCCGGCGAACTCGGGGCGGCATGGGTGCGCGGCCTGCAGTCCCGCGGCGTCGGTGCCTCGCTGAAGCATTTCGTGGCCAACAACCAGGAGACGAACCGGATGACGGTGAGCGCCGAGGTGGACGAGCGCACCCTGCGCGAACTCTACTTTCCGGCCTTCGAGCGGATCGTGGCCCGCGAGCAGCCCTGGACGGTGATGTGCTCGTACAACGGCCTCAACGGCGTGCCGGTCGCCGAGAGCCGGTGGTTGCTCACGGACGTGCTCCGCGCGCAGTGGGGCTTCGAGGGCGCGGTGATCTCGGACTGGGGTGCCGTGCAGCACCGCGGACGTTCGCTGACGGCCGGGCTCGACCTCGAGATGCCCGGGCCGCAGGCATCCAGTGTTCGCGAAGCGCTCGAAGCGGATGCCGCGGCGCTCGCCGTCAGCGCCGACCGCGTCGCGGCCCTTGCAGCCCTCGCGGCACGAGCCGCGCCGAGAACCGACGGCTTCGACGCCGGCGCTCATCACGCACTCGCCCGCGAGGCCGCGACAGAGTCGATCGTGCTGCTGCGCAACGAAGGCGGCATCCTGCCGCTGAAGCCGGGCAGCTCCGTGGCCGTGATCGGGCGATTCGCGGCAAAGCCTCGCATCCAGGGTGTCGGCAGTTCGCAGGTGCACCCGATCCGCGTCGACTCGCCGCTCGACGCGATCTCAGCGATGGCCGACGCGCGCTACGTCAGCGGCACCGACGTGACTGAGGCCGTTTCGGCCGCCGCAGAGGCCGAGACCGTGCTGCTGTTCGTGGGCCTGCCCGAGGGCGACGAGTCAGAGGGCTACGACCGCACCCACCTCGACCTGCCGCCGGCTCAAGTCGAGCTCATCCTTGCGGTCTCCGCCGCGAACCCGCGCACGGTCGTGCTGCTCACCAACGGCGGCGTCGTGTCGCTCGAGCCGTGGCACGACGCGGTGCCCGCCATCCTCGAGACGTGGCTGCTCGGTCAGGCGGGCGGTGCCGCGATCGCCGACGTGCTGTTCGGCGCGACCGAGCCCTCCGGTCGGCTCGCCGAGAGCATCCCGCTGCGGCTGCAGGACACCCCGTCGTACCTCAATTTCCCGGGCGACGCCGACACCGTGCTCTACGGCGAGCGCATCTTCGTCGGCTACCGGCACTACGAATCGGCGGATGTCGCGGTTCGCTACCCGTTCGGCTTCGGCCTGACCTACACGTCGTTCGAGTACTCGAACCTGAGGGTGCGCGGCACCACCGTGCAGCTGACGCTCACCAACACCGGCTCGCGCTCCGGCACCGAGGTCGCGCAGTGCTATGTGGGGGCTCCCGGCGGCCTCGGGGTGGCACCGCGTCGCGAGCTGCGCGGCTTCGCCCGGGTCACCCTCGGGCCCGGGCAGCACCGCCGCGTCTCCATCACCCTCGACGAGCGCGCGTATTCGCGCTGGCAGCCGGGTCGCGGCTGGCACGAGGTCGCCGGGGACCACGACGTGTGGGTGGGCAGTTCCGCTCGGGACGTGCACCTGCACGAGGTAGTTCACCGCCGGGGCGCGCAGCCGGAGTCGCTGACCATGACGTCGCCGCTGCGCGACTTTCTGGCGCATCCGGTCACCGGTCCGATGCTCGCCCGGGCCGCTCGTGCTGCCGGCGGCGCCGACCCGTTCGCCATGGTGATGGATGTGCCGCTGGCCCGGCTCGCCCGCTTCCCCGGAGCCGAGGGCATGGTCAGGCTGCGGCGGCTGCTGCCGCTGGCGAACAACCCGGTGATCCGCACCGTCGCGCGGTGGTTCAGTCGGCGGTAGGCCGGCGCCATCCCAACCACAGCATGACGAGTCCGCCGACGAGCAGCCCCCAGAAGGCCGATCCGATCCCGAGCACCACGACCCCAGACGCGACGACCAGGAACGTGGCGATCGCCGCCACCCGGTGCCGCGGGTCCTCGAGCGCGTTGACGACGCTGGTGATGAGCGCGCCGAGCACCGCGAGCCCCGCGACCGCCGTGATGAGGATGGATGGCGCGGCCGCGACCAGCGCGGCGGCGAGACCCGCGCCCAGCCCGAGGGGCACGTAAAGCAGCCCATTGGCCAGCGTCGCGATCCAGCGCCGCCGAGGGTCGGGATGCGACTCCGGCCCGGCCATGATCGCGGCGGTGATCGCGCCGAGGTTGATGGCGTGGCCGCCGAACAGCGCCGCGCCGACCGAGCCGACGCCCTGACCGACGAAGGCGAAGCGCGGCGGCGCCTGGTATCCGGCGTTGGCCATCACGGTGAATCCGGGCACGTTCTGCCCGGCCATCGTGACGATGAACAGCGGGATGCCGATGCTCAGCACGACCATCGGGTCGAACGTGGGCGCGACGAACGTCAGTTGCGGCACCACCTGGGCTCGCCCGATCCAGTCGGTGCCTGCCGCCAGCAGGATCGCGCCGACCGCCACCGCCATCGCCGCCGGCACCGCCCAGCGCGGTGCGAGCCGGTACAGCACAAGCCACACCAGCACGACCGGCGCCGCGAACAGCGGCAGCGTCGCGACCGCTTCGACCGGCGCGAGGCAGATCGGCAGCAGCACCCCGGCGAGCATGGCGCTGGCCAGCGGCTTCGGGATGCTCGTGATCGCCCTCCCGAGCGCCGGCCACAGCCCGCACAGCAGCATCAGGGCGGCCGAAACCAAGAACGCGCCCACGGCATCCGAGAGGTCGATGCCCCGCGACGCGGCCGCAAGCAGCACTGCGGCACCGGGTGTCGACCACGCGAAGGCGAGCGGGATGCGCAGCCACAGTGCGGCCACCACGTTGACGATCGCCGTCGCGAGACACAGTGCGAGCAGCCCGGACGCGGCCTGCGCCTCGCTCGCGCCCACCGCCTGCAGGCCCGCGATCACCAGGGCGAACGAGCTCGCGAACCCCGAGATGGCAGCGACGAAGCCTGCCGAGACCGGCTGAAGAATGGATGTCGCGGCGATCCGTTCAGCCTAGGGGCACACAGCCCGACCTCACGTTTCCGTGACCAGTCGAATACCTGCGGCGATCCTCGCGAGCAGATAGCCGGGTACTCGTCCCACTGGATACGCCTCGATGTACTCGCGGCCGACCGGACCGATCTGCGACACCACCGCAACCGAGTCCTTCACCAATCCCGAAGCGTCGACCGGCACGAGCACGTTCCCCGGGAACGCTTCGAGGGCCACGTTTGAGGTCAAGGCGCGAACACGTGCTTCAACTCCGGCCACGACTCCGCCCGCACGTACACCGGTAACTCGTCGATAGGGACCGGCCGCTCGATCAGTCCCGGCTGTGCGGGGTCGCCGGTGAAGGCATCCACCCAGTCTCCGGCAGGCAGGTACACGGTCCAGGTGGCGACGTCCGGCGCGAGCACCGGCGCGACGAGCAGATCGGCGCCGAGCATCCACTGCAGCGGATGCTCCCACACCGCGCCATCGTGAGGGTGATCGAAGTACAGCGGCCGCATCAGCGGCGCACCGTTCTCGATGGCAACCCGCGCCTCGCGAGCCAGGTACGGCACGAGCCGCTCGCGCAGGTGCGCGAACCGACGGAACACCGGCACCACCCGATCGTCGCCGGTGCGTTCGGCGATGTTCCACGGCGTGCGGTCGCGCGACGGAGTGCGGTGATGGTTGAACTCGGAGTGGTACTGCATGATCGGCACGAACGCCGCCGCGGCGGCCGAGCGCAGGTAGAGCTCGCTGGCGGGAACGTCGCCGGAGAAGCCCGCGAGGTCCCAGCCCCAGTAGAGGATGCCGCAGGATGCCGCAGACAGCCCCGCGAACATCGACCAGCGGAACGCCTCCCAGGTCGAGTTCTCGTCGCCCGCCCAGAACGCCCCGTGCGCCTGGCTGCCGGTGAAGCCGGCCCGGCTGAACGTCACGGGAGCCTTGCCCGCCGCACGGAGCAAGTCGCCGTACGCCCTGGCGTAGGCGACCGGGTAGCGGGCGTTGCTCTCCTGCCCCGTCGACCCGTCGAGGTAGCGCAGGTCACGACCCCAGGCGTGCTCGCCGCCGTCGGTCTTGAACCCGTCGATCCCGACCTCGTCGACCAGGTAGCGGCGGCGATCGGTCCACCACGTCGCTGCACGATCGTTGGTGAGGTCGGGCATGAGCGCGAGCGGAAACCACCAGCCGCGGTTTCGGTACGGGCGCAATGCGCCGTCCGGGGCGGTCTCCCCCACCAGCACGTTCTCACGGATCGCGGCATCGGCGTCGATCCGCGCCTGGCCGGTCGGATGCGGACGCAGCTTCATCAGCGGGATCTGCCAGAGCAGCAGCCGGATGTCACGGTCGTGCAGTTCGTCGACCATCGCCTTCGGATCGGGCCACGGTCCATCGGCCGGGAACGTGAAGTCCGAGAGCACGTGCGGTGCCTCGCTCGGCTCACACTGCGCGCCACGCCAGGCGGTGAACGTGCTCTCGTCGCTCCACGCCTCGATCACGATGGCGCCGACCGGGATGTCGTTGGCACGGTGCGCGTCGGCCTGACGCATCACCTCGGCTTGGGTGTTCCACTCGTTGCCGCTGGCCCAGAGGCGGAACACCCAATCGGGCAGCACCTCAGGGTGGCCGACCTCGTCGAGGAACGCCCGCAGCACCTGGGACGGGGCGCCGCGGTACAGCGCGAGATCGACGGCGCCATCAGCGGCGGTTTCCACCTCGACCCACAGGCGGTCTGGCTCCGAGCACCCGACGTCGAACCAGACCCTTCGGGACGTGCGAACGTGAAAGCCCCAGCCGCGCCCCCCGACGACATGTGCGAACGGCATCGGCAGGTACGTCTTGCGCTGCGCACCCTGGTTCTTGTACTGCTCGAAGACCACCGAATCGAGTTCGGCACCGCGGTGGTCGAGCGCGTCGAACCGCTCGCCGAACCCGGTCACGTGCTCCCCCGACTCCAGCGGCAGGGCGAACCGCACGCGATGGATGTCGCGGCCGTCGACCAGCTCGGTGCTGGTGCCCGCTATCGACCCCGCGACATCCGCAGCCGTTCGCCAAACGGACACCCGAGCGGTGAACCACCGGGTGGACTCGTGTCCCGCGACGAACCGGTAGTGCAGCTCGCTGTGCGCGGGAAGCTCGTCGAGCGTGACGCTCCAGCCTCCGGCGGCTCGCGCCAACCGCGCCTGAGCCGAGGCGAGGTGCCCACCGTCGAGCACCTGCCCGCGCGACCGTCGAGCCTCCCGCCTCAACGGCAGCAGCTGCAGCTCACCGTCGTCGATCCGGTACTCCAGCATCACCGCGTCGACGCTCGCGGACGCGCGCACGCCGAGCACCAGCGGCTGCCCCGCGACCGGATCGATCGGCGAACGCTGCTCCGTATCGACCGAATATGGGTGCCCCGAGCCGAACGGCCGGTGCCGGATCACGCCGTCACTCCGAGTCGAACCGCGAGCCGTAGGTACATCGCGTGCGACCACAGCAGCGGCCTCGCGACGGTTCCCCAGCGCTGAATCCACTCCGCCTCACGCTCGGCGGACAAGAGATGCTCGGGCACCTGCTCGGGCATCTCATCGTCGGCGTTGGCAGCTGCGGCGGCCCACCGCAGCTGCGCCATCGCGCGGTCGTGCTCGCCCGCGTCCGCAAGCCCGAGTCCGAGCATGCAGCTCAGCAGGGGCCACTGCCCGCCTCCGTAGAACGTGTCCGCCAGGTAGCGGTGCACCCCGCCACCGACGCTGAGCTGCGACTCGACAGCGGCGAGTGTCGCCGCACCCACGGTCTCCGAGGCCGGATACGCGCGCAGCGGGCTCACCAGCGCGAGCAGGCTGGCATCCACCTCGCCCGATCCGAGCCACTTCGCCAGGCGCCCGTCGACGACGCCACGCTCGGCGATCAGCGATCGGATGCTCCGGCTCGCCTCCCGCGCGGCTGCGGCAAGAGCGGCGTCGAGCACCTCGGCACTCGCCGCCGCTTCGAGGCCCGAGCCGATGCATCCGAGGGTCGACACGTGCACCTGCTCGGCGTGCTCCTCCCACCAGTCGAAGCACGGGCGCCGCCACGAGCTCACGAGGTAGCGCACAGACAGCGCCATGGCGTCGGCCCATCGGGTGAGCGGGAGGTCGTGGCGTCTGCTGTGCTCGACGACCGCCCACAGCCAGGTGCCGTAACCGTCGAGCTGGAAGTCCCACCAGTCGTCGTCACCGGTGGTGCCATCGAGACGGAAGCGGGTCGCGAGCATCTCGGAGTCCGGCACCGGGCGGCCCAGCGCCGCGGCATCCACGATTCTCCTGACTTGCTCACGGCGGTCGAGCAGGATGCCTGCGCACCAGTCGAAGAACCGGCTCGCCGACTCGACCGCTCCAGCAGCCGACGCCCCATCCGCGATGAACGCGCCGTCGCGGAACCAGCAGTAGCCCCGGTACGCGGAGAAGGTGGGACTGGCTGGATATGCGCCACCGGCATCCTGGTGCTTCAGGATGATCGCGAGGCTGCGATCGGCGAGGCGCGCGAGGTGCGCGCTGGTGAGGTGGTCGACCGTGCTCATGCCTGTGCTTCCGTGTGAATGTCGATCGGGGGCGTGACGGGGTCCCGGAGCCAAAGCCCCGGGACCCGCGGTCGAGCTAGCCGGCGATGACCGCGTTGATGCGTTCCTCGGCCGAGTCCAGCGCCTCCTGCACGGTCTTGCGACCCGCCTGCGCCTCGATCAATTCCGCAGTCATGATGTCCTGCATCTCGGTCTGACCCTGCGCGACGACCGGCGGCAGCGCGATCGCGTCGAGGGAGTCGAACACGGCCTGCCGGTTCGCCGGTGTGCCCTTCTCGAGATAGACGGCCAACTGAGCCTCATCGGAGATCGGCGGCAGCTCCCAGCCGGCGTTGAGCCGAATGTCGACCATCGTCTGCGACGAGGTCAGGAACTGCGCCCACTTCGTGGCGGCATCGATGTTCTGTGATGTTGCCGAGACACCGACCGCGTTCGAGAACACCGCGCTGGCCTGTTGCGTGTTGCCGGGCTCCACGGCGATGTCCCAGTTGAAGGGCACATCCGCGACCGCGCCGAAGATCCAGATGCCGGTGTGCATCATGGCCAGCTTGCCCTCCTTGAACAGGTTGGTGTCGAAGTCGGGCGTGCCCTGACCCTGCTCGATGGTCGGCATCACGGTGCCGCTCTTGCCGACCAGCCACTGCGCAGCCTCGACGCCCTCGGGCGTGTTGAACGCCACGGCGGTTCTGTCGTCGTTGAGGAACTGGCCGCCGTTCTGCGCGAGCACCTTGTAGTACTCGTAGAAGCTCACCGGCTGGTGGTCGCCCCAGACACCGGCGGCCTGGTCGGTCAGCGCCTCGGCGGCAGCCTTCTCGTCGGCCCAAGTCCAGCTGGCGTTCGGGTATTCGAGCCCCGCAGCGTCGAACAGGTCGGCGTTGTAGTAGAGCACGACGGTCGAGAATGAACTGGGCAGCGCGTACGACGTGCCGTCGGTCGAGTAAGCATCGACGAGCGACTGCCGGTACGCCGACGTGTCGGAGATCTTGAGCGGTGCGAGCACGCCGTTGGCCTGATACGCGGCGTAGTTCGCATACTCGATGTCGAAGACATCCGACACCTCGCCGGCGGCGAGGTCGGTCTGCAGCGCGGTGCCGTAGTCGCCGTACGGCAGCGTCGTCACCTCGACGGTGATGCCGGGGTTCTCCTGCTCGAAGGCATCCACGATGGCCTGGAGGTTCTCCTCGTTGCCGCCGTTCGAGATGAAGTTCGTATACGTGATCGTCACGTCGCCACCGGCGTCGCCCGGGGCCGAGCACGCGGTGAGGACGAGTGCCGAGGCGGCGAGCACGCCGGCCACGGCGAGAACTGTGCGGTTCATGGTGCGGTATCTCCTTCGATATGTGGTGGTGCTGTGGTCTGCTCGGGTCATTTCAGACCCGAGCTCGCGACGCCCTGGATGACGTATCGCTGGGCGAAGATGTAGAGCGCGAGCATCGGCAGGATGCTCACGACAGAGCCGGCCATGACGATGTCCCACTCGGTGGATGCTCCTATTGCTGTCAAGCGGTCTCCGGTGGGCTGAGCTGAGCGAGGGCAAGGCTTGCGCGTTGTTCGAGTTCGGGGTCAGCGCGGATGCCGATCTCGAGTCGGCGGAGCCGCTGGTAAGGAACGCCGAGGGTCGCGGCGAGGATGCTGATCGGAATGCCGATCTGCTGCCGCTGTGCCCGTAGTTCGTGTCCGGTAGGGTTGTCCGCGGCTGGGTTGAGCAGAGCAGCGTAGATCTCGTTCGCGACGTGTCGTTTGAGACAGCGCATGATGTCCCGGTTGGTGAGTCCCTCGGCTCGGCGCCGTTCGAAGTAGGCCATTGTGCGTGGTTCGCGGTGTCGCATGCGCAGCAGAACGATCCGGTGCAGAGCGGCGTTCGCGTGCCGATTCCCACCGCGAGAGAGCCTATGCCGTGTGCGTTGGCCAGAGGAGGCGGGGATCGGGGCGACACCGGCGAGGGCTGCGAACGTTGCTCGGGTGCGGAGGCGTTCGGGGTTGTCACCAGCGGCGACCAGCAGTGTTGCGGCGGTGACCGGACCGACCCCGCCCAGCGAGAGCAGTGTCGGGTTCACCTGTCTGACCAGCAAGCCCAGCTGCTGCTCGATGATGTCGATCTCCGCCTGCATCGTGAGGTAGCGGGTCGCGAGCCGCTTGAGCGTCTGTCGTGCGACCACGTCCGGGTCACCCGATCCGCCGGTGCCAGGGCGAGTCTTCGCGAGCGTGTTCACCAGCCGTTGCCCGGTGAGAGCTCGGAAGGCGTGTCGCACGAGTTCGGGTGCAGTGATCAGCAATGCATGGATCTGGTTCATCACCTGCGCTCTGGCTTTCGCTGCTGAGCGGCGTTCACCGATGAGGATTCGTAGCGACTCGACAGCACCATCACCACTCTTCGGGATTGCGGTATCGGTGTCGGCCAGAACAGTGACTGCGGCTTGGTGCGCGTCTAACGGGTCGGACTTGCCTCGTCGCCGCCGTGCTTGTCTGTCGTGCCGTGCAACCTCGATGACCGTCATCCCTGCGGTGGCCAGCGCGCGTGAGAGTCCAGCGCCATAGGAACCGGTCCCCTCGACACCGACTCGATCAACGTTGCCATGGCCACGGAGGAACGTGATGATCTCCGCGTAGCCGCGGCCATCGGCACGGAACTCACGATCTGCGACAGGCCTTCCGACGTGATCGAGGATCGCCACGTGGTGCGTGTCCTTGTGCGTATCGACGCCCGCGACCAGCGCCTCCGCCGGCAACGGCGGGTTGGTGAGAGGCAGAGCGACTGTCATGCTTGTCATAGACGGGATTCCCTTCCAACGGTGAATGAACGTCACCGCGGGTCGGGTAGGCGCAGACAGCACAAAGGTGAGACGACTTCCCGGTCAGGCTCCTATCAAGTCATGTTCCCGCCCGGCCCGCAGCGACCCCGGCGTCGACGGACAGATCCACAAAAAGACAACCCTCGCGGGCGTCCGTGTAATTTCGGGTCACGCCGGCACCGGAGCCACATCCATCATCTCTGTGTATTGACCTTGAAGACCTGCCAGCGCGATCGGCAGGGTCTGCAGCTCGGGATCGCGCAGCACGACGAGCGGCCACAGGAAGCTGTTCCAGCTGCCCATGAACGCGAACACCGTCAGTGTCGCCAGCGCCGGCCGGATGTTCGGCAGCACGACGGACCAGAAGATCCGGAAGTGGCCGGCACCGTCCAGCGTCGCCGCCTCATCGAGTTCGCGCGGCACCTGGTTGACGGCCTGCCGGAGCAGGAAGATGCCGAACGCGCTCGCGAACGTCGGCAGCAGCGCGCCGAGGTAGGTGTTCAGCAACCCGAACGCCTTCAGCTGCGCGAACAGCGGCACGATCAGCACTTGCAGCGGGACCATCATCGTCGCGAGGTAGACCGCGAAGACCACGCCGCGACCGCCGAACGGCAGCCGACTGAATGCGTACGCCGCAGTCGAGCTGGTCACGAGCTGCACGACCGTGGTGATGACGGCGAGTATGACGCTGTTGAGGATGACGCGGGCGAACGGGCGTTCATCGAACAGCCGCCCATAGGCATCCAGCGAGGGGTTCTCCGGCCAGAGGGCCGGTCGCATCGTGAGGCCCGCGCCGGGCGTGATCGACGTGATCACGGTCCAGAAGAACGGGAACAGCATCCCCAACGCACCGAGCACGATGACCACGTGCAGGATGATCCACCCCGGCCTCACCGGCGCTCGACGCAACAGCGTGTCAGCCATACGTCACCCACCGCCGCTGCCCGCGCACCTGGATGAGCGTGACCGCGAGTATGACCGCGAACAGCATCCATGACAGCGCGGATGCCTCGCCCGCAGCCCCGTACCGGAACGTGAGGTCGTAGATCTGCTGCACCACGACGGTGCTCGCGCCGTTCGGGCCGCCACCGGTCATGGCGTACACCTGGTCGAAGACCTGGAAACCGTTGATGAGCGAGATCACGATGACGAAGAAAGTCGACGGCGACAGAAGAGGCAGCGTCACGCTCCACAGCCGCCGCCACCACCCGGCGCCGTCGACCTTCGCCGCATCCAGCAACTCGGGTGAGATCGCCTGCAGCCCCGCCAGCAGGATGACCATCACGAAGCCGAGGTCCTTCCACGCCGACGCCAGGATGATCGACGGCATCGCCCAAACCGGGTCGGTCCACCAGCCCGGTCCCTCGATGCCGAGGAACGCGAGCACCGAATTCACGACGCCGTTGCCCGGGTTGAGGAGCCAGCGCCAGACGATGGCGACCACGATCCAGCTCGTGACCACGGGCAGAAAGTAGACGCCGCGCAGCAGCGAGCGACCCTTGAGTGCGGTGTTCAGTGCGAGCGCCAGAGCGAGGCCGCCGAGATACACGAGCGGCAGGTATCCCACGATGTAGGAGACGGTGTTGGCGAATACCTCGCCGGTGCGCGGATCGCCGAAGAGCGAGACGTAGTTGCCGGGTCCGACGAACTGCATCGGGGCGATGAGGTTCCACTCGTTAAGGCTGATCCAGGCTGCGGCGATCATCGGCCCGAGCACGAACAGGGCGAGCGGGATGGCGCTGGGCAGCAGGAAGGCCAGCACCGTCAGTCCATAGCGCACCCGGCTGCGTCGTACCGGGCGGATCAGTCGCGTCGGCGCGGCGCGATCCAGGATGCTCGTCTGAGCGGTCGACACGCTCACGCGTCGTCCCCCTGGGGCGACGATTGCTCGACCAGGCGCTCACGCACCAGCCGGCCCTGATCGCCGGCGAGTCCCTCGGAGTCGAACGGTGTGGCGAGCACGATCGCGGCGGCCCCCTGCGCCCAGCTCTCGTCCTGCCACGTCTCGACGGCGACGCCGATACCGCGCCGGGCGGGAATGAGGGCGCTGCGCAGCGCAGGCTCGAACCCGAACGACCAGTGCTTCCAGGCAGCGGTGCCTTCGCCGAGCACGAGCACGATTTCGGGATCGAGGGTGTGGATGATGCCCGCCAGCGCCCGTCCGAGCCGGTGCCCGGCCTCACTGAACACGGCAGCGGCATCCGGATTGTCCGCGTCGGCCTCGGCCCGGAGCGCCGACATGCCGCTGCCCGCGCCGATGACGCCGCGCTCGCGGGCGGTGGCGATCAATGCCTGCTCGCCGATGAACGACTCCAGGCATCCGGTGTTGCCGCACGAGCACACCGGGCCGCTCTCGCTGATGGGCACGTGACCGATCTCGCCCGCGCCGCCAGCATTGCCACGGAGCACGACTCCGTCGACGACGATGCCGGCGCCGACGCCCGTGCCGATGGTGACGACCAGGAAGTTCTCGTGCTGACGCCCGATGCCGTAGAGCCGCTCGGCGACCGCCAGCGCGTTGACGTTGTTCTCGACCAGGACGGGCAGCGAGAACTCGCGGCGCAGCGTGGAGCCGATCGGAACCTGAGCCCAACCCAGCTGAGCCGAGTCGACGAGTCCGTTGCCCTGACGGTCGACGCTACCGGGCACGCCGACGCCGATGCCGAGCAGGGGCTCCTGAGACCCGCCGGCGATGAACCTGCGCAGCAGCGCCGTGAGGTCGGCGAGGAGCGTGCTGGCCGAGGCGTTGAACGGCTCGCTCGCCGAGCGTCGGACAGCACCGTCGATGCCCACCTCGACGAACGCGACGTGGTCGGCGACGACCTTGACCCCGACAGCCCGGCCGGCAGACGACACGAGTCCGAGCATCCTCCCGGGTCTGCCGCCCTGTGACGGCGAGTGCTCGAGCTCGACGATGAGGCCGTCGGCGATGAGGTCTTTGGTCAGTGAGGTCATCAAGGCGGGCGAGACGCGCAGAGCACGGGCGAGGTCAGCACGCGAGGCGGGGCCGGACGCACCGAGGTGCGCCAAGATCGCCGATCGATTGACGTCGGTGCGAGCTGAAGCGTGAAGCGCCATCGATCCCCTTTGTTCAGGACTAAATAAACACAAGAATGAAGCAGGAGTCAAGTCGCATGACGATGGCAGTGACCACTCGACTCACCGGCGCCGCGACCGTCTGCCGAGCGCGCGGGTGCCATAGCTGGCGCGGCGTCGACAACGAGCAGCGCGGTCGCAGTCTGCCGAACGCCAAGAACAGTGCGGGCAGCGCCGCGCAACCGCGCGGTCCTGTGTTGACGGCGCGGGTTCTACAACGGGCGCGGCCTCAACAACGAGCAGCGCGGTTGCGTGGGGCTGACACGACCGGACCGCCGCTCAGACGAACCCGAGCTACGCCGACTTCTCCGCCGCCCGCGGTTTGCGCGGCACGATGGTCGGCGCAGCGTTCTCGAGCACGGCCTCACGCGTGACGACCACTCGGGCGACCTGGTCGTTCGACGGCACGTCGAACATGATCGGCCCGAGCACTTCCTCCAGAATGGCGCGTAGCCCGCGGGCGCCGGTCTGGCGCAGCACCGCGAGGTCGGCGATGGCCTCGAGCGCGTCGTCATCGAACCCGAGTTCGACGCCGTCGATCTCGAACATTCGCTGATACTGGCGCACCAGGGCGTTGCGCGGCTTGGTCAAGATCTCCATGAGCGCGACGCGGTCGAGCGGGGTGACCGTGGTGACAACCGGAAGCCGACCGATGAACTCGGGGATGAGCCCGAACTTGTGCAGATCTTCGGGCAGCACCTCGCCGAACAGGTTGATATCGTCACCCTTGCTGTGCAGCGGTGCGCCGAACCCGATCCCCTTCTTGCCCGCTCGAGACGAGATGATCTCCTCGAGCCCTGCGAACGCGCCGGCCACGATGAAGAGCACGTTGGTGGTGTCGACCTGGATGAACTCCTGGTGCGGATGCTTGCGCCCGCCCTGCGGCGGAACGGACGCGACCGTGCCCTCGAGAATCTTGAGCAGCGCCTGTTGCACACCTTCGCCCGAGACATCCCTCGTGATCGACGGGTTCTCGGCCTTGCGGGCGATCTTGTCGATCTCGTCGATGTAGATGATGCCGGTCTCGGCGCGCTTGACGTCGTAGTCGGCGGCCTGAATGAGCTTGAGAAGGATGTTCTCCACGTCTTCACCGACGTACCCCGCCTCGGTCAGCGCCGTGGCATCCGCGACCGCGAACGGCACGTTCAATCGCTTCGCGAGCGTCTGAGCCAGGTAGGTCTTGCCGCAACCGGTGGGTCCGATGAGCAGGATGTTCGACTTGGCGATCTCGACGTCATCGATGACCGCGTCGACACTGGTGAGCGTGTTCCGGGCACGCACGCGCTTGTAGTGGTTGTAGACGGCCACCGACAGCGAGATCTTCGCCGCCTCCTGCCCGATGACGTACTCCTCGAGAAAGGCGTAGATCTCCCTGGGTTTCGGCAGGTCGAACTCGCTGGAGACCTCTTCCCCGGCTTCGGCGAGCCGCTCCTCGATGATCTCGTTGCACAACTCGACGCATTCGTCGCAGATGTACACGCCTGGGCCGGCGATCAGCTGCTGCACCTGCTTCTGACTCTTGCCGCAGAAAGAGCACTTCAGCAGATCGGCACTCTCGCCTATCCGTGCCATCGGTCTCCCTCTCCCCAGGTGAATGCCTTTCCACGAGCCTAACCCGACTAGCGAACCACGGACGGCACCACGTCCACACCTTTCTCGGCGTGCCGAACTCCGCAGCGGTTTTGTGCTGACCAGTGGGTTTCGTGCTCGCGAACGCCAGCACAAAACCCACTGGTCAGCACAAAACGGGAAGGAGCGCCTACACCTTGGCGGTGATCGCGGCCGGGACGTTCTTGCGGCTGGTGAGCACCTGATCGATGAGACCGTACTCCACCGCCTCTTCGGCGCCCAGGATCTTGTCGCGCTCGATGTCCTTATTCACCTGCTCGGTCGTGCGGTTGGAGTGCTTGGACAGGGTCTCCTCGAGCCAGCTGCGCATGCGGAGAACTTCGGCGGCCTGGATCTCGATGTCCGAGGCCTGGCCCCCACCCTGGCCCTGAATCGCAGGCTGGTGGATCAGGATGCGCGCGTTCGGCAGCGCGAGCCGCTTGCCCTTCGTGCCGCCCGCGGTGATGACGGCTGCGGCCGACGCGGCCTGCCCGAGCACCACGGTCTGGATGTGCGGCCGGATGTACTGCATCGTGTCGTAGATCGCCGTCATCGCGGTGAACGAACCACCGGGTGAGTTGATGTACATGACGATGTCGCGGTCGGGGTCCTGCGACTCGAGCACGAGCAGCTGCGCCATCACGTCGTCGGCGGATGCGTCATCGACCTGCACGCCGAGAAAGATGATGCGGTCTTCGAACAGCTTCGCGTACGGGTCCTGCCGCTTGTAGCCGTACGCCGTGCGCTCCTCGAACGAGGGCAGCACGTAGCGCGAGTTCGGAAACCGCTGATCGAGCTTGTCGAGATCACCAGCGGCGGCGAATGTCGGGGTCTGCATGATGCTCCTGCCTTACTTGTCGGACTCGCCGGCGGTGACCGCGGCCACGTCGATCGCCGTCTCGCGAATGTGGTCGACGAATCCGTACTCGAGCGCCTGCTGCGCCGTGAACCAGCGGTCGCGGTCGCCATCCTCGTTGACCTGCTCGACCGTCTTGCCGGTCTGAGCTGCGGTGATCTCGGCCAGGCGACGCTTCATGTCGAGGATGAGCTGAGCCTGGGTCTGGATGTCGCTGGACGTTCCGCCGAAGCCGCCGTGCGGCTGGTGCAGCAGCACGCGCGCGTTCGGGGTGATGAACCGCTTGCCCTTCGTGCCCGCGGTCAGCAGCAACTGACCCATGGATGCTGCCATGCCGATACCGACCGTGACGACGTCGTTCGGAATGAACTGCATCGTGTCGTAGATCGCCATGCCCGCGGTGATGGACCCGCCCGGAGAGTTGATGTACAGGGAGATGTCCTTCTTCGGATCCTCCGCCGCGAGCAGCAGAAGCTTGGCGGCGATCTCGTTGGCATTCTCGTCACGCACCTCCGACCCGAGCCAGATAATGCGGTCTTTCAGCAGCCTGTCGAAGACGGTGCTGACCAGTGCCGGTTCGGCCATGTTCGTGCGCTCCCACTGTGTGTATTCGGTTCTGTGTGTGTTCGGTTCTGACGTGTCGCTTCGGGTTCGAATCTATCCGAGCGGATGATCCCCGACGGCGATGTTCGCCGTGGGCAGAGCCCACGGCACCCACCGCGAACCTTGCGCTACAGAAACCTGCGTGCGCTGGGGTGCGAACCTGGCGCGCTTGCAGGAAGGTGCAGCGGAAATGGTGGGGGGTGGGGGGTGGCCTACGCCCTAGCATGTGCAGCATGGGGTCGATGCTGAGGTTCATTCCGGTCGGGCTTGCGCTGCTGTCTGTGCAGCTCGACTTCTTCTCACTGAACCTGGCCATTCCCACAATCGCGAAGTCGCTCGACCTGCCGGTGACCGACCTGCAGTGGCTGGTCAGCGCCTACCTGCTGGGGATCGGGGCGATCACCGTTCCCTCTGGGCGGCTCGGCGACATCCTCGGTCGTAAGCGTGTCGTGATCGCCGGGCTGGTGCTGTTCGCGGTGACGTCGGCGATCTGCGGCGCGAGCACCGAATTGCTGCCGCTGGTGGTGTCGCGCGCCATCCAGGGGATCGGTGCGGCGCTCATCCTGCCGAACGCGTTCGCGCTGGTCACCAACGAGACCACCGACCAGGAGCGCCCGACGGTGGTCGGCGCGATGATCGGATTCGCTGGTATCGGTACCGCGGTCGGTCCGGTGGTCGGCGGCCTGCTCGCCGCGTCGGTCGGGTGGCAGTGGGTGTTCTGGCTCAACGTGCCCGTCGCGATCATCGCCCTCGTCGGAGCGCTGCGGCTGCGCGAGTCCCGCAACGAGGAACTCGGCGGATCGCTTCGCGGTCTGGACTGGTGGGGAATCCTGACGGTGGTGATCGGGCTGACGCTGGCCAGCCTCGGCATCGACAACGTCAACACCTACGGCTGGGCGTCGGTGCTCTCAACCGGGTTCATCGCCGCCGGGGTGATCGTGCTGGCGCTGTTCGCTCTCGTCGAGCTGCGGGTGGCGAACGATCCGCTGGTCCATCCCGAACTCGTGCGCAACCGGCCGTTCGTCGCGCTGCTCGTGGTCGGCACCATCGGCAACATCGGCGCCAACATCTTCTTGCTCATGGCCACCTTCGAATTGCAGACCGTGCGCGGTTTCACCCCGGCGGTCACCGGGCTGCTGTTCATCAGCGCCTCGGTCGGGGTCGCCCTCTCCGGCCCGGTCGGCGGCTGGGCCTGCGCTCGCTGGCCGGCGACCAGGGTGCTCGGCGTGGCCACCGTCATCGGCGCCGGCAGTCTGGTGCTGCTGGCCCTGAGCGGGTGGCTTCCGGCGTACCTCGCCGCGCTGTTCATCTCCGGCGTGACCTGCGGCATGGCGTACTCGGTCGCGCAGATCGGCGTGCAGTCCGCCGTTCCGCCGCATCAGGCCGGCGAGGCGACCAGCTTCCTGCTGATGCCGGTGATCGCGCTCGGCGGGCTGAGCGTCGTGGTCACCAGCGGGATCGTCGAGGGCATCGGCGCCGGCAAGCCGACCCAAGGGGGCATCGACGCGGTGCTGATCGGCGCCGCGGTGGCGATGCTGGTCTCGGGCGTGGCCCTGCTGCTCGCCGAACGCGCTGGCAGGCTCGAACCGGCGAAGGCGTGACTACGTGTGGTCGTGCCCGAAGTGCTCGTGGCCGGGCTTGCGTCCACGGGAGTCCGTGGCGTGGTCGTCGCCCTCGGAGCTTCCGAGATCGGCGGCCGTGATCTCACCTGAGTCGTCGGTACCGTCGCCGAGCACGGTCGCGGTGAAGGCCGAGACATCCACTGCCTTGCCTGTGTCGTCGACCACGGTCGCCTGACCGAGCACGGTGGCCAGCGCCTTGGAGCGCGCAACCTCGGCGATCATGGCGGGAATCTGGTTGTTCGCACTCAGCGACTGGATGAACTCGCTCGGGTCCATACCGTACTGGGCGGCGCCCTGCACGAGGTAGGTGGTGAGCTCGTTCTGGCTGACCTTGATCTGCTCGGCCTCGACGATGGCATCGAGCAGCATCTGCGAGCGGAACGTCTTCTCGCTCGACTCGGTCACCTCGGCGCGGTGCTCGTCGTCTTCGAGGCGGTTCTCGTTCTCGAGGTGACGGTTGACCTCGTCCTCGACGAGCTTGGTCGGCACCGGGATGTCGACGGCCTTGAGCAGCTCGTCCACGATCTGATCGCGAGCCTGAGCACCCTGGCCGAACGCCTTCGAGCGCTTGACCTGCTCTTTGAGGTCGTCCTTCAGCTCTTTGATGGTGTCGAACTGGCTTGCCATCTGGGCGAAGTCGTCGTCGGCCTCGGGAAGCTCGCGCTCCTTGACGGCCAGCAGGGTGACCTCGATCAACGCGGTCTCGCCCTCGTGGTCTCCGCCGAGCAGCACTGACTCGAACGTGGTGGTCTCCCCCGCGCTGAGCCCGTCGAGGGCCTCGTCGATGCCCTCAATGAGCTCACCCGAGCCGACCTCGTACGAGATGCCCGACGCGGTGTCGACGCTCTGGTCGCCGATCGTGGCGGTGAGGTCGAGCTGCGCGAAGTCCCCGCTCTTGGCGGGACGGTCGACGGTGCTCAGGGTGCCGAAGCGGCTGCGCAGGCTGTCGAGTTCGTCCTTGAGGTCGTCGGCCGAGACGTCGACGGCGTCGACGGTCAGCTTCAGCGAGTCGTAGGCGGGCAGGGTGAACTCGGGCCGCACGTCGACCTCGACCGCGACGACCAGATCACCGTCGAAGGTCTTCACGTCCGGCCAGGTGGTGATGTCGGCCTCGGGCCGCCCGAGAACGCGGATCTTCTCGTCGGTGACGGCCTGACGGTAGAACTTGTCGAGCCCGTCGCTGACCGCGTGGTTGAGCACCTCCTCGCGACCGACACGCTGGTCGATCAGCTGCGGCGGCACCTTGCCCTTGCGAAAGCCGGGGATGTTGACCTGCTTGGCGATGTGCTCGTATGCGTGCTTGATGGAGGGCTGCAGCTCCTCCGGCGTCACGGAAATGTTGAGCTTCACGCGGGTGGGGCTCAACTTCTCGACGGTGGTCTTCACGACGGGGGGTCTCCTGAATTGTTGTGGTCTGCCGGTGCTGCCGGTTCTGTCGGGGCGACAGGATTTGAACCTGCGACCTCCCGCTCCCAAAGCGGGCGCTCTACCAAGCTGAGCTACGCCCCGCTTCATTTAGGGTTGAAAACAGCCCACGCAAGTCTAGGGTGTCATGCTTCCGATATTCTGCGCCGGTGACCCAATCTCGCTGGAATCGCTTGATGAACTGGCCGTTGACCATCGGCGCTCTCGTGTTTCTCGGTGCCTATGCCTCTGAGATCATCCTCGACCTCCGCGGGCCCGCACAGAACGTCACCGAGACGATCATCACCGCAACCTGGGCAGTGTTCGTCATCGATTACGTGATCAACCTGATCCTCGCCCGGCCCCGGTGGCGCTGGTTCACCACCCACATCGTCGATCTCCTGATCGTGGTCTTGCCGATGGCTCGACCTCTGCGGTTGCTGCGGCTCGTGACGGTGCTACAGACACTGAGTCGCACCACGGCGGCTGCTTTCCGAGGGAGAGTTGTGCTCTACGTGGTCTGCGCAGTCGCGTTGCTCGTGTTCGTTTCATCGCTCACGATGCTCGATGTGGAACGTCGTGCACCGGGCGCATTGATCACGACGTACCCGGACGCGCTCTGGTGGGCTGTCGTCACGATCACGACCGTGGGCTATGGCGACGTGTATCCGGTCACCGACATCGGGCGCATCATCGCCGTAGGAGTCATGCTCGGCGGTATCGCTCTCCTGGGCGTCGTGACAGCGACGATTGCTTCGTGGATCGTCGAGCAAGTGACCAAACAGGACGACGAGCAGCAGTCGGCGACTCGGCGCCAGGTCACCGAACTCTCGCGGCAGATCGTCGCGTTGCGCGAGGAGATGCTTGAGCGGAAGCCGCGGGGATGATACTTCGGTGGCGCCGCATCAGTCGCCCGCCAGTTACACTGCTATCCGGTGCTTCCGGTCAATAGATGCCTCCGGGGATGTAGCTCAATGGTAGAGCCTCAGTCTTCCAAACTGATTGCGCGGGTTCGATTCCCGTCATCCCCTCCGCCGCGATTCGTCGGTTCGCTTTTCCGGAGAACTGGCCACGGCATGGCTCGAACGCGCAACGGGTGAGGTTCGCCCGGGAGAACTCCGGAATAGCGAACCGCGAGTGACGTCGCTCAGTACTGGTCGAAGTCCGCGTACGAGGGTCCTATCGCGACGGGCTCCGACTCCGCGACGACCTCCTCCTCGCGGAACTGCACCCCGATCCCGGGTGCGACGAGCACTCCGACCGCGATCCCGCTGGCGACCACGAACTCGACCAGCCCGCCGCCGCGGCGCACGGTGGAGAGTATGAGCTCCTTCGCCGCGGTCACGCACTGCCCGTTGCCGAGACAGAACTCCTGACCGTCGACGGTCATGAATGTCGTGTGCACCGTGCGCCTCTCGATCGATGTCGATACTAAATCGGCCCGACGCGATCGATGTAGTGCTTGCGGGAAATTGTGCGCTTTGCGGACAGACAGATCGTTCTGACCGACGTAACCGGCACTATTGGTCGATCGGACGGCCCTTTTCCGCCGCCAGGAGCGGTCCGCACCCCACGGAGCCCGCAGAACCTATCGCAGCGCCTTCACGATGATCGCCCGCGCCGCGTCGCCCTCGGGCATCGGCATGATCGGATAGTTGTGCACCATGCCGGGTGCCTCGTGAAAGGTCACCTGCGAGCCCGCTCTGGCGACGAGCCGGTGCGCATCGGCGTTGAGGATGTCGCGGGTGCCGCTGAACAGCGTGATCGCCCCGAGACCGTCGAACGAACCGTGAATCGGGCTGACCAGCGGATCGTTGACGGAGAGCTCGCCACGGTACAGGTCGCCGAGCGCGAGAGCCGCGGGTACCGCGAGCCACGGGTCGACCGGGTCGATCTCGGCCAGAGCAGGATCGGTGCCCGAGATGTCCAACCACGGCGAGATCAGCACCGTGGCCTGCAGCGGCGACAACGCCCGGTCACGCAGCAGCATCGCCACCGCGAGCGCCATGCCCCCGCCCGCCGAGTCGCCGACAACGCTGACGTCCGGCCCGAGGGATGCCACCAGATCGGCAACCGCAGGGACCGTTACGGATGCGGTCACGTCCGGCGCCCGACGGAACAGCGGCACCGTGACGGTCACTCCCGCCTCGACCGCGAGCCTGGCCGCGAGCCGCCAGTGCAGTGGGTCGATGTCGAACACGTAGAACCCGCCGTGCAGAAACACCACGTGCCGGTCGGGCGCCGCACCCGGCGGGGTGAGCCGCCACACCGGGAACGGTGCGTGCGGGTGAGCCGAGGCATCCACCGTTCTCGAGAGCCAGCGAGGGGGCATGGATGTCTCGGGCCGCCGATGCAAGCGCGCGGCGTAGTCGAGCGTGCGCTGCTGCGAGCGGAAGATGCGCTTGGACCCGCGCAGCCGGAGCACGGCCGGCAACAGCCGCGCACGCAGGCTGGGCATCAAGCCACTACGGGTCGAGGCGCTTGAGCACGTGGACCGGGATGGCCAGCGAGGCCGAGATGGCCAGGATGCCCGAAATGAAGACCAACGACTCGAAGCCGACGGCTCGGAATGCGATGCCGAGCAGCAGGATGCCGCCGAGGAAGAACACGAGCGCGACGACGGTGGCGAGGATCTTCACCCGACCATCGTAGCGCCTGGCGCGGAACCCCCGAACGGGGGTATGCCGGGGTACAGTCCCGGTCCCCTAGAGTGAGGACGCCGGACCCGACAAGCCCTCACCGGCGGGGCACATCAGGATGCACCATGCCCACCTCGACGCTCGAGAACGCGCCGTTCGGCTGGTACCCCGACCCCGCCGACTCCTCGAGATTGCGCTGGTGGGACGGAGCGCAGTGGACCGAGCGCACCGAGTACCCGAGCGCGGAGTTGCAGCCGGCCTTCGGCTACTCCTCCAGCGACGGTCGCATCACGCGCCAGCACCAGTACCTGTAGAACAACTCCCACGGACAGGTACGCACGTCGGTAGCCTGACCGCATGTCCACGACGTTCCTCGAGCACGTCGGCTACGTGCTCTTTCCGCGGCGCCCTGCTGACCTTACCGACACCACGCGCTGTCCGGCCTGCTTCGAGCCACTGACCGGCACGGTCTGCGCGAACTGCCGATTGGATGTCTCGCACCCGGCCGCCGCGGAACTCGCGACGGTCGCCGCCGACACCGCCGCCCTGCTCGAGCGGCGGCTGGAACTCATCGGGCGCATCCGATACGAGACCGCGCCGGTGCCCGAACCGGCACCGGCGCCGCCGATGGCAGCGCCCGTGGTCCCGGTCGAGCCACCGGCCACTCGCCGGCACCTCGGCGTGCAGGTCGTGCTGCTCATCGTCGGCATCTCGCTGCTGTCGATCGGTGCGATCTTCTTTCTGGTCTACGCATTCGTGACGTTCGGGCTGGTGTGGCGTTCCGTGATCATCGCGGCCGTGACGGTGGCGGCGTTCGCGGGTGCGACGCTGCTGCGTCGACGGCGGCTGGGTGCGAGTGCCGAGGCGATCGCGGCGCTGGCGGTGGTGCTCGTCTACCTCGACGCGTTCGCGATCCGCGCGAACGATCTTTTCGGCGCGGGAGGCGCCGATGCGCTGGTGTACTGGGGCGCCGCGCTGCTGGTGTCATCGGCGATCCTGCTCGCCTGGCACCGGCTGGCCGGACTCCGGGTTGCCAGCGTCGTCGCGTTCGTGGCAGCCGTGCCGGGGCTGGCGCTCCTCGTCGCCGGCGTCACCGGATCCCTTGACCCGGCGCAGCGGGTATTCGCCGGATTCGCGGCAGCCGCCGTGGGTGCGCTCGCCCACCTCGCCACCAGAGCTGCGCTTGAGCGGTCGCTGACCCTGGTGCTCGGCCTGCTCGGGCTGCTGGGGGCAGCGGGAGCGGCGTTCTTCATCGAACCGCGGGTGGAGTGGGCACCCGTGGCCGGATTGCTCCTCGTGGCCGGGATCGCGATCGCTCATGCGATAGTGCTCGCGCGGCTGCGTGTGGCGACGGCGGTGGCAGCGGTGTTCGCCGGGATCGCCGGGGCCGTGGCATCCCTCGCCGGGTGGGCGGCGGCGTTGCGCGTGCTCGACCCGGCCTGGGCGACGGCGATACCGATCCTGAGCGCGGCGGTGGTGGCACTTGTGGCGGAGTCGGTCGCCCGTCGGGTGGATGCCCGGCCGGCGCGTGCGGCTGCGTGGACCGCGGCGGCGGTCGGAGGGCTCATCGCGGTGCCCGTGGTGCTGGTGGTCCTCGTCACGGCGGCGAGGGTCGCGGCGGGTTCGGAGGTCTGGTCGTCCCCGGGCGCGGCTTCGCTGCAACTCGACCCCGGCGAGACCGCCTCCATCGTCTCGCTCATCGGCGTGCTCGGGCTGACGGCCCTCGCGTGGGGTCTTCACGGATTGCTGCTGCGTCGACGAGTCGCGCTGGCCTGGATCGGATCGCTGCTGCTCGTACTCGCCGTGCCGCTGACCGGGATGCTGTGGGCCGCGGTGACCGGATGGCTCGTGCTCGCGCTGGTCGCTGCCGTGGTGCTCGTGCGCGGGCTCCCGCGGTCGCTCCGGCTGGTCGCAGCCGTCGCTGGCGGGCTCTCGCTCGTGCTCGGGTACGCGGCATCGTGGTCGAGCCTCGACACGTGGTGGATCGGCTCGCTCGGCACGGTGGCGGTGCTCGTCGTCGCACGATGGGCGGTCGCGCGCCCCGTGCTTCGGGCGGCGCTGCTCGGCGTCGCGACGGTGGTGGCACTGGTCGCCGCGGGTGCTGCCGCGTGGCGTGGCAACGAGGCGGTCGCGGCTGGGGCCGGACGCGAGCTGGAGGCCGCGCACGGCGTGCTCGCGCTGAGCGCGGTGCTGCTGATCGCCGCCGCCGTCGCCCGAGCGCAGGGTTTCGACGGGAAGGTGCTGTTCTGGGTCCCGGCGACCGCTGCCGCGTTCACCGCCATCGCGAGTTGGCTCGGGACCACCGGCGAGGTCGCGCCGCCGCTCGTGGTCGCCGAGCCCCTGGCGAGCACGGTGCTCGCTGGCGCGCTGCTGCTCGGGCTCGTGTTGTCCGCTTCCGCTGCAGAAATCCGCAAGCGCGCCAGTGACGACATGCCGCGGTTGCAGAAAAGTGGCGCTGAAGCAGTCGTCGCCGGGGTCGCGGTCGCGCCGGTCGCCGCGTGGGCCCTGGTCTCGGCGGCACGGCTGGCCGGGCTCGACGAGTCGCTTGCGCCGGTGCTCGCGGCCGCGCTCGTCGCAGCCGTGACGCTGGCTACGCGACGACAGCCGCGCTGGGCGTGGGACGCCGGCGCCCTGCTCGTCACCGTCGCGACCGTCGCCACCGCGATGATCACCACGTCGGATGCCTCGTGGCTGGTGCTCCTGATCGCCGCCGTGGCGCTGCTCCTGATCGCGGTCTCGCCCGACGGGCTCTTCGGCTCGGTGTCGGCCCGCAAACACGCGGGCTGGGCGGCGCTGGCTGCCGGAACGGCAGGGCTCTGGACGCGACTGCTCGACGACGGGATGCCTCAGCTCGAGGCGTACGTGTTGCCGGTGGCCGGCACGCTGCTGCTCGTGGCACTGCTGACCTGGCGGGCGGCACGCCCGCAGCCCAGCACCGTCGCGCCGTTCGTGCTGCTGGCCGGACTGCTCGTCGGCGTGCTGCCGATCGCCGCCGACGCACTCGACGGTGACGTCGTACGCACCGTGATCGTCGTCGCGGTCTCCGCGGTGCTGCTGCTCGTCGGCAGCTTCGCCAGCGGCGCGGCGCAGCGCTACCTCGACGCCGCCGCACTCGCGGGCGCGCTCGGCGTTCTCGTCGGCGCGATCGGTCGGGCGTGGTTCCACGTCGTGCGCGGCGAGGGTGACAACCTCGCCGTGGATGCCTGGCTGGCCGCGGGCCTGGCGGTGCTGCTGCTGGCCGCGATCGGGCAGTCCCGCCGTGCGGAGCCGCTGCGCGCCGTGACCGGGCAGGTGCTCGTCGGCGTCGCGCTGGCGGGAGTCGCCGTCGTCGAGCTGGGCGCCGCGCAGGTCGACGGCCTCGGCTCCGCGCGGCTGTTCACGGTGGTCACCCTGCTGGCGGCCGTGCAGCTCGTCGCGTTCGTGCTCGATCGTCCGCCTCTGACGCGGACACTGGGGTGGGTCACGGTGGGGCTGGCAGCACTGGTCGCTGTCCTGGGGGTGAGCCGAGGCATCCTGGATCCGGCCGAATGGGCCACCGTGCCGATCGCGCTCGGCCTGCTCGTCAGCGGCGCGTGGCGACTGCGGCAGGATGCCACGGCGGGCAGCTGGGCGTGGCTGGCACCGGGCATCCTGGTGTTGCTGGTGCCGTCGCTGGTGCAGACGTTCGTCGACGACGCACTCTGGCGGCTGGTCGCGCTCGCCATCGCGTGCGTGGCGCTGATCGTGCTCGGCGCGCTGGGCGGGCTGCAGGCGCCGCTGATCCTGGGCTCGGTGATCGTGCTGGTGCACGGGGTGCGCACGTTCGCCCCGCAGCTGGTGGCGGTCTACGAGGCGACGCAGTGGTGGGTGTGGGCGGTGGTCGGGGGTGCGATCATCCTGTTCCTCGGATTCACCATCGAGCGACGCATCCGGGATCTTCGCAGCGTCGCCGCGCGGGTGTCAGCCCTTCGCTGACTGCAGCCACTGCAGCACCGCCAGCACGCGGCGGTGATCTGTGCCGGAGTCTTCGAGCCCGAGCTTGAGAAAGATCGCGGTCACGTTCTTCTCGACCGCACCGACGCCGATCACGAGCTGCTTGCCGATCGCCGCGTTCGTGCGACCCTCGGCCATCAGGGCGAGCACCTCGTGCTCGCGCGGGGTGAGCGAGGCGAGCGGATCGTGCCGCCGGCCCAGCAGTTGCGCGACCACCTCCGGGTCGAGCACGGTGCCGCCCGCGGCGATGCGCTCGACGGCGTCTTGCAGTTGCGCCAGCGACGCTACCCGGTCCTTCAGCAGGTAGCCGACGCCGCCGCTGCCCGATGACAGCAGCTCCTGCGCGTAGGCGACCTCGACGTACTGCGACAGCAGCAGGATGCGGATGTCTGGAGCCAACTCGCGGATGCGCAGCGCCGCGCGCACCCCCTCGTCGCGGAACGTCGGCGGCATGCGCACGTCGAGCACGACCAGGTCAGGATGCCTCGCCTCGAGTTCGGCGAGCATCGAGTCCGCGTCGCTGTACCCAGCGATCACATCGAACCCGGCCTCGTCGAGCACCCGGATCAGACCCTCGCGCAGCAATACCGAGTCGTCCGCGACGACCACCCTCAACCGAGACACGACCCCAGACTAGGCGGGTCGCGGATGCTACCACTTTGGTATCATCTCCCTATGGCTATGACTATCCGAATGTCAGACGAGTTGGACGAGCGCCTGCAGCAACTCGCGGACGTGCAGCACACGTCGAAGCACTCCCTTGTACTACGAGCCGTTGAGGCACTCGTGACGTCGGAGGCCAAAGCGGACCAGGTCATGGCGAGCGTCGACCGCACCCTGGTGCGTGATGCCGAGTTGCTCGCCCGCCTGGCTGACGCTTGACGCAGTACCTCGAACCTGAGCAGGTCATCCGGGTCGTCGGGCGGCTTGGATTCCACATTCGGGACCGCGGACTGCTGTTCGCGGCGCTCGCCCGACCGGCAACGAGCCTGTTCGGAGCCGACGCCTATGAAACCTTGGAGTTGAAGGCGGCGGCGCTCTTCTCGTCCGTCGCCCGAAGTCACGCGCTTCTGGACGGAAACAAGCGACTGTCCTGGGTGCTCACCGTCGCGTTCCTGAATGTCAACGGATACGACCTGGACATGACAGCAGACGAGAAGTTCGACCTCGTACTCGCGGTCGCACAAGACCTGCTCGACCTCGAAGCGATCGCCAGCACGCTCGCGCAGCATCTCATCGTCGACAGGATCTAGGCGGGCGCAGGCAGCGCGGCGCTCACCGGAAGGTGCGCTGTCACGATGGTCGGCCCACCCGCCGGCGAGCGCACCTCGAGGGTGCCACCGAGGCCGCGTAGCCGCTCATGCAGCCCGGCGATGCCGTGCCCGTCGACCACATGCGCTCCCCCGCTGCCGTCATCGGTGACCGCGATGTCGAGCCACGTGCGATCCTCGACCCGCTGCGACACCCGGATCTCGATGTCGCTGGCACCGGAGTGCTTGACGGCGTTGGTCAGCGCCTCGCTGGCGACGAAGTACGCATTGCGCTCGATCTCCTGTGGCAGTTCGACGCCGTCAGGCAGCTCGCTGACCACCCGCGTGGGCACCGCGCTGCGCACCGCGGCCGACTCGAGCGCTGCGACGAGTCCACGGTCGAGCAGGATCGGCGGCGCGAAGCCGCGCGAGAGCGCCCGCAGCTCCTCGAGCGCATCTCTCGACTGCTGCATCGCCTCTTCGATGAGCGCCCGCGCCCGCTCGGGGTCGGCATCCAGTTGCCGCTGCGCCGCCGCGAGGTCCATCTGCAGACGCACCAGTCGCTGCTGCGGCCCGTCGTGGATGTCCCGCTCCAGCCGCCGCAGCGAGTGACCCTCAGCCGACTGCGCCGCTCCCCGCTGCTGGCTCAGCGTGACCACTTCACGCTCCAGCGCCTCGGACCGGAACGCACCCAGGACTCCCCGCGCGATCACCCAGTGCAGCCAGACGAGCCCGCGCGTCACGAACGGCAGTGTGACTGCGAAGATCAGGCCGAACACGAACTGCACGAGGCTCTCGGCGAGAACACCCGAGATCGGGACATCCCAGCCCCATTGCTCGAAGAGCCACTCCGAGACGAGAAACTCGTGCTCGCCGGACGGGATGACGGCGTACCAGACCCACGCGGTGAGCCCGCCGAGCGCGATCGCGAACCAGCTGATGCCGATCGTGAACGTCACCGTTGAGACGACGAAGGCGATCAGGCCGGTGTGCAGCAGGTAGAGCCAGTAGTGCCCGTTGCCGAAGAAGGCCCGCAGCCAGCCGAGGAATCCGGTACCCGCGCGATCGTCCTGCCAGTCGGGTCGCGTGATCGGAGGGCGACCGGCGAAACGCAGGAGCACCAGGTCGATCGTGCCGAAACCGCGTGCCTGATACAGCGCCGCGATCAGGAACAGCACCCCGAGAAAGAACGTCGCCAGCAAGCCGATTCCCGCCGAGAACAGGGCGACGGCGATGCTGAATCCGATCACCGCTACGGGGAAGTTCACCAGCAGGTAGGCCAGTTCGCGCGGTGCCTTCGCCCACAGCCCCCAGTAGCCGCCGCGGCGGGGCGTCGTAGTCTCGGTCGTCACGTCTCTGAAATCCATCCATCAACAATCGCCGGATGCCTCGGCTCCCGGAATCCGGTCGTCACACGGACCCGAGGTGGGGGTATCCCCCGCCGATAGCACGCGGTAAGCCCAGCCTCAACTTGCTTGCGGAATCATCGCAGCGGCCTAGCGTTGAAGATAGCCAATCGTGAGGAGCATCAGTATGAGCGAAGTGCAGGCAGTCCCCCAGACCTCGGCCGACCCGGACGTCTCGTCGGGCGTCGCACAGTTTCTCGGACCGGTCGTCACCGATCTGACCGCGCTCTCGGTTGACGGCAAGCAGGCGCACTGGCACGTGCGCGGCGAGAATTTCCAGGCGGTGCACGAACTGCTCGACCTCGTCGTCGACCACGCCCGCGACTATGCGGACACCGCCGCCGAGCGGGTGGTCGCCCTCGGGTTGCCGATCGACGCACGCGTGCAGACCGTCGGCGAGAAGGCGAGCACGCCGGTGATGACAGCCGGTTTTCAGCGCGCCGACGCGGTCATCCCGCAGGTCATCGCGGCGATCGACGCAACGCTGAAGACCGTGCGCACCGCCGTCGACGAGCTCGAAACGCTCGACCCGGTGAGCCAGGATGTCGCGATCGAGATCGCGCGCGGCCTCGAGAAGGACCGCTGGTTCCTGTTCGCGCACGTCGCGACGAAGTAGCTCACAGACCCGTGAACGTGTAGCGGCCGCCGAGAAGGGTGGCCGCTACATCCATGCTGCGTAGCTGTTCGCCCGTCGCCGTCAGCGGGTCGAGTTCGGTCACCACCAGATCGGCTGGCGCGCCGACCGAGACGGTGGTGCGCGTCGACGCTGCCAGGGCCTGCGCGTTGCTGATGCACTGTTCGGGATGCCACGGCGCATGCCCATCGCGCTCGCGGCTGACTGCCGCCGAGATGCCCAGCCACGGGTCCAGCGGGGACACGGGCGCATCCGAGCCGAAGCGCAGCGTCGCGCCCGCGTCGAGGAGACTCCGGAACGGGTAAGTGCGCCCGGTACGGTCGTGCCAGTACCGGCCGGCCACCTCGCGGTCGTCCATGGCGTGCTCCGGTTGCACGCTCGCCTCGACGCCGAGTTGCGCGAAACGCGGGAAGTCGCTCTCGGCGAGCAGTTGCGCGTGTTCGATGCGACCGCCCGAGCCGATCGCTTCGAACGCGTCGAGCGCGAGCGTGTTGGCGCGGTCGCCGATGGCGTGCACATCGGGCACGATGCCGGCGGCGCTGGCCTTCCGCATCAGCGGAACCAGCACCTCCGGCGGCACGGTCGACATGCCGTAGGAGCCGTCGTACTTCTCGAACGTGTACGCGGTACGCGTATTGAGCGAGCCGTCGGTGAGCACCTTGTAGCGCCCGACGGTGAGCAGATCGTCGATGGCCTGGCCGGTGCGCAACCCCAGTTCGATCGCCCGGTCGAGGTGCTGGCCGTAGATCGCGAACTCGACGCGAAGGGCGTCGTGGCCGTGCTCGATCCGTCGTTGCCAGGACTGAAGGTTCCACGCCATCTCGAGGTCGACGATCCCGACGACGCCGCGCCGCGCGGCTGCCGCGGCAGCGGCCCTCGCCCAGGCGTCAGCCGTGGCATCCGGAACGGTGCCGAGCTGCTGCTCCACATCGAACGCGGCGTCCTCGACCAGCAGGCCGCTGGGATACCCTGCGTAGCCGTAGGTCTGCAAAGCGGCCGAGTTGAGCCAGACGGCGTGCAGGTCGGCGCTGACGAGCACCGCGGGGATGGCGCCGGTCGCGGCATCCAGAAGATCGCGGGTCGGCGCATCGGGCCAGAGTCCGTCACGGAAGCCGGCGCCGATGACCAGCCCCACCTCCGGGTCGATCGCGGCACCGATGATCTCGGCCGCATGAGCGGCGGATGTCGCGTGCGACACGTCCACGCGCTGCGACGAGAGGGTCCACTGGGTGAAGTGCACGTGCTCGTCCCACAGCCCCGGAATCAGCCACCGCCCGCCGAGGTCGTCGCCGGGCTCGGCGATCGAGCCGATCTCGGCGATGATGCCGTTCTCGATGCGGAGGTCGACGAGCCGATCACCTATACGGGCGTTGCTGAGGATCACGCGCGCGCCCGACGCATCTCGGCGGCAAGGCCCGGGTGCGAGTACGGCCCGTCCGACCCAAGAGCGGTGATGATGTCGTCGACCACGGCGGGTTCCTTGTTCTGACTGAGTTTGGCGCGGGCGTCGAAGCGGGTCACCCGCAGGCGCAGGCCGACGGTGCCCTTGGCGATGCGGGCGGCGTCCGGCTCGGCATCCAGGCTGACCGGGCGCGGCATCCTGCCCTCGAAGTGATCGACGAGCTCACCCAGCACTCGCAGGTTCTCAGCGTCGGACATCAGCTCGGGCACGCCGTAGAGGTGGGCGGTGACGTGGTTCCAGGTCGGGATGCGCTGCTCGGGCGGGTACCAGTTCGGCGAGATGTAGCCGTGCGGACCCTGCACGATCACGAGCACCTCGTGCATGCCGAGCTCATGCAGTTGCTCGTCGGGGCGGCCGACATGACTGACGATGACGATGCTTGTGCTGAGCCCCGTCGAAGTGCCCGGCTCGTGTTCTTCGAGCATGCCCGGCTCGGTTTCTTCGAGCATGATCGGGTAGTGGGATGCCACGAGTCCCGTTGCGGTGTGCGACACGATCGTCGCCCACGGGTTCTCGCGGATCAGCCGCTTGACCTCCTGCTCGTCGGTGAGCAGGAACGCGGGGGTGTGACGCACGGGGTCAAGTGTTCCATGCTGGCAGTGCTCGACCGATCGCTCGGAGCGCCGCGTGAACGGGTGCCGTCGAGACACGCTGCCTGGACGACGTCGATCGCCGCTGCGGCGCCGTTCAGTGCCGCATCGGTATGCCGGTACTTCGTGCTCGGTTCTTGCTGTGCAAGGTGATGGGTTCACGGTTCGAGCCTGGTGGTGGGTGGGCCTGGTATTGGTTGCCGGTGCGGGTGATGGTCCAGTGTTGGTTGTGGACCATCATGTGGTGGAACCTGCAGAGCAGCACTCCGTCGTTGATGTCGGTGCGGCCGCCGTGGGACCATTCGGTGATGTGGTGGGCTTC
>VFQO010000283.1_pt1 | contig 61096 bp, 58 predicted proteins | sample 3512331 | NCBI WGS metagenome assembly VFQO01 (sample SAMN10412371, study PRJNA504923) | tailings metagenome | isolation source: Replicate 3 from Balatoc abandoned mine | place: Philippines: Itogon, Benguet | collected 2017-08-28 | reverse complement strand
CGGTGGAGCGCACTCGGTCGATTTCGGCGAGGGCGATGTCAGGCTTGGTGCGATAGGCGCGCGCCTCTTCAGGAACCTTCGCACGATCCATCCGCGCCGCATCGCTGATCCAGCTCTCAGGCAGGAACAAGCGAAGCCCGATCATCACAGGCACCTCGCTCGATGCCAGCGTCACCGACACCAGCGTCTGGCAGTTGGCGTTCTTGCCCAGCGCCGATGCATATTGCGGCGCCACGCCGACCGAGGACCTCCCCTTCTTGGGCAAAGCCGTGTCATCGATGATCAGCCAGGCATCGCTGCCACCCACCAGCACATCTGCCTGTCTGGCAAGCTCCTCTTCAAGTGGAGCGCTGTCCCACAGGGCACCGCCGATAAAATGGTGCAGCTGGTCATAGCCGATCCCCGGCGTACGCATCGCCATCGGCTGCACGCTTTTGCGGTCACCGGGGCCGATCAAACCCTCAACATAGGCCGGGCACATCCGCTCCCTGCGGCGGTCACCCAACAACGCCACAAAGGGTCCGAGCCACTCCGACAGATCATCCCGCCAAGCATCCACCATCGCCAGCCTCCACAAACTGGCGGCATATGAATCATCATAAGCGACTCTTGGGAATCCAGAAAATGCGCTTCTGCCAAAGTAGTGCTAATTTTCGGTGGGCGCCGGGGACGAGGCGCCCTTACAAGCGCCGCAGAAAGCGCACCGCGCGCACCAGAGCAAAGACAATCACCACGCAAAGGATTGCGAGAATATCAGCACACCAATCGGCAAGGCTGGCCTCGCGGTTGATGGGCGCCGTGCCTTGCACCAATTCGATAAGCCCGCCAAGCGCGGCAAGCGCAACCAGAATGATGAAGAGCGCTGTTCCGGGATAAGCAAGTGCCCACAGCGTGGTGAGCGTGGCAAAGGCGAGCACGTGCAGCACCTTGTCCAATGGCGCGCCGGGCACGCGCGGCGGCTTCGGGATCAATGCCATTGTAACGGCAAAGATCAAAGCACCCCAGAACATGGCGATGAGCAGCCAGCGCAGCAGCTGTGGCCGCGAACGGACCCCCTCCACAACACCCTTCTCTTTCGCGAGGCTCATTGGCTTGGCCGATCAATGCTTGGATGTAGTTGAGGCGCGCTCATCGCCATAGGGGACAGCTCGCAAGGCCGCAGGCGATCAAAACGAAAAGGCAAAGCCGGCCGCCGCCATCAGCAGCATAGCGCCTGCCATAAGCGCACCCCCTCAGCGGCAAAAGGCTTGTCCTTTGGACGGCAAAGAGAGCGGCCAGAATGGCCGAGTAAGCGAAGCGAGAAAGAGCTGAAATTGCGGCTGCCTCGTTCATGATTGGACGATAAGCAAAAAACGACAGAACACTTGATTGAAGCGCCGAGCCGCGCAGTCCGCGAGACCCGCGAGTGAATTGGGCAGAATATGCCGATGACGATAAGCCGGCGGCCCCGATTACGCTTGGCATGGCGCGCCTGCAAAACCGTTCTGTCGGCGCCTTACCCGAGCCGCCGCACAGCAGCACGGGATGAATTGGCTTACTCATGACGATATTCCAAAAGGTCAGAGGATCGGTTCAGGCGCGGGCCGCGTCGCGATTGGCGAGATACCATTGATAGGTCTCGCGGATCCCTTGCTCGAGGGGGATCTTAGCCTGCCAGCCCATCCGGGCAAGGCGGCTCACATCCATCAGCTTGCGCATCGTACCATCCGGCTTCGACGGATCTGTCGATATAACGCCTTCAAACCTGGTAATGCGGGCAACGAGTTGAGCCAGTTCAAGAATGGAGATATCCGTGCCGCTGCCGACATTAATGTGGCTGAGCATTGGCTGCGTATTGGCCTGATAGGTATCAGCAGCAAGGTCGAGCACGAACAGGCTGGCAGCCGCCATATCGTCGACATGCAGAAACTCGCGGCGCGGCGTTCCCGTGCCCCAGATCACAACTTCCCTGAGGCCTTGCTGTGTCGCCTCATGAAACCTGCGAATGAGCGCAGGCAAGACGTGACTGTTCTCGGGGTGGAAATTGTCGCTCGGGCCATAGAGATTGGTGGGCATGACCGAGCGATAGTCGGTTCCGTGCTGACGATTATAGCTTTCACACAGCTTTATGCCTGCGATCTTGGCAATCGCATAGGGCTCGTTGGTCGCTTCCAGCACTCCTGTCAAAAGCGCCTCTTCTGACATGGGCTGGGGCGCCTGCTTGGGGTAAATGCAGGATGAGCCTAGGAAGAGGAGTTTGCGAACGCCCGCTGCAAACGCCTGATGAATGACGTTTGCCTGCATCATCAGGTTCTCGTAAATGAAATCGGCGGGGAAGGTGTTGTTCGCATGGATGCCGCCGACCTTAGCGGCAGCAAGGATCACCGCATCAGGCCTCTCCTCTTGCAAGAAACTCCGCACAGCATGCTGATCGGTTAAATCAAGATCGCTATGAGTTCGCGTGACGAGCTCGACGGCCTCGCCTTTGGCCTGCCGCGCTTCCAATTGCCGCAGGATAGCGCTCCCCACCATGCCGCGGTGACCGGCAACATAGATTTTCATGAGAACGCAGCTCCTCAGTTCTCGATGCTGACCGGCAGATCATACCCGTTCGCTTTGAGGAATGCATGGCGCTGGGCATCCTGCAAATCGGAGGCAACCATTTCAGCGCACATTGCGCGTGCGGTGATTTCAGGCTCCCATCCGAGCTTTTCGCGGGCCTTGGTGGGATCACCGAGGAGCGTTTCCACTTCGGCAGGGCGGAAATAGCGCGGATCAATCCGCACAATCACATCGCCTTCCTTGAGCGCCGGCGCCTTGTCTCCGGTGATGCTCGCCACCGTTGCAATCTCGCCGATGCCTTCCCCTGAAAACTCGAGAGCCACGCCAAGCTCTTCAGCGGTCCAGCGAATAAACTCGCGCACGGCAAATTGTTGGCCTGTCGCAATCACGAAATCGTCTGCATGATCCTGCTGGAGCATCATCCACTTCATGCGAACATAGTCTTTTGCGTGCCCCCAATCGCGCAGCGCATCAATATTGCCCATATAGAGACAGCTCTCCAGCCCTTGGGCTATGTTGACGAGGCCGCGGGTGATTTTGCGGGTTACGAAAGTCTCACCCCGGCGTGGGCTCTCATGGTTGAAGAGAATGCCATTGCAGGCATAAAGTCCATAGGCCTCGCGGTAATTGACTGTGATCCAGTAGGAATAGAGCTTGGCAACCGCATAGGGCGAGCGCGGATAAAAGGGCGTGGTCTCCCGCTGCGGCACTTCCTGCACCAACCCATAAAGCTCCGAAGTCGACGCCTGATAGAACCGAGCTTTCTTGCCGAGATTGAGAAAGCGGATCGCTTCAAGGAGGCGCAGCGTTCCAAGGGCGTCAACATCGGCGGTGTATTCAGGCGACTCAAAGCTGACCGCGACATGGGATTGGGCTGCAAGATTGTAGATTTCGTCCGGCTGCACCTCACTCACGATACGGGTCAGGTTGGAGGTGTCGCTTAGATCGCCATAATGGAGCTGCAGCTTCGGGTTGGGCTCATGCGGGTCTTGATAGATGTGATCGATCCGCTGCGTATTGAAGGAGGATGCACGCCGCTTGATGCCGTGAACCTCATAACCTTTGGCAAGCAGAAACTCGGCAAGATACGAGCCGTCCTGACCGGTGATGCCAGTGATAAGCGCACGCTTGGTCATGCGGAATGATCGTCCCTGATTAAAAATTGGCTGATTTTGCTGAGGCTCTTGGCAGCAAGCGTTCCGATGCCGCCCACGCCATTATTGCGCATAGCCCGCAGGTCCTCGCGGCTCTTCACAATAATTCGTCCCAGCGAGCGATTGCTTTCACCCCCGACCCGCATTTTGACCAGCGCTTCAGGAATGTAGGCCAGCTTGATCTGCCCCTTCACCAGGTATCGGAGCATTGCGTCGTAGTCCGCGGCAATCCGAAACGAGGTGTCATAGCGACCGTAAAAATCGCAGACTTCACGGCGCAGATACCCGAGCGCTCTGGCCCCTGGCGACCTGCTACGACCTGTTCGTACGCTGCTGAAAAACCGGGGTGTAGGACCGGCTTCTGGCGATGGTGGAGGCCGCTTTCGAACAGGGTTGTGATGATCGAGCCCAGCAGTATCCGCGTCTACCGATACAGTGCGACGGGTGAAAAAAGAGATCCGATAATCGCAGCGTAGGACGTTCCCAAAACTGCTCTACAAGCAAAATCCATGCCTTCATTGGTGCTCACGGTCGTCCCGTCGCGCTGCGATTGGCCGGCGAACAGGCCCATGATTATCGGGAAGCCTCCGCCCCTTTGGAGGCGGGGCCTACAAGAGCGCCTCTGCTCGGTGACGAGGGGCACGACAGCAACGCAATCCATCAAGCTGCCGCCGCAAAGACCGCTTGGACCAACATCCCATCGCGCTCCAATCGCAAGCACGACTCGCCGGTTTTCAAGCGCATAGCGCGCATCTTTGGTACGCGCCACTTGCAATAAACAATATCACTAAAATTGAGCCGTGGCCGTCAGACTCGCTGCGCCCGAATCTAGCGCGCCGCGTGATCAGTCTATGGCCTAACTCAAGGCCGCGATGATCTTGGCGACGGCCTCAATGCCTTTGGGCGTAAGCTCCAGGTTGTATTTCCTGAGATCGTGGGGGTCCCTTTCAGACCGGACCGTGTTAGCCACCCCCGGCTTGCGCTCGGTCTCAACGTGCATCATCGATCGCAAAAGTTTGGAAGAGGATCCGCTTTGAAGATCGCCGAGCTTATGATCGACATCACGCACGCCGATCGGCTCGTCGGTCCGGTTCGCAATGGCAACGGCGAGAAGCGCCATGAGCTGTCGAGGCGGCAGGTTAGGGCCAAGCTCTTGCACCGCCACATCTAGCGCGCGGAAGAGACGATTCATTTGTAACAAGGAAAGCGAGTTTAACTCCGTAGGCATTGTTCAAACTGTTCTCCTCTCGCCCCTTCGGTTGGGCTGCTGGACCATCTAAGATGTCTTACGAGTGTGTGTTAAGGCATTCCAATCCCTCCGTTGTTGAAAAAACGGGCAGTGCGAGGGCGAGCGCATTGCTTACCCGCTTTGAAGATGGAGAGGGTGCCCACCCCTTCTTCATCTCAGACTCGCCCGGCCAGGCAAAACGGCCCCTGTCATTTCAAACTTGTGAAATGACCACTGTAAACCCTCGAGAATGCCGAGCGATGGCGATACAGTCCGCGGGGCCGAGCCTATGGATTGGTCAGCAAGAAGGCAGGAGGGGCATCCGCACCCCTCAGCGACACGCGCGATTTGCAAAGGGTGTTCGATGCCGGCCAGCTGACGCCCAAGCCGCGTGGAACAGGATCCATTTTCGCGGCCAACGCTAGGCCAGCAGGCCAACCAGCTTTGGCAGCGCCGCGTCAGGGACTGGCAGGCACAGCGCCCCGTCCGCGCTTCTATTCCTGCTTCAAGAACAGGCTCTCGAACAGCTGGGTGATCAAATTGACCCAGGCCGCAGGCTCGATAGGCTCGATCGCGATGTCATCAATCACTTTGCCAAAGGTGTAGGCTTGGATCAGCAAGGAGGCCGCTTTCAAATCCACGTCTTGCCTCACCCATGCGCGCGCCTGCGCCTCTGCCAGGAAATCCTCAAGGGTGCGAGACAGGCGCGCCTGTTCTTCGCCGACATGCTGCCTGAGGCGAGCATTGGTGGCACATTTGCCGATGATCTTGGCGCGTGACAGGCGGAATGCGGCGGTCTCGAGACCGGAGGTCTGCTCCACCAGCCAGCGAATTTCGCTGCGAAACTGCTCTTTGGCGTCGCAGCGTGCCACGATATCGCTCATCATCGCGATGCTACGGTCAACGCCTTCCGAATATTTCTGGGAAAGGGCGGCCGCCACCAGATCATCAAAGGTTGCAAAGTGATAATAGAGCGAGCCCTTGGAAACCCGCGCGTCCTCAAGAACCTCGGTCACGGTGACGCGGTCGATCCCTTTGGCATCAGCCAGCCTGAGGAAGGCGCTGATCAGTTTGGCAGTGGTTGTCTGGTCGGACACGTCTCAACTTCCCTTCCGCTCATCGAGGCGGCGCTTGGGTCTTCTGGCAAAGGTGTTCTGGCAAAGTTTGGCGCTCGATGTAAGCCCTCAGCACAAGGCGGCGAGGCGTTGGGCCTTAAAGGGGATTCTGGGGCACAACCGGCGATCGCGTGATAGCCTGCTGTGCCGACGGCTCTACGCGATCCGCAAGGTTCACAGGCTGCTGAAGCTTCCCGATCCCACCTATGATGAGGAAATTCATTTGACCTTCCGAAAGGTCAAACGCGCGCGGGCCGTTCGGCCCAAGCAAGCCAAGGGACTGACGAGTGACTATCTGGACCGCTTTGTGGCAAGCGAGCCCGATACGCTGCGGGGCCTCAGGAACCGGGCGATGTTGGCGCTCGGCTATGAACTGCTTACCCGGCGCTCGGAAATCATTGCGCTTTGCGACGATGACATTGCCGAGCAGTCGGACGGAACGCTGCGGGTGTTGATCCGGCGCAGCAAGGCCGACCAGTTCGGCAAGGGACGGATAGCCTTTACATCGCAGCGCACCGCCAATCTGGTTCGAGAGTGGTTGAAAAACCGCGGCCCTTCGACACAGTGGCTGTTCTGCCCGATCTATAAGGAGAAAGTCGTCGACCGATGCCTCGAGGCGACAACGGTGCGCCGTGTCATCAAGGAGGCAGCCACACGAGCGGGTCTTACCAAGGCCGAAGTCGCGGAATTCAGTGGTCACTCCATGCGCGTTGGCGCCGCGCAAGACCTCTTGAAGAAGGGCTTCGATACGGCCGCCATCATGCGGGCAGGCGGCTGGAAATCAGTCAATGTGCTGGCACGCTACCTGGAGCAGGCAGAGCAGAATGTTTGGCAGTGAAGCCAAGGCAGAGAGATCATGGACATGAACGAAACGGAAGCCATTGGGATTTTTGAACGTTCCGGTCAAAAACTGGCCCAGGCATTTATGCATGGCGCTCGCGTCTAGTCTTGCTCACCACACCGCGCCTGCGGGCGTTCCCTCAAGGATCTCTCGCATCCGGCGGATCGTGCCAGGCTCCGTGTTCGCGGGCAGGTTTGAGAAGTCAAAATAACCGACCTCAGCAATTTCCTTTGAGTGCGGCTTTTCCAAAATACAGCCGCTGGCGTTGCAAAGGTAGACCAACACATGGTCTCTTTTGCTGACGCCTGCGTTAAAAAAGATTCCATGAAGCTGAGGCGCGCCGACCAAAGCGAGCCCTGTCTCTTGGTGCAGTTCCTTCAACAATGCGCCTTCTGCCGTTTCACCCCTCTCAACACCACCGCCGGGAAAATGCCAGCCAGGGGTGTAAGTGTGACGCACCAGCAAGAACTTGCCATCATCAGAGCGCACGACCGCCCGAACGCCCAGCGTCAGACCTCGTGTCGCCAGAAACAGCAGGTGTAACATTTTGCCAAACACTCGTGCCAGAAAGCGCTGCAATTTGTGCCCCATTGGTGCTGCTCTGTCGCCCTTAGCTTGCCTGTTTCAGCGGCGCTGCTCGTACGTCGCCTTCCCTGTCCCAAGACAAGTCAGTCGGCTCCGTATCAGCGGCAGGCGCGTATTCCAGAGGCAATTGCTTGAGTATCTCTCTGATGGAGAGCAGGTCATACTCTTCGCAAGCTTGCCCCAGTCTAGCCAGCGCATCGCGAAGGTCTTGCAAGGGAAGACAGCATTCAGAAGCCGTCATGATCCTTGGGTGTATGGTAGGCGAAGGGTTGTTTCCGATCAGCAACTCTTCATAGAGCTTTTCGCCTTTGCGCAGGCCAGTGACACAAATCGGGATTACGCCATCTTGCTGTAAGGGCTGGTCTGGCTGTTCATCAAACGATGGGACCAGCCCATGAAGTTTGATCATCTCGACAGCGACATCCATGATCTTGACCGGCTCGCCCATATCGAGGACGAAGACATCCCCCCCATTTGCCATTGCCCCTGCCTGGATCACAAGCTGGGACGCCTCAGGGATGGTCATAAAGTAGCGGGTGATATCCTGGTGGGTTACAGTGATGGGCCCGCCCATTTCGATCTGCGCACGAAATTTAGGGATCACCGAGCCCGAAGAGCCAAGCACGTTGCCAAAACGAACCATCGAGAAGACCGTTGTTGACTTCTCTGCGCTCAAAGCCTGACAAATCAGCTCGGCAATACGCTTGGTTGCCCCCATCACGTTGGTTGGGCGCACGGCCTTGTCGGTGGAGATCAGAATAAAGCGCTCGACACAGCACTGCTGTGCCAATGAAGCGATCGCCAACGTTCCAAAGACATTGTTACGGATGCCTTCAATGATATTATCTTCCACCAGAGGAACATGCTTGTAAGCCGCAGCATGATAGATCGTCTGCACGCCAAAGGCTTTGATAACCGCCTCGATGCGTTGCCTGCTTTGCACCGAGCCAAGCACCGGAATGATTTCCACTTCAAGCTCTGCTTGCGCGACGACGGAGGCAAGCTCCGCCTCAATCGTGTAGAGTGCAAACTCGGAAATTTCGAAAAGGATCAGCCTTGCAGGCTTTTGGGACAGGATTTGACGGCACAATTCGCTGCCAATTGAGCCGCCCGCGCCCGACACCATAACGACTTTCCCCGTAATGTTTTTGCCCAGCAGATCGGCGATCGGCTCAATCGGGTCGCGGCCCAGCAAGTCTTCCGCCCTGACATTTCTGAGCTGGGTGATCTTCGCATTGCCATTGATCACATCGGCTATCGGCGGGATCGTCTTGATCGCAAGCTTCAAATCTTCGAGGCTTGTAACAATCTCGCGCCGCTTGGCACGGCTGATAGTGGGCAAAGCGAGCAGAACTGTCCGCGCGCCTGTATGCTCCACCAACTGCGCAATCCGCTCGAACGGGTAAACCCGCAGCCCGCTGATCATCAGCCCATGAAGGCGCGGATCATCGTCAATCAAGGCGACGGGTGCATAGTCCTTCCCATGAAAAAGCGAATTTAGGAGTTGGAGGCCGGCCTCCCCTGCACCATAGATAATCACAGGCCGCCTGTGGCGGTGGACCGGCTGGCGAAACAGGGTACGTGCGATAAACCGGAGCCCGCCAACACCGAGAAAAACCATTACCCCGAACATGATCGGTACCGATCGAGGAATATCTGCTTCAAGAGCAAAGCCTGCAATGAACAGCGCTAGCGCGCCAATGATCGAAGCCTTAGCAACCGGGCTCAAGATCTTGCCAGTAACAAACCGAATGAGTGTCCGGTAAAGCCCCCAAAAGTGCAGCGCCAGGAGGGTTGCAATTAGGGCAATGCCAAGCGCTGGCCACACCTCAAGCCTGCCATGAAAGGCGTTCTCTTCCAGCCTGAGGATCATCGCAGCGAGGAATGCAGCGATAATTACTATGACATCGCAACACAGCTGGATTGCAACCTTCTGGGCTCGCCCCAGCTGGGAGAGTGACCTTGGTGGGGCCTTCATGTCAGTTTTCCGACCCATGTTTTGGAAGATCAGGTGCAACGCGACTGAGAGCGACGAGCGATTATCGTTCGGCCACAGGCAATGGTCCGGAGAGCGCGTGTGCTCGCCGAATGGTGTTCACCGAAGATTTGGTTATGCCGTCAGGCAGGCTGCCTGACGGGTCTGGTCACGGTGCATACAGACTGCATGGCGTCAGCGACTGTGCGGACTGACCTAGGCAGCAGTAAACCTACACCATAATTGAATCGATGACGGCGTGGTGGGCCCGCTCTTTGTAACGATACGGTTCCCAAAGGACTCCAAACCGCTCATCATGAAATGGCAACAAACCATCAACGCAGCACCCCGAAATGACGATGGCCACGAACGTGTTCTAAGCCACACACGGGTAGGATCATTGTGGGAGAACCGATCGCCTTGAAGGTGCAAATATTAGCCCCGTTTGCAATTTATTGCCCGCTTTAGAGGTTGCCCAATCCGACGTTTCACCGCGATCATCTGGGCAAAAACGCAAGCACTCTCTCGATCACTTCATCTTGCTGATCATCGGTCATATCGCTGCCCGAGGGCAAGCAGAGACCATTGACAAACAGGCGCTCATCCACCCCGCACCCATGATAGCGTGACCCTTCATAGAGAGGCTGCATGTGCATTGGCTTCCAAAGCGGACGCGATTCAATCTGGTGTTCGAGCAACATCAGGCGCACATCCTCGCGCGTCACACCAGTTTCCTCAGGATCGATGGTCAAGGCAGTGAGCCATCGGGTTGAATAATATCCCGGCGGTTCCGGCATGAAAGCAATGCCCGGCCGGGTTAACGCCGCCTCATAGCGCGCAAAAATCTCTCTTCGGCGCGCAACGCGTTCGGCGAGCACTTCCATTTGTCCCAAACCAATGGCCGCACAGATATTAGAGAGGCGATAGTTATATCCAAAAGTCGAGTGTTCATAATGGGGAGCTGGGTCGCGTGCCTGTGTGGCGAGGAAACGCGCCTCATCGGCCCATTCTTTGTGACGAGTGACCAACATTCCGCCACCTGAGGTCGTGATGATCTTGTTCCCGTTAAACGACAGGACTGCTGCGTCCCCACCTGTGCCGGCTTTGCGGCCACTTTTGTAGGAGGCCCCCAGGCTTTCCGCGCTGTCAACGATCAAACGAACCCTGTATTGGTTTGCGAGGCTTTCAAGGATTTCAAGGTCAGCGGATTGCCCATAGAGGTCGGTTGGAACAATCGCCTTCGGCAGGCGGCTTTCCTGCGCTGCCCTGAACAGTTCCTTCGAGAGCAAATCGCTGTCGATCGTCCAACTGTTCGACGAAAGATCAAAGAAGCGAGGCCGAGCGCCAAGGTAGTTCACAGGGAAGATACCTCCTGCAAAGGTCATCGACGAGATCCAAACCTCGTCACCTTGCCCGACGCCAGCAATACGCAACGCCAGATGCAGCGCTGCCGAGCCGGAGGACAACCCCACGCAATGCAAGCCCTTGCCTAGGTATTCAGCAACCGCCGCCTCGAACGCATCTAGTTGTGGCCCGAGCGGGGCCACAAAGTTCGAGACAAAGGCTTCCGCCACACGCTGCTGCTCATGCCCAGACATGTGGGGACGCGAGAGATAAATACGCATGAATTAGTCTTCATCAATGATTTGGTATTTTGAACACATTGCAACTACACGAAGATTCTGAATTATAAAAATAGTTTCCCTGCAGCAATTCAAGTAAAGCCGACCGGCGGTCACTATCCCATAGAGCCGGAGCGTCAGCCGGGCACGACGTCAACCGTCACCAATTCGGATATTCTTGACAAAATTGCTTGCTGCTCCTGAGCAGATTGAAACCGCAAGTAAAGCGTGCCGACGGCATCAGTCGCCCGCTGAAAAGCTCGAACCCCATCGCCCGGTACGACCGTCAGAATTTTCTCCATGACGAACGGCCAAACTGCCTTGTCCAGGGTGACATCTTTGAACTGGCCTGCCCGCTCCGAATGCAACATGTAGTTGGCTACAAAACGGCTTTTCACTCGAGGCGTTAGGTCAACCGGCTCACCTAATGAACAATCAACGAGTGCGGCGACCATATCCACTCCGGTCGCCGTCCTGAGCAGTTCTGGGATGTGGTTACCACCATTCCGAGGTGCTAGTTCAATAACATAAAGCCGCCCACTCTGGTCAAACATCAACTCGACATTAATCCCACCGTACCGAATTCCCAAGGCAGTAACTAACTGCTTAATAGTCCGCCGGACAGCTTGCTGTCTGTCATCCTCCATAACAAGTGGAAAGCTGGTTCCCGTTGGAAGGAACGGCGCGCTCTCACACGACCGGTGACTATTCATCAATCCCCAGAAGCGCACCTTACCATCGACGACGAACACGTCACCTCCGATCATATGCGGATGACTGCGCTCAACAAACTCTTCAATGAGTACGCGCTTTTCCCGAGAAGCATCCAGCGCACCCCGAAACGCGCTAGCCAAGGAGGACCGATCCTGTATCCTGTAAACGCCTGCACTGCCCGCGCCGTCAACAGGCTTCAAAATCACAGGCGCCTTTATTGAGCCCGCAAATGCGCTAGCCTCGTTGATGGAAGCAAAGCTCGCCGCACGGGGGGCTTCAAAGCCATACTCACTGAGAAATGCCCGAAACAAATCTTTGCGAACCATGGTAAGCACCGAGCGAGGCGGGTTGCCAGGCAAATCTAGCGCAGCAGCGATGCGTGCAGCACTCACTGCGTTGATATCTGAACCAAACGACACCACCCCGTCGACACAGTAGGCACGAGCCGCGTCAGCGATACTTAAATGATCAACAGTACTAATTTCAATGAAAGCTTCGGCTAATTTCCGACAGGGGCTGTTCGGATCCTGATCGCAGAGAACCACGGCATGCCCTTTAGATTTGGCGTAGCGCACCATCGGAAGGGACTTTTCTGCGCCCCCAAGCACTAGCAGTTTTTTCATTTGGATCAGTGAACAGCAGCGAATGGCATACGGTAGGGCGGGAAGAACCCCTCTGGACCAGCTAACTGAGCGCGATAGCGCGCCTTCCAAGCTTCGCACTCGGCTTCGAACTTTTTCGCATCATGAATAATCGAAACAGTCCGAAAAGTCAGCTCCTGTCCACCGAAACGATGCTTGAACTCAAACAGCTTGTCCCGTCCGCTGCCATATCCACCGCCAAGATGAAATAGTCGGATGCCCCGATTCCGGGCCCACTCGCGTATTTCGGCTAGAAGCAATTTGGTAGGCGCCTGGTGGAAGTACTGCGGGCGAGTTCCGCTTAGGTGATACTGGAGCAAGCCATTAACCAAAGTGAAGATCGAGGCGCACATAATCTCCCCATCGGCGTCTTGAATCGCAGCGCAATGCACGTGCCCATCCAATCGCTCTCGAAACGCTGCCAAGTATTCGTCCGTATAAAAGTAGGCGGACTGTGCACCAATCCGCTCCATGGTCGTCCGGTATATATGCGGAAACGCGCTCCATACGTTATCGGTATCAATAACAAAGCGGCAACCATTGCGCTTTAGTTTACGCAAGTCGAAACGGTGGCCACTCGCTAAGCCTTTTAGCCAGAGTTCCGGTTCATCAGCCATGGGCATTGTGACCGTGGAACCCCGCGCGATTTGGAATCGTCTCATATCGGTCCCGTGTTGCAAAGCAGGAAGTTCTGAGCGAAATATCGGATGCAACCGAATGAAGGTGCTCAAGATCCCGCGTGCCCTTGCTGCCTCATCATATGCTGAGAGCGCCCGATTTAGGAAGGCTTCATCGCCTTGAGGCGATACAACTGGACTCGAATAGCCATAAGGCGAGACAACATCTGTGCCGTCGCCACTTGGCAGCGGCCGTTCAAGCAGAACGAGGAGCATTGTCGCGTCATTTTCTCGGTAGAGATATGCGATAGCGCGAGCCCCTACCCATTCAGCCTCTAGTTGAGCATATGCTGGCAGATGATAGAGGTCGTGCTGGCTGGTTTTCAAACACTTGAGCCACCTCGGATCCTCTGTTTCGATGAATACATTTTCGATCATGTTGAAGCCATCGCATTGGCAATTGCCAGCCGCACTCTCGCCGCGACGAACTGGAAATCTGAAATGCTGTATCTCTCATCGATATGCAGCATGAGAACCTTCGATGAGTATTCAGCGGCTGATGATAAGATATCAGACTCGACTGCAGCTAAAGGCCAGAGCACTGCGGGGTAAATTTTGCTTTCGATAAGCTTTGCCCGGACGTCATCTCGAATAACGCGGCTACCAAGATCCAAGACTGCAACCATCGGCGTAAGACACTCATTCGGTCCGAGTAACCGCAACGCTTTACATTCCTCTAGAGCGAGCTTCAGAGCTTGATGGTTGCGCAGCCGAACTGTCGCTGCCCGCTGCAACGAAATACATCCAAGAACCAGGCGTGTCCAATCAGTCGATAGAGATCTTTCTCCTGCCAGTAGCCTTGTTTCCGTGGAAAGCTCGAGATTGCGGGCGAGGCGTTTTGTTGCTTCGTCACCAAAGCCGCTGAGATAAGCGCGTTTAAGTGCCATTGCGGAAAGTCGAGCGTAAACGGCCGCGTTGTGTGCTGAAGCGAGAGGTGGTGATGCAGGAAGGGTATGGCCCACTGGGGACCAGCATAGCCCCCCTTCAGGGATTGGTAGAACCTTGCGAAGCGATGCGATAACGAAGTCTGCGGTGCTCGATTGCCCGCTTCCGGGGTCATGGGTGTGATCTTCGATGATCTCACCGGCGAAAGGCCTGGACAAAGCCGGGATACCCCAACCGAAGTAGTTTACCCGCAGCAGCACATCGCCCGTCTTGCCATCGGGGTGGAGATCCTCGCCCCAGGGGCCGCACGGGTAGCGCTCCAAAGCAATGTCCAGCCCCTTGAGGTAGTCAACAACATCTTCACAGAAGTAGCTCGGCACCCAAAGGCGTTGCCAGCCTCGATGCCGGATCCCATTTGCGACCACCAGCCCTAGGGCCACACGGCCGGATCCAACAATCATGCCGCCGACCTCGTGCGCAAAATGCAGTACCGATCCCTCACCAAGTTCCTCCCCCACATCAGGCAAGGCGAAATTGGAGCCGTGTTCCCAACGTTCCGGAACCATCCAACCAGTTTCAATCATGGTCATAAAACTGCGAAGAATTGGATGATAGCGCGGTCTCCCGCCAAGGCTGGCGTTCTTCGTGCAGAGATGTCACTGGAAGATCCTCTCCGCGAACGCCGACATCCTGAGGACGCAAGAGCCTTATCAAGGTCTTTGCAAATATCATAACATCAATCTTCAGACCGAATTTAGTCACATACTCGACATCGAATGCAAACTTCTCGTCCCACGTCAGAAAGTTGCGGCCACTAATCTGAGCGAGTCCGCTCATGCCAGGTCGGACCAGATGGCGCGCGCGCTCAGCTCGCGACATATATGGCAAGTATACAACCGGCATTGGACGGGGACCGATCAAACTCATCTCACCGCGGAGAACATTGACGAGTTGCGGCAGTTCATCGATACTATATTTACGAAACACCGCTCCGCAGCGGAGCATGCGCTCAGCGTCCGTCAATTTGCAGCCATTACGGAAGCGTTCAGTACGCATAGTACGCAGCTTGATAAGGTGAAACCTCGCTTCGTTACGGGCAATTCGCTCTTGTCGAATAAACGGGCTTGCCGCAGGATCCTCCAACCAGACAATCAGCGCCGATATGGCAATGATGATGGCTAGGCAACCGAGCGCAACGCATGCGGCAACCAGATCCACGGCCCGTTTGGCAATGATCCATGCCTTATTCATCCCGATCGGCCCCGCTGCTCAAAAAGCGCCTCAGCCTCGCGGTAGATTGGCTCCATCGCGGCCATTGCGGATTCGATCTCGAATTTGCGGACATGGTTCTGCCCTGCCTCACCAAACCGCCTGCGCAGCGCTGGATCCCCAGCCAAATGCAAGACATGAGCAACGAACGCCGCCGCATTATTCTGTTCAAATAGGAAACCGGTTTCACCTTCTAGCACAAGTTCGATGTGCCCACGATCCTCGCTCGCCACCACAGGCAGGCCGCAAGCCATGCTCTCCGCCAATCCAATCGGCAGTCCCTCATGGACGCTGCTGCTCACCGCGAGGTCTGCACTGTTTGCAATTTCTGGGATGTCCCGGCGAAATCCCAATAATTTTACGACTCTCTGCAAACCCAGTTGAGCGACCCGGGCAGCAACCACGTCTTGCAGCGGTCCGTCACCCACCAAAACCAATTCGGCGTGGATTAAATTGCGCCTTATCTCCGCAAACGCATCGATCAGAAAAGCATGGTTTTTCCTCGGAATGAATTCAGCGATGTAGAGCATCACAAATGCGTCGTCCTTGATCCCAAGTTCGCGACGAATTTCAGCCCTTCGGGAGGCTGGGAAACGCCGGAACCGGTCAAGATTTACACCGATCCCGGGGATCAGACGCGCTCTCTGCGCCCTAAGTAACCGCTGCGCGGCATCAAAATCCCAATTGTTGATGGTCACAACGATGTCGGTCATCCGTGTGAAGAGCCACTCGAGAGAAAACCAAGTCAACCAGTTAGCCACGGGCGCTCGCGGAAAGAAATGAAACCCGTGCGCGGTGTAGACCACCGTGGGACGCCCCTTAGCAAACAGTGCGGCCAGACGCGTCAATGCGCTTGGTACGGGGGTATGGGTGTGCACCATGGTATACGATTCAGCTCGAAGAATCCTGACCAGGCGAAAGAACCCTCGAATATTATCAATGGAAAACGGTGACCGCGCAAAATCGATTTCATGGAAGTAGTCATGCTGGGCAAGCGGAAACCCGTCGACAGCACGAGCCGCAATGTCCACCTTGTAACCGCGGTCGCGAAACCACTCGATGTACGGATTGTGGAACACGGACAAATGCCCCTGAGAAACCGCCACGTATAGCACGCGCCGCTCTCGCTCATTTTCGTGACGGCTAGGCATGGTGTGTCTTCGGCAACATTATTGTCAATAATTGCGCCATGATCCGGTCAGGATTGGTCAATCGTAATGTCTCTGCACGGTAGCAGTGCGCGTGACGCAAGCTAGGTTCAGTCAGACACGCAATTGCGGCAGCTGCGAACCCGGATGCGTCCCCTGCTCTTACAAGCAGTTGCCAGCCACGCTCCGGAACGATCTCACGGATAGCAGGGATGTCACTGGCAACAATTGGTAGCCCAGAAGCCATAGCCTCAAGCAGGGCATTTGGCTGCCCTTCTGTAACCGAGGTAAACACAAAGACATCCGATGCAGAAAGTAGATCGGCAACATCACTCCGGGCACCGAGAAGGTGTATTCGTTTACTCTCGATGCCGGAAAATGGGCCAAGGATCTCCGCGGGAAGGACATCTGTCGATGGTCCAGCTATGATTGCGTGAGCCCGTGAACACTTATGCAAAACTTCGCTCGCCGCACGAATAAGCGTCCTATGGTCCTTTGCTGGATCGAAGCGCCCAATATGAAGCAAGACTGGTGCTAAATGATCTATTCCCAAGTTTTCTCGAACCGCCGCCCTCGACCTGATCGGGACCAAATCGTCCGGAGGCAAGATATTTGGTATAACTTGCAGCCTTGGATCGTCACTAGTTAACGCCGCTGCGTGAAAGCGTTGCAAGGCAGCACAAGAATTGGCGAGAATAGCCGTAGCGGACTTCTCTATCAACCAGATACTCACCTGCGCAAAAACACGGCGTAACAATGATTGCTTGAACGCAAATGTGGAGCGTCGGTGAAACGCTACGCGCCGCTTGACGCCTGCAAGCCTTGCAAGTGCCAAGGTAGACCCTGAAAAAACACCGGTAAGATCTGTTATCCCGTCGAGCTTCGCTTTCAGGATTTGCTGGTAAAGCCGGAACATCCGTATGGGGTTGGCGTAGCCAAAACCACCATAGATTAATCGCGCACCAGTTCTGGTGTAATCATCATGCAACGCACCACGCTGCCCAGATCTTACAAAGACGGTGACCTTAATGTCCTGTGGTAAAAGTCTGAGCAGACGTAGCAAGTAGCGCTCCATACCGCCGATTTCTGTGCTGAAAACAACGAAACCGAGTCTCCTCATGACAACCCGCCTGAAATAAGGGCGACACTCGATACGAAGCATGCTTCAGGCCAGCGTCGGCTAATCTCTTTCAACAACATGCGAAGTGAGTGTAAGCCATAATCGCGGATTGCCGGGTTGATCCCACCGACATAATTGGCACGATGGGTTGAAATGACTGCAGGGACACCCCAAGCGAATGCCGAAGCGATTCCCGCTAAGGCATGGTCGACACCGAGCTGCTGGATAGGTTCGAATACGCAATTCCGTCCGAAACTCTGCAGCCCCGCATCGGCTACGCCTCGTGTTCCCCAGACAGAACGCACACCACCGCGCCCATCCGGTTCGACATTACGAACATGACGTATGATCGCAGCGCAACCCGCGTCTCGCACTGCAGCGTACAAACGTGGGTGGAAAATGTTGTTCGTCGGGCAGTATATTTGGGCCGGGAAACCAAACTCCTGCGCGAAACAATCCGCGCCCGAACGGATTATCCCAGATAATTCGTCCAACTCACTAAATTCCAAGAAGAAATTAGCCGCCCTAAAGCCCGTTGCGGGCGCGGGGATGCCCGGTATGGGGACGCTATAAAAACCGAGATCGAAGGCCTCTCGTGCCGTTGACGACGACTGCAGCGCCGACATCCACATCTTGACCTGAAGATGCTCTCGGCCATGATACTGAAGGGAAACAAGGTTTTGGTCGCGTGCCTCGCGCCAAAGACTGAGGACTTCCTTTGCGTCTCCTCGATCTTCCAAAGTCCTAGTCAACCCCTTCCACTCATAGCTCGAAAAATCATTGCCTTTGATCGCCTCAAAGTCGGGATTTGCAGGGTTGCAGTAGCAAGAAAAGACTGCCGGATTACCGTCCCCCCCCTTTGCCTGTGCCAACACTTCCATCAATGAAGAGAGGTCGTCAGCTGTTTCGAGTGTATCGCAATCGTAACCCCCATCGCCTGTAAGCACCCCGCGATCGACGAGCTTCACATATGCCTCCCGCGAAGGCACACGCTGGCTGCCCCAGTCATCGCTATCAAACACAATCATCTTGCCGGCTTGAGGCTTGGCAAAGGCATGCTTAATTCCACGCCCGCGCGTGCGCACCAAATCGGATGCAATTTCGCCGAGTGCCGAAATTGGAGGCCATGTGATGTTCATGAAGAGATCGGTCATCATCGTCCCGATAGGAACTCATAGATACGGGGAAATGAGTCCTGGAAAAACCCAAATAGTGAGGGAAACACAGTCACAAATGAAGCCTCACCCAGCCACATCCTGTAATAGACCAAAAGATAGAAACACACAGGCATGAACGTCAATGCTAAGGCAGCTCGCGCGCCTTCACGACTCTCGAGAAACCAGCGAGCATGGAAGAGAAACAACAAAGCTGTTGCGTTACGCTGAACGCGCGCAGCGGTTTCCGGTTCACCGCCGAGCACATTGTGAAGCCCCCACATAAATAACACCAACATCCAAAGTTGGTAATGCGATGATTTCAAGTCAAACCGAATTCGCCACCAAATGAGTTGACCGGAAAGCAGAAACGCCCAGAAGACAGGTTTCGTGAACCAAAGCAGGAACCATGAAGCATCCCTCGTTGGGGGTCCAGTTGTATCAGCCGCGCGCTGGGCATACTCACCAGTTGTGGCAACTTGCTCCGCGAAGGATCCGCCCGTCATTCCACTAGTATAGCTGCTCAAGCTAACGAAAAAACCATCTGGGACCAAAAACGAGATACCAAGGAAGCCATAGGCAACTAAGACTTGCATTCGACCTAAACTTTGGCTCAAGTAAAGCATTGCCAGTCCGAACACAAAAATTGAAAATCCAAAGTGTATCATGAAGCCAAGCACAAAAGATGCAGCAGCAGCCAGCCACCAGCGGCCCTGGAGAGCGAGAAGAGTGGCCACCATCATTCCCCATAAACCTAATTGATAAGGGGCATTGAGCGCAGCTAAAACAGGCAATTGGAGCAAAAACGATATTGAATAGAACTTCGCAGCAAAACCGTAGTGCAACGATGATCTGGGAAATGAGAACAACAGCATAGCTGCAGCTCGAAAAATCAACGCGTAAATAATACCTGTCGCCATAAAATAGGCTGCCACTGGCAATCCTAGACGTCCAACGAGAGTTACCAAAGCCCAAGCTAGCGGCTTTGAAATGTCGGCCGACCACCCCCGTGCGACCAATTCAATTTGGTTCACATAATAATATGCATCGGACGATTTATTTGGTACAAAAACCAAGCCCGCATAGATACAAAAAATTATGTACCCTGCTAACGTTCGGTTTCGGTCAAATGTCAGCAGATCATGAAGCGCTGCGGGAAATGGCCAAACCACTGCGGCGACAAAGCTCGCCAGAGGCCGCCCTGGAGCAGAACTAGTGACAGGTTGATAGCTAGTGCCTACTGCATCAGTCATACGACCAACATCCTCGCAAGGAAGTTGCGCCAATGATCATAGGAAAATTGCAAAGCGACATGATTCAGGCAATTTTCTGTGTAGTAAACACCTTTCCGCATATCACAATAAGCGCGCAAAACGTGCGTACGCAAAGATTGCTCCCAATCATTGGATGCAAATACGTAACCCGTATTGCCATTTGCAACATAGCAAGCCGTACCATTGCTATCTGAACAAATGACCGGAATTCCGTGAGCCATAGCTTCAAGTTGAGAGACCGACGCCGGCTCATCAATAGATGGCAGAACGAATAAGTCAGCAGATGCATATATCGCATCCATTTCCGAATGCGGCACATCGACCGATATCCGCAAGAAATCAAGTTTGCGCTCCCTCTCTCGAAGTTCTTCTAGCACTACGTGGTCCAACGGAGCCCCCACGACGTGCAGTTCGATGATAATGCCTTCATCGGCCAGTTTTGCTACGAGATCTACCCATTCAACCGCCCGCTTGCGTGAAGCAAATTTTGAGATCGTAAGGATTCGGAGCGGGGGTATAGACGACGACACCTTTCTCTCGGCTTTGATGCATTTCGCGATAAACGGTAAGAAATGCCATCGCGGGGCGAAAGGCCATGTTGACCGATGCCGCACAGGAACATTTCGCCATTGGTCGCAACTATCGGTAGGAGTAACTATGTCCCTTGCGCACATTCTGTGGAGGAGACGCATCGTGAATGGGTAACGCTCGGTCCGCACAGTCTCCTGTGAATACATAACGACCCGCCTACCAGTGGATCGGAGGAGCAACGCAAGCAAGATTGTCCCGATAGTGAAGTCTCGTAAGATGAATAGATCGGCTTGACAGTGCGTTATACACCAAAAGGCGCGTAATGAAAAAAACGAAAAAAAAGAGTAGGCGCTGCCACTACGCTGGAAAATTAGCTTCTGTCTGCCGATGACCACGGGTTTGACCGTGGTGTGGACTTCAGATCGGCCGATATATTCAGAAAAGAACGTTACGACGTAACCATCATCCACCATTGCTTCGACGAGCGGGGCCAGGTTGCTGTGAAACCGTTTGGCAACAAAGGCGACATGAGCTTTGGAATGTTTGAACTTCATCATCACGCTGCGTCCGTTAGCCGACTGAAGAGCATCTCCCATGCCTCACCCATTGACTGTACAGTGAAGCGGGCCACATTCCTTCGTGCAGCAACGCTCATTGCACTAAGGAGACCTTCGTCATGGGCCAAGATGCCAACAGAATCGGCATATGACTTTAAGTCAAACGGCTTGATCAGAATTGCATCCACACCATCGTTAAGTATCCAAGGGGCGGCGGAATAACTGTTGAATGCCACTGGCACCGCGCCATGCGATTGTGCCTCAATAAGGGTGTTGCCGAACCCCTCGTAAGATGAGAGCATCAGAAAGATTTTGGCGCGTCGATAATGGGAGTCTGGCGGTGACCACCCGTGAATCATTACACGGGGCAACCCTCGGTGAGCCAGATCCTGACGCATCGCCTCCATATCGTTGCCATCGCCGACCACATGGAGTTCCCAATTTGGCAGTCGAGGGGCGAGCCGTGCCCATAGATCAGGGATCATTAGCACATTTTTCTGGCCATTCTCTATTCGGCCAACGAACAACAGAATATTCTGCTTTTCTTCGGCTTCGCTCCCCGATGCAGAAACAGTCGGAAAGCCGTTCGGGATTGCGACCATGCGTTCGTCGGATGCGTCAGGCACATACCACCGCAACTCATCGAAGAATGTTGGCGAAAGCAGCATGAAGCGGTCACAGCGTTCATACGCGCGGCGGAATTTACCCGCGTTGCGCCAGCGGTGAAGTCGTAGTAACGCCGCCACTATTAGTCGCGATTTTAGCAGTACGCCAACGCCGGGGATGCGCATGCGGTTGGCTATTAAATGCACAACATTCTGAACAAAGGCGGCAGGATTTGCGTGGTAACAGTTCACCAGCCCGACTAACAGCCCGCATCGACGCAGGCTCCACAGCGCCTCGGCAATACCCCTGTCCATGGCAATTTGATTGATTGCAATTGCTGACGGAAAGTTGGCAAATACTTCGTTCAGGTAGCAGGCAACATCTGCAGAAGACCCCAACGCCGCTTCGGGCTGCACAAGTCGCCCCGATTTAGGCGTATGATGATCATTGCTCCGGCGGGTTGAGACATAAAGCACGTCCCATCCGTTCTTACTTAGATACTGACCCACAGCCAATGTAATCCGCTGGACCCCACCTTTGTTGGGGTCCAAAATGAACGGAAAAACTAAAGCGATTCTGTTTACCGGTTTCACAACTTTGTGTCCGGGCCGGATAACCGTCCAGCATCCCGATGACTACAGAGCCAATGCGCATCCTCAGCAAGCAGGTCATGTATCTGCACTACAATCCAGGCCCTGAACGCCAAAAGACAAGGGTCTAGTGGCGCTGTCGGGACTATGCGTCGAAGCTGACGCTTAATCGCTGATGGGATGCGCGCGATGATCCAATCCAGTAGGCGCCGGGGCACTTGATGCGCGCCACTACGCCGCTTCGCCGCGTCAATCGCTGCTGGCATTCGGCGCAATATGCCTTCAATGACTAAGTTGCTCAAAATTGCGCGGGCAGCATCGCTATCAAGACCTTGACGCAAAATGGCAACTGTTTCAGGTGATCGAAGGAAGCGCATTTGTTCATCCGCCTCTCGGATACTCGCGAAGGGTACATTTGGCCCGAATTTTTGAACTGCCTTGACCAACAAGGCTTTGTTGTCCCGCAATTGCCGTGGCAGCTGGCGCACCAAGCTTACGAGTGAATGTGATTGAATGGGGTTTATGACCTCGACAAATCCTGTCTTCGTCTCGGTCAGTCCCGCAAGAACGACAGGCACGCGGTATTGACAGAAGAGTCGGTGTCGCCAATCGGTTAGGTCTTCGTCTGGTTTGCGGCGCAATTCAAAGGGCAAGGATTGCCCCTCCTCCAGAGCGTCGGCAAGCCACTGCGTCGAGGAAACCTCGCCAAGACTTGCAAGGCCTAACCCCAAGCGAACATCACGTTCAGAACCAACCGGTCCCCACCCGGCACCGCCAAACGGTTCATCACCGCGAAGTATGCCTTCGACGCCGCCTGCGGCAAGTTGCGCCCACATCGCAAAACCATCAAGGTAACCGCCTATTGAATCGTTCAATCCCTCGCTTGCTCGGACAAAGCGGGACATCATCGCTTGTCGATCGTCATCCGGGCGCGTGACGTTCACAACTTGGTGTGGCAGCGCAAGTTCGTCTGCTAGCTGTGCCGCCACTGTAACTTCCGGGTTGGGTGCGTTATTGCCGTTGGCAAGATCCCAAGTAAGTGCATTAATCTTACGAACGGGCGCCACGGCGCAGGCGATTAGGCGACTATCATATCCTCCCGAGATCGGAAGGCGCCAATTGGACCAGTTGATGTTGAGATTTGCCAATTCCTGACCGAGTGTGCCGAAGAAGACATCAGCTAAGTTCTGCGGCAATATCTCATGACAAGAGTCAGCCCTATCAAGCTGCTTGATAGTGACATCCCAAGAATGTCGATCTAACATTGCGCTGGAGTTGGGTGAAAGGAGCTTGACGCGATGGTCCCATCCACCGACGGGCCCTGCCACACCATTGGCCAACATCCATGGGATGCCCGCGGCGTTTGAAACGAATGTCCCAAGGAGCATGGCAATCAGTCGCTGGGAGCTAGCGGCAATGAAGCAGCTCTCGTTGTGGAAATACCAAATCGACCGTGTAGCTAAGGCATCGCTAATCAGCTCCACCTTTGCTTCGGAGGCACGTAACAGTGCGAATGTGCCGTGACCGACTGCGCCGCCAGGCTCCTCCCATCCTTCACTGCCCCCACTCATAGCGCCGAGACAAATCGCGGATGGGCTAATTCGTACACTTTCTACCGGATCGAAGCATGCCGCGAAAATTAGCGGGTCTGGCCGTAATATGCGTGGCGCGCGGCGGGGCGAGCCCGGGGGGCGTTCCGAGAAGAGACGCGATGCGATGTCCGTGCACAATCCCTCGATATCGTCGAAGATAAACGCATCAGGCGTCCGGAAGCAGGCGAATAGGGCTTTTGCCATCACTATACACTTGGAAAACGGATTGCGTTGGTCAGACGCGCCGGCGCCCTCGGACGAGACCGCGCAGGACAAGAAGAGCAGAGCCCACCAAAAAGCGGAAGTCGCGCCTGATCATGAACTCGCGAAGAAGAAGCCCTGCACCCATCGCAAAACTATCTATGCGGCCGCGACTTTGCCCTTCGTGATGACGAACGCTGAAGAGTTTTTCCGGTATAATCTCGAAAAATTGCCCGTATCGGCGTTCGAGCCGCAACCACAGATCATAATCCTGAGCGATCATTCCAGAATAGCCCCCGACTTCGACAATTTCTTTACGCCTAAACATGGCCGCCGAATGATTAATTGCGTTCTTCAACCAGAGCTGCCGATTGACCCAGCTCCCCGGTGCTCCTTGGCGGGGCAGCGATGTACCCTGCTCGTCGATCGGAAAAGTCGCACAAGAAACTAGCAGCAAATCTTCGCGTTGTCTGAGGATTTCAACCTGGCGGGCAAAGCGTTCTGGCATCGCAATGTCATCGCCGTCCATGCGAGCGATCAATGGTGCACGGGCCATCTCCAGCCCGACGTTCAGGTTATGGGCCAGTTGTCGGATCGGGCTGTAACGAATGATGATCCGGGGATCGGTGCAAAGTGGAGCAATATGCTCCATTAGGTTTCGATCTCCGTTTACGAGTACAATCAGTTCAAAGTCCTCAAACGTCTGGGCCAAGATGCTTTTTATCGCGTCTTCGGTGTATTCGTCAAAGCCGCCAAGCGCCATGAGGCAGGATACGGCAGGGATCCTCGAAGGCTCGGCCGCTGTCGGTTCGGGCATTTGCGTGGCGGAGTTTTCCATAGAGCAATAACTATTCCGGTCGAAATTGTCAGCTTTGCGGCTGGTGAGTGCCTTGATGAGTTAGCTGCAGGACAGAGCCGAAAGGCCCGGCAGGCAACGATCCTCACCCACTTCGAGCAAGCGCGACAGAATGGAACCAAATTTGGCACTGGAGTAATGTTCGCTTACTCCCGCTACCGACAAGGCAGCTAAATTCTCCGCACCAAAGCAAAGCCCATTATGTACATAGCCATAAAGGTCGAAGCCGTGCCTATCGAGCCCTGCGATGTGCACGACGGGTACGCCAAGGGCTAACAAGCGCAGCTGCGTTGCTGAGTTGCCAACTACCGCGAGGTCAATGCGCGCAGCAAAGTTGGCCAAGCTCTCCATTTGCGGAGCAAATGAAAGCCATTCTTTTGGGGTGTGCTCAGCGTGTAAATCGCTATTGGGATGAAGCCGCAGGCAGATTGACTTTGTATCAAGCGCGTCTCGCACGGCTGCTAGGACAGAGAGTTCTGCATTAGACGCTGTAAAACTGGCGTTTACGGCAACACCGATACGAGGACGATCAGAAACTGATCTGATCGGCCTGCGCTCAAGGGGCGGACGAGCCGCTATTCGGGCTTCGGGGTTGCGTTGGAGGACCGCAGTCGCGCCTGCCTCATTGAGTACCGCAGCATCCGTTACCGCATAGGGTAGGCGATGAATGTGATGATAATCATCTTGCCACCAGAGTAGCTTATGATTGGCCTTCGCCGCCGCTGCCCACAACATGTTTAAATGCGGGCTGACATCGCTAATGATAATTGGTGTTGCAGTTTTCGAGGTGCACAGGAGGTCACGATAAAGTGAGTATCCAAGAACGCTCCAACGATCTGCGATTTTCAATCTTTGCTTTGGACGGGTCGTGCGAAACGCAACAATCAGTAATCTTGGCATACGGAGCAAAAAGCGCAGATACTTACTTTCGGTATCATCTGCCAAAGTCCAAATGGTTTCGCGAGGCACTCCCGCTTCGCAAAGCTCCGTTAAGACAGCTTGTACCTTACTATTTGGACGTTCGATCCCGAGCATCAAGAAGCGGTATTGTGGGCCAACTCGCCGCGGTACTGTTAGCGCCGGCTCCACCCAACGAAACCTCGAAATCAGTTTCTCACGCCAAGGATGTCGATCACGCTGGGCGGCCATGGCTGGCCGTAAACGCGCGCCTGCATGTCGAAGGCAAATTAGCAGTTCTGCAGACATGGGCAATCAAGCCGCCCGTCAGCCAATTTCGTTTAGATTTACAGGAGAATTAGCCTGTTTGTCAGCAAGACTGATCCTCCCGACGATCTGATCGAAGTATTTTGGCGGCGCGCCGAAACCGGGCCGGACACTTCGGATTGCATCAGGAGCGATGACCTCACCTTTGGCAACGGGCTTTACAAAATAAAGCGAGCGGCGAAACTGCCTATTACCCATCTCGCTGGACTTTAATCCGTAGTCCACTTTGCCAAGAGCCTGCCATGCGGTGCGCGCGTCGCGACAAAGCTGGGCGAGTTCTTGAGGCTTAAGGGAGAAGCTGTCGTCTGGCCCGCCGCCCTTGCGATCCAAGGTGAAATGCTTTTCGATGATCGATGCGCCCAGGGCCACGCTTGCAATGGCGGTGGTGTTATCGAGTGTGTGATCGGACAATCCGGTTACCAAACCAAAGCGCTCAATCATGTCCGGTATAGTGCGCAGATTGTAGTCGGAAGCCGGTGCGGGATAACCACTCACGCAGTGAAGGATCGCAACGTCCTTGCAGCCTCCGTCGTGCGCCGCTTCGATGGCCTCTTCGATTTCGTCGGCATCAGCCATGCCGGTCGAGATAATCATGGGCTTGCCGGTTGCTGCGACATACTTGATCAAAGGCAGATCGATCGCCTCGAAAGAAGCAATCTTGTAGGCGGGGGCGTCAAGCTCTTCGAGGAGGTCGACTGCGGATTGATCAAAAGGCGAACTGAAGATCGTGATGCCCAGTTTTCGGGCATGTTCGAAGAGGGGTTTGTGCCACTCCCAGGGGGTATGCGCCTCTTCGTAGAGATCATAGAGGGTGCGGCCATCCCAGAGCCCCCCTTTTATTCGGAAATCTTCCGCATCACTGTCGAGGGTTATCGTGTCAGCGCGATAGGTTTGCAGCTTCACAGCATCAGCCCCGGCCCGTTGAGCAGCCTCGATGATGGCAAGCGCCGTTTCCAAACTTCCGTTATGATTGGCCGATAGTTCCGCGATGACGTAAGGTGGATGGACAGGGGTGATCGGACGCCCTGCGATCTCAATGAAATCACTCATTGATTTTCTCCAATCTCAATTTGTATCGATGACCGCGATACTCAAAGTGAGCCGGAAACCGGTTCGGGTCGCAAAGGCGAATTAGGTCAAACTGGTCAGCTATCGAACGTTCAGGATCTATTCGGCTATCATCTAGCGTTCGTTTTGGTCGATAGCTTGTACTGTGTGCAGTAGCTTGGTCTTGGGGTTTAATGTAATCGATTTCAGTAATCGCAAATGACAAGAGTTCGATTTCAGCAATAAATAGGGCAGAATTAATTTCGTCCCACAGTGCATGTCTTGGAATATCTATTCTTTTTTTCTTCCAAATTTTTCCGGTATCGATTGCGTCTTCAGCTTCGAGCAGTGACAGCGTAATATGGGAGGCACCTTCAAGAAGGTCCCAAACATGAGGGCTCCACCCCCTACCGGCGGGAAGGTCGCTGGCGTGAAGTACCAGAACTTTGTGGTACTTGTTCCGATCTTTTTCGAGGATTTTTTGGGAGCAAGAAATTAGGAAAAGAATATCCCCGCCCGACGCATCATCAATATTATAGATGAACTCGACGTTGTGATCAGTGCCGACGCTAGCGATCCATGCCTTTATGTAGGGGACCACAGGATGGTCTCGATTGCTGCACAAGACGGTGACTTTCATTTTGTGTCAACCAACATATACGACAAGATGCGCGCTTCCCCGTGCCCGTCTGCTATCTTTGCCGAAGTGCGGCACATTTCCGCTATGCGTGCAAACAAGGTTGGGCTTCGAAGGAAATCCATGATTGCATCCCTGAGTCCCACAATATCAACCGTAATGGCCGCTTTTGCCGCACCGATCGCCCCATTGATCGCTCGTTGGTTATCTGCCAAGGAGACTTGGATCGCAGGAACTCCGAGAGTACAGCGCTCCCAGGTCGTGCTGCCGCCCGCGCCAACGGCCAAATCAGTATCGTGCATCAATTGGGCCATGTTGCGCACATCGACAAGGACTTCGGTGGGGTTGCGCATCCGGGAGGCCCTGCTTTGCACCGCGCCAAGCCACGGCGCGCGCGGCCCCATCACCACGGTCACCCGCACAGTTTCCGGAAGAGCCGATGCATCGAGCGCGTCGAGCACCTGAGTGGTCACGTTGTCCTTATCCACCCCTCCAAGGGAGACAAGCAGGTGCTCGAGCTTCGGTTCCGCCCTTCGCGCGAGGCTCGTGTTGCGCAAGCGAGCGAATTCGGGCCGGAGCAAGGCATATCGGGGGCCGATCAGCAGTCGAGCTGAGGAAGGAATAAGTTCTGCATAATCGTTCGCAACTCGCCCAAGATTCTGGTCCAGCAAAAGATCGCATTCGTGCTGTCGGTCTGCAAGATCGTCGATAATCATTAGCTTTCGGCAGTATGGGATGAGCAGGCGCTCCCATTTTGCATCAATCGCGTAATGATCGACGATTAGCCAATCTGTTGGCGCAGCAGAAAAGTTAGCGATGCAATCTGCCGCGTCCTGTTCTTGAGACACGCCAAGCCAGTCCGCATGCTTCAGCACAGAAGCAGAAGATAAATCATCTCTCTCGGGTGCCCTTGGGACCGCATTATCAGCCGTCGGTAATATCTCAACAAGATAGCCCTTGGCCCGGATCAGATCTACGAGGTTTCCTTCATGCAGCCGACAGATAAACCGGCAACTCGCGCCTTTGGCCGAAAGAGCATCAGCCAAGGTCAGGCATCGCATAACATGCCCAGAGCCAATTTCGAGCGAGGCATCTGTGCGAAAGGCGATGTTCACAAGTCAGATCGCCCAACAGGATTCAATTCACCGTAAGTCATTTGTGCGGCAAATAGGAGTTCAGCCATTGTCCAATCTTCTGGCGTGTCGATGTCCTGAACCCGCCACCGAGGCAGTGCTACCGGAACCGATCGATCAGAGAAAATAGGCTTTTCATCAAGCCAGGCAGCCGCTGTGCCCCAATAAAATTGTCCTGCGTCGTGCCAAGCGTGCTCAAGATCTTGAGAGCGGGTAGCAAAGTGTTCTGGTGCGAACATTGCAACCCGACCATCATCGGTTAACTTAAGCGCACGCTGAATAGGAAACGCGAAAGTACTCACAGAAAACGCAAAATCTGCATCTACGCTTTCGAGCGCTTCCATACCTGCGCGGATATCCTTCGCGGTTAGAAATGGAGCGGTCGCATAAACGCAGCACACCTTTGAAGCAACTTCATGGACTGTCCCCAAAGTTCTTATCGCATGCGCGACCACGGGTGCAGTGGGCACATGATCGCCCGAAAGATCTTTGGGCCGTATAAATGGAGTTTCCGCTCCCCATTCTCGCGCGACTTTTGCAATTTCACCATCGTCTGTGGAGACTAACACACGATCAAAACAATTGCTCTCCAACGCGGCCAAAATGGACCAAGCGATCATTGGCTTGCCGCAAAATTCCTTGATGTTCTTTCGCGGTATGCGCTTACTTCCGCCACGTGCCGGGATAACAGCAAGCCTCATCCGCTGAATGTCCGGACAAGGGCAGCTACAACATTGTCTTGTTGCGCTTCAGTGAGAGTCGGAAACAACGGAAGACTAATAGCATCGGAGCCATACGCCTCTGCCTCCGGATACATGCCTTCTTGAAAGCCGATATTACGATAATACGGCTGCAAATGCACCGGCATGTAGTGAAGGTTGACCCCGATGCCAGCCTCGCGCAGCGAATCGAACACCTCCTTGTGGCTCCGATTGATCTGATCCAACTTCAGCCGGATTGGATAGAGGTGCCAGGAAGACAATGCGCCTGCAATGACCGTGGGACGCTGAAGAGGCATTCCGGCCAAGAGATTGTCATAACGCTTGGCCAATTTATTGCGCCTAACCACGAAGTCATCCAAGCGTTGCATCTGGCTTATGCCGAGTGCGGCCTGAAGGTCTGTCATTCGGTAGTTGTAACCTAGTTCCAGTTGCTCATAATACCACGGCCCGGCAGGCTCGCCCACCATGTGGGCTTCATCGCGTGTAATACCATGCGTCCGCAGGCGTGCCATGCGATCAGCCAAATCGGCTCTGTTGGTCAAAGCCATGCCGCCTTCTGCAGTGGTGATAATTTTGACAGGGTGAAAGCTGAAAACAGCGATATCGCTGTAACGACAGCTTCCAACCGGCTCGTCGAAGTATCGACCGCCAATCGCGTGGCTTGCATCTTCGATTATGCGGAAGCCATATTGCTGTGACAGCGCGTGGACCGCAACCATATCACAAGATTGGCCGCAAAGATGAACAGGAATGACAAGTTTGGGAAGGCGGTTCTGCTGTTGCGCCACTTCCAGTTTTGCAGCGAGCTTCTCCGGACACAGGTTCCATGTCACCGGGTCAATATCGACGAAGTCAACTTCGGCGCCGCAGTAACGTGCACAATTGGCACTGGCCACAAAAGTGTTGGGACTGGTCCAGACAATATCACCGGGGCCAACGTCGAGCGCCATACAGGCGATATGCAAAGCGCTTGTAGCGCTGTTGACGGCCACTGCATGTGCCGCCCCAGTGTATTGGGCGACCCGTTCCTCAAACCGCGGCACAATGGGGCCCTGAGTGAGGAAATCCGACCGCAAAACATTGACGACGGCTTCAATGTCAGCTTGATTGATATCGTGGCGGCCATAAGCGATCATTACGCGGCCTTCTCGACACACTTCACATTCTGCTCGATAAGAGCGCGAAGTTCCTCGACTGACAGAAAGTCAGGGTTAGTGCCGCTATCGTAGGCGAAGCCTGGTGGCACGGGCTTGCCCCCGACTTCCGCGCAATACTGATCCATGGGGATGCTGCCCCCCGATGGAAGAATTGCAAAATAGCGACCGAGATCAACCGTGTTGAAACTGTCACTTGCCGTAATCATCTCTTCGTGCAGTTTCTCTCCTGGCCTCACGCCGACAATTTCCTGCCGGCAGTGCGGCGCAACCGCTTCTGCCACGTCAGTAATCCGATAGGATGGGATCTTGGGCACGAAAATTTCACCGCCTCGCATATTGGCAAGTGCCCACAAGACCATATCGACGCCTTCCTGCAAGCTTATGTTGAAGCGTGTCATTTCCGGATCTGTTATTGGAAGCACGCCACTGGCACGCCGCTCCATGAAAAAGGGTATTACGGACCCTCGGCTCCCCATCACGTTCCCATAGCGCACGACGCTGATTTTTAAATCTCGCGCGCCCTTCATGTTCTGCGCGGCCGTAAAAAGCTTGTCAGAACATAACTTGGTGGCGCCATAAAGGTTGATTGGCGCCGCTGCCTTGTCTGTCGATAAAGCGACCACTCGCCGAACTTTAGTGTCGAGGCAGGCTTCAATGAGATTCTGTGCACCAAGAACGTTCGTTTTGATGCATTCGAACGGATTATATTCCGCTGCGGGTACCTGTTTTAGCGCTGCTGCGTGAATAACTATGTCGATCCCTTCTAGTGCCCTGCACAGGCGATTAGCATCGCGCACATCACCAATAAAGTAACGCAACATAGGATATTCCCGTTCGGGAAATTGCTGCGCCATCTCAAATTGCTTCAATTCGTCACGACTGAATATAACCAACCGCTTGATGTCCGGATAGCGCCCGAGGATCGTTTTCACAAAGGCATTACCGAACGAACCGGTACCGCCAGTGAGCAGTATGGAGTTTTTTTTCATATTGTAGGTTTTCTCAAACTTATCATAATAAAAAATAATTTTTATATGCCCGCGACTTCGGCAGGTCTTGAAATATTGGTTATCTTTCCGCCGGCTAATTCGATAATTCTATCGCAATGCCGAAGCGTAGAAAGGCGATGAGCAATCATCAGAATAGTACGATTTCCATCGAGCGCATCAATCTGCTGCATCACCGCTGCCTCAGTGGCATCATCGAGCGCACTTGTCGCTTCGTCGAGGATTAAAACCTCGGTGTCGCGGTAAAGGGCACGTGCAAGCCCGATGCGCTGCCGCTGCCCGCCAGACAAGCGAACACCGCGCTCTCCCACAATTGTGTCAAATCCTTGCGGCAGAGTCGCAACAAAGTCCTCGAGTTGAGCCATAGCTGCGACGCGACCGAGCCGCCGCTTGTCAATTCGCTCATCTGGTGTTCCAAAAGCGATATTTTTTGCAATCGTCGTGTCGGCTAGAAAAATCGACTGCGGCACATGAGCAATACGGCGCTGCCATTGGCGACGAGTTTGCGGTTGCAGGGGGACTCCGTCAACTTCAATCGCCCCTGAGGTCGGATCAAGCAGGCCCATGACCATATCGATCAGCGTACTCTTGCCACAACCAGTTTTCCCAATGAAGCCTATGCGCTCCCCTCGATTTATAGTCAGATTGATCGAGGTCAGCGTGGGGCTTTCCTTGATGGCATACGCGAATGAAACATCATGCAAGGCAATCAGAGGTAACCCGACGCGGGGCAGTCCTCTTGACGCTAAATCATTCTCCTTCGGCTGCAGCGGAAGGGTCGCTAGCGCAAGCACGTCACCCAGTTGCGCTTGATTGGCTTTATAGCTTGACCACGATCCATAGATTATCTGGAGTTGCGGAAGCAGTCGCTGGGCCCCCAGCGCAAGCGCTCCAAGGATAGGGATAGCAGCAGCAAGCCCCCCGGGACCGCTGCTTAGGACATTTGCCAAAACAACCACAAGCGCGAGGCCTACCGCTTCGATGAAGTATCTTGGCAAGGTCGCAAGAAGTGTATTTGAGGCCTGTGCAGCACGCAGGCGGCGGTTATGTCGATCGAAAATATCGGTGAAATATGGTCCGGAGCCGTCCATGATGACATCTCGGATACCACCAAGGCCTTCTTGAATTGCCTTGATCCGGCGGTTTTCATTTTCCGAAACCACTCGCCCATTTCGTGAAATCTGCCGGCGCACCACAATGCTTACGACCAGGTAAAGTCCGCCCACGATACCAGCTGCAAGCGATGCTGTTTCAAAATCGATTATAGCCAACGCGACAATGATGCCGACCGACGACAAAACCGCAATGGCGCCCTGAGTGAGAGGATTCAAAACCCCAGCGACCACTTGTCCGACCTTGTTGACACTCGCTAATACATCGCTCGAGTTCCGTCCGACATGCCACGCATAGGGCTGGGACAGAGTCCGGTGGAAGACCTCTCGCGCCAAATCGGCGCCAGTCCCCAAAGTTAGCTTGTTGCCGTGCCATTGGGTCACGACGCGAACCAAAGTGGATAAAGCCACGACAGCTGCAAAAAGGATTGAAGCGTCTGCAATAGTCAACTGAAGCTTGAAGAAGGGAAGCTCGAAACCTTCGCCTTGTGGAGAAGCTAAAAGCGCCAAGAACGGAACAATCGCCCCAAGAGACGCCATTTCCGCCAATGCGCTCAATGTCATAAGAGCCAGCTGAAAACAAACTTGGATTCTTCGGCGTGACGAAAGGACAGAAAAAAGTCCAGAAAGCCCTGAAGGATAGCTAGTTTTCATATGAATATTACGAGGCCATGCTTGGTTCATGATCTCGTGTAAATGCTCAATTTCAGAGTCTAAGATCAGAAGCGTGCGCAGGAAGTGTATTTTTCAGATCATAGAGAACGTGCGCTTCCTTCTTACCAAAAGCGCGGATTGCTTCAGATCCCAATTCGCGAAACCGCTCATGGGCTACTGCGATAATAATCGCATCATATGCCGCATCTTCTGGAGACTTGGTCATCGCCACACCATATTCGGCATGCGCCTGAGCAGCATCAGCCCAAGGGTCATAGACATCGACCAAGCAACCAAAGTCCTTGAGCTCACGCAAGATGTCGACAACACGAGAGTTGCGCAAATCTGGACAGTTCTCCTTAAAGGTGAAGCCCATGATCAAAACACGCGCCCCGCACACCTGAATACGGCGGTCAATCATACTTTTAACCAATTGGCCGGCTACGTAAGCCCCCATACCATCATTTATTCGTCGCCCTGCCAAGATAATCTGGGGGTGGTGGCCAATTGCCTCAGCTTTATGGGTAAGATAGTATGGATCCACTCCAATGCAGTGGCCGCCGACCAATCCGGGACTAAAGGGTAAAAAGTTCCACTTCGTGCCTGCCGCTTCAAGAACAGCCTTAGTTTCAAGGCCCATGCGATTAAATATCATCGCCAATTCGTTCATTAGCGCGATATTGAGATCACGCTGAGTGTTTTCAATCACCTTGGCGGCTTCCGCCACTCGGATTGAGGGAGCTTTGTGTGTGCCTACTGTTATGATTGTGCCGTAGAGTTCATCCACTTCGCAAGCCGCCTCAGGCGTAGAACCTGATGTGACTTTTGTGATGTTTGTGAGACGGTGCTTCTTGTCCCCTGGATTGATCCGCTCAGGACTATAGCCGCAGAAAAAATCGACATTAAAAGTGAGGCCAGAAGCTTGCTCGAGCACTGGGACACAATCTTCCTCGGTTGCACCAGGGTAGACTGTGGATTCATAGATTACGAGGTCGCCCTTTTTCAGGAACCGCCCAACCATTTCGGATGCCTTCAGCAAAGGGGTCAGGTCAGGGCGCTTATGCCTATCAATAGGCGTCGGCACTGTAATGATATAGATTTCAGCTTGCGAGAGGTCGGCTGGATTGCATGAGTATTGAACGTACTGAGCCTCGTGTAATTCTTCTGCGCAAACTTCTTTTGTTCTGTCGATGGCCGCATGCAATTCAGCGATACGCTTGGCATCGATATCAAAGCCAATGACACGGCGATGTTTGCCGAACTCAACAGCAAGCGGCAAGCCAACATAGCCAAGGCCAATGACAGCCAGAATTTTGGTATCATCCATAACGAGGGTCAGAATTTTCCGAGAAACCAAGAATGCGACAATTATTTGTCGTAGTAAGAGCGGTACCACTCTACGAAATGCGCGATGCCGTCGCGGAAGTCGGTCCGCGGACGGTAGCCCGTGAGGCGCTGCAGGAGGTCGGCATTGGCCCAGGTGGCAGGTACATCACCCATCTGGATGGGCATGTAATTGCGTTTTGCCTTGCGTCCAAGACTTTGCTCAATGGCATCAATGAAGTCGAGCAGACAGATTTTGTCGGAATTGCCGATATTGACGATACGGAACGGCGCGACAGGAGACAGGCTGTCCCCCTCTTCCACGGCTTCACTTACGGGCCTCGTTGGTGCACAATCGATCAAGTGCCGAATTGCCCGGACGAGATCGTCGACATAGGTAAAATCGCGATACATGTTCCCGTGATTGTAGATATCAATGGGTCGATCATCGAGGATGGCGTCGACGAACTTGTAAAGCGCAAGATCAGGCCGCCCCCACGTACCGTAGACAGTAAAGAAACGAAACATTGTGGTCGGCAAATCCCACAGATGTGCGTAGGAATGAGCCATAGCCTCATTGGCTTTTTTCGTCGCCGCATAGATCGTTAGAGGTGTGTCGGCCTTCTGCAACTCATCAAAAGGCATGTCGGTGTTTGCCCCGTATACCGACGATGTCGACGCCATTAGCAAATGCTCAACTTGCAAGCGGCGTGCTGCCTCCATGACGTTGAACGTACCGACAATATTGCTGTCGATATAGGCTCTTGGGTTTTCCAAGCTGTACCGCACACCAGCCTGAGCAGCGAGATGGATGATGACATTGGGCTCAAAGCTCTCAGCCACGCGCCAAAGGGTCGTCTCATCTTCCAGCATAGCCTCTGTGGCTTGAAAGCGCTCATGCTGGAACAGCATCTGATGGCGGCGATGTTTTAAATTGACATCGTAATAATCCGTGATCCCGTCATAGCCATAGACCTGAAACCCCTCATCTAGTAAGAGCTGTGCGAGATGAAACCCAATGAAGCCTGCCGTACCTGTGATCAGCACCCGTCTCATTGAATATGTGCTCTCATCTCGTCTGCGGGCGATTGATTTTCAACACGCCCAACACTCACATAGGTGAAACCGGCGATGCGCATGTCTTGCGGCGCGTAGACATTGCGCAGGTCGACCATGACAGGCGCCTTGGCCAATTGCTTGACCCGTTCCAGATCAAGCGCGCGGAAGGCGTCCCATTCGGTGACGATCACCACCGCATCAGCGCCCTCGATCGCGGCGTAGGGATCATCGCACATCACCACATCGGGCATCAGCGGAGCGGCGAGGTCCATGCCTTCAGGATCATAGGCGGTCACATCCACGCCTGCATCCTTCAAGGTGAGCGCAATCGCGATTGCAGGCGAATCGCGCATATCGTCGGTGTTGGGTTTGAAGGTCAGGCCAAGCAGCGCTGCCTTCTTGCCGCGAGCGGCATCCGGCCCCCCGAGCGCATCCACCACCTTGCGGCCCATCGCGCGCTTGCGGCTGTCGTTGACCTTGACGACGGCTTCGACGATCCGGGTCGGGCTGTCGTAATCCTCGGCGGTCTTGAGCAGCGCGAGCGTGTCCTTGGGGAAGCACGATCCACCATAGCCGGGGCCGGCATGCAGGAATTTGGAGCCGATCCGGCCATCCATCCCGATCCCGCGGGAGACATCCTGCACATCGGCGCCCACTTTCTCGCACAGATCAGCCATTTCATTGATGAAAGTGATCTTGGTCGCAAGGAAAGCATTGGCGGCGTATTTGATCAGCTCGCTCGACCGGCGCGAGGTGAACAGTATGGGCGATTCGTTGAGGAACAGCGGACGATAGACTTCGCGCATGATCGCCCGGCCAAAGTCATCCTCGGCCCCGATCACGATGCGATCAGGCCGTTTGAAATCGCCAATCGCTGCGCCTTCGCGCAGGAATTCGGGATTGGAGACAACGGCAAATTGATGGGGCGTGCCGGATTCGGCGATGATGCGCTCCACCTCGTCGCCCGTACCGACGGGGACGGTGGACTTGGTGACGATCACCGCATCATTGGCAAGGCTTTCGCCCACTTCGCGGGTGACCGCATAGACATAGGTGAGATCGGCATGGCCATCGCCGCGGCGGCTGGGCGTGCCGACTGCGATAAAGATCGCGGACGCACCTTTGATACCTTCGGCCAGCGAGGTGGTGAAGGAGAGGCGCCCTGCCTTCACATTGTTTTCCACCAGCGCGTCAAGCCCCGGCTCATAGATCGGCATGATGCCTTCATCGAGCAGCGCGATCTTGCGCTCATCCTTGTCGATGCAGACCACTTCGTGGCCGAAATCGGCAAAGCATGCGCCTGACACCAGTCCGACATAGCCCGAACCAACCATTGCAATCTTCACAGCGCGCGCTCCAGCGTCCGCGCCGCGATCTTGCGCACATCGCCGCCCATGTCGGGGCGGGCCAGCGCCAATGCCAGGGTGGCTTCGACAAAGCCGATCTTGCTGCCGCAATCATAGCGCGTCCCGTCAAAGGTTACGGCGTTGAACGGCTGCTCACCGATCATCTGCGCCATCGCGTCGGTGAGTTGGATCTCGCCGCCTGCGCCTTTGCCTTGCGTTTCCAGCACGCGCATCACTTCGGGCTGGAGGATGTAGCGGCCCGAGACAATTTTGTTCGACGGCGCTTCGGCTACCGGCGGTTTTTCCACCAGCCCGCGCACTTCGGTGATCGCGCCATGCGAGGGGCCAGGATCAATCACACCATAGCTTGAAACCTCGTCTTGCGGGACTTCGAGCACCGATATCAGATTGCCGCCAAGCTCTGTGTAGGCTTCAACCATCTGCTTCATGCAGCCCGACCCGCCTTCGCGCGCCACCATCAATTCATCGGGCAGGAAAATCGCAAATGGTTCATCGCCAACAATCGCCCGCGCACACCAGATCGCATGACCAAGGCCCATTGGCACTTGCTGGCGCACCGCGATAATATCGCCCGGGGTGGCGCGGGTGGCATCGAGAACGGCGAGGCTCTTGCCGCGCTCGCTCATGGTCATTTCCAGCTCATAGGCTATGTCGAAATGTTCGATGATCGCCGTCTTGCCGCGCCCGGTGACAAAGATCATCTGCTCGATCCCTGCCTCGCGCGCTTCGTCAACGGCATACTGAATCAGCGGACGATCGACGATCGGCAGCAATTCTTTGGGGATGGCTTTGGTCGCAGGCAGAAAGCGCGTGCCAAGCCCGGCGACCGGAAACACGGCCTTCTTGATCGGTTTGGGTGCATTCATTTGTTTGAGATCATTAAGCCAGCGGCCTCAGGGCGTTGGTGTAATTCGGAGACGTTTAATCACAGGGCTTTACAGATGCGGCCTCGCGTCAACTGTGACGTTACACCAATGTCAAAGAGGCAAATTCACCACGCATCGAAGAACGGATCGAACCGCTTGGCCCCACACGCCCCTTCACCCACAGCCAGATCCGACCGCCCATCACCAGCGATCTGCAAGAGCTCAGCCGGAGTTATGCCATAGCGCTTCACCAGCGCCGCAATGCACCTTAGCGCCTCCTCGCGGTGGATCGCCTCGGCTTCCTGCAATTCTTGGGGGTTCATCACTGGGTTTAGTTAATCACGATGCCGGGCAACGGGCGTTTCATGGACACGCCGCACCAGACGGAAAAGTTTCAAAACCGGGCGAGCAGCACCAAGCGCGGCGCGCCTTTTTTATAGGCGGGAAATTGGCCAAACCTTCGATAACGCAAATTATCAGATGCGCACTCGAGCCACCAATTGGCGCTTCCCCATCCGCCGCTTTGGCGCTGACTTCAAGTCATTCCCTGCCCCCGCCACCATCAAGCGTATTGCCGGGCTCACGTGCGGCCGGGGGTCACAGCATCGAATTTGGTGGGCGGCCAGTTCGCCACTTGGCGCGCAGCGACACAGACGGTAGCCACGCAAATCCAGAGCAGGCCAGACAAAAGCTACCGCACTGCATGAGAGCCACTCATGCAGAAACCAGATTTGACGGTTAAAAAACGCAGCAGGCTGCGCGTTTCCATCGGAGCTCCTAATGGACTGCGAAACGCTTGCAAGGGCTTTCTGTACCCTCGGTCAAGTTTTTAAATCGCCAATTGCTGCCCTTCGCAGAGGGTCGCAATCATACGCGCCTCGCCCATCATGCCGGCGTTCCACCCGCGCGCGTTCAACGCTTGTTATGAGGCCTGTGGGGGGATGGGTCTGGGCTCCGCCATAGGTGACTGATTCCATGCGCCTGTCAGGTACGGCGGAGGTAGCAATGGCGCATCGTTCGATTGGTCAGGAGCGTTTTGGCTTTGGATCGCAGTCAAGATCAGCTTCGTCGCTCGATGGCCCTATTCGGGATGCTCGACTGGACCGAGATTGCCGACCTGCTCAGTGGCATCCACCCCAATGCGAAGGACGAGGCAGCCTGGCCGCCGCTCGCTATGTTCAAGGCCCTGCTACTGGCGGCTTGGTATGACCTGTCGGACGTGAAAGCTGGCCGAAGCGCTCGATGATCGCGCCTCGTTCCACTGGTTCTGCAGGTTCTCTGGAGCCGAGGCCACTCCCGAAGGCGCGGCATTTGTCCGTTTTCGCAAGGCGCTGATCGCGCAAGGACGGGGCCGGTTGCTTCTCGAGAGAGAGACTGCGCAGCTCAAGGCCAAGGCGATCACGGTCAAAACCGGCACGCTGGCCGTGCGACGATCATCGCCTCGGCCAGCGAGAGCGATGATGATGCCCGCTGGGTCAAGCACAGGGGAAAGCGCGCTGTTCACGGCTTCAAGGCCCATGTCGGAGCCGATGCGGATACCGCCCTCGTAGAAGACATCGCCGCGACACCCGCCAACATCAACGATGGCAGGGCAGGCCCTGATGCGCTTCCCGAAAAGCTCGGCGAGGTCTTCGCTGACAGCGCCTATCGCGGCAACCACTTCCGCAAGGGTGATGTCCAGCGCATCGTCGCGACCGGCATGTGGACCGTGATGAAGCCGAGACGATTCAGAAGCTCAAAGATTGGAACCAGCTTATCCACCGGGTGCCTGGGCGGATCGAGAAGATCTTCGGAACTGGGAAACGAAGCTACGGCCTGCGCCGCATGCGATGGCGCGGGATCGCTAAAGCCGCCTGCCAAATCCACCTCACCGCCATCGCCTGCAACCTCAAACGAACCCTCAATATCATGCAGCCAGCTCGATGAAGGGCACGCCGATGGAAAGGCCATGCCACCAAGTCAAGCCCCAGACATCGATACTCCTCAATTCGGCGAAAATGGCGCAAAACTCGGCCCCAAACCCATCCGCGCACAGGTCTCATTATGCCCGGACAGGACCCTTCGAAAACCCGCAGTCCAACAGCATGGCCGAGTCATTCGCGCGAAACTTGAAGCGAGCAACGTCAGCATGGCAGCAAAATCCAACGCTAGAGCCGTGATGATCCGGTTGCCCAGCTGCCTTCACGAGAACCAAACTGTCGACGTTCGTCGCACACGTAGTGGAGTGATTCCAACGTTAGAAACCCGGGTTACGTGCAGCGATGATTTCGTCGGGGTCCGCCTTCCAGACGAAGGGCTTTGGATCGCTGGCATTGTATGCTCAGATGAAGCGATTGATGGCGGCCGGAGGTCGACGAGCGAAAGAAAGACGCCGTTATTGATCCGCAGAATCGACACTAGTATTATGGTGACCCTTATATCTATCGGCTGCTACAGGCGGAATAGAGCACTCGCTTTCCAGGAGATTGTATAGCGCGGCTCAAATCAGGGATCCTTTGGCAACCTATGTGACACCAAGGAATTCCAATATGAACGCGAGGTCGCCTCCGAGACCTTTGCTGCGCTGCGCTCCCTTTTTAGGCGGGCGTCACTCTGGACCACGTGGACGTTCTGCAGTTTTTCGGATGGAAGGCCGTATTGAGGTAGTAGGTTTTCGATCACCCTCTCAACACGGTAATTGCGTTTCCCCAGACCGGGGATCAGGCCGATGTCCAGGTAGGTCAGGCCATAGCCGTTCAGATCACGGAAGCTTAGACTCTCGGGCAAGCCATTTCCGATCCGGAAGCCCGCGCTGGGAGCAACTTCTTCCAGTGCCGCGTCCAATATCTGTTCGAGACGGCGCTCCCCTGCGCGCAGGCGGTTCTTTATCACGATCCAGTCAGGGGTAGGGAGACCGGCCTTTACCTTTTCGCGCCTTATTTGATCGACGAGATCTGCAAAATGGCCGCGGCCAGCCACCTTACGCGTTACCGAATTCAGCCGTGCAAGCCCGTTGAGATCATAAGAGGACGACCCGATCGGTGTCACGATAGTATCTGCCAGAGCCATGGCATATCGGGCAGCTGCTGTATCGGCTCCGGGAAGGTCGATGATAACGAAATCGACATGTACGCCCGCGCGCCTGATTTCCTGGTCCAGCGCGGCACCGCTCTGCTTTTCGAGCACAAGACAATTGGGCGAAGGCAGGCTCGCATTCAGAGTGCGCGCGGTTGCCTCCCTCATCTCGAAGGACATGGCGAGGGATCGCTGGCGGTTATCAAGATCGACGACCAGCACTCTTGCCCCCGAGTGACACAGCGCTGCGCAAGAATGGAAGGCAAGCGTCGATTTTCCCACACCCCCTTTTTCGTTCGCGAAAACGATTATGTGAGGGGCTAGCTTGGGTCTTCTGCGCAATTCCGCAACAACAACGAAAGGCACCGGAAGACCGTACCGGTCACCTGAGGCGCAGCCGTTGTCGACTTGCCCCTCGGATCCATGATTTTTATCATAATCCATTTTTTCTTTATGCCGCCCCAATAATATATTGTATTTCTTTTGTTCTTCTTTGATAATGGATATATGGCCTGAATATTGTGTCAACAGCATTTGCACAGCTGCGTTACGAACGCGCAGTTAGGCCTGGTAGCAGGCATGGCCACCGGACGTCAGGTCGAGCGGGGCAGCCGCCTCTCGGGGCGCAAAGTGTGTCTGCTATTTTACAGACTTGCTGCAAGCCATTGGGCCCAAGCACTCGTGACAAAGACTGAAAAGCGGTCTGCAACGCGCCAACACCGTGCCAAGCCCGTTTGGGATTGGCTTAAGCAGAGGAAACCATTTGCTGCGGAACTGGCGGCTGGCGTCGGCATGAGCTCGCGGGACAGTTCATTTCGATGGAGTCCGTGCGCCAAGACGGATTTCAACATTTGCGACCATTCTGGTTTGCTTCGGCGTAGTGCTGCGCCGCGCACGCCCGCATACCGAACTGGGTCACCGAGCTGTCACGTCATCTTTGTTAGCCTAAACCCAAGCCGCACTTTCCCGGATCAACGAGACAGCGCACAACACCCAATCAGGTCATGCTGCCATTCTGATAGCGAACGTTGGGAAGCTGGCTCGAATAACGCCCCAAAACCGATTTCGGGATGCTCACCGATATCTGCAGCGCGGCCTTGTGGGAAAGACTATAGAGTAACCTTGTCGGTTTCCGGGCCTCGAGGGGGTGCGTGGCTTGCGCAATGACGCCGAACACGACCGGCTGACGGCTAAGCTCGACGAACACTCCGTCAAGGCGCTGCCCTCCGCAGATTGGCACGGCCACTAAGGACAGGCCTGCACTGATCACATGTATCGCCAGTTCGCGCACAGGCCACGTACTCCCACTCGAGAATTGCAGACCCTTGTGTATGCAAAATATGCGGCCTCTCGGCGGCCGGGCTTGATGAATGCTCTCCACCAAGTTTCCTCGCGAGTTCATACCAATCGATCCCTTCGATACCGTCGCGCATTTCGGGGGCGTTCCTACGATATAGTTCGTCACGAAGAGGATGCTCGGCGCCATTGTTATCAGGAGCTTGATTGTCGGCATGGGTGATGCGCTTCCCGAGAACTCATGCTCCAAAATCGGTTTGAAAATTCGCACTCTGCTGACATTACCTTGAGATAGCCGCGGTCGCGTGATCAAAGATTTCTCATTTTCGTTGTGTTTCTCGTATGTTCCAAATAGGATTGCCCTAGGAACTAAGATCGCACTTCCTAGACAAACGCATCGGGACCGGCACATGGACGACGCACGGAGAGCGCTGGACGAGTTGATCCAGAAGCGCGGCTGCAACTATTCCGAGATCTCGCGCCTGTTGGGGCGCAACGCCGCCTACATCCAGCAGTATATTCGCCGCGGCAGCCCGAGGCAGCTCGATGATCAGGATCGCTCTGTCCTCGCCCGCTTTTTCGGGGTGGAGGAGAAGGTGCTCGGTGCTCCCGCCCGCCGCTCCCATCCCGGCGCCGACCTCGTGCACATCCCTATCCTCGATGTGGAAGCATCAGCGGGACATGGCGCGCTTCCCGGCATGGAGGGCAATTCAGCGCAGTTCGGGTTCGACGAGAAATGGCTGCGCCGCCTCACTGCCAGCAGGGCCTCCAACCTGTCGATCATCGGGGTGCTCGGGGACTCGATGGAGCCCACCTTGCACGATGGCGACGAGGTCATGGTCGATCTGGGTGACGGTCAGGCGCGGCTACGCGACGGGATCTATGTGCTTCGCATGGACGACATGCTGAGCGTCAAACGGATCGCGATCGAGCCGCAGGGCAAGCAGGTATCGGTCCTCAGCGACAACCCGACCTACCCCAGCTGGCGCGGTCTCGAAAAACGCATGCTCAACGTCGTAGGCCGAGTGCTCTGGTTTGGCCGGACGCTGCGCTAAGGATGCATCGACGTGTTTAGCCTTATCGCTGCATCCGTCATTGCTGCAGGACAGCCGTTCATCTGCACGCCCACGCGCGTCTGGGACGGTGATGGACCGGTCTGGTGTGCGGAAGGTCCTCGCTTGCGGATTGCCGGTATTGCTGCCCGCGAGATGGACGGCACCTGCCGCGCCCATCATCCGTGCCCGCGCAGTTCTGCCATCGCAGCGCGCGACGCGCTCGTACAAATCCTCGGCGGGGCGCGCGGAACCACAACAACTGGTCATGTCCTAGTCCGGGGACCAAAACTGACATGCCGGTCCGACGGTCCTGCCGAAGGCAATCGCACGGCGGCCTGGTGCCGCCTGCCAAGCGGTGCCGATCTGTCCTGCGCCATGATCCGCACCCGCACGGTCTTACGCTGGGACCGCTACTGGAAGGGTCCGGCCTGCCGTTGAAGTCGGGCGTAAAAGGGCCAAAACACGCTACAGCCCCATATCGAACTTTTTGGAGATCGAGCGGTCGAGTTCGGGCGCCTTTCGTTCAGCCTCGGAAGCCCTCCCCTTCTCCGCGCCAGTGGCGGCTGCATTGCGCAGAAGGTCGACGGTCTCGAGCGCCGAGCGTTTCATGCCCGGATTGTTCTCCACCGCAGCCTCGAGCTTGCCGGGATTGTCGACAAACAGCTTAAGACCATCGCGCAGCCGGGTGATGGTCACGAGAAAGGTCTGCTGGTTGGCAAGGTTCTTCTCGCGGCTGTCCATGACAGCGATGCCGCGATCGGACGTCAGACCCTGCGCCATGTGCGCATTGAGCGCATAGGCCAGATCGAGGCGCTTCAACATCGGATCTTCGGGCGCAAGGCGATGCAGCACGCCAACCGAGGTTGCCAGCGACACACCCTTGGCGTCGATCGCAATGATCCGCGCCTGGTCGGCATTGAGGAGGCCTCGCCTGTGATCAGTGTCCGTCCATCGAATCCGGTCGCCATCATGGATCTCGATATCGCGGCGCTCGTAGAGCTTCACGGGATCCTGCTCACCCTGAGGGCGAAGCTGACCGGGGCGAAACTCGAATTGCCGCCCGCGCTCGTTCTGGAGGGTCACACGCTCGCGGGGGAGATCGGTTGCCACCACCGTATAGCTCCCCTTCTGGAGCCCCTGCCCTCTTTGCCGGCGATCGACCTCGAGCACCGTGCCGGGGGCATAGCTCCTCGCATAACGCAGTTCCTCCCGTGTCAGATTGATGCGCGAAAGCACCTCGATCTTCATCGCACCCGGGCCCAGCTCGCCATTGGCCTTGAGGCCCGTCTGGACCGCTTCGTTAACCTCACCGCGCAAGGTCCGGCCCGAGGCATAGATCGCCGTTACCTCGCGCTCTTTGGGTGCGAGCGAGAGCCAGGCGGCTGCAGCATCGACAGCCGCATCTTCGTCCACGGCAATGACATTCTCGCCAAGATGGGCGAGCGCTTCGCCGATCCGGCCGCCTTGTGCCGCGCGCTGGGCGCTGCGCAGCGCATCATCGCGCGCGCGTAAATTGGTCTCCATGTGAGCGGCTTCGATGCCAGCCTGCTGCATGACATCGAAAGGCTTGCCGGCATCGACTGCCCCAAGCTGCCTGGTGTCTCCGATGCTGGCGAAGCGATCGAGCTTCAGGAGATTGGCCAGACGCACCAGCTTCTCCATATCGGCATTGCCGACCATCGAGGCCTCATCGAGCACCACCACGGTCCCGCTCATCGCCGTGCGCGCTGCCTCGAGGCGCGCACCGCCCTCGCCCTTGAGGATGTCCTGATGCTGACCAAGGAAGCGCGCCACGGTCATCGAGGGAATACCGGTTTCGCGCTCCAGCATCTGTACCAGCGTGTTCTGCACCGCGAGGCCGAGCACGGTCTTGCCTTCTGTGCGCAGGATATTGTGCTGCCAGAGATTGTCGTTGCGCAGCGCCCGCCACTTGCCGTCCGGCCCCTGGGTGGCGTTGGCGATGACGGCGTGGAAATGCGCATTGGGCTCCTGGTTGCGGTTGGTGTCGTGCTGGAAGACCGCAGCTACGAGGTTCCCGGTCCGAACCACCCGCTCGCTGCCGCGCACGTCCATGCGGGTTTCGGCAAGGTTCTTCTCGGCCCAAGTGAGCGTCTCGCGGACCGCCGCGCCATAGGCATCAAGGATCCGCTTGTCGCCGCCGACCAGCGCAAGCACCGACCAGCTCTTGGGCATGGAGAAGGTGAGATCGGTGCCTGCGCGGTGGGCCCGAAAGTCGCTGCCAACGCGACTTCCGTCGGGCAGAAATCCCTTGAGGACAGCTTCGAAGGTTTTGGCATCGACCGCACCCGACAGACCCAATTCATCGGCCCCTTTGCCGAGCCACGCCCCGGACCGATCGGCATCGGCCCGGGTGTAGTAATTGTCGGCGGCGAAGTAGCTGGCAGCACCGCCCGCGGTCCGGACATTGGCTACCGAGAGCACGGATCTGCCCCTCGCAGGGCGGCATAACATGCCATCGTCAGATCTCCAGATCGCCGAGGTCGCGCTCGTCCTTTGGGGACTCGTTTCGCTCGGGCTGTCCGCCCTCGTTCAGCAGCCTCTGGGCATCCGAAGATCTTGGCGGGCTCGCCGGCGTACCTCCTTTCCGGGAGGGTGGGTCAGTGACCTTTGCGCCGCCGGATTTGGCTGTGGGTTCACCGCTTCTCTCGGCGCCGTCCTTAGGCTTTTGCTGATCAGGTGACGGGTTTTGCCTGATCGCGGGATCGCGCGAATTACGCCCTGACTTGGGTCCCGATTTGAGTGCCGGGCGGTCACTGCTGCGAATGTTGCCCAGGCCCTCGGATGGGTCAGCAGGATGGCCATGCTGCCCCTTCCCGACCGGTGCCTGGCTACCTTGTGCGCGTTCTGGATCGGTGGTGCTTACGCCACCGACAGCAGGCCTCCCCGCCGCATCTGAACCCAGCAGACGTGCCGTCTCCGGTGCCATTGCACGATCAGACTGCGCTGCTTCGCCAGGTGCCTGATCGAAGGCCAGTTCACCCTGCTTGGGGGCCGAACGGTGGCGCAAGGTCGACCTCCCGCCGCCATCATCGCCGGTCGAAGCCTGCGTGCTGGCGCCCTCCCCGGGTTGGCCGCCCGGCTTTGGGCGCGGGGGCACGGGAGCGTCGCTCTGCGCGGGCGGTGGAAGGCGATTGGGCCCACGCACGATAAAGGCGTCGGCCACCTTCGGGCGGTTCACCGGACAAAGCCTGACAGGCGCTGCGGGAAAGTCTTCCGGGAACTTGATGTAGCCATCAAGGCTCTTCATGTTCATCAGCTCGTCGGGCATTCGCAGCGGCTTGATGGTCGTGCGCCGGGTGAGGCTGACAGCGTCGCGGGCATTGTTGTAGCCCATCGAGTATCCCTCATCGGTATCGATGACCTCCTCGTGACCGATGACGTCGCTGCACCAGGTTGCGGTCTCCCGGTCGGCAACGGAGAGGATCAGTTTCGTGCGGGCAAGCGACGCGAGGGTCGCGGCCATGTTCTCACCATAGACCTCCTTGAGCTTGGCAAAGGCGTGGAGGCCCAGAACGATCGCCCCGCCGAAATTGCGGGCGGTCTGAAGCCCGTTCTCGAGCGCGGGAAGACGATGCAGCGCGCCAAGCTCGTCGATGAAGAACCAGCACTTGACCTCATTGGTGCGCGCGGAGGTCATGAGCGTGTTCATGGCCGTATCGAGCCACAAGGTGAGGAGCTGCGAAGTCACGCTCATGTCGACATAGCGCGAGGAAATGAACAGGATCGAGCCCCGTCCTGCAGCGTTCCCGGCCGCCTCCTCGATCCATTCTCGCACCGAGAACCGCGAACCTTCAGTCGGCAGGAGTTCAAGCGCCTTGGCGTTGACATTGAACACCGCACGCACCGATTCCGCCATCCGCGCCGCCTCGGGTGCGGTGAGCGGACCGGCCATCGTGTCCTTTACCAGTTCGTGGACATCGGTGAGGTCAGCGGACATCAATTCCTGCGCGAGCGCTGCATTCGATCCCCTGCCCTGGGCGACAAGTTCGACGCAGAACTTCACGAACAAGGCGCGCGCACCCAGCACCCAGAACTGCGCGTCCCCGCCCCCGTCATGCGGGACAAGCGCATCGGCGGCGGTCCAGAGATCAGCTTCGGTGCGGCACTCGTCGAAGAGGCTCCACTGCGGGCAGCGCGCATCGAGCGGGTTCAGAATGATGTCCCGCTGAGGGTCGTAGAACTGCTCGATGAAGGCGCCGGTCAGATCGAACACGACGCAGTTATGGCCTTTGGCGCGGGCCTCTTCGATCATGGCCGAAATGGCGACCGACTTGCCGGTGCCGGTGGTGCCGACCAGCATGGCGTGGCTCTGTTCAAGCCGCCATGGATAGACGACCCCGGCGATGTGGGAGGGGCGATAGGGAAAGACCTTTGCGAGTTCCCATGGGAAGCACAGCCGCCACTTCCAGCTCATCGCGGCAGTGCGTTCGAGATTGCGCTTTTGGCGGTTATGCTTGCGCAGGCGGCGCACCAGTTCACGAAGCTCAACAAGCTGCGCCCCGCGTACGTATATGCGCGCCTTGGCCTTGCCGCCAAATCGGGCGGCGAAGCCGTAGAACAGCACAAAGGCGGGGACGAGAAACAGGGCCGAACGCCAGGCGGCGCTGGCAATGAGGTTGGCCATGTGGTCCCACGCCCGGACCACCGGAGGGAAGGAACCAAGCATCCCGATCGGCAATTCCATCGTGCCGCCGAAGGCGGTCTGGACCGCCACAAGCTTGTCGGGATTGAACTCCATGAAACCGTAGGCGGCGGCATAGACGCGCATCCAGATGAGGTAGATTTCATAGTCGGTGAGCGCCGATGACAGCGTCCACCACGAGGTCAAGGAGATCACCACGGCGGCGATGATCAGCGGCCCCTTGAGGCCTGCTGCGAACATAAAACCGAAGTGCCCGAGGAGCTGGCTTCCGCGCGTGAAATTGGCGAGATTACGCTTCATCGAACCCTCCCTCGATGGGAGTCTGCACAAGGCCGAATTCTACGCACCTGCGGGCGTAGGCACCGCGTGCGCGGTCACGCAATTGATGGTCCGCATGGCCAGAGAGTAGCGCGTCGACGCCAACCACTGTGAAGAGGGCCTGCCGCTGCATACGCTGCATCCATGCGCTGAGGCCGACCTTGAGATCATCCTCGTCGCAGGCTTGCTGCAACAGAGATCTGATCCATTCGCTCACGCTGATATCGCGGCGCTCGGCCGCATTGCGAACCCGCTCGGCAAGCTCGAACGAGACATGGACTTGGAGAGATTTTGGCCGTGTCATGCACGGACTCCTTTTGATGAGGAGCCCGGAACGCACTGCGAAAGGCAGACGAAGGTCTAATTCAGAAATGAGAACATGTCAAGAACATGAGGAATGGCGGAATTCTGCCATTCCGTCCCGGGTTCAATCAGAATTGATTGACAGTTTCAGCCCTGTCCAGATCTGATTGGAAAGCTGCCATTGTCAGGGGATGCTCGTCAAGCCTCTGTTTTATAGAGAGAAATTGGAACAATAGATGCTGCGACCCGTCGCGTAGGGTGTGCTCACTGTTCCCCTACTGCTAGATGCGAAACTAGCCCATGAACCTGTAACGGATGACGCGGTTTGACCTGTCATTCCAGCGGGATTCGCCGCGCGTTGCCGACGCTGCAATTCCCGTATCCAGGCCCGCTCCCTGAGCCCATGTTGTAGCAATCGGGTTAGCGAAAGGCGGCGCGAACGATGGCGAAGATCGCGCCGAAAGCAGCACCGACAGGAAACGGCTAACAGGGAGCGATCACCTATTCCGTGCCGTTTCGATAAGCTCGGCTGAGACATTCCCGACGCTTGTGGAGGCGATCTCGGCAGCAGCCATCAACATGCTTGAGATGCCCGAACGCCTCGAGGAAATCGACCGGTCGGAGCTCGCCGGCTGAGCCCTATTCAACGGCGGCTTCTAACCAGACTCGAAGCTGCGGGATCCGAGCAAAAAACAAAGGGAGGAAGCCCTGACGGACTTCCTCCCTAAACCTCCGGGTCAGAATTCATCGCTGAGCCTGCCCGGCACCGTGTCGATGACACGGTCCTGCAAGGCCTTCGGCAATGCTCCGTAATCGCCTTCATCAACCGCGATGTACCCGACCTCATCGTCGGTCAGGACGTACTGCGTGAAGTAGCTGTGATAGGACCGGACATGGGCCTGATCGAGTGCGGCAACGAAGGCAGCCTGATCTGCCTTGTAACCGGTATGGGTATCGTGTGAAGCGTACATGATCTTTCCTCCTGATGTTCGATGCGTCGCATCAGGAGCGGCGAGGATGTGGGTGACGGGCTGGGTCAGGGACCGCGTGAGCGGCCGCGAAGCGGCGATGGGGGCAACGATTTTTGTCGTGCTCGCACGGCAAAAATGGTGGGGCCCCGTCGTCCTTGACGCAGCCCCAAAGCCCGCATCAGACTTGAACTTCCTGCGAGAGAGACCTCTCCAACGCCTGCGGAATAGCGCGCCGCTCGCCCCACAGAATCCATTTCCCTACATGCTGACCGAGTGGCATTATCGGCGGCGGAGGGGACCAACGGCCAACACAAAGGAAGTCCCTATGGCCCGGTCCAAACCCTCGGCGCTCGATGCGCTGAGGAAACTGCGTGAACAGCGTGCCCATCTCGACAGCGAGGAAGAGCGGCTTCGGCAAGAGGCTGCCCGCGAGCTTGGCAAGCTGCTGATCGAGTGCGGTGCCGAGACGATCGAACCGGCGCAATTGCGCCAGGTCGTTCGCGCCGCCATGACGCTCGGCATCGAGGAAACTCTGAAGCGCATTGCCCCCGCGTAAGCGCAACAAGGCGGCGGCAAGGGGTTCGATGCCCCGCGCCGCCGCATCGCCGCAGAGCAAAAGAGAAGGCCCCGATGGCATCTGCCACCGGGGCCTTTTTGCGAAGGTCGGGCCCTCAGTCCTCGTCGATATCGGGCGCGTCTTCGTTGCTGCCCGAGCGGCCCTTGGTGAGGAAGTCGACCTTGTCGGCGATGATCTCGCAGCCGTAGCGCTTGGTGCCGCTCTGATCCTCCCACTGGGTGTAGTGGATGCGCCCTTCGACCGTCACGAGCTGGCCCTTGGTGCAGTACTTGGCGACGTTCTGGCCCAGGCCGTTGAAGCAGGTGATCCGGTGGAATTCGCTGTCCTTGGCGGTGTAGCCGTTCTCGTCCTTGTAGGTCTTGCCTTCCTTGCGGGCGGGACGGTCGGTCACAACCGAGACCGAGGTGATGCTGGTTCCACCCTGGGTGGTGCGGGTTTCGGGGTCGCGAGCGATGCGGCCAACGAGGATAACGAGATTGGTCATGGGTATTCTCCTGATCGAGCATTCCGGGTCCATCCCGGCTGCAAAACCCGAGCAGAAGCGCCCCGCGGCGAAGCGCACCGAAGGGAAACCCCGATCTGGTTCGGGTGGTGCGGGCAGCCGGGCACGCAGCATCGCGCCGAAAAGTGGGAACCGGTTTTCGGCACCAGCGATGCGCATCATCGTGCCCGGCAACTCGGCTGGACCTGATCGGGGTTGCGCGTCTCGACGGGGGGTGATTCAGGGACAGGTTTGCATTAAAGCCGGGTGGAGCCGGATGCCTTGAGCAGGTCTTCCATCCAGTCCGTATTCTTTGGCCGATGTGCCCCCACCCACCGCCCAGAGATGGGGAGTTTTCCTCGCTGATCTTGGTACCGGCCTGCCTAAAGATTGCGTCTGCGAGGCAGACGGCAGCACGTCCAAAGCAATGCCCAACGCGAGACTTTATGGCCGTCGCGCACGAGCCAGAGCTGTCACTTGGTCAGGTTGCTTGATCAAAGCGCTTCAACGGTTTTGGGAGGCGCGATGAAGGCCATGCGTGGCTGGGTGCATCGATCTGCTTTCAGCGGCAGCCTCCACGTGTCGCCAGCGCTAGAAGCTAATCAGATCGAATCTGCGTGGTTGCTGAGGATCGACGCCGTCACAAACAAGCGGTGGGTCTCCAGCGACTTCAGGAAATCCTGCGGGGACATTTCGGGTCGCCTAAGCCGCACCCGCATTGAGCGAATGGCGGCAACAGCCTTGCCCTCATCAAGCGCGATAGTGTCGGCAATAAAGTCGTCGGCCGTTCGTGCCTCGATGTTGAGTGGGGACAGAATAGCAGCCGGAAAATCAGCAAGGTTGTCAGTGACGATCGCTTGCGCCTGCGTCTGAACGGCGGCCGAAAGGACATGCTCGTCATTGGCGTCCGGCAAGCCAAACGTCAGTGGCTCCAATCCTTCCTGGTCGTCGACGAGAGCTTCAGGAAAGGCTGCCTGCATTGCTGCTACAGCGCGTGCCGCGCGGGCATCATGATCTTGAAAATCCCGTTCTGCGAAGATCCTGCGCAGCGCAGATTGCGTTTCCGAAATGATGTTGCGGGACCAACGCAAGCGAAAGAACTCGGCTTCGGCGAGCGTGAGCAGAAGGTCGCGGCGCGGCGCACTGACCAGCACGCAGGCATCTATGAGCGCTGTATAGCGGTTGGCGAACATTGACTGCCTCGGTCAATAAAGGTCCGCGCTATCTGCGATCAGCTCATCCAGCGCTTCTGCCCGGGCTTTGTCCCGCGCGGACTTGTAGGCAAACACGTCTTCGGCCTTGAGCCGACGATGCCGTCCCACCATCGAATGAGGAATATCGCCCTTCTCGATAAGATTGATGAGAAATGGGCGCGAGACATTGAGCAGATCTGCCGCCTGCTGCGTCGTGAGCATCTGCTGGATCGGCAGCAGGGTGACGGCGTCGCCGCTGCCGATGTAGCGCAGCAGTTCAAGAAACAGGTCCGACATAGCCGGCGTCAGGGTGATATCGACCGGCTTCTTGGTCGCAGGATCGGACACCTGCAGATGCGCTTCGCCAGCCTTGTGCGCCGCCAGAATTTGGCGAAGCTGGTTGGCGATCTGCCGATCATCGGCAGATGGCAGCCTGTTGCCGAACGGCAAGGCGCTTGCTGGCAATGTCATGGGTCTCTCCGGTTTGCTGACATGCTATCTAGGAGTTATTCGAAATAAACGCAACACATCGCAGCCGGTTTGGCTTCGCGGAGGAAATGCAGGTCAGCTGACTTACAGCCCCGCTCACCCCGGCGGAGCTTTCGGGGATGTGCCGAGCGGACCGCGGCGATCGACGACGGTGATCCGCCGCGCCTTCGCCTCAATCACCAGACGTTCAAGGACACCGTTGCCCGGGAAGGCAATGACATAGCGCGGGTCGAGCGAAAGCATCCGCTCGTTGCGCTTGAAACCGGCACGGGCGCCGAGGCGCATATCAAGCGAGAACGTGACCTGCGGGATCCCGCGACGTTCAGCCCAGCTCGACGCCAGACGGTCGACACCCTTGGTGTCGCCGCCGTGGATGAGCACCATGTCCGGCACGCGGTCGCGGACTTTGTCGAGGGTGGCCCAGACATTGTTGCCGAAGGTCAGCGTATCGTCTTGGGTGGCATGACGGGTACGTCCGCCGGCGAACACCACAGGCGTGCCTTCGGGCATGGCAGCACGGCGCTTGGCCTCGGCCCGGGCACGCAGGAAATCGCGACCTTCGACGAGCGCGGATGTCAGCATGGCGCTGTGGTTGAAGCGCGAGCTCGAGACCGGCTTCCAAGAGGAACCGAACTCGTTGAGGTAGAGAGTGGCGGCAACTTCGCGCATCTCTTCGAGCGCCAGCATTGCCCCTTCGGCGCATTGCGCCCGCTCGACCTGTGTCTCAAGGTCATGGGTATGGACTTCGGATCCATCTGCTGTCGCAACCAGCGCGCGGACCTCGTCAGTCGCCCGGTCGAGGGCAGCGGATTTGCGTTCCGCCGAGCGGTGGAAGATGTTGACGAAGGCCCAGCCGAGATCTTCGGCATCGGCCTCGAGCGCGGTGCCGGACACCATGGCGAAGAGATCGGACCACACCGCTTCGAGGGTTTGGACCACTGCGTCGCGAACTGGGAAATCGCTTGTCGATATGGGGGCAGGTCCGATGGAAAAGCCGGCAAGATCGAGCCCGGCGAGTTGATCGGCGAATGAAGTGTGCATGGGGAAGTCCTCCTGACTGACGTGAGGCCGACGCACCCGCTCATGGCTGCGCCAGCGAGAGCCCGTCAGGGCCAGCATTCAGGCAGGCTTGAGCACCCGTCAGGGGGAACCCGGCTTGGCGGGCTGGCGCGGGCAGGCCTTGAGCCCAAAGGGCCAAGGCCAACACGGGCCCGACCAAGCCGGGTTGCGCAAGACTGGCGGCTGGCCCAGGGCCTCTCTCGCTCGGGCAGCGACCATGGGCGGTCGGAACAGACCACTGGCAGGGGCACGCCCCCTGCAATGCAACGCCCCAAGCGGACTCAAGCCGCGCGTCTGGTGTAAACGCCCTCCCCGTTCGACATGCGCCCGAGACAGTCATAGTCGCCGAACACGGCATCGAAGCGGGATCCGATCTGGGACAGCCAGCGCTGTGCCCGCGGTGAGCGGGCCGTACGCCAATCGGCGTCCAAATAGGCGCCGTCATCGCGTTCGACGATCCAGACTGCCACCAGCCCGCCGTAGACCGATACGCCGAAATCGGCGTAGGCATTGCGCATCAGGATCCGGTCTTCCCGTCCGCGCCACCCGTCATGCGGGATCAGCGACGGGAAGGCCCGGCCGGCCCGCTCGCGCAGGTCGTCACGCAGCCACTCGTATTCGAATTCCCAGTCGTCCTCGACTTCGACCTCGAGCACAGTGAAGGCGACGATTGCGCCGCTGGGATAGCTGACTGATCGGCCCATGGCATCCTCCCTCAGGCCGCAAGCGCAGCGTCGTCTGACGCGTCGTCAAACTGTTCGACCGTGACCCTTCCGCCAAGCTTCAGCAGCAGGGTCGACGCCTCCTCAGCCTTGGCCGCAGCCGTCAGGATGGCGCGGTCGTCATCCTTCAGCAGTTTGAGCCAATGCTCGATGTAGCTCGCGTGGCTGTCGAGATGGGTGACGGGCAGCCCCAGCTCAGCGCCCAGCATCGCGCTGGAGAGTTCGGCGACCAGTTCCTCGGCGGCATAGGCTGCCGTACCGAACCGGTTCTTGAGGTCACGTCCCAGGCGGCTGGCATGGCCCGTCCAGTGCGACAGCTCGTGGGCAAGCGTGGCGTAGTAGTGGTCGAAGCCTTCAAACAGGGTCGCCGGCGGCATTGTGACTCGATCAGCCGTGGGTTCGTAGTAAGCCTCGCAGCCCTGATGGCGTAGATTGACGGGGATGGCGGCGAAGAAGGCGTCGAGTTCGCCCTCGCGCCCATCGGGCTCGACCAGCTCCAGCGTTGCAGCCGGATGGAAGCGCTCGGGCAGACCTTCGACCTGATCGGCATTGAAGACCGGATAGGCCTTGAGCACCCGGCGGGCCTCGTCGGTCCTTTCGCCGGTCTCGGCGGCTTCCACCTCTTTGGTGTAGCTCTTGTAGAAGATCGCGATGGTCGACTTCTCGCCCTTGCGGACCTGCGCTCCGAGCGATTTTGCCTGGTTGTAGGTCATCCAGAACGGCGAGGCGTAGCCGCACATGTCAGCGACCATCCAGAGCCAGAAGACATTCATGCCGCGGTACGGGATCCCGCAAGCCCGCAAGGGCCGGGAGACCGGGACACCGCGCCACGGCTTGATCCACGGTTTCGTGCCCGCTTCCAGACGGGCGATGATTTCCTGGGTGATGCGGGTGGCGGGCGACAAGCCGCCGCCCTGCCCCTTGCGATAGGCCATGATGGTTCTCCTGATTGAGGCATCCGGACAGTCGGCGACGGGTTCGCCGGTCAGTGCCGCAGGATCCCGCGCCCCCTCTGCTCTCCCCTGCAAAAAGGAAGCGGCCCTCCGGCGTAAGCCGAAGGACCGCTTCACAAGTTGCGAGTGGCTGTGCCTGTCAGGAGGAGGTCAGGCGGCCAGCTCGCGGGGGGACTGATCGTCGATATCGACAGCGGGGTCAGCTGCAGTGGCGTCGATCCCGGGTTCGCCGGCATCCTGCGCCGCGACAGCGAAGCGCATGACCTCAGGCACCCAGGCGAGCGCCTTCTCGCGGACCTCGACCTCGGTAATGTAGGTGCCGGCAAAAACCCGCTCGGCGCTCATCGCGAGGTCACCCTTCTTGACCGCGGCAAAGCGAGAGGAGAGCTCGAGACCACCGACGTCGGTCAGGGCGTCGAGGATTATCTGCTTCGACACCCGGTCGAAGTAGTTGGCTGCCGTCGGACGCCACCACTGGGCCATATCGATGCCGATCAGGCTGCCGAGATGGTCCTGGAACGGCAGCTGACGCTCGCCCGCCATGTTGAGGCTCGCCTCGAACGACCGGGCCACGACATAGCCGAGCCATGCAGCGCGAGCTTCATCGGGCAGTGCACGGTAGAGGTCGAAGCGGGAGGTCGCATCGACGCCTGCACGCCAGCTCTCGTCGAGACCGGACCTGAGCTCGGCGATCGCGCCGCTCGCCGGCGCATCCTTGGCTTCGAAGCCCGCGATCGGGCCTGCCGGGACAGGTGCGCGCAGCGTTGTCGCTGCCCGCGCCCGCCAGTCGTGGGTGTCCGCATCGGCGAGCGTGAAGACCATGATGTCGAGCGCCAGCCCCGGGTCGGATGCGACATGCAACGCAAGGACATCCCGGCGCTGCATGGCAAGCTCATCGACAAGCCGCCGCGACAACGTCGCCCGGCGTTTGTCCGAACCTTCCTCGCCCGGAACCACTTCGATGCCGCCGTCGGTGCTGGCAGTTTCCACCTGCCGCTCGCCATAGAACACAGGCTGGAGAACGGGCGTGCCATCGCGCGAAAGCACCAGGACCATGCCTGCCTCGGCCTTCAACTCCGGCGGAAGGACGGGCGGACGGGCACGAATGTCCTGACATTCGCGTTCGATTGCCTCGATCGCGGCTTCTGCCGCCGCCACGGCATCCTCGGCGCTGTCTTCGTCCTCGAGGATCGCCGCATGTTCGTCGTAGGAGGCATCGAGCGCGCCGAGCCGCGCCAGTTCCGCCTCGGTGAGCGGCGCCGGTTCGGCGGGAAGCCGGACCAGCCCTTCGACCAGATCGTGGCTGGCATAGGGATCAAGCGTGGGCTTGACCCAGGCGAGCCCCTGCTCAGCTGCGATGGTCTTTGCCTGCTCTTCCATCTTCGCAGCAGCGAGGCTTTCGAGCAGCGCGACATCGACCCAAGACTCACTGTCGTCGTCATCGAACAATTCGCGCTCGATCCGGCCGCCAGCGGCAATATAGGCGTCGCGGCCAACGAGCCGCGCGCGGGGATCGCTGCCCCGGACGGTCCCCGAGAGGACCATGCGCCGAACGCTGTCGGGAGTGGGCGCATAGTAGCCGGAGGACACTTGCTCGAAGACGCGGGTCTGGATCTCCTGGTCCGAGGTCGCACCGAAGGCCTTGGCGATGTCGAGCGTGATCTGGCCGGAGGCCAGTGCCTCGAACACGACGGGCGCGAGCGTCGCAAGACGCAGGCGGCCCTCGACGAAGCGGACGGTCAGGCCGAACCGCCGCGCAACATCGTCGATCGTCGCGCCACCCGTCACGAGCGCGGCAAAGGCCTGTGCTTCATCAGCAGGGTTCATGGCCAGGCGGTGGAAGTTCTCTGCCAGGCTGGTTTCGATTGCTGCTTCGGCGCTGTCCTCGAGCACAAGGCACGTGACCTCATGATCGCGAGCGAGCAGCTTTTCATCGGCGAGCTCGAGCATGGCACGGCGGCGGCGCTCGCCGGCTTCGACCTCGAACTTCCCTTTCGCGGCGGGCCGGACGATGAGGTTTTGAAGCAGACCGCGGGCTGCAATGCTGGCCTTGAGTTCGGCGTCCGCTGCCGGATCGCTGTGACGGCGGACATTGCGGGGAGATTGAACGAGCTTGTTCAACGGAATCGACTTGATCATGGGACACACTCCTGATTGTGAGCCCGGCACGTCGACTTTCGACGCCCAAATGGCTCAATCAGGGCAAAGCCCACTCCCCTCTGGGTCGATTGCTGCGAGATTCACAATGGCGCCAGGCAATGATGAATGACCATCGTCGGGACTTTGCGGTCATTCCAAATTAATATTTCGAATGACTGCCATCGCCAAAAGCCGACAATGCCCCTTCATACACAAGGCGAGTACGAGCCACTCACTGGCGCCGGTCAACTTCGTTCAAGCACCGATGAGCTTCGGCAAGTTTTGCGTTACCAATTTTGGCCTCAGGACTGTCCTAGGTCATCGAAGCGGCTTGCGAGAAGGTATTGCGTCTCTCGGCGTGTTGGGCTCAGGCAAACCCGATTACATGTTCGAAATGAGGGCCACTTTTGTCGATGGTCGCGGAGAAGCTCTTGCCGGAGCGTGAATCTTTGCATGATATGCAAATGAAATAATGAAGAATTCTGATGGATCAAATCCGACCTGCGCCACCATGTCTCGAATCGCAATTGCGTGTTCCCGCGCAGTGACTGTTGCATGTGTCCGTGCGAACGACGGTTGGGGTTGGACTACGCAGTTCTGTGATGCTGCGCAGTCGAACAGAAAGGCCCTGTTATGAAGAGGCATGAGCGCATTGAGAGCGACGCACTCGACTGGTTAGTTCGACGTGACGGGTCGGACTGGACCTCCGATGAGCAGGCCGAGCTAGACGAGTGGCTCGAAGAATCGATGGCACACAAGGCGGCCTACTGGCGGGCCGAGCATGGCTGGCGGCAATGCGATCGCATGCGCGCTTTAGGCGTCAACAAGAACGATCACGTCGGTGGGTTTCCATGGAAGATCAGGTGGAGGCAGCCTGCGGCCGTCGCTGCCAGCCTGGTTGCCATCATCGCAGTCGGCGGGTTGTCACTGTTCGCCATTCCGGTCGGCGAGCGCTCAAGCGGTAATCCGGAGGCGGCCGTCGCCAGACTGTCTGAAGTGACGATCCCGGCAGGCAAGCATGCGGTCAAGGTTCCGCAGGTGCGATACCAGACGCCGATCGGAGAGCGATTGACGATCAATCTGGTGGATGGCAGCACGGTCGAACTCAACACACATTCTGTACTCCGGGCTGCCATCAGCGCGGACACCCGCGAGGTCTGGCTCGATTCCGGCGAGGCGTTTTTCGATATCGCACATCGAGATGGCGCACCCTTGGTGGTTCATGCTGGCCGCAAGGAAGTCACGGTTCTGGGCACCAAGTTCTCTGTTCGTCACGACGCAAACGGGCGAGTGGAAGTTAACGTACTCGAAGGCTTGGTTCGGATCGATGACATCGATGCCGTTGGGGGTCGCGGCGCGACAATCGGGGCGGGGGACGCCGCCATATCGCTGAGCAAGTCCACGCTGGTCAGCCGAAATTCGGTAGAGCGTGTGGAAGCCGCGTTGGCATGGCGTCAAGACATGCTCCGATTCGACCAGACACCGCTTTCCGAGGTGGTCGCGGAATTCAACCGATACAATAAGGTTCGCCTGGTCGTCACCGATCCAGAAACAGCACAAATCCCGATTGGTGGTTCCTTCCACATTTCGAATGGAGATGCATTCGTGCGCCTTCTTAGCGAAGCGTATGGACTGAAGATCGAACGAAATGACACCTCCGTGCAGATTTCGCCGCCCTGACGTTACCCAGATCCGCATCCTGACTGTCTTCCATTCGCAGAGGGTAAATCGAAAGAACAACAGGGGGTAACATGATCCGGACACTCGCATCGGCGCTTGCCGCAACAACTTGCATCGTCGCATTGGCGACCCCGGCAGCGGCGCAAACGCAGAACTATAACATACCGTCTGGATCGCTGAAGAAAGCGCTCGATGCCTACGTGCGCGCGTCTGGGCGCCAGATCGTGTACCGCGAAGATCAGATCCGACAGGCACGTTCGCCTGGCGCACGGGGCGAGCTTTCGGCCGAAGCTGCGCTGGTCGCGTTACTTGCGGGCAGTGGCTTCAGGGCACAGCGAGATGGCGACCTAGTCGCAATTGTTCAGTCAAGCAGCGCAGACGGGGCAGCTGCCGAGCCTGCATCGGACGAGCAAGGCCCAACAACTTCGACCATCATCGTTACCGCGCGCAAGCGGGAGGAGCGCGCGATCGACGTGCCGATCGCGCTGACGGTGTTTGGGAACGAAGACTTGCAGGACCGCGGCGCGCTTGACTTGGCCGATTTCATCGAGACCGCACCGGGCGTAAACCTTACGACCGACGGCGTTTTCCAGCAACTGGCCATTCGCGGTGTGGCAACATCACTCGGCGGCAATGCCAATGGCTATTATCTCAACAATGTGCCGTTCACCGGTGTCAGCGTTCCGTGGAATCCAAACGTAGAGGCATTCGATCTGGAACGGGTCGAAGTCCTGCGTGGACCGCAGGGCACCTTGTTCGGCGAAGGGTCGATGGGTGGGACGATCCGCATCATCACCAATTCACCTCAACTCGACAAGTTTGGCGTTGATGCCGACGCGCGCGTTTCCACCACACGCGGCGGTGACGACAGCTATGCGGTGCGCGGCATGGTGAATATTCCCATAGTCAAGGATATGCTCGCAATCAGGGCGGTTGCGATCCAGGAGAACCTTGGGGGGTGGATTGATACTCTTGATGGTGAGGAAAACATAAATGACGTGAATGTCACTACCTTCCGCGGACAACTCCTTTTCGAGCCGACGGAGCGCCTGTCGATCGAGGCTGGTGTGTGGATCAACGATCAGGTGGCCGAGGCGGGCAATACTACACTGGACTCAGGCTTCGTGCCGACCGACGATCAGGACAGTCGCGTAGGGTACGATCAGTATTCGGCATCGATCGCCTATTCGTTCGACAATGCCGAAGTACGTTATTCGTTCGGCAACAACGAGCTTGAAAATGCAATCAGCGCCGCCCTCCCTGGTCTCGGATCGCTTGAGGGAACGATCAATATCGAAGTCCAGACGCACGAGTTTGTTGCCGCCAGCACCGGCTCGGGTGCGATTGGATGGACCCTTGGCGGATACTACCGCAAGGCGGACCGTGCAGACGTGTTGCAACTGCCGGCGCTTGGCATCGACGGGCAGTCTGTCAGCCGGTCGAAAGTGCGCGCCCTGTTTGGCGAGATCGAATACCGGTTGTCCCCTGCTCTGCGGATCGCGGCTGGCTTGCGCTATTTCACCGAAGACCTTGAGGGGGTTGAGACGGGCATAGGTTTCACCGGCCCGATCAATGCGTCGGCCTCGGCTGAGTTCGACAGCTTCAATCCCAGGGTCATCGTCAGTTACGAGCCCTCTGACAGGAATTTGATTTATGTCTCGGCCTCAAAGGGCTTCCGTGGCGGACAACTGCAGCCGATCACATCCGTCCAAGTCGCGAGCACGTTGAATATCGACCTGCCACCAGCGCTGGGGGCCGATACAATCTGGACTTACGAACTCGGGACCAAGAACACTTTTCTCAATGGTGCACTGACTGTTGAGGCGGCGCTTTATAAAAGCGACTGGTCGAACCCCGCGGTGCGGTTCGAGCTAGAGCGTTTTCCGTTCATTCCGGCTCATAGCCGCATGATCTGAAGTAATTGGCGCACTCGGCGGGTTCGAAGATGTCGACGAGCCT